>Ga0247780_1001080_pt1 | contig 19326 bp, 22 predicted proteins | sample UWRJL079202R5_FD_179927 | JGI IMG/M metagenome (GOLD analysis project Ga0247780, IMG submission 179927) | Plant litter microbial communities from Arlington Agricultural Research Station in Wisconsin, United States - UWRJ-L079-202R-5 | ecosystem: Environmental > Terrestrial > Plant litter >... | reverse complement strand
TCACATCCCCATCTCCCCTGATACCTCCCCGTCCCAGCCTTCACAACCTGCTCTTCAAAAGACTCGTCCGACAGATACGACAAGTTATACCGCGGAGCGGTGGTTTTTCACAAAGGATTTTGGGGTGGGGGTGGGTGAGGGGAAGGGGGAAGGAGGCATCATGAACCAAGGAGAGAGGGAGTCGGTGGGAGTCGGGTGTCGAGGGAAGGGGCCCTTGGGGCGGTGGAAGGGCCATTTGAAGAGGGCCTCAAAGTCCGAGTCCCAGTCATCTGTCTCGGAGTCGGAGTCGGAGTCGGAGTCCTGGTCCACGGGGAGGGGGAGGGCGATGCCCTCCGGGTCGCGGTAGTTGATCTCGTCGTCGAGCAAGGGAGCTGCAGTCGGAGCCGGTGCCGGACTGTGGAGGTCATATTGTGTGACCTTGGCGCCCGCGATGATGGATTCGAGCTCCCTTTCTAGATCGGCGTCGATGTTGGGCGCGTACCACGGCCTGATCCTATCGACGAAGGGATACCGCGTGGGAGGACGGTCTTTCAACGGTCCCTCGAGGGGACCCGCTGGCCGGATACGTTCCAGCGCATTGGGCACCAGCTCGACCCGTTCGTGGGGATGCTTCCTAATGGGGGCATCCTCTTCCCACGGCGGGGGAACATTGGGGTCCAACCGGATGAGCTCCAACAAGGCGACCGCCTCGTCGGCGGGAAAGTCGGCGGGGAGGAACTTACGGGGTGTTCCCGAGGCTGTTGCTGACGGCTGCGCGAGTGCAGCACTGGCGTGAGTCGGGGGAATGACGAACGCCGAGGGGAGATTTGGGTGCGGTGTGTTGAACTTGGGACCGCGGGTGAGGGTTGCCTCGGGGCCTGTTGTGACCAAGGGCGCGGCAAAGGCCACGGTTGGAAGGCCGAGGGCAGCCGCGGAGAGTGTGGTGAGCCGCATGTTTAGTTGCGGTGGGTTCGATGTTGTACGGTGTGTAGGATGTTTGATGTTCAGTGTTCAATGTTCGATGTGTGTATGCCCGCGTTGAGAGAGGAAAAGAGAGCGGACGGGCATGACGTGCCGGGGGCTTTTATTTCCAAACGCACAAAAAAACATTTGTGGGGAAACTGGAAACTGACGTTGTGGCTTGTTGGGATGGGGCAATATGAGAGCATGATACAGGCAGCCGTTCAAGGCAACAACTAGAGTTTATACCTCGGTGAAATTGAACCCTATCGGGTTTTAGGTGGGAAAGTATCTGCGCCCCAAGACCAAGACATGCTATTTCGTGCCTTTCCTAGTCTTTGGACTGGGCTGAGGCATACAACCAAATGTGGACATTGAAGGCTCCTATCAAAGATGAATAGATGACCTTGCTACATGAATAATGTTCGACGTACGCATATCAAATATTGAAATGTAGCTAAAGTGTAGCTGAGAAGTAGTCGTCTGTATCTCGTCAAGCCTCCAGCAATAACCACGAGGAGGCCGAGACCGCTGACCGTTGACCCTGACTCGCAACACGTTTCGTTGAGCTTCTCAAACTTGGAACCTTGTTAAAAACTTTGACCTGCTACAAAATTGGTACAAAACGGTTTGGGCCTCCAGTACTAAACTTGCATCGCCTGCTCCTATCATCACATCAGCTGCAAGCCGCTAATCAGCAACCACACCCATCATGTCTTGGTACAAACTGCCAACTGAGCTCCGGCAGATGATCCTCATACAGCTCAGCCCTACATTCCTTGACCCTTTCCCACCCGAATACTCCTCTGTCCGAGCTGGCTACGCGAGGGTTTGTAGAGAGTGGCAATTTTTTCACAAGCGACACACCTTTAGGCGTCTTGTTCTAGACCAAGATCGCCTCTCAGACCTCGACGAGTTCACATCGAGAGTCAACGAAAGGCGCTCCTTCGTGAAAGAAATCCATCTCCGCATCAGGCTAGCAGACTATGACTGTACCGTCTGCCAGCTGGAAGAAGATGAAAAGTCTCGGAAAGAAAACAATGCCATTTTAACCAAGGCCATCATACAGCTACTTACCATCCTATCCAAATGGCCAGAGCGGACGGAGATTCCTCGAGACCCCGCGTTACCAAAAGGCATATCTTTGGATATTCGTACATTCTCTCCAAGCGACTACCAGCACGGCTTAAGGGAGTTTTGGCTCCAGCCCGACTACCCAATCTTGTTCAGCTGGGACGCCTACGCCGATTCAGACCTGAGCTTCCAAGTTGAGCGAGAGCGAGCCGCCCAACAACTGCAGGCCGACGGCTCGGGGTCATTTCACGATCCACCTCACGGATGGGAAAACGGGCGCCAATGCCCCGGGGCACTCGAAGGAAGGAAACGAGTCACCCAACCGCTCACCCTCCGCGGCACACTTCCCACCGTCAACCTCATCACCGCCTTCGCCATGCGCCGGCAATCAACCCGCGGCATCGAACCCGGCTCCCTCAAAAAGATCCTCTCCGCCTTTCCGAACCTCCAACACCTCACCCACGAGCCGTGGCAAGCCGCCACCGCCGAGCAACAACAACTCTTTGCCACCGAATACCTCTCCCTCGCCAAGAAACTTCCCAAGTACCTACCACACCTCCAAACACTCACCCTCTTCCAAGATAGCTCCCCACCATTCCACTCTTTCCCCTCCGAAAGCCAAAACCAAAATCAACACAAACCAAGCAATCGCGCCCTCGGCCGCGCCCTCTCTAAAACTACGCGCAGAATCCCCTCGCTCAAGGACCTCGCCGCATCCTTCCTCATCGATGCCTACGACTTCTTCCACCGCTTCAACACTCCCCAACTCGGCGCCCAACCACCCTCCAACCCTGTCGCTGAGCATCAGGGAAAGAGCTCCCAAAATGCAAAAGGGTTGATGCCAACTGACAATATAAACGTCGCTGCCCGCCCCAGATGGGGGGGAATGCAGCAACCACCAATCTTGCACACCTGCACATACCCTTCCCAAGTGCAAGAGCAGGGTGTCCCCAATATGCCGCCATCCAACTACTGCCATGCAGGCCATCCAACGCAGCCATCCAACGCACCCATTCTTTGCGCGCCATCCAAAAAAGATGTTCGAGACCATCCACGCCATTTTGAGTCTTCGAGGAAGACATTCGGAGCGATGCAGGCCGTTTGCGCGCAGTAGGACGTTCGAATTGTGATACATTCATCCCCTGTTCAATATGGAAGGGTAGGTCAGACGAGAGCTATCTCTTCGATGTGAACACCTCAGGGCCTCGGTCGTCATCAGTGGATGCTGACACGTTACTTGCACCACGACCCCCCCCCGACGATAACGCGAGAGGCATGCCGATAGACGTCTCCCATCCGAGCAACTTGAGTGGACCGCTCGGGCAGATCTTGCTGGTTGACACAGATCGAGTTGCACCACAGTGTCCTGGGTTGATCGGCATGGCGGAGGCGTATTAAGGCCGCAGCGAGGTTCTGGCCGAAATAGACCGCTCCAAGGCCGGGTCCTGATCGCGTGTCGTTCGAGTCGACGATGGCAAGTGATGAGCCCCAACTGGCTCCCCCAAGCATACGACAGGGCTTCGTAATTAGGCACTTGGTCCGGGGGGTAGAGTTCGGCGTGCACGAGACAACCGCGAAGAGGGTCATCCAGTTGACCAGGAAGAAGTCGCAGCAGTCGAATCTGGGTCGGATGAAGCGACAAATACGCGTATTTGGATGCAGGAAAGGCCGCACCGCTAGAAAGAGGCTCAGAGGCCAAAGAGCGGGGTTCGGCGCCGGCTCGGAGTCGGAGCGCAAGTTGATCGAGAGGGGCTGCCATAGACACCATGACGCGTCAAGACCAAAACAGCGAGAAAAAAATGCAGAGAGAAGAAACACAAAAAAGAAAAAAGACCAAAGCGAGGTTGATGCGCGGCGCTGGTACAAGCCGCAATGTTCTTCAAAGTTGGGTTATTGTTGAGGTGCTTGCTGCTTGATTTGGGGAAGGGAAGGGCTCTGCAAATTTGACCGCCACTCGTTCTTTGTTGTGCGTTCCTTCCCTGGGCCAGGGCCGAGCAACGGCACGTGGTCAAACAACGTCACTTCGAGTGTGGAAAAATGATTAGCCAGCCCTTTTCAATGCGAATTTGCCCGGCAATAACTACGCCTCCCATTGCAAGTTCTTTCAACCCGCCCATCCTAAAAACTTCAAGTTCTCTCACTGAACCGGTCCCCGAACAAATCAAAATGCGGGCGCATGACGATGGTATACTTTACAAACTCCTCCATGCAATCCACCAGCCTATCCCGATTCGAGCTCGGCTTCAGCCGGCTGCCCCCGTCGTTGGGGTCATCGGCGTCGGTGAATTGGGTCCATGCCTGCGGAATCGAGCTCTGGTTTGGGATGGTGAACATGCGCATCCAGCGCCCCAGGATGCGCAGCGAGTTCACCGCGTTGAACGACTGCGAACCGCCGTTGACTTGCGCAATGGCGAGGGTCCGTCCCTGTGTTGGGCGCACGGATCCGGTCGATAGGGGGATCCAGTCGATCTGATTCTTGAAGACGCCCGTCTGTGAGGGTAGTGCCCGGTCAATCGCGGTCTCTCCATATCAAAACCCAGACAGGGGCATTCTTACCAGTGCGCCATGTTGCTCCGGGCTCACCCAGAGTTGGCCATCGCTCCACTTGCTGAGCCCGCGGAGTTCTTGGACTTTGGGGTGGTCGTGCTGCTCGTCGTCCTTTACTGGAAGGCCTCGCGAATCGTACACCCGCACGTCACAGCCCAGCCGGAAGAGAATACGCGAGGCTTCGTAGGCGAGCAGTTTCGAGTATGACCGTGACCTGAGGCTCCCATACAGCACCAGCACGTTTAGCCTCTCTTTCCCCTTGGACAGAAGTTCGGATTCCACCATCTTCAACGCCGTGCTCAGTTCGAGGCCTGCCACCCAGTCCGAGTCGCTGATTTCGTCGCTGAGAAGAAACGGTCGGTATTGTTTTATCACTTCAGGGTCGTCATTCTGGGGATTGATGGCGAATGACTGGAGTCGGTATTCTGGGTCAGCCATGAGCCGCTGCTGCTCTCTCATCGCCGCTGTGTTGTTCAAGTCGCCCATCCTAGCTATTGCGCGGGCGAAAGGGGACCGTGCTGTTTGGTGGAGGAATGCGCGCCGGATGCGAACAGAGGGTATTAGTGTACTTCTCGGTGTCGTAAAGCAGGTCCTAAGGGACTGCAAGAGAATCAGCTGCCTGGCCGACATTATTGGTGGGATTTCTAAGCCAGTCTGGGTGGAAAAGTCAGGTGGGTGGTGATGGGGGAAAGAATCGGAACGACTGGGGCCTCAACCCGGGAGCGGGTTTACCGAAAGTAGCGACTTTTTTCATCGACTTACCAATTGGTCAATCTTGCGAGAAAAGAATTAGCTGTTGATCATGATCAAAAATCAGTATCGAAGAAAAGACCAACATGTAACACAAGGGGATCCACCGGCGTGTGTCACTCCTCTGGTTTGATTGGCTGGAAAATGTGTCACTCCCTGCTGCTCATTGGCCAAAATGGCTCTAATTGGACAAGGGGCAAAATCCAGCTTGCACGGGTGGAGCCTGGCTTGGTTTCATGGTCAGCGTCAATTGAACTTATATAATCCTTGCCCCTCCTCGATATCCGGGGAACCTCATCAGCTCAAGCACTCATCAACCAACACCACAATGGTCACCCAAACAAGCAACCACTCGGCCAAGCAGCCAGTCGACGGCCCACTAACACAGTCGCCCGCCACGCTCTCATCCGATGACGCAGAAAAGGGGCATGCCATTTCGCAAGATGGAAACCGCCCAGCCGAAAAGGTGTCTGCCTTCAAGTCCCTCGGCTGGCTCGACCGCTTTCTCGCCGTGTGGATCATCCTCGCCATGGTCATCGGCGTCCTCCTAGGGAACTTTGTGCCCGAGGTAGGCCCGGCGCTGCAGAAGGGCAAGTTCGCCGAGGTGTCAGCTCCGATAGGTATGCTCCCGGAAGACTCTTTGTGGTGGTAGATCGTATGGACTGACCTGGTTTGGCTTTGGTTGCAGCCGTGGGACTGCTGGTAATGATGTATCCCATCCTCTGCAAGGTGCAGTATGAGACTCTTCATGAAGTCTTCTCGCACAGAAAGATCTGGAAGCAGATTGGCTTTAGTATTTTTATCAACTGGATCGTGGCGCCGATGTTCATGGTATGTTCCGCTTCTGGGTGTCGTCTGGTCCTCGATTTCAGTATCTGACAGACGGAAGCTTGCACTTGCTTGGGCGTTTCTTCCCGATAAGGGCGAACTTAGGGTTGGGTTGATACTTGTTGGTCTTGGGAGATGCATTGCGATGGTGAGTCAACCCCCCCTCCAATCCGACATTGAATCACAAAACATGGGACTGACACCTCCAGGTCTTGATCTGGACGAGCCTCGCAGGTGGCGACTCGGAATACTGCGCCATCCTGGTCGCCGTCAATTCGATCCTTCAGATGGTTCTTTTCGCGCCCCTAGCAATCTTCTTCATCCGTGTCATCAGCCGCGAGTCGGGCACGCTTGACGTGTCATACCCCGTTGTCGCCACGAGTGTAGCTGTGTTCTTGGGTATTCCCCTGGGAGCAGCTCTCATCACCCGCTTCACCCTTAGGGCAATCGCTGGCCACGAATGGTTCACCAACGTGTTTCTCAAGTACCTGGCGCCTTGGTCGCTGGTTGGCCTTCTGTACACCATCATCGTCCTCTTCGCTTCTCAAGGCCGCCAAGTCGTCCACCAAATCGTCTCGGTTGTTCGCGTCGCGGCTCCCCTACTGGTTTACTTTGTGGTCATCTTCTTCGTCACGCTGTGGGTGTCACGGAAAGCCGGGTTCGGGTATAAGCTCAGCACGACGCAGAGTTTCACGGCTGCGAGCAACAACTTTGAGCTGTCCATTGCCGTTGCCGTTGCAACTTACGGGCCGCAAAGTGATCAGGCCCTGGCGGCGACGGTTGGGCCGTTGATTGAAGTTCCGGTGTTGATCTTGCTGGTGTATGTTGTCAAATGGATTGGAAACAGGTGGGCGTGGCAGGACTGATGGAGTTGATGGTATTTTTTCAGGCGACTTTTGCGGCATTTGGGTGTTCATCACAGATTAAGTTAATGTTGATTTCAAGCGCGTGTACCGAGAGAACCTCGTGTAACAGCTGCTTCAAATTGGAGCGTGAATTTACCTACTGTTGGGAGCTTCCATGCATGATCGTGGGCAGACCAATGACCAGGCAACCAGGCGTTCTGGAAGCTTGTCTGAAAACGCGTAGCCTTGGAGACATCTCCTTTTAGATGCTGGATTATGTACCGGAAATAAATACCAGACTCTCATGCAGAGGAAGGTGGGCATTCAAGTATTTACCCCATATTTTGGAAGTCTCGAATTCCCCGCATGAGGTACTTGTGGAGTAGGATGGCCCAATCGCCCAGCGTCGTAGCTGAGGAGGGGATGGTACTGCATGAAAGTTGTGGTTCTCTGCTACTCCCGCCATCCAACGATGTTCTTCCCTTTCCATCTCAGCTTTAATGTTGCCACATTACCACAAAGACAGCCCCAGCAGCAGCCGCCGCGAGATACTGAAACCAATTTCTGAAATATTTCGGTGCTTTCATAGAACGGCCCGTCAAGCTCGAACGCTCGATTTTCGTGTCCCTCAAGTTGAGTCGACCCCCGGCAAGATGGAGGGAAACATTCACAGTGACATCCTCACCGCCGTGATGAAAATTGCCGAGAAGCGTAAGTTCCAAGTCCATGTCTGGTCGTGGAAAAACGGGTTGGCGAGCGAATACCTACGGCTGTCGCACAAGCGGATCCATGTTCACGAGCTGGACGAGTATATCGACGAAATCAGATTCCCGAGCGAGGATTGGCGAGGCGACGTCAGGACCGTCCCCAAGCACAGTGTCGTCGTGCTGGATCCGAATGAGAAGGCTTGGGAGATCAACGACTTCCTTACCACTGGCAGGTATCCTTTCCGTCGATACACGATCAAGCCAGAGGAGACTCGGCGGCCGGGAGCCACAAGTTATGACATTGCCATCATCCACGCCATGGCTGCGGTAGGAAAATCCGGGTTGGAATACGACGCAGAGGAAGCTCTCTACCAGGAGGTCAGCAAGGGCTCGGCGGCACATGGATTGACCGTCATGACCTTTCTCAAATACGAGCAGCAGTATGTGCGCGGTAACCCGAATCTTAGCTGGAAGCTGAGTATCCCCAAGGACTTCCGCGAGCACCCTGACGATGAGCTGAGGGATCCATCGCCATCAACGACAAGCGTCGATGACAAACTGTCTGGCCAAGAGCCCAAAAGACCGGACGACGGGCTCCGTACGGTGAATGGGCAAGCCGCAAGATTGCATCAGCAGGCGGCAAAACGAGAGGTTCAAAACCAAAGAAGATGCCAGTAGCGCGTTATTGCCAAAAGAATATCATGTGCACACGGGGTCACACGGATGAAGAGAGGGCATATTTTGCTGCGCGCGGACCGAAGAAAGTGCGTAAAACCGGGCAACCTCTGCAATCAGGGTACACAATGTACTCGGGGGCCCAAGTGCTACTTGCTCACAACGTGGCCGAGCTGTTCTGTCCAACCTGCTACAAGACAGGGCACCACATGAACAAGTGCCCAGAGTGAGACAGGCACCTACCGTCTTGGTCGAAAAAGCCTTCAAGAGTTTTCGCAGAGTCCGTACTTTACTTCCCAATGCTCTTCAGTTCTCGGGAACGCGGACGTGAGTATGACATGGAGAGCCTCTACTTCCAGGTTGGCGCATGAAATGAAGCGATGGACATTGCCACGAGTCGATGTGGAAGAGAGGATTGATTAGGTCTAATAAATACTAGGGAGTACCTTCCAATCATGTGTCATCGTTGTTGCCTGTTTTGGTCTGACCGCTTTTGTCCCGCCACCGCGTTGCTCCTTCCAGTCAAAGCCACCCGAACGCCGAAACCGCGCCATCAAAATATTCACTCATCTTCAAGCTTCTCAATGTAACCCAAGCCCAGCTGCGGCTGCGTTCTCGACCGCGCTCCTTTTAGTCCACACCTCGCCGACCGGGTCGCCCTCCTCGCCCACGCAGACCCAATCGCCGATCCCGCAGGACTCCGGTGCGATCCGAATGCCCCTGCCTCCACCGCCGACGATCAGATTGCCTGGCCGATAGCACTTGTCCGACTTCATGCGCCGGACAACACTCCCATGGATGCGTGCATTCTCAGGTATGTCGCGAACCTCGCCGCACGGAAGAGGCCATCGGATCGGCTTCCATGCGCCGTCCTCGGTCAAGTCCATTCGGCGGAAGGGAATAAACTCCATCAGCTTCCACGACAGCACCGTGCCCCAACCCAGCCCGCAATCGAAGTGGAGCGAGTCGTGGATGCGCGCCGTGTCGGCTTTGTCCAGCATCTCCCGGAAGGTCAGCTGTCGCTCGGGGTCGCCTGGGCTTGAGTGCTCTGACACGGCAGCCTGGTCCGACTCTTTGTTGTGCGAGGGATTTGGAGACGAGGCGCCCTGGAACATCTTTGGTGTGCTCATGCTTGAGCTACGTACCACGATGCCTGGGATGGGTGGCCGCTCCGAGTCGCCATGGGGGTCTGTGCCGTCGCCTGCTTCGGGGTTCGCTCCGACCATCGTCATGTCCATGTCGCTGTCATCTAGGCTCTCCATGCACCCTAGTTCGCGCACCTTGTCGAGGTCAAAGGTCAACCCGGCTCGCATGGCTTCTCGGACCATCCACACTAGTGGAATGTGACTGGCCGCCTTCGACCCCGGAATGAGCTCCCATCCGCCGCCAACATCGCCGTGGCCACCACTGAACCAAACCTCGTCGATATCCTGATCGTGCTCATCTTCCGACTCAGGCGAAGAGTTGTCGTCGTCCTCGCCGTCGTCGGTGTGTGGATGTAGGCCGACGGAGTACTCAGACTGGCCGTCTTGGGCGATGTACCCCTTTTCAGATACATCCTGGTGGGACCGCCGACCCGTCGAGTGGGATCTTGCACGATATGGAGCCGGATCATCGGGAACTGCCAACGTCGTGTGCCGACCGCGATCCGCATTCTGACCCGCCTTCATCCCATCTCTTCCCCGTCTGCGGTACTTCTCGTGGATCTCGTGGAACTTCTGCTGCGCCTGGCCTCGCGCCTTGTCTTTCTTGGGTTTATCGCTCTGGTAGATCAAGTCTTGACGAAACTTGGCACGACGCTCGTCGATGCTCACGGCGTGCCGAATAACCTTCGCCGAAGTCCGAGCCGTGTACGGGAACTTGGACCGCTGCATCCACGCCGTCTCAAACCTCGGCACACTGTTCACCGTGTCGAAGAGACCAAGGAACCGGATGCGACGGACGGGCCGCGAAAACGTCTCACGGAAGCCCTTCATGAACTCGTACATTTCCTTCTTCTTCTTCATCCCCTCGGGATCATCGTTGCCTTGGCGGGCCTGCCAGCTCGAGAACGCCTTCCATGCGAAGGCAACCATCTCTTCGTTTCCGTGCGACAGGAGTCCGACGTAGTCGAGCATCTCGGCGAGGAAGCGCGCGATGTACGCGCCGCGGGAGAAGCCAAAGATGTAAATCTCGTCGCCTGGGCTGTAGAAGCGCATGAGGAATCGATATCCGCCGACGACATGGTGATCAAAGGACGACCCGACGGCCGAGTCCTTCGCCTTCGCGTACCATGACTTGAATCGGGCCACCGAGCCGGTGCGTGTGAGACTGTTGGAGATGACATATGTCCCAATGCCAGCTGGTCACAGTCAGTTGAGGCTCAAACAGGTCGCGTTTGTGGACTCACGCTGATAGTAGTGATCTAGGCAGGGTCAGCGCGAACTCGTGTGATTCACTCATCTGGGTTAGGGGACTTACATTGATCGCTTGCCGTGCGATCGAGCATGCGGTAGATCTTCAAGATGTTACTGTCGCTGTCGTCGCCGTGGAACTTGTTCCCCGTCCCGTCGAAGCACAGTACAATCTTGTGGGGCTTGCTTCGCGATGGCCGCCGTGGGTTGTGCTCCCTCTCACCGTCCATCCCCGTGGCAGGTCGAGATGGAATATGGTGTGAGAAAGCGTCTTCCGAGGGCATCTTGGCGTGCAAACCAGGGCTCGCATTCGGTCTGTGTCCCATTGCGCGACTCTCGTGGTTCCCTCCAGGCGCGAGGCGGAACTTATCCATTGTTTCTGGCTACACTGCGTTCCGAGGTCCAGGTTACAGGTCGGGGTAATGCGTTACAGGCCGGGAGATTACAGAGAGGGAGGAAGTGTGTAACTGCCCTGGCAGCGTACAAGGAACCCCTCAGACCACAGCACTGACCTATCACCACATTCTCGTTATTCTCTGCCCGCCTCTGCTTATCAACTAGCGCAGGACGAGGACGCGAATGGTTCGATGCAAGCTTCCGTCATATCCGCCGATCGCGATATGCTGGCTTGCCGTCGGGAGCCGACATCGACCAGCCCCGCTCGTAGTGCGAGAACGCCATCGCGGCTGGTCTGCTCCGGTGGACGGAGGCCAGACATGCCAAACCAACCACGGGAGGCATTCGAACGAACTGGATGAGACATGCACGCGGAGCCGCCAGTCGCTGGCTGTTTTGTAAGACATATGATGCAAGTCTTGTGCAATGGACCTTGTTTAGGGCGAGCATAGCGGCGGCAACAGGTTGCAGACCACAACCGGATGTCGTGGAAGCGGTCTGCGGATGAAGCCTCACTGCGGATAAGGGTGTGTTGATTGGGTCGCGACTCTCACCGTGAGCGTCGATTCTCGACTGGCCGCAAAAGCGCAAAAGCCACAGTAGCCCCTCTGCTCATCACGGGGCCCCGCTCATGCAGCACTAGGACGATCCGGCCTTCAGCTGGCATGCAGTCCCCGAGCGATACCGCATACGCCAGTGGCTTGCAAGCTTGCGTCTGCCCCGTCCATGAATCCGGCAGCCGTGACCATTCTTGGGCTGGTGCGGCTGAGGATGATTGGCCTTGTTTCACAGCCCGACAGCGCCAGATCGGCGCTAGAAACCGGGCCGCCCTCTGGTTTGCCAGCCCCGAGGGCCGGTCCCGCGCTTGGGTCGGCGAACACTGGACCGTGGATGGGGTCCCAACCGATGCAGGGAGGGAGGGTTGGGGAACAATCTGCGCGTCGATCATTGGCAGGGGTGGCTTCCCACCGCTGAAGCCAGTGCCTAGCACGTACTAGTCGCACTGGTCTCCCGCCCAACCATCCATGGACCCGCTCAGAGATCGACACGGCCCCGGCTGTGGCCGACCCCCGCGGACATGCAGCACCGCACCACCGCACCACCTGTGGCTCTTGCAATTCGCTGTCCCGCCATTTCAGCTAATAAATTGCTCGGTTTTGTCATTGGCGATGCGGGTTCTTGGGGTACTACCACGGCACACCAAGGCGTTGGGTGGGGGGAGTTTCGAAGAATGCCAATTGGGCCGGTAGCGTGGCCCGCAGCTACCGCGCACCTCGACCTAGGGTTGCTGCTAGCCGAGGGGTCACGGGAGGGGTGGTAGGAGTTTGTTTGCAGCTGTGGCGCCGGCCTGGCCAGCGCCGCCGTCGCTGCGCAAAACGAAGGGTAGCGTGAGCTTAGGCCGCCCGCCGCCGACGATCATCCCAATCCCGAGGATGTTGCCGCCAAAACTGTCTACTAATAGATAGCGCTCATTGGGCATCGAGTGAGACATCCCCATCGGACTTGCAGGCGCGCACACCACCTGCCATACCAACCCCGTCGCGATCACTGGCTGGCTGCTGATTGATGGCCGACAGATCACCAGAAAGCGGGTCAGTCGTGAACAGCTGTGCGACGCCGGCAGGGGTGGCGGGAACTGAGAGCTCGAGCTCTCTGCATGAGGGCATGTTGGACAAATGGACGGGCACCTGCCTTGGGTCTGCGACAGATATTATTATGGATTGTTCTGCAGCTTTGATGCGCCTCGCATTCCAGTGAGCTCTTCCTCACAAACTGTCCTCGCAAAGTCGGACGTCCCTCCCACCTGTCGACTTTACCTTGACCCCAATCCGAACCACACATCTGCACCACTCGACTGCGAGACTTCCCGAGTTCCCAGGTGCTCCCCAGGAGGGTGTTGAGCGATGGAGCCTTACAAGAATGGAGCCACAAATGGATCCAAAGAGGTCAACGGCTCCAACGCAGCATCGAGCTCATCAAGCTCCATTGAAACGGGCGAGAAACTCGCAAGCCACGCGAAGCCCAGGCCCTCGCCACTTGACGTGAAGCCCACCAAGGCCGACCGAAAGGGCGTCAAGAATGCTTTTGATCAGTATGCACAGGTTATTCAGGCGACAGTCAAGCCGCTCCCGCACCAGGGCGGTGTGGGGACGAACACAATGAAATGGGGAAAGCTTACAGACGATATCAAGACGCTGCGCGCCGCTGGTATGTTTTGGAGGGACTGAGGAGCTCAATAGCTATCGCTGACTGTGTTTTGCTTTCTCGCAGACTTCAAGACGCTCAAGGCAGTTGTAGTGGGCAAGATCAAGGGCGAGAAGATCAAGGACGACAAGACCATGATCATGGAGCAGGTTATCCAGCTCGTCTCGAACCTCAAAGGCGACTCGAAATTGCGGGCCGAATTGACGAACACGTTCGTGCAGGAGCTCTGGGAGACACTCGACCACCCACCAATGCTGTACGTTGGAGACAAGTACCAGTATCGACAGGCAGATGGGTCAAACAATGTCGGTGACTATCTTGCGAAGAATTCTTGGGAGCCGTTGCTGACTGTCGCAGAACACCATGTTTCCCAGTTTGGGAGCCGCAGGCACAAGCTATGCGCGGTCCGTCTGCACCAATGTGATTCGCCCGGGCGCATTGCCAGATCCGAATTTGATCTACGACTCGGTCATGAAGCGTACTGAGTACAAGAAGCACCCAAATAATGTGTCCAGCGTCTTGTGGAATTGGGCGGCAATTATCATCCACGACCTCTTCTGGACTGATTACCGCGACATGAGCAAGTCAAAGACATCGTCGTATTTGGATATGTCCCCCCTGTACGGCAGCAACCAGGAGATGCAAGACACCATTCGCACGTTTAAAGACGGAAAGCTGAAGCCGGACTGCTTCGCTGACAAACGCATACTGGGCATGCCTCCTGGCGTGGGCGTTATTCTAATCATGTTCAACCGCTTCCACAACAACGTTGCCGAGAAGCTGGCCGCCATCAACGAGGATGGGAGATTCGCAGCGCCGGCAGCGGATTTGGAGGGCGAGAAAAAGGAGGCGGCGTGGAAGAAGTATGACAACGATATCTTCCAGACTGCCCGACTCATCACGTCTGGCTTGTATATCAACATCACCCTGGTTGACTACGTGCGAAACATCGTGAATGTAAGTCCCTGGTCTGGTCTAAATCGCTTGATGCCAGCTGACAATCCAAGCTTAATCGCGTGGACACGGAGTGGACATTGGATCCCCGCGTCAACACCGGCATTGACGTCGGCACCAACAAGGGGGCTGAGCGCGGCACTGGCAACGTTGTGTCTGCTGAATTCAACTTGTGTTACCGCTGGCACTCGTGCGTCTCCGAGAAGGACGACAAGTGGATTCAGGACTTCTACTATGAGCTGTTTGGCAAGCAAGCCAAGGACGTCACCGTTCCGGATCTCATCGGTGGCTTTTCCAAGTTCGAGAGGCAGATCCCTGAGGATCCGCTAGAGCGGCCCTTCAACAAGTTAAAGCGGGGCCCTAACGGCAAGTACAACGATGACGATTTAGTGGAGTGCATCACATCCGTCATCGAGGACCCTGCAGGGTCGTTTGGCGGGCGGAACGTCCCGGAGTCCATGCGCGCTGTTGAGATCCTCGGCATAATCCAAGCACGCAAGTGGAACGTGGCAGGCTTGAACGAGTTCAGGAAGCACTTTGGCCTGAAGCCGTACGAGAAGTTCGAGGACATCAACTCGGACCCCGACATTGCTGAGTCGCTCCGCCGACTGTACGATCATCCCGACTTTGTCGAACTCTACCCTGGCCTGGTTGCTGAGGAGCACAAGGCCCCCAAGGTGCCCGGTGTTGGTATTGCACCCACGTATACCATCTCCCGTGTCGTTCTGTCGGATGCCGTGTGTCTTGTCCGCGGCGATCGCCACTACACGACCGACTACAGTCCGCGCAACCTGACGAACTGGGGCTATAACGAAGTGCAGTACGACCTCAAGATCAACCACGGCTGCGTCTTCTACAAGCTCTTCATCCGCGCATTCCCGAACCACTTCAAGCCTAACTCGATCTACGCGCACTACCCCATGGTGATTCCCTCCGAGACGGAGAAGATCCAGAAGGACCTCAAGCGCGCACATCTGTTTGACTTCTCGCGCCCGACTCGCATCCACCCTCACCTAGAGGTGAACACGTACAGCGCGGCGAAGGACGTGCTGGAGAATACGGGTGCGTACCGGTCGACCTGGCACGGCGAGCTCCAGCGGCTGCTTGTCAGCACCGGCAGCAAGGTGACGCTCTCGGGCGACTCTATGCACCACGACTCGCAGCGGCACGCAGCCCACCAGGAGCTGTACACCAGCGATATCCACGACCACGTAAAGGAATTCTACCGGAAGACCACCGAGCGCCTCCTGGCCGAGAACAGCTACAGCCTTGGTGACCACAAGTTCGTCGACTTGGTCCGCGATGTTGGCAACGTCGCACCGGTCCTCTTCGCCGCGCACGCCTTCAACCTCCCGCTCAAGGCCAAAGACAACGCCAAGGGCATCTACACCGAGCACGAGCTGTTCGCCGTGCTGGCCATCATCCACGCCGCCATCTTCCATGTCGCCGACCCCGTCACGTCCTTCCCAATCAGCCAGGCCGCAGGCACCGTTGCGACCCAGCTGGTGTCCGCAATCGAGACCAACATCAAGGGCACCAAGGGCTTCTACTCCGCCTCGGCCAAGAAGAGCGAGCCCATCAGCGCATTCGGCGCCAACCTCGTGAAGTCCCTCTCCAAAGCCGGCAAAGACTCCGCGTGGACGCAGATCCTCCCGACAGTCGTCGCCCTCGTCCCAACCCAAGCCGAAACCGTAAGCCCCTCCGCTCTCCCCATCCCCTTCCCTAGCTGCCAAAATGCTAACCCCCTTTCGCTAGTTCGCCCGCGCCGTCGACTACTACTTCTCCCCCTCCCCCGGCGCGTCCCACCTCCCCGAGATCCACACCCTCGCCACCGCCCCGTCCACCGAAGAAACCGACGCCCTCCTCCTCGGCTACGCCCTGGAAGGCGCCCGCCTCTCCGGCCCCTCCGGCTCCTACCACGAGGCCTCCACCCTCGGCGTCCTCCCTGGCTCGTCCAGCGGCACGCCGCTCCAGCCCGGCGACAAGATTTACGTGTCCCATGGCGCCACTGACGCGGACTGCTTCCCGGAGCCGGAGGTGGTTGATCCAAGGAGGCCGGTTGACAGCTATTTGCAGTTTGGGGCGGGGCCGAACGCGTTTCTGGGAGGGGAGATTGGCAAGGCGGCGTTGACGGAGATGTTTAGGGCGGTTTGGAGGGTTGCAGGGGTTAAGAGGGCGGTGGGACCCCAGGGTGAGTTGAAAAAGGTTGCGGATGGGGGGAGGGTGCAGTATATGAGGGAGGATTGGGGGACGTTGACGCCGTTTCCGGTTACGATGAAGGTTAGGTGGGATTAGGCGTGTGATTGAGAGTGTGAATAGGAGTCTGATCAGAAGTGTGATTGGAGTGAGGAACGGAGGTTGAAGAACGAGGGGGTGGGGGCACTGGGGGGAACGGGTGAAAGTTGACGTTGGTTTGGTTTTCTACGGTGTGTGTCTGGATTTCTTATCACCTCACATGGCATGGGCTTCCTGCTTCCTGATTTGTCTCCCTGGTTTGTGTGTTCCTGATTTGTCTACTGGTGTGTCTACCTGGTCTGTCTACTGGTATGTGTTCCTGTTTGATTGAATTGGATAATAGTTTGAGATACCGGGCGTGAAAAATATATGCGGAGCGAATTGGATTTGATGGAGATTGGGTTGAGATTGGTCCTCGTGTGCAATTTGATTATGGGGTTTGAATGAAGTTATGACATTGTTACTAGTTCGCTGTGATGTTTAACTTGCTCTGTATTATCATATAAAGAAATCCCTTTTCGGTGTATTTTGTATTCTGTCGCATGGTGACAAAGTGAATCCATATCCCTGTGAAAAACAGGTCACATCACTTAATACAGCTTATCACAACACCGCTTACCTTACAGTAACTATACCTCCGCAATGACCCTTTACCTGCGATGTAAGACTCTCCACGTCCACCATTTTCCAACTCTCGTTACCAGCGGTCTCCGGTTCCCTCGACACTGTGCCAAGGCCCCTAGACTCAGCATTTTAGCTATAATAGCTCGCTTGGACTTAACGCAGCTTGGGTAACTTCTCTTTACTGCTTACTACCAGTCGGGACAAAGTGACTGCTAGGAGATCTCGGTGTTTCAATGCGTCCTTGGATTCCCACCTAGCCTTTGAGAGAATTCCTGTGATACGTCGCAGGGTGCTGTCAGGTGACAGTCCAGTGAAAAATCGCGCTAAGGATGCGTGTGCTTCGAGGCCAGGGGTGATGTCAGCGAGGACAAGCTCTAACAATTCGTCGAATAGAGTGGATAAACCCTGAATCAGCACGGCACGCACTGTCTTGGCCAAATGGTCTGCCCGGACCAGTGTTCGTAGGAGCCGATGGAGGACACGCATGTTCGGGATATCAATGGTGTGGTAGAGACGCTGGGTTGCGATGGCGTTCAGCCGCCTGTTGCCAGTTTTGGTGACGGCGACAAGCGTGTGGCGGTAAAGCGCCCAAGTTGATGTCCCGGCCCGGTCGTGGGGCCAATCATGGAGGGACAGGTTATGGTCAAGGTACTCGACAATCCTAACGAAAAGCTCGTCAGGCAAACGGGGGATTCCCATACTGCACGGGCGCGCGTGAAGTCAGCTGGCAGATCAGCCCTGCGTGGGCCGCCGCAAAATGTCGGTGTGAGGAGAATGGAATGTAGTCTGGTGTGGAGAAGCTGAGGGGCTGGGAATGCGCGAAGCTTCATCATGTGGTCCCACATTAAACACAGTGGAAGGGACAGTACGAATACCCGCCTATCTATGGCACCTTCCCTATTGCCAGAAGGGACGAAGCCCAATTTCCCACAGACCCGTATTGTTTCACACAAGTGCCACTGAAGCAATCACGCATCCTTCCCGCCACTTTTCTTATCAGTGCATCGAAATCCTTAGCGCTGAGGTAAAAACCAGCAACCAGCAGGTACCAAGGTATTCAACCCTGGATTCTCCCCGTCCCCATTGTTAATATGGGATCGGTCTTTATTTTGAGCTTAATTGGACGTTCTAATGCCCGCCGACCCTTGGCTGTTCCAGGAACCGCAGCTGACAACGGCACAACACGGGATCTCGATGCTTGTACTCGCGGCCCCGACCAAACAGCTCACCCGCGATTTAGCCACAAGGGGGAGCAAATATCACCGAATTCCCGGGAAAGTCGCAACTCCGCACACGCTTTACCCAGGAACCCGTCCGAATCCCATTTCAATCCCCGCCGGTGTGTGCGACAATGGCGACTCCGCTCTTCCAGCGAGCTATAACCTTGGGGCTATGGACATGCCCGCCCCTGGGTCGATGCGTCGCGTGGACATGCTATCCCTGACGTGACGCCGCTCCAACGCCAAAATGCACTTCAGCGCCATCCTCGCCCTCGTCTCTAGCCACGCGCTGCTCGTCGCGGCGCAGGAGGAAATAACCCAAGACGCAGAGGCAAACTTCCCCTTCGAATCCACCCAGCTCACCTGGCGCGACACCCTCGGCAACCCCTTTCTGCGCTTCGGCAACACCTCGCTGCCCCAGAACACCACCGCCCAACCACCCTGCAAAGCCTGGCCAGGAAGTCACGACTGGCCCTCAGACGACGAGTGGAAGCAGTTCAACAAATCCATCGACGGTGCGCTGCTTCGGCCGGACCCCCCCGGGCTGGCATGCCACGAGGGCCCGAAGCGCGATGCTGCACAGTGTGAGTGGCTTGTGCGGGACGCAGGGCGGACGAGTTTCTGGATCGATAATCCGCTGGCGGTGTTGACGCAGTGGCCGCAGGGGAGCACCTGCGCGGTCGCGTTGGATGCGAAGGGCACGTGTACGAGGGGGGGATTCCCGGAGTATGTGGTTAAGGTGGCGACGGTGAAGCATGTGCAGGCGGCGGTCAACTTTGCGAGGAATAAGAATGTTAGGGTTGTGATCAAGTGAGTTCCGTTGTTCCTGGGGATTTAGGAGGGTGCCCGGGTTGCTGGTTGGTGGAATGGGAGCTAACTGTCTTGCAGGAATACTGGTCATGATTTTGGAGGGCGGTCGACTGGCGCGGGCTCG
>Ga0247780_1001079_pt1 | contig 19341 bp, 8 predicted proteins | sample UWRJL079202R5_FD_179927 | JGI IMG/M metagenome (GOLD analysis project Ga0247780, IMG submission 179927) | Plant litter microbial communities from Arlington Agricultural Research Station in Wisconsin, United States - UWRJ-L079-202R-5 | ecosystem: Environmental > Terrestrial > Plant litter >... | reverse complement strand
GTACTTCCGATGGAAATGGGAGAAGAAATGCAGAACATGGCCCCAGGGATGATTGATTTGGAGGCGTTGCTGACCGAAGAAGAGGAGTGGCCGGGCAGGAGCGTCTGAGAACCTTGGGTTTGCTAGGCAAAATGTTCAATTTTCCTGCTAACATCCTGCCTGACCCCTCAACTCCCCTGACGACCCCCCTGTCATCAGAAAATTGGGGTTTTCAAGGCCTCTGAGATTAGTAAACGCTTTCTAGCTGGTCCTTGAAATTTGAAAATTTCCACTTACTATGCTCAACCCCAGCGATGAGAGCAGAAATTGCGTAAATCCAGGAAGCCTCCTGTTCTCCGGGTTGCAGAATGTCTGACGAGGGCACCTGCCGAGAAAGCCGTGTTGTCACTTGACTGCGTCTCTTCACACTGCTCGCTGAAAAGCCGGCCGGAGTTTGTCCGGGGTTGTAAGGGTTAGGGTTCCGGTCAGACATGCTGGTTTGAGGAGCTGCTGGCCACTGAGAGTGATTGTCTATATGTATGTGCGCATAACATCGATTGTCGATTGTTTGCTCCGTTGCAAACCCCGCTGGCATTTAGTAGATTGTGGTTTGTGCGCTTTGTGGTCAAGGAAGGCAAAAGATTGCGTGCGATGCAGGAAAATGTGTCAATAAATAAGTGGGCAGCGAGGTCGCTCGTGGATCTTCCCAACACCGCGTTGGCAGAATCACCGTTGGGTCACGTAAGCTCACGTGAGGGGGACTCGTGGGGATTGGTGGGATTGACCTTGTTTCCCCACTCCCATTGCCTGACATTTTCATCTGATCTAAAAAGAAGTTGTCCAGCCACTCATGGACCCCATTGATCACCTCCGGCGCTGAAAGATGAAGAGTTAAGCTATGACCCACGTCTCTGGGCATCATGGTTGAGAAATTGTCCAACGGAAACAAATCCCTAGTTCTTTCCAATGTCTCAGGGCATGCCGCCGCACCTTCCGGGCAGAACAGAACGTCCAGATCCCCCGTTACCACCAAAACCGGCCCCGTAAAAGCCGTCACGCGCGTCTCAAAGCCTGGAGAAAGTGTCCCTCACCAACTGCGAACGTGTCGTGATTATCAAAATCAATCTGCGGAAGCGCCGGATCGAAGTTCCCAGCGTAGCAGTGAGATGTCCGCACTGGCACATCCTGGCCCGCCCAATAGCCCAGCGGAAGCCCTGGAAAACGGGCTGTTACCCTCTTTGTAAATTTTTGTAATTGTAAGCTAGATACAAGCCTTTAAATCTTAGAAAGTTAAAAGAAAGGGTGGTTTGGGGTGGTTTAGTGGTGGTTTGTGACCCACATCACCATTTAGCGCAATATGGCCCCAAACCCTTTGGTGGTATTTAATATAAGGGGGCCCTAATTGGTGGAATGGGGTAGTGGTGGTAGGGGTTACAGGCTGAGCCTACCAGATAACGTTTTGCAGCTCTTCACATCTGTTGGGTTCCATTTCGTGTGTCGCGGCAAAAACTCATCCCAGGCCTTTCTGCAGAAAAACCTGTGGCAGGGTAACGCGTTTGAATTTTCTTTCCACAACTGACAATGGCCCACGGTGCAGACATGTGACCTCGTTTTTCCAAGACAGCAGAGCCTCCTCCTAACTGGTCGGAATGGGGTCAAGTTCTTGCCGCTCCGAGCCTAGTACAACACGCTGTCCCTTCTGCGGGGTTACCTGCAGCCGAGAACCAACAGGGTTGTCACAGCTCTACCCGAGGGCCCGCATAAGAAGACTTTAGCAACGACTGACACCAGCTCCACCAGTCTTGGCAAGGTCTTGGCATCACACATTCGCTAAGGGCGGCTGCCAACGCAGCCAACCATTCCATGAAGCTGTCGCCATGGGTGCATGTTTAAGGGTTCTGGTTGGCGGACTACGGTTTGGATGGTGCGTTGTTGGGGAGGCGGGAACCCCGAGCACAATATTTAAGGCAGCTAAACCCGACCCCCGTCCTTCGTTGGAACAATCAAAAATCTCAACACGACACACTGCACTGCACTTAAGAAGGTTAAGCCTAGGATGACGGCCTCACTGGACCTAATTACCATGCAGTCTTCAGGTACGTTGTCTGTCTGGCAAAACGCTCCACGTCGGACTCACAGTGTGCAGCAGAGGACGAATTGTCTCAGCAGGGAAACGCAGAACAATTGTCCACTTTCGACGCTCTGGTCTTCACCAAGGCTTGGATGCTGCGCTGCCAAAGACACGAAGTATGCTCAAGCACACGTTCAGTAGGGTTCAAAGGCGGAAAGCTTCGGGCCGCTGCGTCAACTATGGCACGAGCACTCTTGAGGAGGGCAAGACACGAAGTATACTCAAGCACACGTCTTGACTTGGGGCTCCCGAAAAGAATTCTCGATATCTCAGCCAGCAATGAAATCGTTATACTGCGCAAGACAAAGGCCGAAAAAGTCCAGTACGCCACTCTCAGCTACTGCTGGGGTGACGGAGTCCCCCTACGGACCACACAGTCGACTATCAAACAGCATTACGCCGGAATACCACTCGCATCATTTCCCGCGACATTGAAGGACGCAATCGTTTTTGCCAAAGGACTCGGGTTTCAGTACATCTGGATCGACGCCCTCTGCATCATCCAGGACGATTCGCGAGACTGGGAAGAACAATCTGCGGCAATGACTGCCATCTATCATGGATGCTCTCTCAACATCGCCATCGCCGACGCGCCCAACTGCAATTCTGGGATAGCCCAAGGCCTGAAAGACGGCGACGCACACAAAACGCTAGATTCTAACAGCCAGTCAAACGCATGGCTCAACCATAGATCCAGAAAACTCGAGACCAGGGGCTGGGTCTTCCAGGAGACTCTTGTCTCGGTTGCTAGTGTGTACATTACAGACGATGGATTAGTCTGGGACTGTTGCTCTGAGGTGTGTGCCCAAGGCGATTCCCCTCGCCCCGCTAGGCAGTGGAGTCATCCAAACGATCAAATGACACCAAAGGCAACGTGGGCGGACCAAACGCCGATTTCGAGGCTCGACTCAGCTTCGTCAAAGAACCTGGATGTACTAAGGATCTGGTACGAGTGGTTGATCTTGTTCTCCTACCGAGACCTCTCCAATGTCAACGACAAGCTACCGGCTATGGCAGGTCTAGCATCCCGAGTCCAGTCCGCGTCTTCGGCTACTTATGCGGCCGGGCTCTGGGAGGAAGATATTCATTTGGGACTCATCTGGTCAGCTCAAGAGTCTGAGGGACTGACGAGACCTGGTAACGGGGCGCCGTCTTGGAGCTGGGCGTCGGTCGAAGGCCGTTTGGATTACCTATGGTGTCTGAGCGTTTACTGTGTGTACCCTGGCGTGGTCCACGTCGAAGAATGGCTTGATTTAAAGGTTCTCGCCGTATCGGTCAACGAAGTTCACCCCGGCACATTTGGCAGAGTTACCGGTGGACGAATCGAGGCCATTGGGACACTGCAGAGGGGAACTATTGAGTCCGATGAAGACAGGGGGGGATTTGGGGAAGGCAGGGTGGGATTCAATTTCCACTTGGAGGGGTCAGGGTTGGAGTATTCCCTCGACGAGCCACAGAGTCGAGGGGAAATACCTCGGCCTTGCTGGCTCCTGCGTATCGCCTCGGTTCTCCCAACGAGGTGTAGGTCAATGAAGCGAGATGGACCTTTCATTTCTTTTCTCATTGTGGAGGAGACGGGAACTCAAAAAGACGAGTTCCGGCGCATTGGAAAGGCCTTTTGTGACGCAAGTTCGATTTTCAGAAAGGACATCACGGTCGCAACAGACTTGTTTCAAGACGGCCAGCGGAAGAGGATCACCCTTGTTTAGGGTAATGACATAGGAACACAGCAACGGAATAGGGGATGGCATGTCTAATCAGGGCTCACAACATTGGCATTATGCCATCGATGCACAACATTACTTTGACGCAGAAGCAAGCCAAGCTTCTGCTGCTGAAGCCTTGATGCTGTGTAGAGGCGAATAATTGTAAACATGCCCATCTTATTGCACAACTCTGCAATATATCATCGTCCTGTCCTGAGCACTTTCTTGTCACAACCCAGAGTTTCGCACGTCTTTTTGAACTGAACTCCTGCCAGTATTTGTCAATCGGGAATGGGGGAGCGGGCCGTCATTAGACGCTAGTTTGGGCGTCGCTCGTGCTACCAAGAGAACGCGCTCGAAAGAAGTCTTCTAGTGATACGGTGGGATGCAATCTAGGGGACTCAAGAAGTTGACTGCGAGGTCATCAAAAGGCACGCCGGGAACCGTCGCCACTTTTCATTGCATTGGCGAATCAGCGATCAGTCCATGCAACAAATCGGATATTTTCGGGGGGGCTCGGCTTGAAGAACGGGCAGAGGCACGGCATGGCGTAGGCCCTAAGAGGCTGATGCTGCTTGCCCCTGTTGCTGTTTGAAGCTGAAAGGGAGGCTAGCTAGTCGCCCAGGGCCCAGGAGAATCCAAGGCGATGATGCAACCGAAGATGCTGAGACTCTTCGCTCTCCTTGGCGTGTCATCGGGACTCGCTGGGTTGACCTGCGCAGAAATCGCGGGGTAACACATGCGTGACGGCGAGCATCAATGTCATTAGCTCCCCTTGCGGCCATTTAACCTCCAACTTGATCCACCAATGTCCAACGTTCCTTCCGCAATGTTTGCATCTCGCGGCATCGAGATTATCACTGCTCCTTCGTGAGCTTTCAAGTTGATTCAGATTCCCTTATTTTTAGCCCTCCCCCGAGATTGCAGCCTGCCTCAAACTTAGCAACAACGTGCATCCCGCCGAGCTAAGACTCTTACCAAGGTGTAACAGGCGTATGTCTTCCTTAGAATAAAGAGATTTGTTAAAGAAGTAGTTAATAACTGTAACATCTGTAATTAGAAGCAGAACTGCTACTATAGGCCTTACAAACTTCTTAAATTACTTTTAGTCCCTTAGGTTTAATAAAGTTTAATCTTTTTTAACTTTATTACAGGAGAATTTAAGTTAAAGGACCCTGTAATAAGAGTCACTTATAATTAGATCTTAATAATAGTTAATAGATTAATAAAATAGACCGCTTGCCCTCACGGGCGGAGCTTTCAGCTCCTATGATGTAAGACAAAAAAAAAGATTAATAAAATAGGCTTCCTTTTTACTAACCTTAAAGTTAATAATGGCAGAATAACTTACTTTCATATAAAAAGAAGTCGTTTCTTGCCACCTGTAGCCGGATAGCATTATTACAGACTATAATAAACTAATTGTTTTAAAATTCTAATAAGGGTTAATGTAACTGTTAATTTCTAGCCACTGAGTACCCTGTACCGGGTACTCTGTATCGTGTATCCTGTAAGTGTGGTTACGTACCCTGAAACTACCAGCTAAATCTTCTAGAACCCCAGAGGGTTCTAGAGGATTCTAACTTACTCCAGGGCTCCTTAGGGCCTCTAGAGCACTCTGAACCTTCTGGAATTCAGAGGGGTGGAACTGCCTGAATCTAGTAAAGCTACTACCCCACAGAATCAAGTAGAACATTAGTGACTACGTCAGCCACTACGTCAACAGCACTACATAGAATGGTGCAGAACAGTACTATTCCTGTATTATATTAGTTAGTTCTACTTTACAGAAGGCTTTAGAATTCTTCCAAAGCCTCCTATAGCCTATGACAGGCCCTCTCCTCTCCTGCATCTAATTCTAGTTAAGCAAGCAACTTCATTCTATTCTAGTCATTATATAAGGCACTGCCTTTCAGATCCTCTTATTTCCGACGTTAATATTCGCTGTGATACCTTTATTTACAGTGGCACTGCCCTGTAATTCGGGCCTTTATTTGCTTCCTACAGTGCCTACGGCACTATAATATAGCTTAGACTAGTACGCACTTCTTCCTCTAAGCTACAGCTACTGTACTACAGCTTTGTGGGTTCTTAAAGTTTAACAGTAGCATATAGATATAAAAAGCGAGCTTTTAATAACATTTTACCCTTAGACTAATAGTTAGACTAAATAACTGTACTAAGTACTTAAAACATATCTTTAAACGTATGTTAACTTTAAATAAGATAACTAGCTTAAGCTGTTAATAATAGGATAAATAGCTTATAATATAACATTAGTTAAATTAATAAAAGTGTTATTATTCTTAATAAACTATAGTAAAGAATTAAAACTCCGCTAAGGTCTGCTAATAGGCGCTCCTTAAGCTATAATCTAAGCTAACTGGCTTTAAAAGCTACATAAATACCTAAAGGATAAACTTAACTTTATATATAAATAAATAAATGTTAAACTTCAGGAACCCACAGGGCTGTAGTATAGCGGCTGTGGCTCAGAGGAAGAAGTGCGTACTGGTCCAAGCCGTACTGCAGTGCCGTAGGCACTATAGGAAGCAAACGAAGGCCTGAATTACAGGGCAGTGCCATTGTAAATAAGGGTGTCACAGCGAATATTAACGCTGGAAACAAGAGGATCCAGAAGGCAGTGCCTTGTGTAATGACTGGAATTGAGTAGAGTTGCTTACTTAACTAGAATTAGATACAGGAGAGGAGAGGGCCTATTATAAGCTGTGGGAGGCTCTGGAATTCTTCCAGAGCCTTTTGTAAAGTGGAACTAACTAATACAATAATGGAATAGTACTGTTCTGAACCATTCTATGTAGTGCTGTTGACGTAGTGGCTGACGTAGTCACTAATGTTCTACTTTATTCTGTGGAGCAGTAGCCCCACTGGATTCAGGGGGTTCCACCCCCTTAAATTCCAGAAGGTTCCAGAAGATTCGGCTGGTGGTTTCAGGGTACGCAACCACACTACAGGGTACCCGGTACAGGGTACTCAGTGGCTGGAAAATTAAAAGCTTTAATTAAATTAAGAAATAGTACGTTTAATAAGTGTACTTATATGTTAAAGGGACTAATATGTCTTATAGTACGGAAGTATATCTTTAAATAAGTAGATTTAAAGAAAGGTGAAGAACTTATTAGATTCTTAAATAATAAAAGTAATAAGATTATCTTTAATAAAATTTTTGAACGTTTTACCTTACTGTTAGTTAACGACTTATAGTGTAAAACTCTTTCTCTTTGATTATTAAATAATTCTACTTTTGATTAGAAGATAATAATTAAAGGAAGAAATTTGCTAGTTATAAGAGGTCTTAAGGATACATAAGTATTAAAAGAAGAAAGAACATTACTAGTTAGATATAAAGAAATTACCTGTTTTAACTAAATGCTTTATTATATATAAGTGAGCTGATAAGAAGGTCAAATTAGTTAATATTACTTTATCTGATAACTCTGTTCTTAAAGGAGATTCAAATTAAATATGTAAATGAATAACTGAAATAAAAAAGTATATATAATATAGTAACGAGTTTAATAGATATTATCTATTAAACTTCTCTTTAGTTAAATAAGAGTTAAAGTTAATAAAGGAGAGGTTATAAATATCTTTAATAAATTTATTAAAAACCTAACTCTGAAAGAAGTTAAACTGTTTATTCACATCCTTCATAACAGAGAAGGAGCTCTTTTATAAGATTTTATAAAAAGCAGTTAGATTAGATTAGAGATTATACCTTTATAAAAGATTGAAACTGTCCCCCCATTAAACTTAACAGTCTAATTATATTCTTATCCTAAAGCCTCTTATTTCTAATATTATAAGGTAAGCGTTACTAAATAAAACCTTAATTATTATAATATACCTAGGTTCCTTAAAATCTTTAAAGTACACCTAATTTAATTAAATTTTATTATTAAACAGGACGTTAAGAAGTAAATTATAATCTATAACCTTATGTTTAAAAATAAAAAGTGAATTAAATATAGCTTTTATAAAGGAACAGCATTATCTTTATCTCTTTAATAAAAGGAACAGGATCTGTATTATTAAGTCCTTATAATTATATAGTTATATTAAAAACAAGAAAATGAAATGCCTTTATAATATATATAATCACATTACACTTTAACTTGAAATTTAAAAAGGTTAGCACCTTTTTAACTTAAGAGACTTGATATTAAAGTAAAGATTAGAGAGTAAATGCAACTTTATAAACTTCCCCTTAACGTTTATTACTTTAATTAAAACAGTCCGTTACGTAAAAGTCCTTATAATATCTTTATTAAGGTCTTAAAAAGTGTTAACAGTAACCTTCCCTTTCTTAAGATCTCTTTATAACCTGATGCGAGTACCAAAGCCCGTCATACCCAAATCCATGTTGCCATTCATGCCGTGCCTCCAGCACCGCAAACGCTAGCTCCGGGCTCGCCGACGGTTACAAACGGCAACCGTATCGACAACCCCGCGTTGGGAAATGCTGTACAGGACGACCGGCGCGTCGTCGTCCCATAGGATAGCTATGTACCCCGCCGCGTTTGCAGAACACCGCGGGGCACGGGGCAAGAATACTCGCTCAGCTGCTGTCGACGTGAGCGCGGTCCTACCCCCAGCAGAGTATCGAATGATCATCGACCATCTTGAGGATTTCCTCCTAGGGTACCATTGTCGCGGTCAATGACTTGGGCCCATTGCTCCTTGGGGATATCGGGCTGAGACATGGCGATAAGGTTCAGATTATGAACTTCGAATTCAACAAGGGGCGCGGGAGCAAAAGGGGCATGTCGGGTGCGGTAGGTTCTCTGTCCTCTTATTGCTGGTAGCATCATGGTAACGTCATATTCCATAACGTGCAATGGATGATGATGGCTCTAAGTCACCCCACTATTTGATCCAGCTTTCTTCGCACGACTCTGCCGGCGGACCATTACCGCCCATCAGCCCCGTCCTCTGGGCCGTGAGCTCTGTAGAGCTCAGCTCAGCTGGCCACACCAAAGCTCAGCTCAGTCGATCACATCTTCATGGTGTTCTGGCCTCCCACCAGACCCCATTCTGTCTGACAACTAGCTCAGCGGGTTGGAGGAGGAGTGGGTAAGGCTTAGAAGGATGGATCTAGAGGAAAGGCGATGCTTTTCGCCTATTGTCGTCGGATGGGAGAGATGGCTTGGTAGATAGTCAAAGTCCTAGACATAGCCCAGGCCATCTGCTACACGAAGAAATGGACTCCAGCGACGAGGGGTGAGGGTCTGATTGAGAAGCGTGCTAACAATGGGTAGTTAGATCGCATAAGTAGCCATAATCAGTCAATGAACCCTCTTATGATTAGAAAAGCAAAGCCCAATGTGCCCTGTGGCGCTTTGACTTAGCCGTAAAATACAACCGGAGGTTAGGTAGGCTGTGGATGCCGAGCTGGATAACCATGTTCATCGAGCTACATCTTGACTCACCGCCTAAACTCAACGGCAAAATATATAACTAGCAAATAAAATAATTTCCTGTTTTGGGGTTAACTAGATCACGCACATATCATATATAGTAATGTAAGTGAAAGTGGCCCCACCAGCAGATCGCAGACCGGAGCTCGTCAACACTTAACGGCAGTTTCGATCTGCCCTGATCGGTTTCAGTGTGCGGGTTTCAAGAACTGACGTTTGCCACGAGGGAACGAGGGCTGCCAGCAGCAAGTTTTGGTGGGGGGATCTGCAGCAGGCACGTGAATTCCATCAGGAGTGTCTGTGTCGCTGTTTGGGGTGCCGTTTTTGGGCAGGTTGGACCCGCCAATTTCGGCACCAAAAACACCCTCAATAAGTACATTTTGGCGGGGCATACATACCCTTCGAATTCTACTGTACACACTGTACCACTGACCCCGCACACCGCTGTGGCACAGCTGAAGCGCTCGTTCTCAGCAAAGTGCGCCAGGATCCAGGGCTCCGGGAAGCCAGAGCAGAGAAACAAGAATAGTATTTGTCAGAAGGTGTGTTTACTTCAGAGGCAAAGTAAATATCAGAGCCTTGCAGAGATGTGCCAAGACAGCACTTAAGTAACACCCCGGACTAAAGACACTAACAGGCGCTTAGGGTTGGTGACCTGCCACAAGTATGAGAAGATCGAAGAGGCCAAGCAGTTCATGGAGGACTTTGGCTTCGTAGAGGCCGAGACCATTGGCAAGACCACACTCTACCGTGGGTACGGTACCGAGCCCTTCGTCATCGCCGTCGAATCATCCGACAAGGCCGAATTTAGCGGTGCTGCCTTCGCTGTCGAGTCCGAGAGGAAGCTATCACGCGCAAGCCAAAATCTGCCGAAGGAATGCAAGGCGACTGAGGTGTATAAATTGAACACACCAGGTGGCGGCAAGGCCGTGACCTTCTACGATCTTGTTGATGGCTTCCCTTTCCATCTTGTGTACGGCCAAACCCCGGTTGAGTTGAGGGGCCCCAAGCTCCCACCTCTCAAGATCAACTACCTAAGCTGTCAGCCATTTACTGGAGAGAGGCGAGGTGCTGACAACAAGCTAGCCCACGGAGAAGAACCACGGTGTAACCCAGTTCCAGCGCTTTCAAAAACGGCCACCTCCGGTGGACAAACTGGGCCATTTTGGCATGTGCGTGACCGACTTTGTCAAGTGCTACGACTTTTACACCACATACTTCGACTTAATTTTGATGACTGGGACACCATTGTAGTCTAATATTCAGCTCGCCTAGGGTCGGCAGGGACTTGACGGGGGTTCCCAAGCAGGGTTTGATCACCGCTTATAGACCTGAGCCTATTTCTCTATGAGTGCTTCATCGCTATCTGATCTGCTGCTAGGAATGCTGCCACTCACCGTGGTGTTTTGTACGTTTGTCGTATGCAGCGTGAAAGGTTCGTTCTTTGCTACTTAGACGAAGGCGGGGGGGCTCATTGGAGCGCAAAACGGGAGGATGGCAGGAATTGCAGGACATGGGCTAGAGCTTGAGCCAAACCCCCATGGCTTGCAGAATATTGGATTGGTTTACAGTGTGGCGCTGGCATTGCTGATCCGGGGACCAAAAGAACAAGCAGAGTCTCTAAGAGATGTGGCGACTGCATTTGTGATATATTCCATGGCCTTAGCTACCGATGTAGTACAAACACCTCCTCGCCCCTAAACGCGATATCGGGCTTCTCCCTAAGCACCCGATCTGGCCACAGAAAGGCCGAGGTGGGAAATCTATTTCGCCTGACCTGCAGTTCAGTGACCACCCCGTCTTCCTTGCGCACTACGACCCAGATCTGGCTTCCCTGCTTGCCAACCCAATATGGCTTGTTAGGCTGAAGCGTCCACTCTGATCTCAATCCTGAACGATAGAAAACAGCACCCGTCGAGGCGGCTATAGGGCGTGGGATTGCGCCAGTGAGGTTATGACAGACGACCGTCGCGAGCATCGAGCCGCCTTGCCATTGCGTTGTCAAACCTTTTCGACATGGATGGTTCCGCGTCTCGAGGCACTGGCTGCTAACTACGGCGAAGGATGCGCAGCACTCCGAATCCTGAAGCATGGCGCACCAGAGCTGGTTCTTATCCTTCTCGGGGCGAATCTGGACACAGAATCGAGCGTCGGTGGCGTGTGGCCAAAGGATGGAAAAGCATTTCCTGCTTTGGCCGAAGCCAGTATCTCTCAAAACCTGAAGGAGCTTGGTGAACACCATCCGCATGCACTGTCGCTCAGCAGCGTTGAGATTCCTCGCCCATCTGTGGAATTCGTGTTCTGCCTGTATGGCTGGAATGGCAGACGACTTTAAAGCCTCCCATCCCGGAATGCTAAGAGTATTGATGTATTGAATGAGTGGTTCCTCGATAAGAAACCGTAGGGGAACTCGGCGTGCCACTCCAGTGCAGAGGCTGACTTGAACGCCCCAGGGTTCGTCAAAGAGGGAGAAGGTGTCATCTCCAATCCACCGATCCAGAAGAACCCGTTTTAGTGGAATCCCGGACTGCTTCGTCACCGAGAAAGCCCCTTGGAGTGTGACATAAGGGGGGTTCATTGCGGCCATTCCCTGGATCTCAGTTAGGCTCCACCAGTCAGGTGAGGTGCCAAGGCGGGCAAGGTACGGTTCCGATTCTCTCCGGATCTCAACGGAGACTAGAGGGCAAGTTGTATTTATGGTTACGAACGGCCGTGTGCCTTGGTAGGGACTCAATATGGAAGCAGTGCCAGCGGGAGGTGAGCGAGAACGTAAGCCTAGTAGTGTGGTCTTCTCACTGCTCTCGGTTTGTTCGGTAGCTGCCGGCTGGCATTCGGTGATTGTCCCAATGACGATTTCTTCCCAGTAACTGAAGGTTTCTGCTTCATTCGGCTGTTCCTCTTCTTGCTGCCCCCAATGAAACATAGGGTCTTTTCTAGTGGAGCGAGGATCGGGTCGGATGAGGCCTCCCCTAATGTATAGCCCCGTGAGGGTAGCCAAGTGGAACGGACTTGCAGTGCTGGTGTTACTGACAGTGTATGCTGGCCCCCACAGATCTGCCACTTGCTCACATGTCGCTCGAAGATACCGCCTTCCCATTGTTGGATCCCACGTCTGAGTGTTTTGGTCAGGAACCAGTCTGAATACGAAAACCCCATCGCCAACCATGTCGCCAAGACAAGCCAATTGTTGTCGCTCAACGACGATATATGGCATATCCCCATGAGTCGAGATTCCTCGGAGAAGCACTTCGGTGAGTGGGGTAGTGAGAAAGAATGGATGAAGCTGTCCGGTGTATGCCTGGGAGTATAGAAGGAGACCCATGCTGAGGAGTTGGATGGCGAGTGAACAAACGTGAAGTTGCCCGTCGATAGTCAGTGATTTAAGCCTTGACCAGTTTTCAGTCGAAGATAAGATGCTCATGACGTCGTCGATGCTCGTTATGGCATCCGTTTTGCCTGACACCCGTTCTATTGATAATATATCGGCTCGAATATCCGTAATCGTGATGTGCAATCGGTCCAAGTCCCGAAACAGAACTGTATTCATGCGTATAAGACGACCTCCAAGGGACTGCGTTGATTCTTCGTGGGCTTCGGTGAGTATTGTAAACTGGTTGCAGCAGAATCCAGCTTTCTGAATCGCTGTAGCGGCGGCTGTGAGGCGATTTACGTAGTCATGAAGCAGTTGTGTCATTTCCAGTCTACTAGACATATCCCGAGCTCCCTAATTACAGGATTATTAGCAGTTGCGAGAGCCATTATCACACTAGTTCGATATATACGTACCGGCAATGATGGCCATGCCTCTTCCCCTTTGGGCCCATGAGTCCCACTTTCCCCTCCTCTGAAAGACCAGTCTTGTTCAGCCCCATACACAACGCAAGCGTTCGATTCTGTTAAAGTAAGTCCTTTAAACTCATCTTGCTGGTTGTTTCGAGGAATGAGTCCACCGAGTCCGCACAATGCAGCGACTTGTCGTTGCATCTCGTTCCTGCGAAGATGAAGTGAAATGGGGTCGAATGATAGGGCATCTCCTTGATTTGGTGTCCGGTGCGCGCACGTCGTCTGGTGAAAATCCCAAAAGTCATGGTAGTCTTCCGGTAGCTCTTCGCTGGTAGGTTCGAAATCCAAGTCGGGTAACTCGTCAAAAACCAGCGAACATTCCGTTGAGCGTGACGTGTTGAAGAGGACTTGGGTCATCTCTGCAATACTAGACCCCGTTTCTTTTAGGTCTAGAAGCCAAGCAAACTCGCCTTGGGCGATCCCATCGAAGCTATCGTCGGCAAGCAGACTCTCCACCTGGGCTCTGTCGCCAGCGGTTAGGGCTTTTCTGAGAGCCTCCGCGTCGTTGGCATCAATAGTATTCTCCTTCTTAGCCGGGCCGGGTTCTATCGTGAACGTGTGCTCTGCATTGCCGAGCCCGGTCGGGGATGCTAGGACGGTGTCCAAGACACGCACTAGAAGCGATAGCAAGTTTGGCCCCAAAGCCGGCCACATTTGGCGAATATATTTCTCACAAGGTGTCGCCTGAGCATCTGATGCTGAGCCAGTAAGCGTAATGGTCTGGGCGAGGAGCTGCCCATGTGGCTGCTTCCAGTCGTCGAATTGACTGCGCAGGGATGCCTTAGCGTCCCAACTTGCTAGTAAACTGAGGAAGTGGGTATCGGGCAGCCTTCTGCTGCTTAAAGTCTTGTGGCTGCCATACAAGTCCCGGTGTTCCGAGAAGATGCGACCGCACGTTTCCCGTTGGCATGATACGGGGGCGGGGAGAAGATCCCTCTTAAGCGACGCTATTAGCCACCGATAGGCAACGAATTGGGAGATGATCTTGACATAGGCTTGTTTACCCGGGAGAAGAGATGAGTTGTCGTCGTTCTCCTTTGCGTTGGGGAGCCGGTCATAGCTCTGATGCGAATTTGGAACCTCCGGATGTTCGTTGTTGCCTCCACCTCTGAGGCCATCGAGCCAACTCCGGATGAAGGAGTCTAAAACCGACACATCTATCTTTTCCTTGCGCTCCGTCGAGTCCCCGGAGTTGCTCATCTCGCAGTCTTGTGTGAGGGGAAATTGAAACAGGGACGCAATATCACTGGTACCACCCGAACGCTTAGTGAGTTTCCTTTGGTGTCGGAATGAAAGTTGACTGACCTCCTATGCTTATGGATGAAGGACATGACCTCCCTTTCCGCATCGCTTGATACAATGCCCCCTAACCTCAGGTAAAAAGCCCCGAGAATATCTAGGAGGCTAGCGCTGAGTACCTGAGCGGAGCCTGCGTCTTCGATATCTCCCAGTTTCTCGGAACAGACGTAGTCAGCTGGTGCTTCAACGAGCTGCGGACTGTACAAACTACTGCAGAGCGCTTCAGTCTCGGCATTTGCTGAGTCAAGAGAAGCCTGCACACCCGACAACGCACTGGCTCTGTCGAGCTTTTGTCTTGCAAGGGCCACATTGGCGGCCTCGGCGCCGGCGAGTTTAGTGTTCAGAGTGTCAAGCTGAAGCTGTTTCTCAAGCCTGGACGCTTCAAGGTCCTCAAATTTCTCCTGGAGGCCGCTCTTGTCGGATTCGAGGCCGGCAGCCTGCTCGCGGAGACCATTCGCCTTGGTCTTGAGGTTGGTGATCTCCTTCTCCAAACCAGATATCTTGGTGCTGAAGCCAGAGGCAGAAGATTCGAGTTTAGCGGTATGGGTTTTGAGCGTATTAAGCCCGCTCTCGGCGGCCTCAAGCTTGGTCTTTAGGTCGGAGTTGTCCTCTTCGAGTGCTGTCTTGGCCTGCTCGAACTCCTCCCTTAGCTTCTCTAATTCCTCGACGCGCGCCTTGAGAGCTTGCAGTTCCTTGTCAATGGCCTTCCTCATTGCCGATTGTTTCTCTTCGCTGGCGTCTTCGATCGTCTGGATCTCCCCTTGCATCCACTCCTTGGCCTTTTGCAGCTCCTCCTCGGATGCGCCTTGCACCTTCTCCTTCTCATTTCCGAGGCTTTCCTTGACCTTCTGCGACTTATCCCCAAAGGCCTTTTTCTCATCGGCAAGGGGAGCCATCTGAACGGTAAGCGTCTCTGTCTCGGTCTTCAGGAGGTCGCAGGCAGCGACGAGGTTGGCGATCTCCTCATCCCTGTTGTCACGCTGCTCTTGTAAGGCATCACGAGCAATCTCGAGGACGGCAATCTGTTGCATGAGAGTTCCGCTGTGCTGCTCCCGGTCCTCCTGTAACTTGGTAAACTCCTCCTCGAGCAGGGTAAAGCGTTCTTGAAAGTTGTCTCTGGACTCCTGTATCTCGTCCCGCTCCCTCTCCACCTCAGTCAGCAGTACCTTTTGCAACTCGTAGGTGCACTTAAAGTCGTCGAGTGCTTGCTTAGATTCTTCAAGCTTAACATGCAGCTCCGCTTTACTGGCCCGCTCCGCATCGCGCTCCTTCTCGACCTCGTCGAGCATCATCTTCTCGAGCTCAAAATTGCTGCGGTACTCGTCGAGGATGGCTTTCTGTTCTTCAAGCATAGTTAGGACCCCGACTTTGTTGTTGCGTTCCAGGTCACGCTCTCTCTGGGCAGCTTCTTTTTGTTGATTGGAGGACGAGAGCTGGGAGCTGTTGTTGCTTAGCTCCTGTTCGAGTCTTGCACAAGACTCACGAAGCTTCTGAGACTCGTGCTCGAGCTGCTGGATCTTGTGCAATAGGACAGACTCAATGTCATTGTGGCTAGGCTCAGGCTCTCCGCGGTGTTTGGCGCTCTCTTGACCTGAAGTCGGTGGGAGCAGCTTGACTGGTGAGGTCTGACTGCCACTCTTCACGACATTTCGATCCGCCTCGGACGGTAGTCGAGCCCAGATGCCCAGACGGGACTTCACTTTGCGGGTGCTTGGGGAAAACCTGGCCACACTGGTACTGGAACCAATGACACTTGGAGTGAACGAACTGGGGCTTGTCTCAGTTGGCGTCACATCAGAGGCCATGTCCTCATAGTCGGAGGCGCCAGACGAGGCCGATGCAACGGTGGTGGCTTGTGTGCTTATTGACTCGCCTGAGGTAACACTGGAAGAGGATGCCTGGGATGAACGGAGGCTGGCGACTCTCTGCCGCTCTGCTGGGAGTCCGGAGTACTTGGTCTTGAATATTTTCCGCGGAAGAGTTCCTGGCGATGTCGGGAGGGCCGGGATGGAGCTGCCGGTGTGTGCAACGCTGTGGGCTGTGCTGGCATGGCTACTTCGCAAGCTGCTCGCCTCCGAGTCGCTGCCCACACGCGGCAGATTTGATGACGTGACCGAGGTTTCTGAATTCCGTCGAGGTCTCGTGATGGGCGCTGTTTCGGATGTTGTTGAAGTTGTCGTCACTGAAGGACGGGCTGATTTCCGCAGGATGGATTTTAGGGGTTGTGGTTGTTGCTGCTCTCGCGGCTGATCCCGCTCCGGCCACTCCGATGGTCGAAGGCTATATCTTTCATCGGAATAGGTGGTCGAGGTTCCTCCCATCCTCGGCCGAAGGTATTGCCGGTCTCGATCCATGGTGTTGGTGATTGAGGTGAATGCGACTGCCGATGTCACGTGAGTGTCAATGTCAGTGTTGATGTTGTGGTGGATGCTTCGTAAGAACCGTCACAAGAGCAATTTTGAAGAGACTAGCAGTTCTTTGGTGTGTCGGCGTGGAACGGCTCTTCAGGTTGGCGATGGATCTTGTCAGTGGTCTGAGTTGGTGATGCTGTAGTCATAAGAGAGCTTGGCGGTAACAATTCTCAACCTTAGGGGACGAGAATTGTGTTCTGTTGATGCGCGCGCGCGTGGGACAAAAACAAAAGCCTAGACAGCGATGCGGTTGAGGGAGATAAGCTAGAAGACCGGCGAGTCAAGGGTGCAGGACGACCTAGCTTTGATGTTGGCGGCCGGGTGCTGCAAATCTGTGTGGTACTGCACACGCAAGACGGAAAGGAGAGACATGTGAAATGGAGGCTGGGGCAAACGCTAGAGTCGGAGGGAAGCAATTAGAAGCCCGAAACCGTTGGGCGCTCTTCAGCAGGCCCCACCGCCATGGGGCCACCAATCTGAGATAAACCTCAGCGTTGGGCATCAATGTCGAATGGAAAGACTGGAAGTTGGGCAACGACGCTATTCAACGTGGTCCTGTTCCATTTGGCTTCCCCGCCCATAGCTCCCCTGGAGTGCGCAGCACAGAGAAGCATGGAAAGCCACTTGACAGAAATATCAGAAAATTAAGAGAGAGACGCCTTGGATTGGATGCCTGATTTCACCCTCCTTCGTCGCTGCTCGCTGAGACGCCGGTTTTCTACCGCCAGTCCGCGGATCTCGAACTCAGTCAAGCGTGCGTCCTAACGAAGCTAGAGGAAACGAAAGGAGTAGGAGGAAAAGGTAGAATTGTGGTGAGGGACTGAGGGCATGAAAGTACTTATCGTCAAGAGTTGACCTGGCGATCCAGCAGCTGGTGCGAGGGGCACCAGGATTGAGGGACAAATATGTGTTCGAGGATTTGACAAGGTAAGTTGCCCGGCGCATTATTAGCCTTAAATTCCAAGCTTGCATTCCCTATCTCCTCTTGGAAGTGCAGCGTGCAGCTAGCCTCCAGTATCGAAATAATAATAAGCTCTTTAGATCAGCCGCACCTCTAGCGAGAGAGCCAGACGCGATCGGGTCGGACCGGTCCACGTAGTTTCCAAGCCTCTAAAAAACGTGTTGAGCCTCCCAAGCGCCACCGGGGCACAAATGGTCGTGTGCTAGAGGGCTCGATAGCCGCGATTAAGACGCGCTATCTCACTGCTGGCCCGGTTATACCTTGTCGCGCGACGTTAGCACTGAAACGTAAGCAGAGCTTTCTGGCTTCGCTAGAGAACCAACAAGCAACACAATCAATCAGTTGCAACCCCCTCTTATTCCACAGAATCCAGAGGGCAATGTTTTTGACAGGGCATGTCTTTTGCGTTTTTTATATGTACTATAGTAGCGTTGAAATTGACGTTGTTGTTGTTTTCGCAATTGCGTTGCAACGGCTGCTGCGTTGGTGCAGGCATGCGGTGATGCATTTACGCGGGCTGAGGTAACGTAATCCACAGGGTTTCCGGCCACCTATTTGGGGTTAGCTTCAGCCACCAAATACGCCTTCCTCCACACCACAAACTACACTAATTATTCCGCCAAACTGCTGCAAATGCCTCTATTCGAACGAACAGCCTTCAAATAATCGATTCGCGCGTAGATAGAATAAATCCAAATAGTTAATAGTAATCCACGCACGTACCACGCCTCCAGAAACCAACAGAGCCATGACCTCCTTACCTTTATTACTTACCCCTATCAAGCAAAGTAATCATACGCAACAGGCATCTCCTTCCACACCATCTTTGCAAACTTTCCTTTGCCGAACAACGCAGCCCTCTAAGCCTTAGCAGCCAGTTCGATATCCTCCTTTTCTTACCTCTCCTCTTGCAGTTTCAAGGCCTCCTTAACAGTTAGAACCCTTACCTCTCCATAGTGCTTACATGTAACCTTCCTCCAGATATTCTTACTTTTATTAACCAGCTCCTAGTTCAGTGCCTAGGTAACCTGTATCTTAGCTATAGCCTTAAGGTAAACCTGGTGTATAAGGGTGACGCTCCACTTTAGGGGGGTAATAAGGGCGTTTAGGGAAGTAATAGCTTAATTTATCTCGGCTTATAAGGTAAAGGCAGTAGCAGAGCGGTCCAGTACTTCCTAAGGTACCTCCTAAGCTTCGTTACCTTATCCAGTACCTTTTAAGGGTCTAGAGGTATAAGCCCTGCCCCCCTTTAAGCACTAGTAATATTATAACGTATCTCCCCCTTAACCTTTTAGTAGATTTGAAAGAACTGAAGGTTAGTAATATACTGTGCTCTAAACAGTGCCCCTTACTAATTAAGGCTTTATATCGCTTTACTAATAGGCTAAAGACTTTTATATCTAGGGGCTGGAGTAAGTGTATAAAGTAAGGAAAAAGGTAAAAAGTTATAATCTTATAGTCTTTACAGTATTAGATAAAGTTAAAAGAGACGTAGCTTAAGTGACTGTTAAGGATAAAGAGCTAGTATTCTCTGTATATATAGGCTTAAATATACTTATTAAAGTAATACAGT
>Ga0247780_1001077_pt1 | contig 19371 bp, 16 predicted proteins | sample UWRJL079202R5_FD_179927 | JGI IMG/M metagenome (GOLD analysis project Ga0247780, IMG submission 179927) | Plant litter microbial communities from Arlington Agricultural Research Station in Wisconsin, United States - UWRJ-L079-202R-5 | ecosystem: Environmental > Terrestrial > Plant litter >... | reverse complement strand
GAAATATGAACGGGGACATCCCGCTCGGGCAAGTCTCTCGGAACGCAGGATTCCCGAGGAGGACACGGAACCCTCCAACAAACGGTGGTTCCCCAGATGGCAATCCTTCCAACATGAATGGAGGGCCACCAGGACGGGACAGTCTTAATGGGCTACCTCCAATACCTCCAGCACAAGACCAGCTGCTGTAAGCCTCAAAATCACCATGCATAAAAAGTTGGAGGAAGGGCTACCCATTAGGTTGCTGACTTGAGCGCTAAAAGGCCGGTACTCCCGGAGAGGCATGTCAACATGATGGCTTTTTCTCAATGCATCGGCATCGGAATGTTCCTTCAAGCTGGTCGGATTGTTTACCTTGCTGGCCCAGGACTCGGCTTCATCGCCTACATTCTCGCCGGGACAGTACTCTGGGCAAGTGCAGCCTCCCTCGGTGAGATGTCTGCGCTATTTCCCGTCAAGGGCCCCATCATAGAGTTCCCCATGCGTTTTCTGGACAAAACCCTTGGTTATACTGCTGGATGGATGACATGGTAAGCACACAGGGCATGTGCCATTTGCATCAAATTATTCGCTGACACTCTTGCCGGTTCTCGTGGGTCGTTATCGTCGCACTTGAGCTTGTTGCAATCTCGCACCTCTTCCAGCTCCATTTCCCCCAGGACCTACTTAAACAGGCCGGATACCCGGAGCCATCTTTGGATTTCGACCCCGGTGTCAGCCCAGCAGTTTTTGTTTTCAGTTTTTGGCTCATCATGTTCTCAATCAACTTTCTCCCTGCTCGTCAGCTCGGCCAGGTTGAGTTCGCCTTCGGTGTCATCAAGATGGCCTACCTCATCTTCCTAATCGTCTTCAACATCACCTTACACATCATGCGCCCCCCTGACAAGGAGGCATTCTGGACATGGAACTCTCCCTATTCATTCGCCGCTCAAAACTTTACTCTTCCAAATGGTGCTGTGGTGGAGGGCAACGACGGCCGTTTCCTCGGTATGTGGGGCGCCATCACTCACGGCCTCTTCGGCCTCCTTGGGTTCGAAACTATCGCCATTGCGGCCGCAGAAAACAGAGACTATTACGGCCAAGAGACGGTCAAGTTTGCGACTCGCAAGATCTCGATCCGCATCATCCTGCTCTACTCCCTCTGTACCTTCGCCGCGGCGTTAAATGTCCCTTATGAGTATCCCCTCCTCAAGAGCAAAGAAACGCTGTCTATATCGTTTGGGGAAAGCTCAATATTTGTCATTGCGCCTGTCCTCAGCGGACTAAGAGTCTGGCCTCTCTTCTTCAACCACTTCATGATCTTCACGGCCGCGACGGCTGGATCGATGGCCCTTTACAACGCCTCGCGAACGCTCCACGCGCTTGCCAGCATATCGGAGGCCTGGCCAGAATGGGCGCAGGGCGTTCGTGTATGGTTGGCCCGAACCACTATGGCTGGAGTGCCACATCACGCTATATCCGTTTGCGGCCTCTTTGGATTGATTGGGTTTGTTGCGCAAAACCCACAGTCAACAGCAGTAAGCGCGGGCATAAAATTCCATTGCTACGCCCACTGGAGATGGTGGGGAATCATTTCATGTTTGCTAACAAACGGTGCTTTCCCGCAGATTCTCGCCCGCATGGTCAGGGCATGCGTTATCGGCATGCTAGTGAGCTACGGCCTCGTCTCGGCGAGTTACATCCAGTTCCATAAGAAACTAAGACTTGCTGCCGATGGAAAGGATGGAACCATCGATCAGACCGTCGACCTGAGCCTCTACATTCGAGATGACGCGCGTTTCCCATTCAAGTCTCGTTGGCAACCCCTCAGTGCGTATTATTCAACGGCAGCCTGTGCGCTTATTGTGCTCTTCAACGGCTGGGGCACACTAGTGCCTCCGGTTAATGTCCATGATTTCTTTGGTTGCTACGTTTCGGTAATTGCCCTGCCATTGATTCTCGTTAGAGCTCGTCCATCCTCGGGGTTTGCTGACACGAGGTTTTTAGCTCATCATCATGGTCATGATTGTGATTATGTATCAGATCATGTTCTGGGGCTGGAATCCTTTACGATGGCGCCTGGATCCACAGCATCAGATGCAGCAACCTCCACCACGGCGGGCCGCACTGCCTAGGTCTAGTGCGTTGAACCTGCCCGTCCCCGCGGACTTGTTCCATCGGGAGAACTTTGCGGAATTTACCAGGTGGCTATGGGTCTGGGTGAAGATTTGACTCCATGCTTCTTACACTTCCCTTATGTAGCAACGCTGAACTTGGTATGTCCAGGTACTCTCCGTTTAGGGTTCTCAGGTAAACCCAAAAATTCCTTAGATTGGGGGCGAGAATCTTGGGTATCTCAGAATTGATGGAAACCTCGTCGGTTTTGACGAGTAGAATATTATGTGGTCCAGGAATTTTTTGTCTGGGCCTAGTCCTTTGCCGAAACCGCTTTCACAACCTCTCTATGCTTCGCCTTTTAGAGGCAACCAGCTCCACAAACTCGTCGTCTCCCGTCCAATGCCCCTTCCATGCCCCACCCCAACCCCAACCGCAAACCTTTTTCAATTTGAAAGTAGTAGTGGACGATCCTTCTAGCTCACTGCTGTGAACACGAAACACATATAAAATGTGATATCCCAAAAGGGAAGCACCCCGTGTGCAATGTATCGAGTCAGGTTAAGTGCCAGGATATAAATATCGTGTATATTAACCAGCATAGCCAGCACTACCCTTGAATACCTAGTAATTCTATGCCAATATATAATAGTTTTAGGGAACCCATCAAGTATCTTTGAAGAACTTGATATACTGGAACCGCACGTCTTCTTCCCCTAGCTGACCGCCTTGTACCAGTGGAATTTCCTCCAGATCCAGAAAACACATAAGAGAGCTCGATCTCAAATATGAATAGAGCCAAGAAAGGACGGACTTCAGGGGGCGTCCGCCACACCAACTCCCCACATCACCAGTCTTCACGCCGGCTAGGTACGTGTCAACACTGATGGAGCTGCTCTCTGGCATAACTTCAAGCCCCCAGGATGGTCGCCTGCCCACAGAACGTTGCGCCCAAACAAAGAGGACAAATGTCTCCGCCATGCCAATGCTGCAGCGCAGGACTATTCCACCCCGCTCCACGTCTGGGCGCATCTCCAGGGTGCTATCAAAATGATAAAACTCTATACCCTGAGCATCGATTTCCTCGAGAGTAATAACTTGGTTGAAAGAGAGAGAGAGGACATCGGTGGAAGCGAGACTCGCTTGCAGGGAACCCATCCTTGAAACGAGCAATCCGTCAATGGCCCCGGACTTGGTATTACGCGAATCAATGTAGATCTCCTCGTGGGTTTGTAGGAGGAGGGTTGGCGCGACCTGCGTTACCATGAGCTCCGGAATGGCCCGGAATCGGACGTACTTTTTGTCTTCCTCCCCGGGGACCCTGTGCAGCCGTATCAAGACTCTTGAAAGCTCGTCGCGTCGACCGGTCCGCAGACCGACGTTGAGGATGACGTAGGCGCCGAGAGCGGTGTGCAGCAGCGGGGCAGTTAGCCGGAGACCGCGGTTTGTGATCGTGTAGGGGCGCGTGGCCGGAATGCCTTTTCCGGGTCCGGGGAAGAATTGGGACGACTGGTGGAAGGCGGCTGGATGGGGGGCGAGAATGCTGATCCAGTCGTGCGACGCTCGGTGCATACCAGAAACCCCTTGCCAGCAAAAGATAGTCTGATCGTCAGAGACTCGGATGATTTCTTCCTGAAGGCGAAGAAAGGCACGCGAGCCCTCGCCGTACAGGAGGGCCATGTTGATATCAAATATGCCCAGCATGCAATACGCCATGTCTTCAACCCGCGTAGTAGTACGGTTGGCCATCCACGACATCCTCCGAGCGATGCTGGCGTGGTAGATATTTTTGGGCCGGCGGAGATAGTCGCTGTCGATACCGGTGATGGAGCTAACCAAGGCTCCTTTCTTTTCATCGGTCTTGGTGCCTAGCGCATGCCAGTTCTTGGAGTAAAACACTAGGTTGGCCGGTGCGATGAGCTCCTGAAGGGTCCACCCCCTTTTGAACCAACGGCTTTTGCGAAAGGCTTCGTCGTCGCCCTTGCCGACATCGGCGAGGAAGGCGTAACACACCCTGGAGTCGCGATACCATGCAAACATCGAGTTGATGGCCTCAGATAGCTCCGAGCTACTGGTTTTGTCGATACAGCATGTGTCGACCCAGACATAATTGATACCTTCCGCCGTCGCCTTTTTGCATGCGCCTTCAATCTTGGCGTACCCTGGTTTTTTCCGTACATCGTTGTCCAACGGCGACGTCCAGTCCTGCAAGGTCAGCTCTCCAAGGCCCCAAGTGTGTGACAGAATGGCGTATGGGGGAATCTCGGTGAAAAACTCCTCCAGTTGGAGGCTTCCGCAGTTGATCAGCCTCATCGCGCGGGTTGCCGAAGGCAGGCAGACTTTGGTCGGCCGAGGCGCGACATTGGGCTCTGAAGGCAGCAACAACAGCTCCTAATCACGTGCTTCGTGGCGTCAGATTTTTGGGAAACGGACCTTTGCCCCTCAATTTTGTCCCCCTCAATTGTGTCAGAGCTTTGTGCCTCAGCAGAAAGCCCACCCCACCGTCAGTCGAGCTGAGATGACAAAGAATGAGCACCAAGGGGAAGATGATAGCACACTTCGCTAACAGAAAACTCCCCCCCACTGCCGTCCAGCCCAACCTCCCACCCCCGCCCCGGTTCCCGCCCCCGCCCCTGTCCCCACCCTCACCAGGAAATCACGATGAGACCTTGCCCTCGTTCGTGCGAAGCGACTCATCAGCAGCCGTTGGCGAGCTGAAGACCAGCTCGCCCGAATGGCCGGCCCGTGAGAGCTCGGATCCCGACCAGGGCGAGGATCTGTTGTCATCAAAGCACCATTGCAGAAGGATGTCACTAGAGCACATGCAACAAATCGAAACATTAAATTTACGACTTGCAAACCAGGAATCACAACATATCGCCAAAGTCAAGGACCTTGAAGCCCAGATCAAGAGGCTCTCCGACATGGACGTCGACGAACGGGTCGCCTTGGAGAGGTTGAAGCATGAAGATGCCCGCCAACGCCTGGAAACGCTCGGAAACGCCATGGGGAGTCTCACCCGCGAACTCAGTGAGAGTAAAGAGGAGCTCGAGTACTGCAAAGCCGAACGCAATGAAAAACGAGACGAGGTCGCGGTGCTCAACTACACGGTACAGAATCTACGCCGCGAGATCGAGAGGCTAAACGCCGAGAATACGGCCCTTAGTGAGCGGCTTGAGGTGTCAAATGCTGTATTCCTGGCCACCCACCATGACTTTGAGGTGATCCGGAGCGAAGCTCGAGAAAGGGATGGACGTGTTGAGAGCCTGCTCAAGGAGAATAGTGACCTGCGGGAAGAGTGCGCGGCGAAGCAGCGTGAGATTGACCTGCGAACAGGTGCGCTTGCCGAAGTGGAAGCCATTGTAGGGAAGTTTATGGTCCGTCAGTAGAATAGTTTGCAGGTCCACCTGTCAGGTGGAGATGTGGTCCCAAAAGGTTCAGCTAATTACCAATTATTGTCCGAAAACACAGTACCTTGGATTCAGTGGAATTGACGGGTTTGCATCTTTTCTACGGCTAGGCTGCTTATAAGAAAGGTGCTAGGAGGGCTAAAGGGCGAATACATTATTCTAACACATACTTAATCCGAAGGTTTTGCTGAGAGGTGCCGTCCGTTTGGATGAGCTCTCCTGGAGCAGCCATTGTGTGCTTTTCAGGGCGGGGAACTGGGGCGCTGAGTGGTGCAAACTGCAGTGCTTATCAACACACTCTTTGAGGTGATTTGCGGGAACTGCTGAATAGAATATGTCGTGCAACCACCCATCTGTGCGTTTGGTCTTGGCTTGCACCGGCCATCCCTTCCTGCTGGAGGCAGGCAGGCTTCCAGGGAATTGCCCAGTATTTATTAGGTCCACTATTCCCCGTCTCCTGGCCTTTCAGCTTTTACGTAGCATACAATTTTCGTTCCTGAGTACTTTAAAGTTACGGATTGTAACGCTGGCGCATGAGGCCATGGCCGCCCAACTCCTGACATTTCTCGGCGAAAGTGCTTCGGTATGGGGCTACGCTTGGTTCGGTTTGGTTCTTGCAGCAGTCTCTACGCTCCTTCTCGTACGTGATGTGATCTCATCCCCGATAATAGATAGCCGTCAATGATCAACTGTCGAAGGTTACCTAACACCTTTCACACTCTATATAGTAAGTTCGTGCACCCTGAAGCGAAACACCACCTGAAGCGGAACAAGCCGAACCAAGGGGGGTGGGCCAGCCAGCCACCAGATAAATTCTTCCACCACGCAGTCAATTCTTTTTTAATTCTTTTCCTTCTTTCTGCAATTTATTTGTCTTTGAAATGGCTATATCATACACCGAAGAAGACCTCCGCAAGGCCGCCGCTGAGGCGCAACGCACCCGATAACTCCGGCCAGTAGCCTGGAAATAGGCTATCCCACCCACTACTCTCTATCGCCAGCTTAATAGAGCCCTCCCTCGTTCAGTTACTCACCAAGACCAGTAACGGCTTTCTATTACCCAGGAGAACTATTAACTAACTGGATACGGATTTAACAGGCCGCTAAGTACCCTCTTACCCACTTACAGATTCGGGGCCTAGCTAACCATGTAATTAACTAACATAATAACCTTAAGCCACTTAGTATCCGCTGAATAACTAGCTTTGTTAATTTTCTAGCCACTGAGGACCCTGTACCGGGTACCCTGTAGTGTAGTTGCGTACTCCGAAACCACCAGCCGAATCTTCTGGAACCCTCTGGGGTTCCAGAAGATTCCAACCCACCCCAGGGCCCCTTGGGGCCCCTGGAGCACTCTAACCTTCTAGAACTCAAGGGGGTGGAACCCCCTGAATTCAGTGGGGCTACTGCCCCACAGAATCAACCAGAACATCACAGTGGCCACGTCAGCCACTACGTCAACAGAACCACGTAGAATGGTTCAGAACAGTACTATTCCATTATTGTATTAGCTAGTTCCACTTCATAGAAGGCTCTGGAAGAATTCCAGAGCCTCCCACAGCCTATAACAGGCCCTCTCCTCTCCTGTATCTAATTCTAGTTAAGCAAGCAACTCTACTCAATTCCAGTCATTGCACAAGGCACTGCCTTCCGGATCCTCTTGTTTCCAGCGTTAATATTCGCTGTAATACCCTTATTTACAGTGGCAATGCCCTGTAATTCAGGCCTTTATTTGCTTCCTACAGTGCCGTAGGCACTGTAGTACGGCTTGGACCAGTACGCACTTCTTCTTCTAAGCTACAGCCGCTGTACTACAGCCCTGTGGGTTCCTAAAGTTTAACAAGCGCGAAACAGTATTATACAGTAGTGTTATTAGCAATACTGTCTAAAAACAAAAGAACTAGCTGTAAAGCAGGGCCTGTCTGGTGTATATATCCTAATGGTCCCGATGTCCCGAGGATCCGGGCCTGGGATGTTAGGTCCCCGGGTCCTCGCTGATTGGCGGTCATGCTGAGAGGACCCGAGCGTTTCCCCTGTCCCTTCTGGGTCCTTTCTGATTGGCTGTTCCTGGGATCCCTACTTCGTGGATGCCTCAGGTTGGAGGTGCCCATTATGGGTCGTGACACGGGACTGAGCCGGCCCTGAGCCGGGGTGAGCAGTGTCACGTGGGCGAGGTATAAAAAAGGAAATTTCGTGTGCCTAGATTCGTCTCATATAACATATGATCTATACTAGAACTAGCCGCAAGGCGTTAACAAAATGAATATGGTTAAAGTTAACTCCAGAAACGCCACCCAGCACACAACTCCGGGGTCCTCATGCTTGGTTCGCTCATCAGCGGTGTTATTTTCGGTGGCATCCATTGCCTTGCGAGGAATTTCCAATTCCCCACACAGATGGAACAAACTCTCTGGCGTGCTTGCTCCCTCCTCAGCACATGCATACCCCTTCTCGCGATTCTACTGACTACCCACTGGATCCGTGTACACAATGCTTCGGAGGAGGATGGTCCCAAATTTGATTCCCATGGTAAAATCACTGGGCCGTTGATGCTGGTCGTTCTGGTGCTTCCTTACCTCTTGGCTCGTCTTTTCATCATGGTGGAGATCTTTCGGACGCTTTTGTACTTACCGCCCGAGGCATACATCGAGACATAGTCTAGGTCGTTCCCACACTGGGGTTGACTTTCCACACCCGCACATATACGCCAACCTCACAGCTTCCGGCTCTCCCTCGCGCAGGCATACTCTGACTCGCTGGAGCACTTCTCCGAAGACCGCGCCCCGTTCAGCACATACGCGATGGTCTACCTGACCAACACCAACTCCCCGCCCTCCTAGCCAGCGAAACCGCCGAGGGCATCGCCTCGAAGATCGAGATCCCCGTGTGTGAAAAGGAAACCATCCGGGGCGAGTACGCGCCGCCGGGTGCATCCCCCTTCAGTGGGTGGGCAGACGTCAGGATCAAAACGTCCGGTTTTACCTAAAGGGGGCAAATACGGGGAATGGGATGCTGCAGGTGAATGCTACGCAGATGGGGGAGAAGACGGTGGCGGCTACGCGGTGGAAGAGGCATGAATTTTTGGACGAGGAGGTGCGGTGGCTTGAGGAGAATGTTGCTGACTCGTGCATGATACGGCTGAGGGAAGACGGAGATTTCAGCAGCAGCTGGATCGCCGCTTTTTGATGAGTTAAAAGCTAATTTGTTTCAATACATCCGAACTAACATCGATAGGGACAGTGTGACTGAGATATGAAGCTAGTTCCACTCCTTTCGACATCGCGCGGCCTCGATGTCTTCTGCTTGCGAACACCCAAGCTACCGACCGTATATCCCTCAAGTGCCTCCATGCATCTACGTTGTCAAGGAAACATTGGAACCCTGCTGTCCACCGTATCAGATGCAAAGAAAGAAGACGCAAGCCCCAGAGCAACCACCAATCAACTGGCACGAGAAGATAACGACAGGGCAGGCGCAATTCTGCCTCTTCTCCATACCGTTGCCCTGAACCGCTCTGCGGGCGGCCGCTGCATTAGTCACTGCCTCAGTCATCGGCGTTCCCGCAGCCACGGCAGCCAGGATACCGGTCATCTCGCTCTTGAGGCCGGCGGCTCCGCCGCTGCTCTTCATGTTGGCGATCTGATCCTGAGTGGGATAGGCTGCGCGGGCCCATTCGTCGACACCACCGTCAAAGACGGCTACTTGCTTCTTCGAGACCTGGTCCACGAGGGACATGGTTCCGTCGAGGAGCTCGATGGAGACGGTCTGGTTCCAGGCGTTGGCGGTGGCGTACATTTCGTCTTTGGTCGTGATGACGGGGGCAGAGGCAACGAGCTCGTATTGCCAGTCAAAGAGCTCAGATTTGACGGATTTCTGGGTAGGGGAAGGGGGTTAGTATTTATGGTGCTGATGCTGCAGTTGAGGAAAGAAGGGACTACTTACCGCCTCTGCGAGTCGAAGAGAGAGGCTAATGAGGGCGGTAACTGCCTGGGCGGAGATGGAGAACTTCATGTTGGCGTTTTCTAACGTGTAGATTCGAAATGGCAAAGTGAAGAGAGGGTAAAGTCGGAGCTTGAAACTTGTGTGAGTGTTGACTGGTTTGTTTCACAGACATTGTTAGCAGGGCAGAAGACATCTATTTGTACTTTTCCTACGGTCCAAGTTGTCTAGCTCGAGTCACCGACTTCATCATGGCTCCACCAACACGTCCTATTGCGTTGCTCTGAGATGCTGATCTCCCAGATACGAAGTTCCTTCACTGTTACAGAAAACATGGTACAAGAGTGAAGACGCCGCACGTAGAGTTCCACTGTGAGACCCAATAAATGGCTTACGTGTGAATGCTCTGATATCCATGGTTCAAGTGTGTCTCGGCTTTAGGCCCCGTACACAGCAGCGTTCCATTTCAGGGTGCGATGCCACCAGTGATCTTCTCACCAATTGACAGATCTCGGATTCTGAAGGGATTTCGCATTTTCGGTGGAGAGACCTCGGGTTCGCTTTTGGAATGTACTGGCACTTGTATGACGTCCGAAATGACAATCCGAGCGCTTCAGTCCGAGGCGGCTCATTCCGAGGCCTTATCTACGACCGTTTAATCAAGAATTAATCCTCAAGGCGCGGCACTGCGACAATAAGCCCTATAGTTTATGGCATAAGGGAATGGTGATTAGCACGACCGCAAAGGATAGAATGATACGCCACTTTTTCATTTATTCTCTGACAATGTGGAACGGGTCTTCCAGATACTGAACGCTTACATTCACAGTCTTGCCCAAAGACCGGAATGTTCGGCCCGGTATAGGGCTTTCGGAAAGTTTCAAGCCTGGGGTTTTCTACAAAGGTTCCATTGTTTGAGCAAGTTATGATGTGTATGGAAACTGCCGACGTCAGGACCTTGCATCGGTGGCTGGCAGGGCGACGGCAAATTACCTCCTGCCTATTATGGGGGTAGTAGGTGGAAGATGCGGAAGGTCAGAGTTGCCCGTCGATCGACCTGAGGTTGTCCAATGCTTGTCTTAGTCTCGTTCCAGTCCATCCAACTAGCCGCCGACCATCGTCAGTTTTCAGAAGGCCATGCTGAGAGCGCTTTTCATTAGCCCGAGCCCTTGAACTCGAGACGCAGGTTGTGTAGGCGCGGACTGAACAGGGACCAAGACTGCAATCTTGAAGAGCTTGTTTGGGGTCAGGATGAACATCTGGTAGCAGCGCTCAACACAGTTGACAGAGTTTGCCCCTATACATAATCTTGTGTCCTGGCTTGTCTGGTTTGTGTTATCAGATTATGATGGCTTGTGACTTGGTTTTTGCTTGGCAGGTATTAGCAAAAGTCACACGGAGGTTATGCCTGACCAATACATCTTCTCCTTTCTGAGCGAGGTGCTGCTCGAAGAACAGTTGTGAATGGGAAATTGGGGTTTGAAACACGACTGATGGTAAAGGAAGACATTGCAAGTTTATGTTGTAAAGATTTGAGGTTTGCTGCCAATCTTGTTCAATCTCGCTGCGTGGCGGCCCGCCTTCTACGATAGAAGGAATATCAAGTTCTTGCCCCTTACGCAGTTACAGCGTTACGCTTTCTCGCTGGCTATAGCTTCCTCTTCTCTCTAGTGGGATATTCTAATGTTGCTTCTTCTATTCGGGACAGATGCGTGTTTTGTGGGGGCTGGTGGGCATCAATACCACATCCTTGAGCGGGGAAACGCTTTCCGCTGTAGCTCTTTGCCCCATTTCTCTGAATCGTATCCTTTCCCCATGGCCTCTATCTCCTTTTCCCGCTCTAGCTCTCTTCGCTCTTCAACATCGTCGCCCTTGAGCCGAGGATCAAAATTTTCCCACCACAAATAGAGAAGAAATGCCTTCAAGCCGCCGCCGGCAAGCTTCTTGCGGACTTGTCGGACTATCACCCGGTAAATCTCGGCGTGTCGCCTTCTGCGCCGGGCCTTGCCTGGGACACCGGGCACACCGTGAAGGGCGGCCACCACGTCGTCTCGATCATGCTTGTCACGCACGTGGAGCTCCAGGGTGAGCGACGGTAGCCGCGCGTGCGCGCGGAGGAGTTCAAGGAGGTGAGTAAACCCAATCGTGGCGCCCACGTTCCGCGAAATTGACGCGATAAGTGTTAGCCGGGTGATGTGCTGAAGCACATGTGTGAGCGGCGGTGCAGACCAGCTCTGTGCGCCGACCACCGTGCACCAGCGGATGTCGTTGAACCTGACCACGATACGGTTGCGGCCGTAGAACAGCTCCAAGGCCAGGTCGCGGAATCTCTTACTGACAAGGAGGTAGGAAGCGGGAACTCGGTTGCAGCAGCAGCGGTCCCTAAACGCGATGTTGCTCTCTGCACAAAACGCTTTGGCAAGGAGCCAGGCAAAATGCCCGTCCATCCGCAAAGGCTCAATCATTTCCCCATCGGAGCCGTCGCTATTCCGCCGGCTCAGCGCCCACTCTTTGCCCATATACATGAGATCGAACTCATTACAGAAAAGGTGTGTGAAGCTCAGGACATGAAGTTGTAGTTCTGTTGGGAGGTCAAAGAACGGGAAGCTGGGCCGGTACTTTGCTGCCTGAACTGCGGCTTCCGCCAAAGAAAAGAGCTGCTCATCGTGTGAAGCCGGTAAAGTCTTGCGCCGCCCGAAAGAAATGCCGAGGTCCTTGAGCAACTTGAGCCGGCGGAGCGGCTTTGCCACAAGCTCAGCCGTCTTGAAATCCTTGACCACGCAGTGAACGTAAAGGTTGAAAAGCCGCGGTTCGACGTGGTGCGCTAGCTTCGAGCAGATTCTATCCCACTGGGCGACAGTGCGGTTATCGATGCTCGAGCGGCTATCCAGAGGCATCTCGTTGCTGTATGCCTCCTTGTCCTCCCAGCTCGCAGCACTATAGTCGAATCTTCCTTCACAACCGTACGTGCTAAGGCCCAGTCGTACATCGACCGAGGTAGGATCGGTACAGACTCTTGTCAAAAAGCATCCAGAGCATCCGCAGGGGGTGAGGCTGATGAGCAGGCTTCTCATAGCTTTCATGGCTTTTGGGCTGAGATTCTCCAGCACATCGAGACCCCCAGGGCCACTAGCAGAAACGCCCAAAACATGGGAGCGGTATAGAGCTTCCTCCACCTCATGGTGGATGGCGCGGGACACGAGTAGAAGGTTGACCGGAATCCTGCTATTCCAATTGACCCGAAGGCGCGCTGGGTCCTCGGACTCGGTCCTCGCGGAGCAGCCGTCCAGGAGCGGCGTAGCAGGTTTTTGGCAGCCCCAGCAGTTGAGGTCGATAAAGGACTCTTTGGTGTTTTGCTTGAGCCCGGCGAGGCCATAGATGGTTTGCCTGACGTTAGGCGGCAGCTTTGTGAAATTCGAGATGGGAAAAGTTGCGGCTACCGCGCCGGCGCCGGCTGTAGGAAAAAGCTCCGTGATTCTCTTTTGTCTCATATTCGAAGTTGCAGTCAAATTTTGCAATGGTGCTGGAGGATTGGGCCATGAACGAACTGGCGGTCTGATGGCAATGCAGGTAGGTGGAGTAAAATTCCCAACGGAGGCCCTCCACAGGCGTAGCCAATGAGGCAAATCAGGCACCAAAGCAATGCGGGGGTGGCAAGATGCTCAGCATAATTACCTACCAGTTTACGAACAGCTTTGAGAAGCTTAACGGCTCGCAGCTGTTCAAATGGATTAAAGAGATGATAGTCGTGGCAGCCACATCAATCGTTGTCATTGTTAACCGGTATCCACTTTTTGGAATATTAATGGCTGGAGAAGATTATGTTTGGTCAATCTCACAACCAAACTAGATTTGATGTTTATAAGAATTCAGCGAACACTTACTCTTTGGCAGTTCATGTTGTATCTGATTTGGGGACAGTTGAGCCATTAATTCGCAGGCCTGAGTTAGTTGCCTCGAGAGTTTATAGGTTCCAACCTACTACCATAGGGCTTTAGTCTTATCTCTAATTTCTTTTATGAATTAAATGCTACTAGCGTGCTGGACCCGCAACGAGATGCTTCATGGCGACAAAACCGAGTTCAAACTAGTTGAAACTGCAGAGGGGTTATCCGGAAAAAACTCCCATACACACAAAAGAGGGGCCCTCAGCAAACATAAAGAAACTGAACTTTCTACCACTTGCTGGCTGACTTCGAGTTACGACATAAAGCCACACGCTAAGCGTCGCACTTCTCAAAGTCATAGCTGACTCCCTGCTGCACCCCATAGAACTCCGGCTTGCCCTGGTACTGCACCACTTCAGAACCGACAGATCCCTTAGCACTCTCCTTTGCAGCCGAGACGGTAAGCTCCGTCCTGAACTTAATGGGGCCCGTTCCGCAGTCTGGCAGCGCCCATCGCACCGGCACCATGATGGCCGGTGAGTTGTGCTGCAGCGAGAGCGACGACGAGATCGGCCCAGCGACATCAATGGTGTCGACAACCTGATAGTCGTGTGACATCAACAACCATGTTTTCTCGAACGACGAGGCAAAGAAGGAGGGAATATCGAGTGGTCACGTACTGGAGGCCCTCCAATGGGATAATACGTAAACTTCCACCTCGCCACGACACCCTCGTCTAGATGGTACGTCGCCTGCATCGTAGTCCCGTTCTTGTGTAGCTTGAGCCGGTACTCGGGCTTGGCGGCTGGCGCTCCGAGCGTGTCGAGCTCGTTGTAGCTAAGCGTCGTCTCACACCAGGTCGAGGCCTCAGCGGCAGCCGTTCCCGGGCCGACGGCCGCGCGGAGGCTCGGGTAGGCAAAGTGCCAGTAGTAGATCTCGGAGCCGTCGACCGTGTTGGAGCCGTACGTCGGCCGGGTGGAAAAGGGGACTTGGTCGGCGGCGCCGACATTTGGACAGCCCGGGCCCGTGAGACTAGTGATGTTGAAGCCCCAGAACCGAGGGAGAATCCGGAGGCCCGGCTCGGAGGCAACCGTCTGGGGACTGGGCAGGCCGGCAGTGGTCGCCACGAGGACGGCAAGGACGACTGCGAGGGATGCCATGGCTTTTGGTGTCAAGGTAGAAGGGCTGTTAAGGGTCTTGGGCAAACGTCTAGTGCTAACTTGAGTTGGTAAGGAGGTTGCAAGTAGTCGCAAGCCTTTGACCGACATCGAACCTGACTTGCAGGTCGTAAGTTCGGATTATATGGATGCACTCACGATCCCAAACGTCAAAGCTATTCACAACCTCTGTTATTCCCATCCAGCTGTCACATGAGGTTAGCGACGTTCCGTTACATCAGTTAATTTGGTTTGCAATTAGCCCGATCCTAGCACATCTAAGTTAATAGTTTACCCCGCGTATGGATGTTACGACAATTTGGGAGGAAACCACTGGTTGTCGGGTCTGGAGAAGTGTAGGTCTGAGCGCTGTCCGAGGTGGTTTGCGAGCAGATGGCGGCCGCGGGTCGGGCCGGCTCAATTAGCAATGCACATGACGGGGGACACACTGAATGTGGCTGATATTGTATCGCCACTGCCCACTTTACCCTCCATTTTGGCTGTAAAATGGCGAGATTCCCATACAGACCTCCCCGCTCCAAGAAACGTCATTTCCTTGCAAATGCCAAAGGTTCAATCCGTCACCGGGGCTGACTGGATCTTTTGCTCGTGCACTGAAGCTATCTCAAAATTGATAAGGATTAGAGTGGAATAGGGAGAGTTATGGTGTTTGGAAATAGGGGGGTTGTTGGAGATAAATAGTGGAAATTGCAATCGGCAGGGGGTCGTTTGGTTATAAGGACGAAACTTCTGATCTATCGTACCTACCGTGCTAAGCAGGTCTGAGCATGGAGGTGTGGCGAAATCTGTATAAAAGAAGAAAACACTAGGATAAAAAAGAAGCATGAAAAACATACAACAGCAGGGATTCGCTAGTTGTCACCAACCCATCTACTAGTCTAGCTCTCACAAGTATTAGATGTAGAATGGGAAGCGTTAAAGAATGGGTCACTTTGAGTCTAAATTGGTGCCCCAGTTCCAGGGCGACCAGTTAATGCGGCCGGTAGCGACCGCCCGCTTCAACCCGTTTTAAAACGCTCGGGGCCACTGAGGCTGTGGGGGTATCCCGGCCACGCTCGGGCCGGACCGAGCTATGGCGGCGAACCAAGTAGGATCCTGAGACAGAAGTCCCGCTCCGGTCCACCGGTTCATCCAACATACCACGCTCCAGACCGAGCCCTGTTGCTTGGCCGGTATCGGGTTCTCAAGGTTGAACACTCTCTCGGCCCAAAAGAAACTGCTAGATTCCAACTGAAAGTCTCCATATAACATAACACTGCACTGCACTGCAATCCTTCCCCGCTCTTCTACATGACTGACACTATTAGAATAGAGGCTCTAAAACATCCGGTATCGAGACACACTGGTTTTGTATCCGTAGAACTGAGTTTTTCCGACACCTGCAGTATTGGAACAAGCTGCGGAGGTTGTGGATTGATGCCATATGCATTAGTTAGAAGGATAATGCTGAAAAGTCAGAGCAAGTCTATGGGCAGTATATACGCAAGGACATACCACGTCATTACGTAGCTTAGCCCTCAACGACTCCAACCGTCCCCATCGTAGGTGAACCCATCGCCGGTATCCTCAACTCCGCGAAGTCCGCGACGGCCCCTTCAGGCTCTCGGCCGAGGTTGAGATGTTAGCGATCCTCTTCGACAACTTGTGTGTCTAAGTAGTATCTCGTATTTGTACAGCAGGGGTCAGTTGTGGAGCAGGCTTAGAGTGCTCGACACACAGCAGACGCTTGGACCCAGTTATAGCCCACGGGCACATCGCCCTCTTACTAGCTATTAAAGACCTTGGTGGACAACTCGGGCGTCATCTTAGTCAGCAATGTCAGCAATGTCACTAATGTCTTGCAAGTCGTCACACACGAACGCCGGAACCAGAGAAAATTGGGGGGAACCCGCGTTGACCACCTTGATACTTGATAGCAGCGCGCTTTGAGTAGACGACTTCCAGCCCTTTTTTTTTCTCCCTCAACCCAGCTACCATCCTTACAGACATGCACAAGGCAGAGGTAGTTTTCATGCCCAACTGCTCGCTAATTGAATTGGGAGCGTGAGGTTTGGATGTTTGTGACATGAGCAAAAATTTCTTCACCGGCTGCCTAATTAAGTGGTGTGGCTGTGATACAGAACCCTGTCAGCGCCCGTCTGGGTAGCTAGTCAAGTGAGGACAAAATAATCGGTACACCAAGCAGGTTTTTACAAGAAATCCGTGCTCCAGTGGGGCTCTAACGGCACAGAATTGGGATTTAGTGGAGCGCTTGTCGATCTTTGGCGCTTTGTGCATCGTTTTTTTGTTGTCTATCACTTGCTGGTGCAGCGGAGCGCCATCCAGCAGGCCGGCGACGCTAGCTCGGGGACTCCGTGCCAAGCTTTGCCCCCTGTCCCCCCTGCGTAGAAGTTCTGCTCCCTTGCACTGCGTGCCAGACAGAAAGCAAGCGGGGAATTCCGCCATGGCCGTCTGGGTTTCCATCCGCCCTCGCCAAGACGCGGTACCAGTGCCTTGGGCCTGGGACCTACGTACATGTGTAGCAAACGGTTGACAAAATACACAGTAAACGACATCACAAAGACCCGTGGACTGTGCAGACATGCAAAGTTGGCAGATCTTCCGACCTTTTTAGCAACATCGCCTAGAAATCTGATGGCAAGATCATAGTAAATCGGTGTGATATGTTACCCTAAGCCCATCCTGGTGTCCATCCTGGACATCTATCCTAACATCTTGGTTGGCGAGGAGAGGCTCTCCTGCTGGACACGCGTGTCAGTTGCCTCTCAGCTCAACAGTTCACGATTGTGTACGCCAGTCATGGCCTTTCCCGGCTGTGGAGACAGCGGGACAGACGGCACCTCCTTTTTTGCTGCTCATCACACCGGTTGCACTAAGGGCACTAGCGGCGCACAGCTCCAACCCCTGTCGCCCACAGCATCGAACACTGGCCCCATTGACTAGCACCATGCAAGGCGGGCCTGCAATTTTTGGAGGCCAATTTCCCAGATTGCTCCTCATTCAACAATAACAAGCAGCCGATGCTGACCATTTTGGTTCGCCGCTGCAACCTCAAGACCCTCCCTCCATCGTACCGTTGCCTGTCTTTCCGGCATCGCATTCGTCCATGGCAATATCGACCACGCTTGGCGAGGCCGGCACTGTGTCGCCATGTCCAGCGCGACCGCTACCGCGCCCCCTGTCAGCGCGACGGAGGACCCGCTGTCGCAATTCTTTCCTGGACTTGTCATTGACCACACCCAAGACCATGTGTCGTACCAGGCGAACATCATCGCTTGCAGCGTCATCACCTGGGTCGCCGCGGCCGTCTTTGTCGCTGCGAGGTTCTACACCCGACGTTTGCTGTTGCAGGTCTGGTCATGGGAAGACTGGGTTATCGTCCTGTCACTTGTGCTGTCGGCCATGTGTTCAGCTAGTATTATAATCCGTCAGTTCTCTCCGCCTGGCTGAAAAATCGCATAGCTAAATGGTTCATAGAAGCGGTTCTGGGTATGGGGACGCATATTTGGACCGTTCCGCCTCAGAACGCGAAACCGCTGGCCATGGTAAGGTAGCCCTGGACGTAGAGTGTGCGCAAGAAAGAAAAGAAACTAACGACGGCATGCTAGGCAGGATGGTTTGATCTACTCCTATACTTTTTGTCGCTGTGGGCGACCAAACTATCGATACTGATGCTCTACCGCCGCATTCTCACCTATCCGTGGCTGAAGACCTTGACGACCGCCCTGCTCACCATCACGGTCATCTTCGGGCTCTGGACGTTCATTTCCGTGTTGACGGCGTGTGTTCCTCTTGCCGCCTTTTGGGATAGAACCGTTCAGGGCGTTTGCCACGACTTCCGCTGGTATGCGTCGACCTCAATCATGCACGTTGTGACCGACTTACTCATCTATGTCTTGCCGATACCCGCCATTCGGACACTTCGACTGCGATTCCGTTTGAAATTATTGCTCTACTCTCTCTTCGCTTTCGGCTTCCTGTAAGTCTTACTCCTACCAACTCTATTTACGACCGGGATCATCGCGGGTGCTGACAGCCGCAAGACTATGTGGGATATCGATACTCCGAATGGTTTACTTAATACTGAGCTCTAACGTTGCGGATACCACCTGGGATTACACAACCTCAGCATACTGGACGACAGTGGAGGTCAACTTCTCCATCATATGCGCGTGCGTTATGACCCTCAAGCCATTAATCGTGAAATTTTTCCCTGGTCTCGTCGAAGTACGGCTGTCGTCCAGCGACAGGGATCAGAGTTGGGAACTATCTATGAGTCGCAATCCGCCCACGATCGGGACGAAGTCTGTGAGGACGCCTCGACGTAACGAAGCCACGTTGGCATCGGGACTCTCGAGCATCGACGAAGATACGAGTGTCATCGGAGAAGCCCACCAGGACCGTGGTCGCAATAGCCACCGAGAGGGTCGACGGGAGGTATGATGTTGCGGAGTCGTTAGGCGCTCCGATCATTGACGGCGATCGTCTTCACAAATTCATAGCCTCGTTCTCCTCTCGTCGCAGCATATTTTCTTCCGTGTACCGTCTCGAACAAGGGCGCGGCCAGGCAATGCCGTAGAATTGACAATCTGCATGTTTTTGTGAGACTAATCTTAGACCAGGTCTTGGCGGATATAGTTGGGGAACTCTCCGTCAGTGACATCAAAACCGTTGCCATTGACATTAATCGATCAGACGTTGTGCAAGGTGCATGTGCCCTCCCAGGTTATTCTCCATGTAGGCATAGCACTGGCGACAGTGGTCAGACCGCTTATTGGTCTATTCCTGATACTGACCAAGACGGTGCACTATCTGATCAATTCGAGTCTGGAGGTAGTCTTGAACCCCCCCCCCCCCCCCACC
>Ga0247780_1001076_pt1 | contig 19400 bp, 11 predicted proteins | sample UWRJL079202R5_FD_179927 | JGI IMG/M metagenome (GOLD analysis project Ga0247780, IMG submission 179927) | Plant litter microbial communities from Arlington Agricultural Research Station in Wisconsin, United States - UWRJ-L079-202R-5 | ecosystem: Environmental > Terrestrial > Plant litter >... | reverse complement strand
CCCCCCCCCGTCTTGGTTTCAGGCATCGGGTTGTGGAAGTGTCTGCACGACAGCTTGTCCTCGAATCGCCACTGATATCGAGTGAAATACGCATCTTACCTGAGGATAGCCTTCTTACCTGTGTTAGATACTGCATCGACGTCATTAGCCAGTCCTCCATCAGCCTTACGGCAAAGAGAAGACAGTCCCTCGAGCCATTGTTGTCTCGACTATGGCTTGTGGATCAAATCGCAGAGTCCGTGGGCATCGATGACAATATCCTGATACAGCATATGAGAAGCACTGTAATGGCAATATTTCCGGAGGTTGAACAAGACAATGGAGGAACTCCAGCACCGGCTCAGTCTCGTCGACACAGATATGGGGACTAACAAGGGTTGAAGCAAGCACTGTCTGACTGTTTCAAGCAGTTAGGGGCCACGAATTCAGGCATCAACGGCTGTGTATTTGACATTCCCCTTGAAACCGTTGCAAATGACGAAGAATCCGGTGCCGGTATGACAGACGACCTTCGAGCTTTCGTCGCTTCGACCGTTAATACCCAACCACTACCTCTTCTGCGAGATTTTCTGGACCTCTGCAGTGACCTTAACTTTTGGGGCCGGGGACTGCGGGACTTCTTTTCCCAGGGGCAGGGCAGCCATCCGGCACCTACCGTAGTGACTGAGGATCGTGGGCTGATTCTGGGCCGGGTTTTTACGACCTGTGGCGGGCGTGTCGGAACTGCGCTGTGTAACGTCCGGGTAGGGGATCGGATCTTTGTACTTGGCGGTTGCCCCATGCCCGTAGTACTAAGGCCAAAAAAAATGAGGGAACAATAATTGGGAGCTTTTGGGAAGTGTATACGTGCCTGGACTTCTGAATGGAGAGGCAGCCGTCGAAGTGCAGGAAAGGAGTTTGAGGATGACTAGAGTGACATTGAGCTAAGGCTCTAAGCAATATTTCTTTTATGTTGTTGGCTAGCCCTAGGGATGGCTAGCGGATCTAGTTAGGGGGGTCGCCTTTCAGTTCTCTTCAATTGGGATTACGATCCTTTATTATCAACACTATTTGACGTTTGCTAAACATAACTCTTGATCACCGTGATAGGTAGTTTTATAGTACTGGTGTAACGTTTGTTAAACGCACCGCTGCAACGTTACAAATCTAACCCGAACGCCTCATAAGTGGTGAGTCGCGATTTACCCTAGGATAACGTGCCGTATACACGATTTGCTTACTAAAAGAGTTCGGTCCAGTCTATCCTCCACGACGCTAGTGCACAGATACACACCTACAGGGTATGCTCCACTATCGATAACAGTTCCCAAGTGGAAATTAGAGAGAATGATGCTTGGACAAACAAATCCAGCTAAGAGGATTGCAAGGGGCGATCCTTAGCGCGGAATTTGGCCTCGACTTGGGATGCTCTGCTCCGCCGGCTGCCATGGTCGAGCCTGTTCGGCTCTGTCTCCAACACCTTCGTAGCATGGGGTTCCTCTCCTCTGCTCAGCCTGTGGTAGCCCCCCGTGACGTCTCAGGCCAAATGCAGGCGAGTCATGGTCGGCCATCTCGGCACCACTCCGCCACAGCGTTCAACCGAAGACGCAAGCCCGGACCCCGCCTCACGCACCCGGACGCCCTCCCTCGTCAGCTTGGCAGCGAGCCCCGTTCCGTGTTCCCTCGCGTCGAGCCCTGTGCAGCGGCGGCATGCTCGCACCTTACCCCGAGCGGAGAGCGCCATCGTGTCACCAGGTTCGTCGGTGCACACCTCTTCGGCGACCTTCAAGCCCTCCCATTGCAGCTCGTTTGTCGGGAGCGCCTCTAGCCGCAGCATCATTCAAGCATCGCTGCCGTCACGTCCCACGACCTCGCCTGTTTCCGCTCCGAGCCTTGATGGACCCTCCCATCATGCGCCCGTGCCCACCAACCCAGCCGGGCTGGGTCTGCAAAACGAAAAGGGCAAGGTTCTACAGGCGGCCCACAGCCTCGGCTCGGGAACTATCGACGTGGAGGAACTCGGTGGCGGCGGCAGCTTTGGACAGCCGCCGTCCCCGTCGAAGTTGACGTCGGGGATACTCCAACCTCATAACTACTTTCAGGATGTCCTATCGGGAGAAGGCGGGGCTGTTGAAGGGGGAGACTCGCATTTTGGGGACGCCGTTCTACATAATAGTCAGCATGGATGGTTGCCAGACGCGGAGGGAAGCGTAATCACCACGCCAGACGCCGCAGCGGCGATAAGCCTAGGTTCAGGCGAGGCTTCAGTGTAGTTAGCTAGTAACGCTCTCTTCCGATACTGATTTGGTATACAACTCGTAGCAGCTTTTATTAGCCTATGCCGATGTAGTTCATTCAGGAACACAGTGTACCGCCTCCAGATAGCAGATGCATTTAGGTTGGTGGAGTTTGCGATTGCTTTACATTGGGCTTTGGAGGCATCAATTAATCATTAACTCGAGTGACTTGAAGATATGAAGGTAAGGTCCAACGCCAATGTATGAGACGGAAGCCAATGCCAATATTTTGTGTTAGCAGCAAGTCGGCTTTGGTGAACCACTTTCCAATTAACAATATGACTCTCTCGAGCTCAGCTGTGAACTCAGCCGCACAATTAGCTTCTAAGTCTGAGTCCAAGCCTATGTCGCTACAAGATTTCAGCATCGTCCCCAAGCTGCCCGCAAGGCACACTTATTGCCGCACGCAAATGTAGCTGCTGATGGACTCGTCGAAACGCCCGTTCCCGTCGCCTAGGTCAGCATCCTCCTGATTGTCGTACGAGTCGCCCCCGCAATTGGCGTTCCTTGAGAAGATATTAGCAAACCGCAGAAACATGGCCCACGAGAACCTAGTCATACAGGTACCAGGTGCACTTGTAGTCGCTCTTTTTGTCGTTCTTGATAGAGCTGATACGGTCGTTCCAAACGTTCGGTACGTTTACTAGTAACACGGTTAGAAGAACTGTGAACCACGAAAGCTATGTCGAGTTCCGAATCTTACTGCAAGTGGTGTCCGCTCCTGTGAGGTTCTCGCAAACTCCACGAAACTCTGTTTTGTCGCATACATGTACTTCCACTACTGGCGCGCGCACGTTTAGTTCAACAGCAGTGGGGGCGCTTGCAGCGGGGAGGACGTGTGAAGCCAGAGCGGCAAAGACAAGATGATATGAGCGCATTGTTTCGGTTTGCGGGGCTGTCTGGGCTTGCTTGAGGAATGATAGCGAGAGAGTATCATGTAAGTTGGTGGGACTTCACGCTCGTGGGACGAGCACAAGGAGAAGCCCGGATCGGGATGCCTGGCCCCCCTTTATACCCATTTTGATAGAACTCACTTGAAAACGCACAGCCTTTTATTCTCTTTTTTTGCTGCAAGGTAACGGTGGAGGGAGGCAAATGCAGCCAAGGCGCTAAATCCGGCTCCTCTGATAATACGGCCGGGGCAGTTCTTACCTAACACCAGTTGTCACATATCGAGTTCTGTCGGCTGCAGGCCACGGCCAATGGTGGTCTTGCCATCTCGGGCTATCGTACCGGATTCGCTGTCGAAATGCATTGCAGCCTGCCTGGCTCGATAGTGGGGGCCGTCGAAGGCAAAAAAGGCAACTACGCGAACATAACTGCACCGAAGACGAGGCAGCGAATAGCTGGACAGACTGGAATTGGAAAATACCACGCTCTCATGCAGCCATATGCAACAACTCGTGGCACAACTAACGTACGGCAACGTAACACACAGCTCCTTCCACCAACTAAAAGGTGGCTACTGTGGGGGCTCAACTGAGGTGGCAGGTGATCGACATCGTCTGAGATTTGCAGGCCGAGATCTTTCAATCTGAGGCAACTGCCGCCATGTCGAGGCCCCAGCTCTACGACGTCCACTTTCCCACATTTCTTACCTCCTCCCAGACAGACGGGCTTCTTTATGTTAACCTTCAGGATCTAGAAGTCCGCTAGCCCCAAAATAGCTAGTGAGGTGGGCGCTGACACTGATCTGCGAGCTCTCAACGGGACGCAGGATAGGGTATCTGGAAATGTACACTGAGGCGGCAGGGTTCTCGACTTTATCGTCTAGATTCGTGTGGCGGCATAGAGAGGCTGTAGGGTTGCACCTTCCGACTTCCTGCCCGAGGCAGGTATAGATTGTCACACGAACGGAAGGCTTGTGGGGCATAGAAACTGAGGGTATTCACAACTATCACGGCAAGTGAGGCGAACCAAACTGGTGGGATTCGAGTAGTTATTTTAAGAATAGGGACCGATTTTGGCAATTTTCATATACAGAACTAGTTATGGGCCCACTTGGCTAGAGCTAAAGCAATTCAGCATACTGTGGCGCAGCTTGCCGAAAACGGTAATTAAGGTGAGTAAAGTTGAGTAAGCCCGAGCAAAGCAAATCCTGAGCAGGGGCTGAGCCGAGCCTAAGCCGGGTAAGCAGGTCACATGGGCGAGAGATGAAAAAGGAAATTTCGTGTGCCCAGATTCGTCTCACAAAACACCCTCTACACTACACCCAGCCGCAGTTGTCGACCGCTGAGATCCCGTGATGGCAAAGCTTTTGTTATGTTCCTAGCAGACGGGGCATAGCGTACCATCCTCCTCGCCATCATCCAATTACTAAGCGACTTTTCCGGACAGCGCAACTAATGTCGTAGACAGACAGTCCCTCTCCGCACCACAAACATACTGATGGTACCACCCCGAGTAGGAACCGTATTTTCAAATTAGTATCGCGCGGCGTTGTACGTGGAGGCTCCCGCATTCTTATATTACCAGAGGAGATTCCTATTTAGCACTCAAGCCATGGGCTGGAACATCCACTTCCTCCTTCATCGCCCCGGCCGGCATCACCAATCAGTTGCTATGCAGTTCCACCCAAAGTACCAGTATAGTCCCGGCATTAACGTGGCAAAAGTAGCAGTCAAGGCCCAATCCCTCTCGTCATAAACCGCAAGAAATCATGCTCAAGCTCATTAGGCTGCAGGATCTCTGGAAGGAGGTGGCGCACAATAGTAAGACTCTTACTGTATTAGCTTTGGTTAATTTCTAGCCACTGAGTGCCCTATAGTCTCTCTATATTACAGGGGCCTCCAGCAAGCAACAGCTTGTGACTATTGCGTAGTTCCGTACCCCGTAACCACTAGTCGAATCTTCTAGAACCCCAGAGGGTTCTAGAGGATTCTAACCCACTCCAGGGTCCCTGAAGCCTCTGGAGTGCTCAGAACCTATTAGAATCTAGGAAGGTAGAACCCCCTGAATTTAGTAGAGCTACTGCTCCATAGAACTAACTAGAAACACTATGGTAGCCACGTCAGCCACTACGTCAACAGAACTACACAGAACGGTTCAGAGCAGTACTATTCTATTATTGTATTAGTTAGTTCCATTTCACAGAAGGCTCTGGAATCCTTCCAGAGCCTCCCACAGCCTATAACAGGCCCTTTCCTCTCCTGTATCTATTTCTAGTTAAGCAAGCAATTCCATTCTTTTCTAGTGATTATATAAGGCACTGCCTTTCGGATCTTCTTGTTCTATAGTGTTAAGATTCACTGTAGCCGGCTTGAACCAGTACTGCACTTCTTCTTCTGAGGCCACAGTGCTGTACTACAGCCCTGTGGTACCCTGAAGTTTAATAATAATAAACAGCCTGACTAGGATGATGTTCACCTTTCGCTTTTATCGTTCCTCGCGCTGTCACTTATAGCTGAAAATTAACTTTACTATATTTAAAAAGTTGTATAATTACGTCTTTATAAATAGTACTCTAAGGACTCCTTTTCACTATACCGTAACTATAGCTTACTTCTAGGGATCTAACTATTTAATTAAGTCTCTAAAGGCTTAAAGCAGTAGCTTTATAACTACTTAATAAACTTCTCATGTATTATAAAGAGCCTTATTATTACTAATTCTAACCTTTAGTTTTAAGGCTTTATATTAATATATAATGGGCTGGATTAAATCACAGGAAATAAGTTAAAATTGTAAGGTATAGGTGTTTAAAATCCACTACTTTAACTGTTTAGTTTCTTCAAGCTGTTGGTTATATTCTTTCTTACTAGCGTTATAAATAAACTCTTCTATCTTGTAAATATAAAGGCTATTAAGTATTAAATCTACAATAATAATTATCAAGTTAGAGTTATCGTTACTAGCTACGGATTTCATATTATCCTTAGCTGTAATAGTTAACTGGCTTAGAGTCTTATACTTATAGTATACAGAGTTAAAGCTGTTAGTTTATTAAGGAAAGGGGTCACTTCTTAAATCTTACTTTACAGGCCTCCAGCTACAGCCTAGGCCTGGAACTATAGGTTCTACAACTCCTAGTCTTCGGAACTAGCTAGAAAGACTGTCTTATTGTTATTATTAATATATGACGACCTTGCAGGACGTCACTTGGGCCAGCGCGGCCCGACGAATCCCCTGCAGAAAGAACAGTGCAGGAAACAGTACGCACGGTACTGCGCACTGGGCCAGGGGTGCAAAGACCCGAAGCCCCTACGACCAATGGGAAAGTGCTTGCAGCATACCGAGTGCTCGCACTGCAAGCAGGAGAAACCTCACGAGCAGAGTGCTCGTAAGAAGTAGAGTACTTGCACCACAAGCACTCACGACACCACAAGCAACGTAATAGATACCTCTTAATTAGCTAGTATAGATAATTATTATTGTAACTATAATAAACGTAAGGGACTCCTAATTCCTCACGCTAATATTTAATTATTCATTTATATTTTACTGTTCGGACTTACCTTTATATATTATAGTGATAACGACCTATAGTAACATTAAACCCCCATCTAAGAGTGTTAACTTAATAAACCGTCTTCAGAACACTCTTTAACTGTAAACGTCTTACTATACGTTCTGTCTTAACCTGCGCTAATCCTCTTAAAGCCTATATCAGGTACAGGTCGTAATACAATACTAACGTTACAGTTCTAAACACTGTTTATTAAACTCCCAAACACCTTCTCCTCTCTTTACTATATTAGTACTTCCTCCTTATAACCTGTTAACTAGAGATAATAATCTTTCTAACAATATCCCGGTACCTAATGTCGCCCTTAATAGATAAGGGGTAGAAATTAAGGACGAAGATAAGCTCTCTTAAGCAAAGCTCGCTAAAGCTTTCTAGACTTATAAAGTGTTTATAGCTACAATAATTACAAACGTGTTAACTAAATAACAGATATCTAAGAACCTTAAAATAGGCTAACTATTTAAGTTTACTAGTAAGAGTACTAACTTATTTACTTAACTTACCTATATAAAACGTAACTTTTAACTTTAGGGAATTATTATAGTAAACTGGAAGGTCTTATATACTGTAAGCTAGCTTAAAAGTAACCCTAACCTTTAGTTTTTAACAATTATTAAAGATTACTTAAACTCTATACTTAAAAAATAGAGGACTATTACTGTAAAGATCTTCGATAATTATAAAGGATAGGTTAACTTCAAAGCTGAAATTACTAAGATGTATAAAGTTTAAGATAAGCAAAAGTAAGCTAAGGACGCTTACAGAAGCTAGTACAGCTGTCTTTAGTAGTTACGTACTTATCTACCTTTAACTATAACCGATATTAGGTTAATTAGGACAAGTTGGCTTTAAAGTTTTGCTTTTATAAAGGCTTAAAAGATAACATTAAAGATAAACTTTATAAGAAAGACTAGTACGTATTTCATTGTAAGCAGTACGTTATTAAAGCTATTATTATTAATAATTAACTATTTAAACATAAGTTAAAGGGGAAGGGCTAGTATTAGTAAGGTACTCCCCTTATAATTAACGGAAAAAATATACCAAAACCTTTTCATATTAACTACTAACATTAAAACACTACGTATAACACTTACTCTAATCTAATAGATATTAGTGTAGTGAACTGTTAAAATTAGCTTAACCGCGATAAACCTTAATGGTAATAGTAGTAAAGGCCACTTAGGGATATATCTTAGGTTTAGTGCTTTAATTACGATAAAAAGAGTTATATAGTATAGCAGTACCTTTTACCGAAATAAGTCGGTTAGAAGCTAATCTTAAATAGAGGAAAACACATTAAGTTTAACTTTAAAGACGTCTATATTAAGATAATAAGTAATAAAGAAGACTGCACTTAAATAAATAAGTGTAATATAAGAGATAAAGAATAAGAAGAAGAACAGGAAATTTAAAACGTAATGTACTTAATCCTTATAAGGATTTTAAAAGAGTTAATTACAGAGGTGCAGGTTACTATAAACCGACTTTAAAGTGGAAACTTAAGATAGCTAAAGGTATAGGTCGTTAAATACCGACTTTAAGAAGAAACATTCTAAACGGCTATTATAAGCTTTAAAAACCTTACACTATAAGCTTAAAAACTAAGGAAGTCTAAGAAAGACCCCGGCTTAAACCTTACTGAAATAGTAAAGGGAGTTAAAAAAACTAGCTCTTCAGGCTACCTAAGTGGTAAAATAACCACTAGAAAGTGAAAGAGAGTAGACTAAGAGGATTAAGCTAGAAAAACGGAAGTTCTTTTCCTTTATACCCCCTAAAACTCTTAAACATTTCAAACATACTAAGTAAATTAACACCTTTACTTCCCTAAAGGAAGGACAGCTAGGGTAACTACCTTACACTAAAGCTAATGTACTTAAGACTGGAACCTTAAAGGTCCTCTAAGAAGATAAGAAATAAGTATACTAACAGAAGGTCTAAAAGCTAAAGGATAAACATTAAGAATTAATAAATAAAGTGGAAGACTTACAGGTTAAGAGCCTTACTATAGAAAGTAAGGACAGGGTAACTAAGATTAGCTTACAGCTTTATAATAAAGTCCACTTTGCAATTAATTTAAATATCAGTTAATTAAAGAAGATTACCTTATGGAAGAATATGTAAGGATACTGTTACTTAAGTTTTAAGAAGAAGTTTAAGAGAAGTAACGTATATAGAAGTAAGTAGCTAAAAAAAAGAAATAAAGCTTTACCCTCCTTATCCTATACTTTTTAACTTTAATACCCATTATCTATATTAATTACCTTAACTATAAGGACTTACTATAGATTAATTACGTATATAATAACTACACTCTTAACCAGTATACTAAACTCAAAGCACTTTATAACTATTTCCCTAGCGTATAAAGACAGGACTACGTTATTATCAGAGTAGAAATAAGGTTAACTTAGTATCAAGTCTCCTATATACTAATTAGAGGATCTAACAGTAACAGCAGACGAAAAATTGCTATAGTTAACTAAGCCTTTATTACTTATTAATAAGGTAGTTCACTTAATAACTGTTTAATTATAACGTGTTCCATCTACTTTAAAGGAAAAGTTAAAGTGTAGTAGAAATAAGCAGATTACGGTTAGATTTAAGAGTAAGAGGATATTATTAAAATCTAAGCCTGTAAAGCATATAGTCGGCTTATAAAAGATTTATAAAACATTATCCCATTTAAAGTCGATTAGACTCTGAAACGTGAAAACTTAAGAAAGATTAATTGTTAAGTTTATTAAAGTTACCTATTTTTCTAAAAAGAGTTAGGAAAAGATTACTAACCCTTTAAAGGGTTATAAACTAGTAGTTTGCTAATTAATAAAAGCCTTAAGAAGAAGGAGAGGCACTTAAAGGTTAAGCTAAATAAGACCTTAAAGACAGATAGTTATTATAACTTAGATGCAAAAGAAGTATAAGTATTATTTTATTAATATCAACTTAATAGATAAAAAAGGGAAGTTATTTAAGGTAAAAGTAATAATTAATAATAAAAGTATTTCTAACTTAATACACTTTACCTTAGTTAACTAAAGGAAACTCCTTAATAAGAAGTATAAGAAAACTATTCCTATTTGAAATAGGGAAGGAAGCTTATATTAGTATAATAACAGTAAAGTCACTTATTATTTACCACTTTTAATTAAAGTAGATAGGGATAAATAATAAGTAAACTTTAACATTACACTAATAGTAAGGTATAATATGATTTTAAGTTTACTTTAGCTGGAAAAGTATAATCCTGTAATTAACTAAAGGAGTAGTTACCTTACTTTCAGTAAGTCCCTTAACTGTAATTATTATCTAAATAAGGTTAAGAAAGTACTGAATTTGTAACGACCCTGCAGGCCATCACTTGGGCCGGGGCGGCCCGACAAATCCCCCGCAGAGGGAACAGTGCAGGAAGGCAGTGTGTGCGGAACCGCATACTGAGCTAGGGGTGCAAAGACCCGAAGCCCTTATAACCAATCAGTAACTGCTCAGTCTAAGCAAGTGCGCTTACTTACTAAGCGTCTAAAAGGTCACTAAGCAGAAGGTGCTTAGTAATAAAGTGCTCTATCCCCAACTAAGTATAACTTTACTAAGTAAGGTACGAAGTACCTCATAGCTAGTTAGTATAGATAGCTATAGTTATACCTATAGACACTATAAGGGACTCTAGTTCCTTCTACTAGTATTCAATAATTTATTTATATCTTACTGTTTAGACTTACTTTTATGTATTATAATAACAGTAACTTACAGTGACATTAAACCCCCCATCTAGGAGTGTTAGTTTAATAAGCCGTCTTTAGAACGCCCCTTACTTATTGGAGTCTTATTATACGTTCTGTTTTAACTTGCGTTAGCCCTCTTAAGGTCTATATTGGGTACAGGTCGTAATATAACACTAACGTTACAGTTTTAAACGCTATTTATTAAACTCTTAGATATTACCTCTCTCCTGTTACTAATATATTAACTTTTAGAAAAGGTAAGGAGCTTAAGAAAGCATAAGCTTAGCCTTAACTCCTTACTATTAATAAGTTAGCTACACGCCTTAAAAAGTTAAACTTTAACTAGTAAGAACTAGTTAAGGAGCTTAATAAAGCCTTCCCTAAAGATATTAAAAGCTGTATCAGTCTTATTAAGAAACTTTAAACTTAACTTAACGCTGTTAAGCTAAAGAATAACGACTTTAAAGGCTTATAAAAGAAATGAATAAAGCTCCTCTTACCTTTGCGCTTTAAAGGAGACTCTGTGCAGTTAAAGTCTTAGGTAACCTAACTCTAGAGTTACGTTACTTATTATAATAAGCAGTTCTTTAAAGAAGAAGGAAAAGTCAAGTTTACTAAAGCTTTATTAGACAGAATAATAGTTTATTAATATAAACCTTATATGAAAATAATTAATAAACTTTTTATAAACAGAGTATATAAGGAAACTTTAAAGACTTAAGCTATCTTTAACGATTTTGACGTCTTTATTAAATAACTCTAAATGGAGTTTAAAGAACTAAATGCCTTAAGGTAAGTTAAATAACACCTTATAACTTTAAGGTAGACGTCCTTAATCCTTAAATTCTCTACACGCTTTAAGTTAGAAGCGGTAAAAACTAAACTTACTTAAGAAGCCTTAATAATACTGTTTTAATAAGGATTAAAGGAATACGTTATTAGAGACCTTTATTAAGAAGATTAACTGGACTGTCTCCAGGAGCTAATCGAGATAGCTATTAAGGTTAATAATTAATACTATAATCACTATTATTAAAAGAACTTCTAAAAGAAGTAAATACCCTATTAATTAAATAAACAGAAAAAGGGGAATTAGTTAACTACGACAGGCTATTACTTAGGCCTAATAGATATTAGGATAATAAACTGCTAAAATCAGCTTAACTGTGATAAGTTATAGTAATAATAATAATAATAGAAGCTACTTAGTGATATATCTTAAGTCTAGTGCTTTAATTACGATAAAAAAAGCTATATAATACGGCAGTGCCTGTTATTAAAATAAGTCGGTTAAAAGTTAATCTTAGACAGAGGAAAGCATATTAAGTTTAACTTTAAAGATATTTATATTAGAATAGTAGGTAATGAAGAAGATTACATTTAAATAGATAAATGCGATGTAGGAAATAAGGAAGAAGAAGAAGAAGGACCTTAAAATGTAATATATCTAGTCTTTAAAAGTCTTTTAAAAGAGTTAGTTATAAAAGTGCAGGTCGTTACAGACTAACTTTAAGGTAGAAACTTAAGATAATTAAAGGTGTAGGTTATGGAAGATTAACTTTAGGAAGACATATTCTAGTTAGCTATTATAAGCTTTAAAAACCTTATATTATAAACTTAGGAATTAAAGAAATCCAGGAAAAACCTTAACTTAAACTTTACTAAAATAGTAAAAGGAGTTAAGGAATTAACTCTCCAGGCTACCTAAGTGGTAAAATAAGCCCTAAAAAGCGAAAAAGAGCAGATTGAGAGAGTTAAGTTAGAAAAATAAAGGTTCTTCTCCATTATACCCTTTAAGACCCTTAAACGTTTTAAACACATTAAGTAGATCAGTACCCTCACCTCCTTAAAAGAAGGACAGCTTAGATAACTGCTTTACATTAAGGTTAGCATATTCCGGACTGGGACCTTAAAGGTCCCTTAAGAAGATAAGAAATAGGTATACTAACAGAGGGTCTAAAAGCTAAAGGGGGGATATTAGGAACTAATAAACGAAGTAGAGGACTTATAGGTTAAAGGCTTTACTATAATGTCTAAAGACAGAGTAATAAAAATTAAGTTATAATTTTATGATAAAGTTCACTTTACTAATTAACTTAAACACCGACTTGTTAAAAAGGACCACTTTATAAAAGAACAAGCTCGTTTATTATTACTTAAGTTTTAAGAAAAAGTTTAAGAGAAGTAATATATGTGGAAATAAGTAGAAGAAGAAAAGAAATAAGGTACTACCTCCCCTGTTCTATACTCTTTAATTACAATACCTGTAGTTTACATCGACCACTCTAATTATAAGGACGTACTGTAGATTAACTATATATATAATAACTGTACTTTTAATTAGTATAATAAGCTTAAGCCCCTTTATAACTACTTCCTTAGCGTATAGAGACGGGACTACACTGTTATAAGGGTAGAAATAGAAACGGCACATTATTAAATCTCTTATACCTTAATAAGAGGGATTAATAACAGTAGCAAGTAAAAAGTTATTTGTTGGGTTTTCACAACCCTAACCCGGCCAGTGTGGCTGGAACAGTGTAGCTAGATCCACGCAGCTGCTCTGCGGCTGGCTCCGTGGATCCGCACAGATAAGAACGCCAGACTCCACTGCCAACCTCGTATTCAGTCAGCCAACCTCGCTTCGCAGAAGCGAGTGTGGCTAATGCACTTCGTGCACTGGCCACCCTCACGGCTATAATACCACAGCTTCCGCTCTTGAAGATGGAAATAATTAATTATCTTTAACACACACTGTTTTCCAATGCCTTAACCCCTTTTGCATCTTAACACGATCCTTTAAAGAAAAAACTAGTAAGTGTTCCTATTAGAAAACCCCCCTAATTAAAGGACTTACTAGCTTTAAGAAGAGCAGCTAACTAAACCTTTTCCTACTCTTAAAAACAGAGGATCTCCACTTCTTAACTAAACGTAGAAAAAGCTTACTCCTCTATCCTACAGCGTTACTTCTCAATCCAGTCTAGTTAGATAATAGCCTCACGGAGCTCTTAAGTTTTTAACTTTAAGTTCCACACCGCAGCGTCGTACTTAACATTAAGATAACGTTTTTTAAAAAGGAGCCGCTAGAGGAAGGCGTTACTGTGACTAAACGCGTTACATAATAACGAGACTCCTACTAATAAACATTTTAAGCAGCTATTGGACCGTGTGGTAATAAGGTAAAAAAGCGATTTTAAAGAATAATAACTATAAGGTGACATTTACGATTTAAAGGTTAAAGTGAAATTAGGAATGTTATAATATTAAGAAGTGCTGTTCTTTATAATACGCTTTTACACATGGTTAGTAAGTATCCTTACGTTATAAAAGAAACGTTCCTACCCTAGTTTTTTATGGAAAAATGTTGGGTTTTCACAACCCTAGCCCGGCCAGTGTGGCTGGAACAGTGTGGCTGGATCCACCCAGCCGCTCCGCGGCTGGATCCGTGGATCTGCACAGCCAAGAACGCCAGACTCCACTGCCAACCTCGTATTCAGTCAGCCAACCTTGCTTCGCAGAAGCGAGTGTGGCCAATGCACTTCGTGCACTGGCTACCCTCACGGCTATAATAACACGGCTTCCGCTCTCGAAGATAGAAATAATTAATCACCTTCAACACACACTGCTTTCCAATGCCTTGACCCCTTTTGCATTTCAACAACATAACTGGAAAAATAAACCTTTAGATATATAAAGATAAGATCTTAAAAAAAGTAATTAATCCTTAGCTTAATAACAGCTAACAGTTTGTTTTAAAAGAGGATAGCGATTTAGGGCATGGTATAGGGCGAAATTCTAATATTGTAAAAGTCTAGAAAGAAGAGCATTAACTAAAGCACTTTTTCAACACTCCTAGCTCTCCAGACCTCTTGCTAATTGAGAATTACTAGTAGAATACAAAGCAGTATATCCGTACTAATGCCAGTATTACTGGCCCTGGGTTAAAGGAGCTTATTTTCGCAGGTTAAGAGCGAATTTAACAGCTGGTAATAAATAGAATTGTAGACTTGATGGTAGTGCGGATACACGATGTGTTAGAGGGTGAGGGTCGGATGACTGGTGGTAGGAAATGGTGGGGTGACGGTATAAAAGAGTACCTCGTTATAATAGATTATTGGCCCTGTGGCGAGGTATTTCAAGGTATTGTGTTCGGTTTTTTTTGTCAACAGCTTGTCAGGCCACTGTTTGGACCGGGGTTAAGGCCGTGCGGTGGCGGAGTTGGACGATGATTGGTGGATCGGGCCATCGTGTCGTGCGGCTGCTCAGCCGTGGGGACAGCCCGATTCCAAGGCAACCATGAGTCACAGAATACAAGAACCCATGCCTGCCAACCTGTCTCCAAATTCAATCTCTGCCGTCAACTTCGAGACAAGCGACCGCTGTACCTCATCACCACTATAATGCGTGGGACACACTACCCCGAGCTTTGTGCGTGCCACAAGCCCGCCAATTGGGGGCATCCGCCTCCTCGAATCCCAGTCGCGGCCATCATCAACGCCGCCACGGATGGGAAATGTCCTATCTGCGGTTTGGTCTACTCGGCCTTAATGACCGCCCTGGAAGGGAATGTCGAGCTGAATTACACCATCATGTTCAAGCTGAAGGACAACGGCGAGTTTATCATATCCTACTGGAAAGCCGACATGAGTACTCGACAACAAACATTCGAAGTATACTTGGCTGGAGGTGAGTCCACTCTGCCACTTCCTATGGCCAGGTGCATGTCTAACGTGCTCCTCAGCTCAGCCTTCCCTACCAGCACCTCTTCAGAGTATGGGAAATTTTCGAGAGGTTCACGACGACCCGGCCGGCCCCGAATGTCTAGAGCGAATCAGGGAGATGATCCGTTTTTGCGAAGCGGTCCACCAAGACTGCAAGACACAGTCTTCAAGGAGTCTACCCCGACGAGTGTTGGAGATAACGGCAGGACTCCAAGAGGCGATGACCGTCCGACTTTATGTATCGAAAGACGGCGAGGAAAGCGACTACCTCGCCCTCAGTCATTGCTGGGGTGACGCCCAACCCCTGACCACTACCATCAGAACACTGGAAAAGAGACGGCAGGGGATCGAGTGGGCCGACCTTCCCCCCACCTTTCAGGATGCTCTACGCATGACTCAGGCCCTGGGGAAGCGATTCCTTTGGATCGACTCTCTTTGCATTCTCCAGGATGACCACGATGACTGGGTCACCGAGTCGATGAAGATGGGTGACATCTACCAAAACGCATACCTCACCCTCGCAGCCTCGGCATCGCCGTCAGCAGCGGGTGGCATGTTGGTCAAGAGGACCAGCCATCTCAGCAAGGAGTTCGCTGTGGAAGGCTTCTCGGATACTTCCTCTACAAAGTTCAAAGTCCGCGAAGCGCTCGGAAAGCACCACCGTCACGACATCCCCGGTATGATACGAGATTCATGGCGATCAGACCTGATCCAACCAGCTTGGCCGATGGATGCGCTGGAAACGCGAGCTTGGACGTTTCAAGAACGACTTGTCTCGCGGCGCCTGCTCTCTTTCCGCGGGAAGGAAGTGGAGTGGGACTGTCGCGGGTGCTGTGACTGCGAGTGCGGCGCCAGATACCGCTGTTTCTGGGTCGACGGGTGGAACCTTCGCATGGCAAGCTCGAGACAGACATACCAAGCCATGGTAACTATGGCTGAGTTTTTTTCCTCCAAGAATGCTCCTTCGCAGCTGGCCAAATGGAGGGACAGAGTCTACGAAGAGTGGTTCTTCTCCGTCGTCGCGACGTACACGCAGCTCCGATTGACAAAGGAAAGCGATCGTCTGCCCGCACTTTCTGCCATTGCCAAGCAGTTGGAGATTGCGCTGAATGACTCCTACGTCTGTGGTCTTTGGCGCCAACGGCTTGCCGACGGCATGACCTGGAGGTCGGGTGCCTTTGGGACCAATCCACCCACGCCGGGGAGGCTTACGAAGAGTTACCGTGCTCCGTCCTGGAGCTGGGCGTCGATCGAAGGCCCTGTAGACACATGCTACGATCGAGAAGCCGTCTATGAGCCGATATTTCACGTGGAGCTCACTGACGTAGTCCCCGCAACGAGCAACCGATACGGCGATGTCGCAAGCGCCTCGGCAAGAGTCGTAGGACATATGGTTCCTGCCACTCTGAGTTGTAGCCAAGGCGACGATGGTAAGCTCAAGTATAGCATATCGATCAAGGACGCTGCGAAAACCGCCCGGCGTTTCTGGCCTGACACGCGGTTGAGTTTGCGAGACGGCACTCTGCAGAGATCGGAGGAAGTTGCCGATATCTCCCCGATATCGTCTGCTCCCGTTCAATGCCTCGCGGCTTTGATGTCTAGGATTCGCAACCCAAAGGACATACTGAAGCCTCCTCAGGATGAAACCGTGGACTTTGATGCACCGCGAGAGCTTACCTTCATAGTTGTCACTCCGTCGAAAAGACAACAGGGGGCGTATGAGAGGATCGGACTGCTGAAGCACTGTTTGACAGTAGATATGCCTGTTTCGTGGCACGTTACGTGGCCGGCTGTTCCGGTAGAGATGGTTTAGACCCAGGGTTTGCCTCTACATACCATTCTGGGTGCGAGTTCTTGAATAAGGTATCCGATAGGCAAACAGACAGGCTTTTAGCCGCTAGGAGATTGCACGAGGCAAAGAGGAAAGCTTTGACGAGAGGAGGACTCAAATCCACACCCTTTCGGATTACGGAATCTTGAAAATGATGTTGTTAAGAAGTACCCCAACGTAGCTGCTTAGACTGGTCGGCCATCTCACCCTCTGATGTATCGTTTTCGCAGAGTTTTCGCTTTTCTGCGGACAGTTCCATTAGGGTGCTCAGGATCCGCTAGGGGAACTAGACTGATTAAAACCCTACAACCTCCATCTTTTAACTGCTGCGTGGATTGAAACCGCTAAACTCACTGAGTACCCCTTACTGTTCCCCGATTTAACAAATCTGAGCAAGAAAAGCCCTCGCAACCGGAAGAAAGCCGACTTGCAAAGACTCAAAGATTTCTCCCTCGCATTGGAGACGGTCCACTCGTAACCTGAGGTGTTACGCGAGCTCTCTGAATGCAAGACTCACAGAAAAAGTGCAGACATTACCAGCAGCTTGAGCTATTGACTCCGTTGTGCCATCCTCCAGCTCCACAGTGATTTCTGTGCCATAGATACTGAGTTGGGCAGGGTTCGAAGTTGCAGTTAATATGATACCGATTATTGCTTTGCCCGTTGCCAACCTGGTTCTGCCAAGAAAATACCTGGAGAAGTTCTGGGACTTTACCTGCGGGGACAACTGGGGAGGCTCTGGTCAAAGTGAGAAGAAAGTCATATTTCCAAAGTCATCATTAACTCTATTTATTCCCAGTTGGCCTAGGTTGATACACGGCTAGACGAGTATGTACCGTTCGTGTACAAACTGAGCTTACCATCGCAAGCTATATCAGTTCCCAGGGCAGACTGAAAGACAGGGGAGTGTCAATGAGAATTAGTATAGTGTGTGCCAGAGGTATTTCCTTACATGGGGTTCGTATTCAATTGCTGAAGTTGTCACATTGAACCCTCTTCTTTCTGGTCGCTCTGGTAGTGATCAAAACAGTGGTGCAGCGCTTCTAAGAGTATAATCAGCTTTTGGTCCTTACTTCTTTTGTGATCAACCAGACCCTCTATTTACCAGCAAGTACAATAATTAAACTTCAATCGAAGGCGAGATTTTGGCGTCTCAGATTGTACATGGATGGATCTGGTAAGTACCTATTGGCTTGAGCTTTTTTGTGTCACGGCAGAGCCAGCGATGAGGAGCCTTCTGAGTTCCTCCAGGCATATGCAGAGCCATAATTGTGACAGAACATGAGTAATCGCGATCCTCCTTTCTCTTGTGGGTCAACACTGTGCTTCAGCGTCAGCGTCATAGCCAAAGCGGAGCCAGTAATGTCACTGTCGGCGCTCTAGTCACCAGGAAACCCCACACTCATTTGCCACGTGTCAGCAAAGGAGCCTATTCATACCAAACTTATATATAGTAATTCTCCATCATAGAGACGGAATGCAGGTCATGGCGCCTACAGCTTCTCTTGAAACTTCCACAGGATGGATTCATATGACAATCTCACATAAGGATCTAAGCAACTTCGTGCGACGGTCTCAATCCAGTATTCTAAGGTTTCCATTGCCAGTTATTAAAGTGACTGAAAGGGGTGGGAAGAGTGCGACGATTAGTGGAGAACTGCCTACGTTACGTCTATACCACTACCGTAAAGTGAGGAAGTGGTGGGGAATATAAGCGGTCGAAGCCACCTAATCCGGCGGCAGATGCTGCCGGATTGGGAGGGTGAGACTGCGTTACTGAGACTAATGGTATAATAAAGAGCTAATAGCAATTATTTAATACTTTACTAAGTAAATACCGTACTTAAGCAGTATAGAGGAACTAGTTTAAGTCTTTTCAGACTATAATAACTTCTAATACTTCTTAATAAAGGAACTTATCCCTTAATAAGTATAATAAGTAGACCTGATAACCTTATTCTACTTTTAGATACTCTTAATTAAAGATAAGATTATAAAGATGTTAATCTAATCTTAATTCCCATTATTATATTTAATAAAGTTAACAATAGTATATTAAAGTATAAGTTATAAGTATTAGATAATGAGACATTAGAGTAAATTATTAATATTTATATAAACTTATAAATAAAGTATAAAATCTATTAATAATAATAAGACTTTTAAGTAAGAAAGTTAATAGAAGGTACTTATAAATATAAGTACCCTTTAAGAGACTTTTTAAGCACTTGTAAGTTGGGTGACCAGCTTTTTGACTCCCCCCCCTTTCGACCACAAAACCCACCAAAACCACTAGATTCCACAACATCACCATTCAACCACCACTACACCAAAACTAATGCAACTTCACGTATGGTTTTATAACACTGTTATAAACATACTGTG
>Ga0247780_1001075_pt1 | contig 19409 bp, 16 predicted proteins | sample UWRJL079202R5_FD_179927 | JGI IMG/M metagenome (GOLD analysis project Ga0247780, IMG submission 179927) | Plant litter microbial communities from Arlington Agricultural Research Station in Wisconsin, United States - UWRJ-L079-202R-5 | ecosystem: Environmental > Terrestrial > Plant litter >... | reverse complement strand
GCATTCCTGCTTCTCCTCGACAGAACACTCATATTCGTCTTCCAGAGCCAGCGCACCTGGCCCATATTTTATCCACCACGGCAGCTTCAGGCTGGCGCTCATGGGAAACAACACGCCCATGACGCTTGAATGCCGAGTTCCAATCGTCTTTCAGAGCTACTATCTACGGGACGAGTGATTTTCAGCCGGCGCTCTGGGGCTTCCAAGTATAGTCGGAGTTGACATACAGGCGGGTGCCCCACCTGTCCTGTGTGAGGGAGCCGCCCCACACATCGGGCAGCAAGAAGCAGGCGCGGATTTTTTTCAGCTGCAGTTCGAGCAATTTTATGTAGGGTAGCATTGCGAGAATATTTTTATTTCATTGCATGCTGCTGAATGGTTTTGTAACTGCACGAGACTGATGTCTGACGTTGTCGCTGGTTGTGTGGTGGAGTGTCTTGAGCAGCCCCGCTCTTTCCTTGAGTCTTGAGAGGCCCCCGCATTTCGCAGCATAAGTCGCAACTCCTCTTCCTTCCTTCCTAAGACATAAACTCTGCGCTCAGTCTTGGATGAAGGACGCCATTTTGACTGACGCTTCGATCGCACGGCTGTTATCTCATTTGTCATTTTACTGCTCTGTGAGTGATTCTTTTTCTGCTCCCCGAAGGTTAACACAACGATCGTTCCAGTCTTTTCAGTCGCCTAGCGCGTACCTCAGTCATCACCGACTCTACCTCACGGCTCCACATCGCGGCTCTACATTGCGGTTCTGATTGGCTTTGATGGCCATAATTTTTCTTCATGGCGATGATGGAGCAGTAAGTCTCTCCTCCTCCCATCGCCGTGATTGACTCGATGGGATCAATCTGCTAACACGACGCCTTCGAATTAGATATGACACTTCCGATGGCAGCCATCTCAGCCTTCGCAGACGGATCAGTAATACCCTCTGGAGGCTATCAAGGTACAAGCAGCCTATTGCGCAGCCCAGACCAAAGCAGAAGACGAGCTTGAGCCGACTGTCCATCTTGGGACGCAGGAGCAGAAATGTTTCCCAGAGCAGCAGTGCTTTCCAGAGCAGCATCATCGAGCAAGACCCAGTTGCGTCACCAAGCCTGAACGGTGTAAGGACCGACGCGGATCCGCCCATCCTTTACGACCCCACGGAGCATCCCGAATCTCAGTCCGCGGTCAGCGAGCATCGCATCACCCCATCGGTTCGCAGCATTGGAGCATCCGCAGATACAAAGAATATCCCCGACGAACTTGCCCTACCTGATTCTGCTCTTCCAGGTGGAACTTACCCGACAACACTCGAGACGATCAGCCCTTTCACATCATTTATCGCCAGCCGGAACCGCAACTTGTCCATGACCCCGAGAGGTGCTCATCGGGGCATCTTCTTCAACCCCGGCAGCCGCAGCGATGACAAACATATCAGCCGACACAGACGCGGGAATGAGAGTAGCACAGCCCCGATCGTGTGTGACGCCGCAGACATCTTTGCGTCGTTCACGTCTCGGAACGCGCTGCACAAGACTCAGCACCTGATTATTGCAGGCAAGGCAGACGAGCCCGTCGTCGATCAAGAAGAGCATGACAAGCCTGAAGTCACTTTTGTTCACAGTGAGCCGCTCATGAATACATCCTCGATCCTGTCTGCCAAGCGAATCACGTTCATCGATATCGTTGCTACGAAGGCCAAGAGGAGATACTCCAGTATCTCCTGGACTGAGCATTGCCCCCATTCAGACAACAACACGCCCTCAGCGGCAGGCGCCGAGGAGATGAGCTACATTCCAGCCAACACCATCGCGGGTGACAAGAGAGCCATTCTTGAAGAAGCTGGAGGAGAGTCGCAACCGATCTTTGACACCTCGACTTTCAGCGCTGAGGATATGAGTTTCACGAGCGCAGGCATCCTCGATTTCGAGCTAGAAGGCGCCAGCACTCCTGCGCGGAAACACACGCTATCCGCTCTCGATCTCCACGGCCATGACCATATTTCCGTGTCCAGAGTATTCAACAAGCAATAGGAGCGCTATCTACCCTCGAACACCCCACGCACCGTCTCATCCCCCTTTCACCGGTCCCCAGACACACCATACCAGCCCTCAAACCTCCCTCACGTCGGCTCGCGCAGTAGCTCATGTGGCACCGTACTCCGCCACGGTCTACTCGCCAGCTCATCGGACGGAACACCCTAGTTTCCATCTCCCCTTCGCAAGGTCTCAGACGGAAGTTTGTTTTCGGACAGCAGCTCCTGCGGCACCACAATCCACCACCAAGTCGATCGTCTCCGCGCAGAGCTCGACTACATCTTCGAGGCCAAGAAACGGCCCCAAAAGCTACGCGTACGCTGGGTCGTGAAGGACCTGTACAGCTCCTCACCCGAGGCGTCTCTCGTTATCTGGAGGGTCGTGAAGACCTATCAGGCTTCGCCGGAGATGAGAGAGCTGGGTTTGGAGTATGTGCTGGGGAACGATGGGGCCTTGTACTGGCAGGAGAGAGAAACCCATCGCCTCGCGGAGGTAAGGGAGTTGGATTTGGGAGTGTTTTTGAGTTTGTACTATCCCAACGGGTTGTGATGGGACTCAGGCCGGTGACCTTCTCAAGGGCGATGACGAGCTGGCCTCTCCAACATCACGCTGCCGAGGAATATTTTAGCTTTCTTGTTGAGAGTTGGGGTTGGAGATTGGGCGGGTTTTTGACAGACCTGAAAGGGCACCCGACGGGTCGGAGATGTATCGTGTTGTATTCAGTCAGTGACGGGAAGTCTTGGGCTAGTATCGACGGTTCATTTCGGTGATACTTGCAAGGAAAACAGGGGTTTAGGACTTGCTGTGTATTATGATTTTGTCTTTTTGCTTTCTTTTGTCATATTTCTTAGTATCATGAAGCTGATGAGTATTCCGATGGCATTTGGGGGTAGATGCTGATGGACATTAGGTACCACTGCCACCAACGGCTAACGAAGCTATCTTGGACTCGTGACAACTGCTTTGCAAATAGGCACCTATTGATACCTTCTCCTGTGCTTCAAGAGTGACCAAGAACTATCCCCTGTTCCTTTTCCTTTGTATTGGTTCCTGGGAGAGGGCGGAAGATTCGGCCTTCGAGACGTCGAAGACAGGAAACGCAGAGGCGCAGCAATAAGGCATGCTGATTGTTGGTACAGCAGTGCTCACCGTACCTAACGGCGCCCAGCTAACGCAGGAAGAGCCTATGTCCTCTGAGTACGGGAGTAGACACAGGGCTCTCGAATGCGGGCTTTCTACGGCGCCTGCGCTACTCGTCAAACCTCAAGACATGGGCTCATTTCATCTACGATTGGAGATTGCTAGGCGGTGATGGGTTAGCGGTGAGATGCCTCACAGCAGGTTCTGACGACTGCATCTTGAGTCTTCTGGTTCTCTGCCGTGTCACAATTCCGGACATCGGCCGCTGATTCTCAATCAGCCTTTGGCGCGCGGGCAATCTGTTGCGGTGCCGCAGAGCGAGCGAGCCCCCGCAGTGAGGGTAGGTAGCATCGAGCCAGCAACGACGAAGCTGGGCAGTTGCACTGACCAATCCCCGCTGACCGTGCATCCAGTTGAGTTGTCTTGAGCCTCTGGACGCGTTTTGTTGACGCGCTTTTTCGTGAAAATCCACGATTTCTGCCTTGCGCATCTGGCCAAAACTAGCTAATCATCCGATGTCTTGAGTCTCTGGAGCGTACGGCCCCGGGGTTGTCGCATGTGATTGAGGTGAAATGATTGAGGGTGGTCGTCGCCAGCAGCCCCACTCTTTCCTGGTGTCTTGGGACCACTCCAAGCCGCCAGCGGCCCTGTCCCTTCCTTCCTCGACCACCACCGTCAGAATTGACTTGTGATCGTGAACTCTCCTGATATTTGGTTTTCTCTTCGTACATTGCACTTTCTTTTCTCGTGCTGTGTACCTTACTCTTTTCTTTCTCGGTATTGCTTTTCCTGATCGACGGGACCATACCTTGTGCTCTGGTAGCACAACGACGACTCGCACCTTCCGCGTTGTTGTTTTACCGCCATCATCTCCTCAATCTGGGTAATTGACTTGTTCCTCCCGTCTATCTGGAAGATGGATTAGTGAGTTCATCGCCCGCAGTTCGCTCATCATCGATCGTCATGCTGACCCGGTCAAAACAGTCTCGTCCCGATTTCCGCTGCTCAGCATTTTGCTGCTGCAGCCACCGTATCTGCTCAACACCATATGAATCAGACGCTTGGTATGCAGCTCCCACAGCTTGAGTTCCTGGCGCGGGTTGCAGAAACTGACTGGTCTCCAGACACCCAACGTGGCAAGAACCCGTCTGCGCTCGCCGGTTTCCGAGAACGGCTCAGCAGGGCGTTCCCCTCCCGAGTCAATGCTCCGAATAACAAGCACGCGAAGAAACAGTCCGACCCTGAGAACTCGACATCGGCGTCACGTAATAAACTCAAGAAGCTCCCTAATGTTCTCTCCGAGCCGACGAAGCAGCAGCATTCTGAGACGACCACGGCTTCACTATGCAACAGACTCAAGAGACAACTGATCTCTGGGCCCACGAAGCAACCGAATCCAGGGAATCACACTGTTCCACCTCGGAATAGACTCAAGAAGCAGCTTCCCTCTAAACTTGCAACTTCTGGCTCGAGGAACAAGCCGAAGCAGGCGCCGCGCCTGCCATTCTGGAAGCGCAGTCACAAGTCCAACCCTGAGCCTGTCGTCCTCAAGTCCGAGCCTGCCGCGCCGAAGATCGACGCGACAAGCATCAATAGCAGATCATCCCCTGCGACGGCTGTTGATCAGCTCGAGATCATCACCATTCAGCAGCGAACCAGACAACCCGAATGCGCCCCACTTGACTCAGCGCATTACGGCTCAATCTTTGAGTCGTCCCCAGTCTTCGTTGCCGAACCCGCACCTCGATCGATCTCAGGCAGCACGACCACATCAGTGGCGTCCAAGGTTTCCTCATCCGACAGCCGTACCGATACAACCTCATCAGAAGGGTCTCCGAGAGCGGCTGGAGGCAGCATCCCTCGTCGGATTGCAAGCCAGGAGGATGACGGGTGCCCCACTTGGATTAGAGGGCAATATGCATCCCTCAACGGGGTTCCGAATGCATTAGCCAAGGAGCCGCTATCTGCCACTCCCGACGACCTGCCTCTCGTGGTTGAGACTCGATCTGCCATCCATGACCAGAAGGGAAGCCGCAGGACATTTGGCGAGTTCGCGGCCTTCGGCTTGAACGGAACCATTGATGGCGCCATGTCCGTCAACGAGGAGGTCCTTGACCTCTATGATGATGATGAAGATGAAGCAAGCCACGAGACTATCGAATTCGACCAGTTCTCGTTGTCCGATACCCTGTCGATTGTCAGCAATGAAGCATTGAGCTTCATCGAGGCCTCCGTCCTTCACATTGAGCCCGAAGCCACCAACGCAGTTGAGCATGGCCGGTTGTCGATTTCCGATACGCCCAGTATCATGAGTAACGAAGCTATGAGCTTCATTGAGGCCTCCATTCTTCGTAATCAGCCGCAAGTCAACGCTGTCGAGTATGACCGTGCATCCCTCTCAGATACCCCTAGCATTGCAAGTAACGAGGCGATGAGCTGCATTGATATCAGTGAGATGATGGACTCCACTGATATCCCCGAGGCTACTTTCAATCCACATCAGTCTGTATTTGTTTCCGGTAACGACCTCCCTGATCTCGGTCACGATGGAAACATCGCCGTCTCGAGCGTTTATGACTGGACCTGGGAGCAGTATCTGCGTGTGGACAATTTCGCCGACGCAATCGTCCGGGCCGAGGATGAAAAGCAAAGCTCGGATCGAAGGCTTCTTCAGGATGCCATCAGAAGCACCGCTGCCCACACGAAGTTGGAGGACGATCACAAGCATGAGACCCTAGAAGCTAGTATTCTGAATCCCAGCAATGGAAATAAGAATTGCGCCTTCACCTTTGGCGACTCTATCGACGGTTACGAGTTCTGTCCTGTCTTGAACAAGTATCTCCCGGTAGGATCAGATAGCTTCAACAACGAGAATCGTCCTGTTTCAATGACGTTCGACGCCCCCGCCCAGCAAAACGACAGCGAGCATACCCCAACTTCCGATGAAAATGGAAGCGCCAGCGCCACGGTTGAGAGGATATTCTCGGTCTCCTATATCACCCCGGAAGATTTTGCCTCCCTGCGGGACGACGGCTCCCACCAGTTCAAGGAGGCTTTTATCATCTGGGAGGTTGCTGAGGCGCTTCCTGTCCCAGGGAATCTGGGCCTTCAGTATTGTCTTGGGAACGACGGCTAGATGTATTACAACAATCCCGAGACAAACGACTTCGCAGCATTTACGTCAGAGGACGTGCTCATTTCCTCCAAACATTACGACGAAGTCGCCAAGACGGTGGTTAAGGCTCTCGGTGAGGACAACGTGTAGTTGATTAGATGAAATGGAGCTTCATCAAGCACTCACACACTTTGTCGACCAGACTCGCTGTTTCGGCACCACACATGAGCAGTCTCTCAAGAGGGAGGGACAACCGAAGCATTGGGCCCTCCACCAGTTATCATTTTATGTCAGCATGGCGCAGTTCCGGGATAACCGTGCAGGATATGGCTGTGCCACTCCGGAGAGATGTCGGTTCACGACTCGGTTGACGGATTCGCGGGCATATATCTGGGTTATGGCATTTCTTGGGCCCGGGCTGGACCTTTTTTTATGTTTTTGGGGGCATCGTTTGGGAGGTTTTTGGTGTTGTAGTATTTCTATGTTTGGGATCATTTTGTTGGAGTTGTGACATTTGTTCCGTTAATCACATACCGATACCCGGATCGCTAGCAGCGGCGGCTCGTTGATTTGAGTATTGTAGGTAGTCATTTTAGTCAGGCATGATTTAATATCGTTGAGCGAATATAGACTCCGATTCATTGCCGGCATGACAGGTTCCCCAAGCTACGCATCTGTGATTTCATTGATGTATCTTCGTAAACTGAGTCCATTCCCTAGCCCGATGGATGTCTCCCGCTGCGCTGCTTGCAAGACGGTCCGAATGCGCAGAGAGATACGACATAGCTCAATGCTCCCCTATTTCCAAACGGAGCCCAGAAACTCAAAGAATGGGCAATTCAGGGAGTCCGCAGATCACTGGGCAGGTAGATAGCAAGCAGAAGTTCCTTGGGGCATTTAAAGCCGTCCCCTGTTCTCAGCCAATCACTTACACCAATCACTCCGACCAATCACTTACACCGATCAACCCATCATAAGATCAAAGCGTGAGGCGAGGGACACATATTTTGGATTGAGAGCGGCAAATTTCATAATCTAGTAGTACAAAGCACCACCTGCTGCCCATGCCATTCGCCATTCTGGTGTGGTTGTCCCGGAGAGACCATCGAAGTCGCTGAGTTGCAACCGCGGAAAAGTGGGTCCGTGTCGCGAGTGGCCTGAGTGCCTCAGCGCCGACCACCCCCACCTTATCTTCGCGCCTTCCCAGGAATTCCCCCAAGGTCCTTCCTTCCTCCTCCCACCAAGTCATCGCGATTCTTGATCTGCTAATTCTACAGAACCTTTTTGATTCGACGATCCGTATTCTCTCATCACGAGTGTTGACTTTCTTTGACCCTCTCTATCGTCTCACCAGAGACCACTTCCGCAATCATTTGCGATCATGGAGTGAGTTGCTTCATGTGCCTGCTCACTTGCTCTTCGAGGTTGCTAACCCTCATCCACAGGACCTATAGTTATGCCACCGGTCGATACCTAGCGGAGGCATACCAACGCAAACGCGAGGCTTCAGCCGTCGCAAAGCGTGAGGGTATGTAAACTCCAAGCCCTGTGCAAGTGTTTTGTGAGGCAACTTAGGTCGCTGAATTGCATTTCTCAGCCTCCCAGAACATGGCCCCGAATGAACCGACTGCGCGCCGTAGCTTTCGCGGGACGCTGAAGAAGGCGTTTCGCCTCGAGAGCTTGAGCACATCCTCGAATCCCGCCACGGGCAAGCGTGCCACGATCAAGGACATGTTCCGCCCGGACAAGTCAAAAGCCGACCCCTCATCGAACAAGCGCGATACCATCAAGAAGGTTTTCAAGGCTCTCATCAACATGCCCAGCTCCGACTCGGAGGGAGTTCGTGGCGACACGGCCACCGACACGGTCGCCAAGAGAGGACTCACCATGCGATGGAAGAAGCGTCCCGCGGACAAGATTCAGCAAACATTCACGCTGTTGTCAAAGGAGGGCCCTGCCATCAGCGACCATGTTGACCACAACTCTGCCGATATCCCAGGACAGGACCAAAGTCCTGTCATCCACGCAATGATCATAAACCCCCGAGTCCGTCAGCTAAGAGCTTTTTCCGAGGCCGAAGCCGCGCCAGTCATTCCGACGATATTTATTCATGCGGCTCCCACTGCCCCAGCTGTCACCGATTTCCCTGTCATCCCCGATGTCCCTGCTGTCGCTGATGTCCCTACATATATCGACAGCAAAAGTTCCACTGCCACTGAGAGCGACCGGAACACTTCGACTGGCACCAACGTGACCTCGGCTACTACTGCGACCTTGGCGACTAGTATTAGCACCAACATTACTGCGGCAACCATTGCCACTTCAGCGACCACGAACTCTATCGGCAGTTCCTACAGCGACGTCGACCTCCCGGTGCTCCTCCTCGCGCCTGCGAACAGCCTTGCCGTCACCGGAGAAAACAGCCCGGTAGCGGACACATCTTCTATCCCAGAGGGAAGCTTCGCGAACTCTCTCAGCTCTAGGCTGAGCGCAGTCCTCTCTAATGCTCCGGTTCTTGAAAGCGGGGGAGACTTGCCCCGCGAGTACTATGCCATTGTTTACAGCATCTTTGGAACATTTCAGGCGGATGACGACAAAGGCTCTGCCGCTGAACAAGACGAACAAGCGGTTAACAAAGCGCCTCGTTCGGCTGAGGGCAATAAAAGGATGGATGACGATGCCTACGGTCTTCACGTTTTCAATTCCATCCTTCTCGGCCCGATTGACGATAACCTTACGCATCACCAAGCTACCGGTCCTTTTTGCGGCACCGACAAAGTCAAGTCTGAAGAGATGGCCAGGGAACAAGTTGTCACCAACAATGAAGCTCTGATTGACAGCCAGGACACTACTTCGTCCTCCGTCTACAGCCAAGATGATGCCTTGTTGAAACCAGGTGTTGCACCCGTTGAGGATTTTACTCAGGATCTTCAACTTCCTCTCTCGGTTTTGTCCCTCGGCTCAGATGATGAGTCGAACAAGAGCGATCCGGACCCCACCCTCTCGGTAGTCCCTGGCGAGGAGAAACCATCAGATATTGGCTCCGTGAGTGACAGGGGTAAGGCTGCCGATGTCAATAATGTCAATATCACCAATGTTGATGACGTTGTGAAGAACGACCTCCCTACACAGGCTAAGTACGATCTCACCATCTTTTCCGAAGATGGAACAGATAAAGAGGGGCCTAACAGCGTTGATCAGTGCATTGGTTGTCTATGGCCAGCATCCAGTTTCGAGACGGAAACCCAAACAGGCAGCAAATCCGTGCATGTTCCGCAGGAAGCCGAAGGCCAAACGCGCACCGAGCGTACCGATGACCCCAATGCAGCGATCGGAGCTAAACACCCAGGCGAGACTCGGAGCGATGGATTGGGACAAAAGACAGCAGCAGCGGGTGCTATTGCTAGAGGCCCCGTTGCCCACTATTCCTATCCCGGAGTAGTCCATCTCTCTTCCAACACCACACTATATCAGCACAGCTCCAGCTCTAGCGATCAATATGATCTGTTGGATGCGAGCACGAATTCGCCCGGACGGAGGGGCTCATCAGACCACCTCGCGCCTAGCTCTTGGGGTCTCTTCAAGAAGAGGAGCACCGTCGACTACGGGATCGGACCGGATATTATGGTTACCGACACAGAAGGGTACAGTCTTTGGCCTGATGATCTCACCTACTATCCTGATGCTGACCATTGGTCAGACCTAGACTCAGATTCAAGTGGATTAGATGCAGTAGCATCTTGAGCTCTCATCCCTTGTCAGACACAGTCATATAGGATGGCTATGCAAATTTACTAGCAAGTTGCCTTTTAATTGTTTGTTATTGCTGTATGAATAGTGTTGGTGACTCGCTCTGTGTACCTGTTTGCGGCCCTCCTCTGAATTGTAATGATAGTCCTATCCATATATTTGGCTCCCTCGCCCTTCCCACTTGATGTAAATTTCCACATTTGGTAGTAGAATGCCGGCATGGTATCGAGGAGAGAAGGGTAAGTAACAATCAAGGTGCGTCAGGTGATGGCTCTTATTCCATTTATGCACGCCAATATATGCTCTCCTTCCCCCTCTAGCACGAACCTCTTAAAGATTCAGAGCCATGACGCCTCCATGAGCAAGCAAGCTCGGCGGCGAGCCTTTCAGAAACACAGAGTATCTCAAGATCCAGGCAGGTTTCACGAACCCCACACTCCGCCTCGTAGTGAGGGCAAGTGGGCAGGAGGAGCTAGTGATCCGAAAGTCCGGCCCATTCAGCCCCGTTTCTTTCATCAAGATTGGCATTGCCAACCATTTTTCTGCTGCAGATTCTGAACATGATCAGGACGACAACGCTTCCGCGACTCCGGTTGACGACCATGAGAATGACGAAACGAATGATGCGACATCCGACGAACACCCCGGCGCGGATGCTGAGATTTCCAATACCTAGCACGACATACCCACAGCTGCTGAGCCGAGTGCGACCGCCGGTGCCGAACAATTTCCCGTTCCGGAAGCCACGATCACCGGAGGCTGATTCATCCGAGCATCTTCACCAAGAATCGACTCCCGAGCGATCAAGCACAGCGCTAATTCCATTCGCTCCGAATATCTCGCGAGGAGCGTCTCGCGGGGTAAATGGAAGAATCCCAGAGAGCTGCAGAGCACGATGAATCATTCACGGGAACTGACCGAGGAATTTCCGGTTCAGGGCAGGAAGGTGGTCAGGTGTAGATGTATTTGCATTCCTTGCTGTCCTGCTGTAGTAGTAGAGGTACATGCAGCCATCGGCGCTGAAGATGCCCCATGGAAGTGGACGGCTTTTTGATTCGTTTCACGTCTCTTGTTCCCCTGTGTTGGGATTTCATGCGTAATATTGTCTCTCACAAAAAGTTCACTAGATGAATTTCAGAAGCAGAGCGGCCGTTTTTCATGTTCCTCTGGCAGTGTATTCTCTCTGCATTTTAGACGCATGGAGTCCTGTGCGGGCGGAGCTTTGGCATGATCATTGATGTTGAGATCGAAAAATGACCCATGTTCAAGGCTGATTAGATACCTAACCTCGTCCCATGAAACCATGCGGCCCGTTTCAATCCCAAGAGCAGCTTACAGAATACCTAGCTACAGAGGCATAGGCACGGGCCGGGTGCTCGGCGGAGGCACTGCGAGCGTGCGCCTGGCTGATGGCCGTCGTGGTTGTAGAGTCGTGCCCCACTTTTCCTGTTCATGAATTTCCGCCCCGCCTGCCCCGCCATCCGTAAACATTCCTTCCTTCCTACACCACAGCAAGAGCATTCCCGAATTCGCAAATCCCTTTCTATCTCTCTACCTGTGTACTCATCTACCATATTAATGGTAATCATTCTATCCCGCGATTGAGATTCATCTCAACATCCTTTACGCACTAATATCTTGCGACTGCCTTGCTCTACTCTTCCGAGTGCTGTCCTATTAATCTAGCCGCACACGACGCGAACGCGACTCTCATCGAGTCGCTCCCGCAATTGTCATTCATAACGGAGATGTAGGCCTCATCCGTTCAATACCCGCATCTGCACTCTTTTCAAAATCAAATCTCTCGGTTCGCGCCTCATGCCCGCCCCGCCCCAGCCTGCACGACTCATCATCATACCTTACAGCTTGCTATTCGACATCAACCATTGACACTCATCGCTAGCCATCAATCTACGAGCAGCGCTGTAGCTATGACACTCGGCGCCGTCGCCGCGTATTCTGTTGTCCTCAGCATCATGAGTAAGTCATGCCCTCCCCAAAGCCCAACCTCATTGGCCCGATGATCCCTGCAACGGTTCATTCGTGTCACTCACTTGCCCTTCTCAACCCTGATTGGCTCAAATCCCCTTCAACAACTGCTCTGCATCACTCCCACTCTTTGTCCCGAATCGGCTCCATCTCGCCCAGCTTATTGTTCTCCCAATTTGACGGAGACAAACCATTTTTTCTCGGTGTTGCTAATAGTTCCCCTCCTCTAGAATTAGACAATCTTGACGACTGCGACCCACACCACGTCATCGACCACGAACCCCATGCGACGCAGATCGACCACCATGGTGCGCAGCTTCTGTACACATCGATGCGACATCACACACGAAAAACATTGACCTGGCGCATTCCGTCCCACACTCGCGTAGCTCTTCCCTGAGTTCCGGCATCTCATCCGGAAAAGGCACCATTTCCTCCGACGTCAAGCGCCCCGATACCCCAAACACCGAGATCAATACCGATGTTGAAGAAATCGTCTCGGTCTCTTCTCTTCCTACCAAATGACTTGGATCGGAAAAGATTTTGGAACTGGAGGCTCATTCTGTCGAGAAGCGCAATGAGCTACACGAGGGATTGTAGGCCTTGATGGTCATGATGGAATTCTTCACAACACTGCGGCTGGAGGCATCTGCGACATCCAGAGTACGTTAGTCATTACACTCGATGATGGCTGTGCCAAGCGAGGCGATGCTCAGGCGACCTCGGTCATTGACTCGGCTCGCAATCTGACTTCTGAGCCCGAGACCAAGCTACTTGGTACTGGGTACTTTTGGATCAACGCTGCCATGCGGGTTACATCCTCCTGGGGTTCCAAGTACCGGTCAGCAACGTCGCCGCCGAGAGGAAGACGGTGAACTCGACCCTCGAGATCACCTCCAAGTACATGAGCGAGGACGGCTGGATGAGCGCCGCTTTGCCGGTCATTGCATCCATGGGCAACAGGCACCACGAGGGGCCGATCACCATGCGTCGGGAAGAACAGACCGCCCCGGCTCTGAATGCCGCCGTTGAGCAAAAGTTGATGGGCCCGACCCCCGCGACCACCACGACGGGACAACCGACTACATACCTCAGCGAGCACGACTGGATGATCGCCGCGTCGTCGGTTACTACGTTCATTAGGCCAAAGCACCGTGAGAAGCAAACCATTCCTGCCGAAACCGTTGCCACCGCCGAGCAGAAGCCAATCATCCTTCCGTCCGAGCCTATCACAGCGGATAAGACCACCAGCGGCAACGACGAAGCTGCCTGGCTCGATGCCTCTACATCCATCATTACCTCGATGGACATCGGCACAAAATACTGCAAGTCCCCCGCGTCTCAGCCGAAGACGACCTCCGAAGTCTACCAAGCCGGCAAGGGTACTGTCACCACAGACTAAGAAATTGTGGAGGAATACCCCGTGCCTAGCAATGACAGCCTCCTCTATATCCTTGCCTCGAACGGCGTCGCGTATTGGTATCACCCGAATGCCAGCAAGACTAAACCGCTTAGGGCAAATGAGCTCCACTAGTTTTATGATTGCTTTCTAGAGGCCCTGGAGCAACATTGCTCCATTGTGGAGGAAAACGACCCGTCGTTCAAGGCTGAGCGCCTTGTGACGGAGAACCAGATCCGGGCGGAACTCGGAATGAGCACTATCTGAGAGGTTAGGGAGGAACAGTCAGAGGAATAATGATCGGAAACGCCGCTGTATGTCTGGGTCCGTTGTAGGAGGACTTGCATAGATAGATAGTTATTATTTTGCTATACCTATCAAGTTGCGCTATGAACAAGGATGTTGTGAGATCTAGGCTCTTTTTGCTGTCTTGCTTTCTCCTTCTGTGCTTTACCAGTGAGCCTGTATGCCTAGCGTCCTTCCCTTGCTTAACAGCTGGGCGACCCCACGTAGAGGTGTGGGTGCGAAACGAGTGCTTAACAGGAGCGTTGCCCAAGTGCACCTAGGGCTTAAACCGTGACAGCACGGCCTATCCTAACCTCGAGCTCCCCTCGCTCAAGGTTGCCACACCTGAGGGAGAGGAATTTATTCTAGAGGATGGCGATTTGTGAGGGATGGGTGATGAGCAAGGATTACCTAACTGTTCGGTTTTGGGTCTTTACACTGGGAGATTTGGACGGCATGAGCTGTAATAATTCGTGCGTATATATGTGCTGCCCTTAATCATGCACATATATGTGTCATTCTCAGGGAAAGGTGCGCTATAAATACCAACCACGAGTATTTGTAAATTCTGTGTTTCTGATGTTCCCTCCTCCCGAGCCTTTTCACCCTTGAGTTTGTATGCCCGGCGTTCTTCTGCCGTTAGCTGCCGCCTCCTGGTTACCCGAAGCCGTTGAATGCAGACGAACTCAACCACCTCTACCACCTCTACCCAGAGGCGTTGAGCCAGCATTGCTCCATTGTGGAGGGGAACGACCGCTCTTTCGAGGCTGAGTGCCTTGAAACCGAAAGCGCATCAAGGAGGAGTATCGGGGACCCCAGGCTATCTCGACTCAAGGCGGCGAGAGCCATTTTGGGATGGAAACCATTTGCGAAGTTGACGAGGAGTAGTCGGAGGTGATTATGGGCCCAAAGGTGGCGGTATATCAAAGGTCTGTTGTTGAGGAACTTTGTAGATACTTACTGTCTAGCTAGGTATAGTTATTAAGTTACCCTAATACTAAGGTGTTTCACCTGTGAGTTCGTATATCACTGCTGTTCTATTGACTAACGGATGCGAAGCCCGATTGCTGCCATTGTCTACTGGTGTGACCGAATCAGGATCAAGGTGACGTAAGGAGAGTCAGATAAGAGAGGTGTTGCCATTCTCCTGTCTAGGAGCAGCTAAACACCGAGACGCCGGCGTAGCATCAGGCTCAGACGGCCTCATCGAGGTACCGTTAGCCTCAAACACGGACCTACTCACAGAATCTGCATGAGAACGATCAAAAACACCGGTAAAGATTCATTTCATTTCATAGACCATCCACATGGACTGGTCAATGATACACATTCCCACATGAACCAAGACAAATCCAAAGTTGTATCTTGGAACATCAACCGTGACAGACGCCAAACGCACAACCAGACCATCGTTATTTCTCCGCTCCAACCGGTGACCCAAAATGTTGCCTAGTACCAGAATATGAATGGCCCCCGTCCAATTACCCATGCCCAACGATGGGGGTTCCTTTCCCGTGGTGCAACGCCAGATCACACCCCCCCCTGAGCACCATATCTAAGAATAGTGGGTATCTTTTGCAAGTCGCTGAAACACCTGCTAGCAATGCTATTGGATCGGCCTTGCCACCGCAGGCGGCACACTCAATCCCTATGTCTTCCGAGCCAAAAAATGAAGCAAATTCACACAAGAAAGCAAGTAATGAGAGGGATATCATGTCTCGGGGTCGCCAGTTCTGGCCCTCTTGTGGGGTGGCGAGTCTGACTGCCTCATTCGAATCGGTCGCTTCCAGCGGCAGTACCCGTTGGCGGCAATACGCACTTCACGTTGTACTCGTCTGCTTTGTCGAGGGAGTTAGAAGGTGTAGATAGGTGAGGCTTGGGGCAAGGAACTTGAAAAGCACATACATATGAGATAGTGCCTGCAATGTTTTCGCATTATCCTCCGTCGTGTACTCTTCGTCACCATCTTCGCGCCTCCTGGTTGTGGATGACGTCAACCCTTCCGCGGGCATGGCAAGGTGAAAGCCTCCAAACATCGAGCCATCCCCATCGAGGGTAATCGACGAGGTGGGAGTATCCTGGCGGGTGGGTGTCGTCTCCTGCGCATCGGCCGGTCCTGAATCGAGAGTGGCGTCCTGTTCGAGGACAACGGCCAGCCACTCGTGCGTCTGGCTTGTGTCCTCAAGGTAACGTGTCAAGGGGCTGTTCACGCTGACCGGTGGAGGCGCGCTGGTGATGCCTGCAAGCGTCATGCTAGGCGGCAGGTCGGGTCGCGATTGTTCAACGAAGACGGGCGCAGCAGGAGGAATGTAATCTGTCGCGATGCTCACGGCTGGCGATCCGGGGCCAGACCCGGGGCATGGTACATAATCTTGGTACGGTAGGTGGCATCGGGAGTCGGTCCCGGCGAGAGCGAGGGCGATTTGCTCGTGGCGTTGGGATGTCTTAGCGAATCGGTCCAAAGGGAGGGTATCGCTGAGATCGGAGCCGGCGCAGTCATCGTCGAATGCGCAATAGCGTGATTTGCCCCCTAACAGACCACTGGGCGCGGTACCCGGTTGCAAGCAGCGATCCTCCAGAAGCGGGTTGATTGGGAGGGATGTCGGCGATAGCAGTCTCAAAGTGGAAACCTGTGATGTTGCGAGAGAGAACAGAGGAAGGCGTGTCACCCTTGAATCCTATGTCAACAAGATGGGTTCGACGCAGAGAGCAACAGTCCCGAGGTACAGATTGGCGACTCACCAGGGCTCGTCGACGCCTAGGGACAAGCTAATGACGGATGGACAAGGAGAATCTCGCCTGGAGCTATCCTCCTCGAGGAGGATGGTAACGTCGCGGTCGAAGCCGATGCCGAACAAAGGAATGGGATCGAAAGCTGCCATGGTGGTACGGTTGGCAGCGCGCGCACGACCGCTCACATGGCACGGAGGGGAGGGGATCGAGTCGAGTTTTAAGGGATTTCGTGATCGAAGGTGACAAGTCCTCTAGGAAGGACTGTTTTCGGCCCGGCGGCGGGAGAAGGGCGCGGGAACGACAGGGCAGGCGCCGAGCGGGAGCAGACGGGTGCGATGTGGTGCGATGTGATACAAGGCAGCAACACAGTGTTGGGTCAATTGAGCAACCCCAACCCGACACGGGAGAATGGTTGCGGCTGGATGCCAAACGTCACGACCAGAGGGGGTGGGCGCCGATGGACAAGAAGAAAAACGACGGGCGAACGATGGCTTTCTTGCACTAGAAAGTCACACACAGGACAGGGGTCGACGTGAGGGGAACCGCACGGCCGTGCCCTTTGGGCCATTTCGGGGAGGCGTCCGTACCGTAATTTGGGGAAGGCGCTAGCGTAGGGGAGGGCACGGGAGCTCTGGCGAGGTGAAGGAGCTGAAACCAAACGACTTAGCGGGCCTAGCAGGGTCCAAAAGGGGAACCGCTCAGTGGGGAGAACGGCAACGAAGCCGACTTGGACGTGGGCCTTCCCCGGCTTCCACACCGGCCAGCAGACCTTCCACCTCAACGCCACAGCAGAAAAAAAGCAATAAAAAGGTCCAACACAACCGATGGAAAACGCGACACGTCGCGATTCCTCAAGGCACGTCAATTCCAGCAAATCGTGTTCGCCAGCGAAGCATTCCGCCAGTAACAACACTCGGAAGCTGCCCCTCCATCTTCCGGGAAGCCGCAGCGCGGGACCCGGGAGCTCAGTCCTGGGTTCCTTTCGGAGTGGAGAATGGACCAAGCGCCCGGTGACAGACAAATGGATCCATGAGGGCGCGCACAAATTCCCCAATTTCCAGTTTGCCTGCCGCGCCGTACCGCAACACCGCGGCATATTCCGCGTCCCCCACGCTTAGAAAGAGAGAAAAGCCCGTCGTTCAATGTTCCTAAGTGTAATACAATTCTGCCTGTCCCGATTCCAGCTTGCAGGAAGACGGGCACCGACAGACCGGTTCTCCTGCGCACCTGCAGTTCAAGCAACTTTCATCACGCATCAAAAGCCGCGCCAGTCCTCTTCCAGATACAAAATCCGCCGCGCTGGGTCAGTGCCGCATCAGCAATCACCATCGCAATTTGTTGCGCAGCCGGGATTGGGCGCGAGACGGACGGTTGGTTCAATAAAAGTCGCACACGTGTAACCCAGCATTAGCTTCTGTGTGACATTCCATCCTCCTGGTCATCCTGATGTACGCAATCCTCACACCCACCGCGTCCACAGTGCCCGTCACCGGACCCGAGGGAATGGGACGAGCCACGGTCCCCGCAGGTGGGAGGTCGCACCGACGAATGGGCGCGAGTCTCGTCGATGGAACGAAACCTCCGCACATGAAGATAATGCACCGTGCCGCCGGGGAATCGCAATTCAGCCGCTCCTGATGGCTGCAGTTCCGCTCCCTCGGGTCACATCTTGATCAGACCACGGGCGCCTGAATCTTAGAGCTGGGAGCGGCTCGTCGCTGGGTCGCCGTCAAACCTTTGGTGCGCGACCTGCGCGGGGCTGCCTTTTGACAGCAAAGGTGCGCGCCGTCCCTTGCTGCTGCCCCGCACTGTATGGCTGCCCAGTGCATCATCTCCGATCTCCGCGACCGACGCCAGCCGATTCGGCCGCGTTTCCTCCCCATTTCTGCCACCCACTGCCCTCGGATACTTTCGTTTCCGGGCTGTCAGCAACGCTCGAATGCGCCCCAACAAAACCCCCACTTGAATTACTCTAGTGACATGTGCCGGTGCCCAGGCACGGTCGCGGCGCTAATGCGCCAAGAGACGGGATCCCACTAGGCTGCCAACGTTCCATGCCCTCGGGTCCCGTTGTGGACACCCTCTCCACCCCCTTTTTGTGGGTTGAACACCCATGAACATGCATGGCACGCCTTGGGAAACGTATTACGTACGAAGGCATCCAAGAGAAACACATCCAAACTCAGGGCAGAACGCCTCTTCCGTCGAGACAGGCCGCTAAGCTTTAGGGGTAAGGCCTTACTTACCACCTTCCCCAGTGTCCTGTTTCCGGGTGAATAAGGGCCTCTTACAAAACAATTAGGGCTTCTCGCCATGCAAGAATGCCTCGTTACTTCCAAGGCAGGCATCTAGTTGTGACATTTTAGGCCTAGTCACCTCCCCCAATGATCTTGCCCAATACAATCAGAGCCTTCTGTACGACAAATCAGACCTCTTACAATGCAAATAAAGCCTTCCCATGATGCATACAAAGCAGTCTGGCAATGCAAATAAGAACTTTTCGCGAGTCGAGAAGGCTTTATCAATGCCAAGGCAGGCCTTGATTATGACGTCTTAGGTCTTACCACATCCCCAAACGAGCCATTGCAATACAAGCAAGGCCTTCCAAGATGCAATCAGGCATTCCTACGATGTCGGCATGCCTTCTCGGTTTCGAGGAAGACCGCAAATTCAGATGTTTTGGGCCGTGTTGCATTCCCCAACGGCCTCTAGAATGCAATTAAGGCCTCTCACAATCCAAACAGAGCCTTTATGTCGAGGATCAGGGTCCCCATAACTCGAATCGAGGCCTCCCCCAAGGCGAGAGAGGTCTGAAAACTCCAAGTCAAGCTTTGACAAATAACATCACGCTCTAGTGGAACAAAATACATGCATCAGGCTCGAAAGTAGAAAGACACCGCCGCTACGTAGTCCGCGAACCGCTGCAGGCCTGTATCATCCGATCAACTACCTCCACAGCCACCTCCTCCACCACCCCCTC
>Ga0247780_1001074_pt1 | contig 19413 bp, 13 predicted proteins | sample UWRJL079202R5_FD_179927 | JGI IMG/M metagenome (GOLD analysis project Ga0247780, IMG submission 179927) | Plant litter microbial communities from Arlington Agricultural Research Station in Wisconsin, United States - UWRJ-L079-202R-5 | ecosystem: Environmental > Terrestrial > Plant litter >... | reverse complement strand
CGGCCGCTCTATGTTGTCATGCTCTTAAAGGTCGATAGTTTGGTAGATACCAGTATTTTGTTGGAAACAAAAGTTCAACCAACAAGATTGCTACCAAAGATGACAAACACCAGTTGAACCGCTGTCATGGCTATGCGGTATGACGGCAGTATTTGAGACCGGATGTAAGCCGAGCTTGCATCACACACGTTTGGGCATGTCATGCAGGGACCAGAAGTGACATTGCTCAACACAAGAATTGAGGCTCAAGATCACGAACATATTGGCTCAAAGCGTTGTTATTATTACTAATGGTATCGTCAATGCTGTGATGCTACTGCTTCGTGGCTCTAAAATAGGCAGCCACCCAGAATCCTGCTTCATTCTCATTAGAGATTTTGGTTTGCCTCGCTCACGTATCAAATACAAGATCGTGATATATATCCAAAATGTCGCGCCCAAACACCCAATCACCAACCAATGGTGGTACTATGTAATTAAGTCGTGAATTAAAAGTTCTTGTAGTAATCCGGAACAACGGGCCACGCGTCAGCGCCGTCCTGGATAACGAGGGCCATGCCGCCAACGAGATGGCTCTGGACGTGGCAATGCACCAACCAGGCACCAGGGCTGGTGACATGGTAACGGAGGACAGTCCAGGTGCCATTGGTCGGGGTCGCCTGGGCAGTGACGAAGCCGTCGCGCTTCGGGGGATCGACAAGGTTGAAGTTCAGGGGCACCGCTGCAGCAGCCTCAGCGGCGTTGGCCCACGGGAAATCGCCGATGCCGTTTCCAATCTGCCACATCTTGTTGCCGTGCTTGTGAATCGGGTGGGGAGGTGTGGGCTTGGTATCCGTGATGAGGATCAAGTCAACCCATGTGCCGTTCTTGGTCGTGATGGTAGTGTTGTCGAAGTCGTAGAAGTCGGGTTCGAACAGAACAACCGGCTCCGATCCGTGGTCAAGAACCGAAGGAGGAAGGACAGTCTTGTTGAGCGCCCACGCGAAGCTAACGCCGGCGGTACGCATATACAGCTTGAATGTCTGATCGGCGACCTGGGCGATGGGCTCGGGGACAAATTGTTTCTGCTTGGGCTGCGAGAAGTAGACAGTGGCGTTGCTTGCCGGGAGACCGTTGTTCTTGATGTACGGGACAGTCGGGTGGCTGGGGGCGGGTCCGGCATCATTGACGCTGTAAGAGAGAGTCGCGGACGAGTACATGATCTGCGAATTCTGAACTGAGGCGATGCGAATCGGGTACTGGCCAGGCTTGTCGAGGCGGACCAGGATCGAGTAGCGGTCACCGTTGTTGATCTGGAGCGCCTGCACGAGCTGGGGCTTGATGTATTCACCGTCGACGGCGTACACCCACACGGAGTGCTCGTCGATGGAGAACACGACAGCGAGCAGGTGGAAGGCACCAATGAGGTCGAGAGCGAGCCACTTCTCATCACCGGCAAAGTGCTTGTGGACTGTGATCACCTCCTTGGAACCAGTGGTAGGAGTGCAGACTTCGAGGACGTCCTGGGGGAGGATCGCCATGTTGACCGTCGCATTGGGCGAGACCGTCTTGGAGATGAGGTTAGGGGGAAGGCAGCTATCACGTTGTTAGCAAACTGTATTCCAAATATACAACAAAATCCCTTACCCCTTGGGTGTGAAGTTGGTCACATTGTTTAGCTTCAGGACATTCGCCTGCTGCGGGGTGAGGAGCGATGTGAGCTCTGCGGCCGGGATGCAGTTGACGTTGCCCTTGCCATTGAACAAGATCGAATCGAAGCAGGGCAGCTCGGTGTTGGCCTGCTTCGAAAGAGTGACGATATCTTCTGCAGTTCTATGGCGGTGGTCGGCGAGGAGAAGCGGGCGAGGGTACTTGGCGGCCTGATCGATGGCGTTGATGACACTCGGCTCCTTAGAGATGAGGGACCATGGCTTCGGCAGCTCATTGCGGGGGTGAATAACGATCGCGCCGTACATGCCATCCTCCACCTGGCCCAGCTGATGGGCGTGATACCAGTAGCTGCCGTACTGGGTTGCGTGCCACTTGTACTTAAAGGTCTCGCCCGTGCCGATCTGACGCTGCGTGATGCCTGGGACACCGTCCGACCAGGGTGTTTCGTGCATGTCAATGCCTGCATATGCTGTCAGTCGCTACCCACGGCGGCCAGGTCTCACTGCGCGAACGTACCGTGGAAGTGCACCGTCGTGTTGTGGGCCATCTTGTTGTGGACCAAGACCTCGACCTGCTCGCCCTGTTCGATCTCGAGCGTCGGTGCCGGGAAGGCGCCGTTGACCAAAACCATATCTCTTTCGACGCCATCGGGCGACCATTTTCCCCATGTGAGCGTGAGCTCGAACTTCTTGCCCTCGGTGCATACGTTGGCGAAGGCGGTCGAGAACGTCGAGAGTCCCAGGGCCAGCCGGAGCCAGCTACCTCGTGTAAGGGCTACCATGGTTGCTGAGTTCAGAAGACCACCGCTTGGTGACCTCGCTGGAACTTGTGAGAGGGTGAGGAGCGAATGACTAGGTTAAAACCTAACGAAAGGAAAACTGAATGGTCGTACCAGGCTGGAGAGTGCATGAGGAATTGCATGGCACACATGCCATCCTTATATCTGGCTGTGTCGAACGAGCAGACCAGGATGCAGCAGCCACCTACTCCATCCCAGACCCACGGTCAAGACGCCAGCACTCAGGAGGGGTCGAGATCGGCTGTGTGTGTGATTGCGGTGCCCAACACTCAGCTGACGGTGCCATCACCGGCCTGGGCCTGCGCGTGGCGTGGGGCATGGGCGCGGGCAGGCATGGGCAGGGCCCGAGCAGGGCCTAAGCCTGACGCTCCCAGGTTGTGTGTGTTTTTTCTTCGCTGCCTGCGCAGCGTGGGTGTGGTGCATGCGCGAGCTTTGTGATTGCCAGGATTGCGGGTCTCGATCCGGCCGAGGGCAGGAAGGGGCAGGCCCCCGTCGGCCTGGTCCCAATCACGTCCTGCCATGGCACTGCACAGGCAAGAGCGACCACCCAGAGCATGCAGCCGTGTGAGTAATGCTGGCTCTCACGGATCTCACCTCCTTGGTCTTCCCAGCTCTTGCTCATTGGGCGCACGCGCCTTTCGGCGCTCGTTCGATGGCGCTAACCCAAAAGGGCAAGCCTTCGTGCTGCAGCTGCTGCGATGCTTGCAGCAAACGGTCAATAAAACTGATCACGGATGGGCCAGCCCAGCGACACCCACAAAACCCAGAGCAGTGGGACGCCCGCTGCGCTGCTCGACCGCGGTTGGAGGGCAGGAAGAGGCTGAGTCCGCCTCAGCTCCTGGTCGCGTCCCCATTGGTCGCCATGAGCGGGGTGGTTGTCAGAAAGTGGGCTGCGACCAGTCGCGGGAGGGCGATGCTCGCTTCGGGCGGCTGTGGCAAAGGGAACCTGGGAAGCCGGTTCCGAAAATAGCCCAGTGCCGAGCAAGCATCCAGCACGGCCAGCACGAGAAGCAACGAAAACAGCGAAAATGCAAAATGGCAGATCGTCTATTTCGCAGATAAACTCTGTGAGACATTGCGAGTAAAAAAAAAACATTCAAGACAGACGCGGCCTGCCGCGATACGATGACATACTATTTGCCCAAACTGATATATGGGCGGTCGAGGCCCCGAAGCTTCCCGAGCCACCTCGTCGAAGTGGACATTTGAGCGAAGAGAAAACGCTGAATTACCACCGGTCTGGGCTCTCAGCAGTGCCCCTTTCGCACTAGCAGACTTGGCAGAGAAAGAAAAAAACAAAGCGTTGTCTCCAGTCAGCTGGTTCTGGCCACCGCGCTGAAACCCATGGCTTGCATCTGGCCTCCATCTCGATGTGCCGGGCGCCGCCACTGCCAGCCAGCTGCTGCTTATTATCGGGTGATTGTGCAGCCGCCCGCATTGCTTTCAGAGACCTGGTCTTGCATATGAGGGGCTCTCTTGTAATTGAGCCTCTCAGCGCGCTCCAATTTTCGACGCCTATCTCCTCTGTGGCTTTCTTGCATCTCATTTTCTGCGCCGTTCGTGATGGCTCCCAGCGATGTGGAAGTTGGTGCAAAACCCGCTTGACGTTCGGATTGAGCTCTCTTCACACCCACTTGGCACGGGCGCTAGCGAGGTGCCTTACACTAGCTTACGGACTCACCCCGATGCCCAGTCCGGATGATGGGGCGGTCTTAAATCGCGCCCACACTGGACGCCGGCTGGCAGGAGCAGGCTGGCCTCCGGTTCGGTGCAGTCGCTGGCACTCCCACGGGCCCCCTACCGGCCAAGACGACGGGAAATGGTGGCCTTGGGTGGCCGGTACGCTAGACCTGCCCGGTCTGGGGCAGGGGCCCGCCGACCATCCAAACGTCATTGACAGCTCAACGAAGGAAGGATGGGCATCCTGCAGCGATCTGAACATGGACTCTGCGGAGCGCCATTCTCTCGGCGTTCCAGAAGAGATGACGGGATCGATTTACGCGAGATCGCATTTCCTCCCACCCAGGCCCACCGAAGCTCAAGCAACAGCACTGCACCTCACTGGAGAGTCACGAGAGTCAGCAGTGCCAACAACGTCAAATCCTGGATCAATTGACTATGCCACTTCCATCCTGGCAGAGCTGCATCGTGCGCATTACTGCATTGGCTGCACCTGCTGCTGCACTGCGACCCCACTTCAAAAACTGGCGGTCCGCTCAGAGCTGGAGAGAGCTCTCTCGTCAGGTGAGGGGAAGCTGGAAGGAGCGACTCACCTCTCAGCTCTCCCGTCAGCAGCAGAAGAGGGGTAGCATCTCGTATCCAAGCTCGCAATCCGTCGATCGTGGGAATGCACATCAGCGCCATCGCTCACATCTGATTCGCCTTGGCATCGCTAAAGCGCGACCACTCACGGCGTACCCAACGCGAGACCTCTGCAGCGCATTGCATCAGGGCTGCGAGCCTGGTGCCGAGACATCTATTGGTGGCGCGCCCCGCGCATCACCAGACCACGCTCCACATCCATCGATGTCGGCTTCGATAGTCTCGCGCGCCTCGAGAGCGCTACCGTGGAGCTGGGCCAAGATGCCCGTGACAACTCATCCGGAGTTCGAACCCGAGTCCAGTCTGGTTGCCAATGGATGCTATTCCGGGCCGGACGATGGGCGTCCCGATAATCCGACGGAGCCCACAAATACCACTTCAGCCCTCCTTGCCGAGCCCGTGTTGCGGACAGCCAAGCTGCCATTCTTCGCCAGTCGACGCAAGTTAGTCATAAATATCGTCGGTCGGCGATAGAGAGCCTCATCGAGGCCCGGAAAACGAGTCAACTCGGACCTGCTCACTTCCATCCTTCGATGTCAGGCTCTGAAGGAATCCCACTGCAGACACAACTGCAAAGCCCACGCATGGCAATGGAATTTTGCTGGTTACCGCCGCCACGTCACATGAGAGACAGCTCCTATAGGCAGGCGTTTTCGTTGGCGTCATAAACGCTGACAGGCTTGACTGCAAGTCCTGTGTTTACAACCGCCTCCGAGTAATAAGCGGCGAGCAAAATGCTCTCCTATTGGCAGGTCGCACTCGGGGGTCGCGTACCAGGCAGTCAGCCCTGATATCACAGTCCGATGTCTTTCTTGCGGATCCTTCACGCCCAACCCGCATTTCAGGCAAACAACACCATCAACCTCACAGCTCACCAACCTCACCGCTCGGCCCGAGGGTCTCATCCTTATCCCCATCCGCCACTGTCTTCCCCTTTCCTCACCTAGGTCTATCACATCTCGATATCCAGCCCCGTGACATGTCTCATCCCCGGCGTGGCTCGCACGAGCCGCATGAACCCTTTCCAGCTCTGAGCAAGCCCACTGTGACAAACAAGCAAAGCAATTACCATCACAGCCACCTCATCAATCACAAACCGCTCCTCATTATGATGCCACAGCGGTTGGCACAAACAGCCATGCCGCAACTGTCCGCCGCCGGCGCATCTATCCCTCGCTTGACAAAACTTCCAGACCAATGACACAGCATCCCCGCGGTTGCCTCACTTCGGCGTGGTTTAGGTGGCACAGTTTTAGTTGAGCCAAGTCTTGTGATGCATCAACCTGCCTGTTTCTGTTGACACGAGGTAGTGCGCCTCTGTGTGCCTACCCGTGTCGGGGACATTAGACCTACAGGTACCTTAGATACTGAGTTTCGCACAGATTACCGCGCGCAACACTAAATCCACGACTGGACAAATACCCCTTAAATGTGACTTAACAACGGGGTTTTCGACAACATCACCACATTTACCAAAAGACGCCTCAAAAGCCAAGACTCAATGTTCAATTAGAGTTAGCGAAAGCCTGGCGTAGAATCTCCCTCGCTCTATAACCGAGACGGCAGATCAGCCGAGACCAGCCAGTACCTGCGTCTGAATAGATTGCGCCCGCACTGTCGGGAGTTGGCGAGCAGTCAAGCGATAGATCCCCTCATTAATATTATCCCCGGTGTGGGTGGGTTGGGGAAGACCCTCCATCCGATCTTTTTTGGACGGAACCGTCATATCATCGTCATCTTTTACGAGCTGTGTGCAGCATGATTCCATCCGATTTCGTTTGTGGGGTGCGTCGGAAGAAAAGGATTTTAATTTCCTTTCTCACACTCACTGCCCAGATGGATGGAAAATGGGAAGCGAGGAGCTGTGCCCGCCCCTATCCATTTAGCCGTGGGTGCTATGTTTAGACGCAGCGTCAAGATGATCTGGTGATGGGGCTGTTGAGATGGCTGTGGAGGAGTGAGGAGCTGAGGGAACAGGGCAGACAGCGCCAAAATAGGGCTGAGGGTTTGATTACATAGGCGCTTTCTTTTTTTCGGAGCTGGAATTTTGGCTTCTCGAAGTTCCCTGCATGTTGCGATGGGAGGCTGACCTTCCGTTCTATGCTTGGTGGGATGGGGGACTGGAAATAGCTTCATTGCTTTTGTCCTGGGTCTTGCAGTTGCGGAGAAAGCCGGATTTCATGTGATGACTTGGAGTCGTCGATACGCCCATCCAAGCCCTCAATCACCGCAAGAGTCACTACTGGTCAGAAATTCAATATTCAATTCAATGTGGCTACCTGACACGAGGTATCCCCAAGCGCTGCATTATCAGGGTGGTCTGATCAAACGGCTGTACTTCATGTCGCCTCTCGGGCCAAGACCATTCACACGACGCCACCAATGACAACCATAGCACCAAGCGAAGTGAACAAAAAGCCCCGAATCAAAACAAAAAAACTACCACTCTCCACAACTCCGCCGCCAAGACCTTCAGCCCTAGCCCCTATCATCCGCACAAATTACAGCGGGTACCAGCCCCTGAGCCCCTGAACCCCTGACTCGAACGACGGCCGTCCCAACCCACTCTTGAGCCAGGAGTACCCTCACAATTCTCAACAGCAACAAGGTGAAATGGCCGAGCAGTCTGAGGCGCTACGTTAGGGATTTTCTTAATAACATCATCTCCATCATTGGAGAGAGCGATTTCGTAGCCCGAAAGGGCGTGGGTTCGAATTCCACTTTCATCATCACATTGAACTGCAGCGGTGCAGCTTCACTTTTGGGGCTGTGGATATGAATGCTGGCTTTTTTTTGGCGGGGGTCCTGAATGTTGCGGTCGGGTTGCTTGTAGGAGAGGAGAAGAGCAGATGGACAGATGGACGAGCGATCAGTATTTTTGTTAGGAACACGCATCTCATTAATTGAATGAGACCTGGCTGTATTCTCTGACGACGTATTGTGATGTAAGCAGTTCCTCTCACAATGCAAACGATGTCTTGTTGGCATTGCCAGAGGGGTTATTGGCCTTGTCAGAGGCCTTGTTGATATTGCGAGAGGCCTTGAACTGTCAAGGCAAACCATGTGTTCCAATTTGCAGGCCGTATTACATTCCAAAATGGCCTTTCTGTATCTCTTAAATGCTGGATGTACCACTGCTATTACTCTAACTGCAGCCTGTGATAATTGCACATGATTAAGTAGAAGATAAGAAGACGTAAAAGACCAAAGAGATCAACAACAGCCAGTCCCTCAGACCACTCAACTCTCCCTCGAAACTGCAATCACACAAACCACTAACACCAATCCCATCATCCTGATCAAAACCCCCTCTCCCCCAACCACCCCAACATAGCCCCAAACCCACCCGTCGCATTCCTCGCCAGCGCCAACGCATGCCCCGTCCCCGGCTGCAAATACGCATCCACCTTCTTACTCACCGGAAACAACCCCTCCGAAGCCTCCTTCAAGTACTGCCCCCTACAATCCCCACCACACAGCACATAGTCATACTCCCCGGCCATAAACAGCACCGGCCCCTTGAACTCCCCTGCTGGCACAAACACCGCCGCGTCTGAGGAAGGGTACTCCCCCACCGCCTCAGGCTGCTTGATCTTCTCGGTATACTCCAGCAGCGCGGGCTCGAAGCCGTCCTTGCGGAAGAACAGCTTCTGGATGTCGGACTGCGTGGTCAGGACGATGTATCCTGAGGGATATGCGGCGAAGCGAGACGGGTCGTGCTGCGCGGCGTACTCGTGGTCGAAGTGGGAGACGGCGATGGTGCCGAGCTGGGCGTTGATGAGGAAGCCGGTGAGGATGGCGCCGTCGCTTTGGGCGCCGTGGGAGGAGAGGAAGGCGAAGGTGATGAAGGAGCCGAGGGAGTGGCCGACGTGGATGATTTTGGAGGGGCGGAAGGAGGAGGGGAAGAGGGGATGCGGGTTGGTGGTGCTGGCGGTGGTGGAGAGGATTTTGGAGGAAGGGAGGAGTTTACCGCTGCGCGCGAGGGTTGTGAGGCCAGAGAGGATCTCGGCCTGGGCGGGGATTTGCCCGATGTCGTATGCATCGGGGAGTTCGGACTTCCCGGTGCCGATGCGGTCGTAGGTGAGGACGGAGTAGCCCTTGTTGATCGCCGCGTCAAGATAGGAGTACTCTTCCGGGCGAATTTCAACGTCCCAGTATCGCATGTCGAAGCCGCGCCCTTGAGTGAGGATCTGGAGGGTGTCTGCTTTGGGGGTTTTCTTGGTAGGGATGCAGAGTTGTGCGTGGATGCGGAAGGTCTGGTTGACCGTCACGTTGGCGGTGATACGCGCTGTAGCATTAGGCGTGGACCAAGCTGTGGTATTGAGCGTCCAGTGGACGGCATCGATGGTGTTGTCGATGCGAGGCATGTCGAAGCGGTGATTCGTAGCGACAACCGGAACTGGCACCTCGAGCTGGATGCATTGCTTGATGCTGGGAGGGGCAGGCTTGGTAGGAGTACCCAATACAACCGGGGGCAGAACCAGAGCCCCCAAAGAGACGAGATGGAGAATATCTTTCATTTTGTCTTGTTGTCTTGATGCGAGTCTGGAGTTGACTCAGGTGGTGAAGGTCAGGGGAAGCGCTCCTGTTTTATGTTGAATTGACATCGCAACCCGCTGCCCTCATCACTCTGGCCATAGCGTCGTCATTGCCGTATGAACAATTGTCATGAGACTCAAACCGCGTTTAGCGTATTCGACGGGCTGGGGCTGCATCTGGCGTATCGTTGCGCGTGTCCTTCCCTAGCACTGCGTATTGCCTGACTAAGCTTCAACTGGGTGTATTGTAGTCGCATTTGAGGCTGACATCAGAACTCCGCCCCAAATGCCCGTTTCTCCGAGCCAGGAGCCCTATTTGTCACTAGCTGGACAATAAAACTAGCTTGCAAAGAACCCGCGAGGAGCAAAGCCGTACGTATATTGCATGGGGCTACTTCAAACCCTAGATACTCTGCACTGAGGTTGACCCCTACCTTCCTTTTGAGCCCATCTCGCAAGCTTCCACTCCAGCTCAAGGGATTGGATTCGGCGGAATGACCGGCGGCGTCGACCCGTTGCCCATCGGACCAGTGAGGTTCTGGTGGCCACCCGACTCGTCCCTGTATGCGGCTGGGTTGATACCCCACGAAGCCGAAGGGTCGATACCGAGACGAATGTACGAGAATATGCCGTCCTCTACGCGGTCCCCGAGCTTCACGTAGCGGAAAAAGGGGTCGTCACTCAGCGTGGTAATCTTCAGAAGGCCGTCGTTTGAATTGATCGTGAGATTTTGCTTGTTCAATGTGTATGGTGATAGCTTCTCGACTTCTGTGATCAAGGACTGGTCAAAGTAGAGCTGGCCAATATGGGCGACGCGTCCGCCGGTGATTGTACCATTGGGCTCGCGCTTGGCGCCAAGGTGGACCATGACATGTATGTGGACTGCTCGGCCCTCGTAATGCCCTGGGAAGAAGGTATCGAACTTGGCAACCCCCTCGTCGTCGGTAAACTGGATGCCTCGGAGAGCGGTAGCGTTGATGACGGACAAGTCCCCGGGGTTGTTCGGGGTCCTGTAGTATGCTAGCACGCCGCTGTATATGCCGGTGGTGTTGCAGCCCCAGATATCGACGGCGACATCCTTGAGCGGCCGGCATGTTTTCACGTCGATGACCTGAATATCGAGGCTCGTGGGGACACCCGCCTCTCCTTCAGTTAGATTCCGACGGACTTGCTCACCGCTGACGTAAAGCGGGCCCTCGGAAACGAGGGGCGCCATCATGCAGGCGCCATCACCAGCAAAGAGCTGTTCGGCCTTGGTATCCTTGTTGAAAGGCTTCTTGACTTGGTGGTCCTTGTTGAGGTATCCAGCCAACTTGCCCGCCTGGCGTTGGTGGAGGGGCAGGCTCCGAGTGTCGAGACCACGCTCTTGTCTCAGACGCTCAAATTCGGCATGACGGCGATCTATGGTTCTCTTGACGAATTCCGGCTCCTGGAAGGTGGCCTTGCATTGGGATACGTGTGGCGTGCGGTGATGCAATGGTTGGGCCGCGTGCTGGTAGATGTTTTCCTCCTCTCCTGGGTGACTGAGACCAAGCGGCGAGCTCAGAAGCAGGCAAACAAACACTGTAATCCACGTCATTTTTCTTGGTGACGGCTCTTGTTGATTGACCAACACCACCACGGAGGTGAGCGCACCAGAGGTTCATCTTATCCTTGACTGTTTCTCTGAAGATCTTCCAGAATCCGGTATAAAGCACTGCCGCGCGCTGCAATGTACGGCTCGTGCCGGGTGTAAGCCGGCAACCGATCTGTATCGCATGTGTGGAGTCGAAGGAGGAACCATGCAGATATGTTGTCTCCGGGTACCAATCCCAGTTGCCGAAAGATTGCGGATACTGCATGATCCCAGGGCTCGATAGATTGTGTAACTTCATTCTGAGTTTCTGTGTAACTGGCCCTGATTCACACAAACGCGCCTAGCTGCCGACATTCGTCAGGAAGCGGGGTTTTCATCAGCCAGTCGCTCTAGGCCTATCGGGACTTGGCGTTTAGAAATGCTTGCCATCTCAACCGGCAGCCCAGCCAGTCACCCGGAGGGAACAGTTCGGATTCACCGAGTCTGCTCGGTCTACGGCAAAATACCTAGACTCACAGCGTTGCGGGCTGACATCATCTGCGAAACCCATGTCAGCAACATGGTCAGCATTCGCGTCGAGATGGAAGCTACCTCGGTGAGGCGCGAAGGGGAAATCTCAATCATTTCCCTCTTTGAGCGGTAACGAGGAGAACTGAGTCGTTGCCGTTGGTCACAGCCCCCGGGGAACTTTCAGCCAATTTCACATCGAGAAAGCATTGCGAGGCATCGGAACGCGCAAGAGTTTTGAAGTATGGAGTTCCTTAGCGATCTGGGTACCTGACGGGAGACTCAAATTCATCGCCTCGCAGGTCGCAAGGCGAAATTCTGGGTTGGCAGGTAGCGATGAGCAGCCAAAGATGCCCGAGGCCATGTTGCGCCAGATGCACACTTGCAAAATGGGGTCATGATTGGTTTTTGAGATTGGATCGAATGTGCAGGGCGTTCCTCTTGGGCACTATTGAGCCCAATAGGAAAGAACTCACAGGGCCGCCAGGTTGTGCCTGCCACGAGTTTCAGTGGATTGCGACAGCGCCCCATCTCACCGCTGTCAGACTGCCAGCCCATCTCGCATTTCTCTCTGTGAAGCCAACTCACAGATGTGGGTATGATGCAGGCGGCGATTGGCCAAAAGTTTGCGTTGGGCATCCAAGTGTCTCAACGCCAAGACCCAATGGCCTCCAAGCCTGTCCTCCAGGGCAAACCTGGCCTATTATCACGGCATTAGTGCTACTCCACTTACATTCCTTGAAAATAAATATTCTTTGTCTTTCAGTTCCCAAACTCCATGCATCTGCGGCGACTATTTCATCCTCGATACGATGAGCGACACTCTTCAAGGGAGCTTCGATGGAGACCTCTGCCAAGTAAAACCCCGACGTTTCAATCCTACCGTCACGAGAGTTGAGATTTTGAAGAATGGGAACATCGAAACATTTGCCTCTGAGGTCAAGAAGATAATCGAGCCCGTTCCGAGGACGTATGACGTCGCTGCTACGATATTCGTTGTCGAAGCCGACCGATCCTTACTACGAGAACTTGAGCCCTGGGTACTCCAGGCCCCTTGGCCACGACGCAAATTTCTTCGGGCCCATTTCAAGGATGATGACAGTGCACGAGAAGAGCTTGAAAGTGAAGCCTATGGTGTTTTCTTCGCTGATTGGTGGCAAATCGCCGTCCAGAAGAAGCCTGGGCCTGGACAACAGGCGATATCTCCAACTCCATCATCCACCCCCATATCGACACCCCTGATTCAGCAATTGATATCAAGCGGCAAGACTCACAATGCCGACACGCTGGATGACCCTCTGAGTCTCCGTCTCGACCACGAAAGATATTCCTATTGGCCCGAATCCCCCCATAGACCCTTTCATCTCGTATCAACGTCCGTCCATGGAGAAGGTCAAAAAACAACATATCATGCGGCCCAGCAGCGCATGTCGTACTATTCCAGAATCGAAGACGGAGTCCTAACAGGTCAGTATAACGCCTCCCAAATTAACTTCACGCTCTGATACCTCGAACAGGAATTTTGCTGGTAGATCCAGTACGACACTTTGATGTGCTGCGTTTCAAATTCAGCACGTGGACATCGAGAGCAAGCTATACCAGATTTCAGGTTCCCTGTTTTGCCCAAAACGCCCGCCAAGGAGATATTATTAACCATAACGGCCCGGTCCCGAGAGGAGCCACAGGGCCAACATGCTCAGACGACGGGAGGGTCCTGAACCGGTTTGTCCGAGCGCTAAAAGGGGTAAACGCTGCCACCATGCCCAGTCCGATGCAAAAGGTCAAGATGGCAATGGTAGAGGTCGTATGCGAAGACCTGTCACACGTTCTGGACAACATGAGTCGCACACTCGACAATATCGAACTTTCTCTGCACGACGGCGTCCCCCAGGAAACAAGACCAAGATGGAGAGAACAGCTCGGCCGGTGGCAAAACACCTTGATGCATCAGAGCACATCCTTGGAGCGCATGTTGAGCAATCTCTCGGGCTCTCGTAACACCGACTCGGAAGGCCCCAGGCTAGAAAAGAGGCTCGCGAGGCTTGTGACAGAGGTAGAATGGATGGATAGACGGGCTCGGACGGCGTTGAAGTCTCCCATGCCAAACGTAGTAATCGTTGAGAGCATCGTGGAGAGCGCATGCGTAGTCAAGGAGGCCAACTCTTCTGGAATACTGACGCAGTTGGCATTCCTCTTCATTCCACTGGTCCTAGAGGCCATGGTTTTCGGGACATGCATCAATGTGAGAATCCCTCTTCCCTCTAGCCCTTTCAGCGGAAATCGGCACTGACAAGGAGCACAGTATTTCGAAAGCGAGCTTGCGTGGTGGCACTGTCTCTTCGTCTCGATCAGTGCCAGCGCAGTCACATATTGTGCCCTGTATCAGACAGAGCTTTCGACTACACTCCCTCAACTTCCGGCCCCCGTCATGAGATTGAGCATTAACGATATTCGTCGGTTCGTGGACCAATGGCTACGGATAATATTGCGAGCTTCAAGGGGTACCTTGGTTGTATTCACTTTGATTTCTCTTCCACTTGGTATCGCCGGCTGGGCTCTGTGTTGCGATGTGCAAGGCAACTTCCAGCAACCTGTCTGTTGGCGCGAAGGTGCCCATTGCGACGTTTGGAACCTGGCTCCAGGCCGTCCGTCATTATGGCCCTTCTCTCTTTAGACGCGATAGCGGGCCCCCAGAATTGACTACAAGAACGACAGGGTGTTCTGTGTTCTGCAACAGCAGCGCATTCGGGTCACTGTGGGCAGCTGCTGCATGGAAGGCGCAGTGTCTGGTGGTGTGCATTCAACCACGATATTTAGGTGCTCCTATCTCAAGTGATTACGAGAAATCTCGCCCCATTCTCGCATTCCAAACCCCAAGGACGATATCCGCGTCGAACATCCGATGGGAGCTAAAACATCACATCCATCTGGTAAACTCTAAAGTCTCATCCAAATTAAGAACCTCCCAAAGGGAGATTTGATCCTTCGACGCAAGGAGAACTATGATGACACCTAAGTGATGGGGTCGGTTCAAGCCGGGCTGCCACATGGCACGCCGCCGGAGCCACTCATCTCAGGCACTGAGTTCTCCAGCCCATTGAATCATTGCTATGTTTGGCAAATAACCTCTAAGCAGCAAAATGACCTAATGAAGACATGCTTGGGGTGCATTGTTTATAGCTGGACCTGTGATCTTGTGAGTTTCTCTACCAACCCTTTAGCAATCTTGGGACCTGGCACCAGGCTGTCCGCCATCGTGGCTTTTCTCTTTTTTAGCAGATATCAGCGAGCTCTCAGAGTTGACCACAAGAACGGCGAGCCTCCTGCGCTCTACAGTAGCAGCGTATTCAGGTCCCTGGTCCAGAAGCCGAAGATAGGTAAAGGTGCTCGTGCTCAACTTTGGAGCCCGACAACTCGTTGCCCGCCCCCCAAAGGGAGGGCATCTCATAAGAAGAACTGACTGCTTCTCACAACTGCTCTATATAATGAACTATCTGGGGTGCATCCAAGTGTTTCAAAGCAGAGGTCATCCTCTTTCTCTCGAAGGAAGCTGTGACAGGCCTCACTCTTCCCCAGGAACACCTCACGCAGTTCTCTTGACGCCTTCACCACCATAAAGATCGCCTCAAGGCACCAGTCTGCACACATTTCTTTTCTTCAAGTTTACCATGGCCACCACCAAGTCGGCGACAAAGCACAGAAACCTTCGCCAGAAGGTAATCGACCTTCCCCCCGCCTAGCGCATCACCCGCGAGATCGTCTGCCGCCGCTGCGTTGAGGCCATGCTGCTGCGTTACCCCGCGGCTCGAGGAGCAGACACTTGCCGCAACTCTCAAGTTGCCTGCACCGACCGACGTATGTATTCAGTATCCCCTTGCCTTGCCTTTTAAAAAGAAACTTATTAGGTACCTGTATATACATGCCTTGTTGAACTGAGCTAATGATATCCTGAAACTAGTCCATCAAAAGGGCTCAATAAAGACGTGCTTGGAGTGCATTGTGGGTGGCCGAACCTGTCACCCTGTGAGTTTCTCCATCAATCCTTCGTTAATTCATCAAGTCTAGCAGCTGCATGGTATCTAACATATCACTTTCATCAGGTCCATCCCAGCCGCTACGCCCTAATCCTGAATCTTCAGGAACTGTACCTCGTCGCCTTCGGCAAAGCCACTGGCTCGCCTGTACGTACCTATTTACTCAGCCCTTATGCCCTTTCAAGTCGATTTACCAGGAAACTGGGTATCAGAATAGGCATCTATTAGGGACGCACCCCATTTTTCTTAGGGACGCATCCCCCCCCCCCCCGGGTTAGGGTTATATATGGGGGAAAATTATCCACCCTCCACACGCGGTCGCAACGCGGCGCGCGTTCCAATTGACGTGCATGCGCGCCCTTCTTTGTAGTCGCAAATTCTGCCATCACTACTAAACTCTCGACTTCTCCCAGGCCACTAAACACTCACAACGGTTTGTTGCATCGCCCTGGTATGGTTCCAGTAGTTAATAATATGACCAGTTAATGCCCTGAAGCCTTTGGAAGCACTAGATCCCCGCGTGGTGTCAAGCAGTCGCCGAGTTTCGCAGCTGCAGTAATGGTAACCAATACAGGGCCCCCTATCATCCCCGACAGCGACGACCAGTACTATTACAGCGATATTGACGATGTTCACGCGCCTAAGGACCCTTCCGTTTACTAATCTAAGGCTCGCTCTTAGCGTAAGGGCTTAGTTCAGCCTTTATGCGAGGCCTTAAGCGTTATGAAAGGCCTTATACCGATTGATCTCTGTGATGATGTGTTTACTAAACTGCTGCCGTTCGGCTCCGAAGGCGACTCTAATAGCGAGTCCTGGGAGGGTATATAGAGCGACCGTGACGGCTAAAGTAACGATTCGAGTAAAGGTTACTCTACTAATGAGGATAAGGCTATTCTAAACCCACTGGTAATAATTATAGCGATTATAATTAAAGGCTTACAGGTTGCGGTTAACGTTTAGGTGAAGGATAAGGGCTTTGCTGTAGTTAGAGGTAATAACTGTGGAGATAAGAAAAAGAAGGGCTTTTATAAGCGATATACCTTACAATGCGACCGTTACAGCTAGCTAAAGAAGTCTAAGGGTATTATTATAACCTACACCCGACATAGGCCTTGAGAGGACTGGCGTGGGTTAAGACAGAACGTATAGCAGGACGCTAACAGGTAAGGGGTGTTCCGAAGACAGCTTATTAAGCTAGTACTCTTAAACGGGGGGTTTAATGTCACTGTAGGTCGCTGTCACTATAATGCATAGAGGTGAGTCTGAACAGTAGGATATAAATGAATAATTGAATACTAGCGTGAGGAACTAGAGTCCCTTACGGTGATTGTGGACATAATTATAATTATCTATACTAACTAGCCAGAGGTACCTTGTACCTTGCTTGGTAGCTTGTTACTTAGTGAGGAACTGAGTAACCTGCTACTGAGCACTCCTTGCTCAAAGGTCTCACAGATGCTCAGTAGGTGAGCACTTCTACTAAGACTGAGTAACTGCTGGTTAGTTATAGGGGCTTCGGGTCTTTACACCCCTAGCCTAGTGCGTAGTACTGTGTATACTGTCTTCTTGCACTATTCCTTGTGCAGGGGATTTGTCAGGCCGCTCCGGCCTAAGTGACGGCCTATAGGGTTGTTACAGGTATTAGATTACGTGCTTTTAAGACACGTAAGTACAGTTATAATTAAAAGGCTAACGTTATTTAATTAACTAACGGATAACGGTTTTAACTTTATAAAGAAGTAATCCACTAAACTTATAACTATAGTCGCTCTCTTAACCCCCAGGCTTATCCCTAATACTATAAGATATCTAATAAGGTCTTTAAAACTATCACTAACGCCTTTATTTACCTTAGTATCCGCGTAAAAGACGTAGGTAACCTTATCGCCACTTAGTTCCTAAACAGTAACTATATTAACACTGACATTTATAACGTAAGATTACAGTTTTATTAAGAGAGGCTAAACAGTTACATAGTTATTACAGTAATAATTAAGGACTTTAATAAGCTTAAGATACTTTACATTATTAAGTGGAGAAACTTTAAAAAGAAAGAGGACCTTATTAATATCGTTTTTACTTATCCTTTACTCTTTTCCTTAACGGTATTATCGTGGGAGGTTACTTAAATAGATATAACGTACAGTATAAACATATTCGGTTATCTTCTATTTTAAGTTATAGGACTAATAAACTGTAACATTACGTTTATATTAATATTTAACCTTATTAATAATAAGAAAGAAAAGGCGTTTAACTTCCTCCTTACTAGTATAAAGCAGCTTTAAGTGGAGATAAAGATCCTTAAGCCTTTAGTTATTATAATAAACTACTGTAAAGAGATAAAGTCAGCTATCTCCACTACCTTTCCTAATACCTAACAGTAACTTTATATCTATTACGTTATTAAAAACGTGTACGGTAACGTTAAGAAGAAGTATCAGAAGAAGGCTAAGGTATATATTAAGGTTAACTTTAATAACGAGGAGTTTAACAATAATAATAAACCTATACTTTCTATAATTAAGCTTAACGCCTTAGTAAGGCTTTAAGAAGAAGAAAAGGAGCAGATAAGGCTTAGATTTACAGCTTAACGTACACCTTATAACTATTACAGTATTAAGGTAATGTTTAAAGAGATAATGTATACCGAGAGCGAAGATACCTTCTTTAAAGCTTAAGTTGCCTTAAAAAGAGAGTTCTTAAATTAACTAACTATACTCTAGTATATCTAAAAACAGTAATTTCCTCTCCGTAAATAGTAAGTTAATTATTATACTAAGCGCTACTGTAATTTCAGAGCTAAAGTCACATCGCTAACTAAGTTAACTAACCTTAACATTAAAAGCTACCTTATTAACGGCTATACCTTTACTTACCACCTTATAAATACCCTTTAAGCCTTAACGTTACGCCAGATTAAGAAGTGGGAAGATAAGCAAGCTGTTAAGAACGTAAATATACACTGTAAATACGTTAAGTGTAAGTATTTTAATTCCTTACTAATAAGGGTATTATATAAAGCCCTAGAGTTAATTAATTACAAGTATTAGTATACGAAGGCAGCGTTTACTATAAAGACTCAGCTAGCTAAGCCCCTAAACCCCTGTTAGCTAAAGTGTACAGTATCCTTACAGTATGGTATTCTATACCGTCATATAATTTACTTACAGCTTATTAATAAGAAGTGGATTTACCTTTAGAGCATTCTACCTTACTGGCACCTTACACCTAGTCTTATAAGTAACTACCATCTTTATTACTAACGTCTTTAACAGTATTATAATAAGGAGGACCTTTACTTACAGATCTGTAATCTTAAGGTAGTTAAGAAGCGGTAAGGAAGACCGCGTAACAGTCGCGTTATAATACCCCCTAAATTTACAGTTACACAGACCATATCACAGACACTACAGACATCACAGACATCGCAAAAGGCTACCCTTAAGGCTCTACGCAAACAGTAACAGAGAAAGACCTACCCTGGGCCTCCACAAGGCAACTTAGCGCGTACTTAACCTAATATACGTCGTTAGCTGTCAGCTTAGGAGGTTATACCTTCTTTAAGCCTTAAGAGAGAGCCTCGCCGTTAACCGAAAGTACGCCGCCGTCGTAGGGTAACCCCTAAGCCAGAGCCTCAGCCAGAACCAGAGGCTGAGCCTGAGGCTGAGCCTGAGGCTGAGCGTGGCCGAAGGACTATTCTACGCAGCAATCCACGCCCAAACCGACGCCCTTCGTTGATGATAACTAAGAAGTCGAGAAAGCGGGTTGCCACGGGCAGCTCCACGAACAAACAGGTGGGAGAATTGGTTTTGAGCCCTGAGAGGCCCGCGAAGAGGACCAGGAGCGGCCGTACGGTGAAACCAACAGAGAAGCTATTAGGTGCGAAATGAGGCCTTTTACCGCGTTAGCTGTATTACTACTAGTTAATCTCTAGCGTTCTGGCCTTGCGATACGCCGAGGGCATTGAACAGAGTGTTACAAAAC
>Ga0247780_1001073_pt1 | contig 19420 bp, 22 predicted proteins | sample UWRJL079202R5_FD_179927 | JGI IMG/M metagenome (GOLD analysis project Ga0247780, IMG submission 179927) | Plant litter microbial communities from Arlington Agricultural Research Station in Wisconsin, United States - UWRJ-L079-202R-5 | ecosystem: Environmental > Terrestrial > Plant litter >... | reverse complement strand
TACAGCCTTCTTCCAGGCCTCAATTATCAAAACCTTTAGATCACAGCCTAAGCGAAAATTTGCCTTGATATACTGCTTTACAGCGCGCCAGCAATTTTTTGATTGGTGAGTGGAAACTGGATGAATGTTAGGGGGTCTGTTAGTGGGGTACGGCACGCGCCACTTCGTGAGTGCGTTTTATTTTGTCAACCGCTTGCCCGGGTAGAAATCAGGCCCATTACGCCACTCAGAATCATGATCTACCGATACTAGAGAAGCTGAGCCAGCTATGCTACTAGTAGTAAGGTGGTTAGCTGTACGATCTACTCGAGGGTGCCCTCGAGAGCCGTTGAGGGGGGCCAAGTACCAGTGGGCCGAGTACCCGTCCTGCAGCCTGCCTGTAAACCTGCCCTAGGTACCTACCTTTTGTGCTTGGCACCAATTGCGATGTCAACGGCTTTGCCCCTTCAAAGTAGTGACTAGAGATGCACCCTGGACCCCTGGGTTAGAGTTCGGATTGAAGTGAATCTCTGAGCGGCTGAATATGTTGCGTCCATCGTAGCGGCCGCACACAAATCACCGCATGTTGGGAGGGTTGGCCAGGGTCGACATTGAGCTTCCCGTCCGTCCCGCGCTCCCCCACTCTGCCCCGCCATGCAATGGAGAATTCAGAACAATCTCTGCATCGATAAGCATTCCCGTCACACCGAGAGTCCAGAGTGCCTGCCTGGTGGTGCCTGGGATGATGTAACTTGGACCTACCCCTCGAGATTCGAGATTCGCGAATTCCCACACTTTTCGTTTTCACCACGCTGCCTGCTTCCAACTCGACCGCGCTCATCTGTCCATTACCCGCTTCACCGCAGGTCCAACCCGTGCTTCCTCCGTGTCCCGCAGGCTGCCCAAAATAGGGAAAGGGCGCCATCACTTGGAGCGCTTTCGCGCCGGCGGCAGCGGCAGCAAGTGGGACGACGATTCCGGTGGTGCTGACGATTTTGGCCCGGATATTCGCGTCCAGGCAAAGAGAGCAAAGAGTGGAAAGCCGAAGAGGGCTAAGAAGTCTAAGAAGCCAAACCGCCGCAAAATGGGCCAGGAACATTCGTCGGTCATCAGCGATGACACTCCTCCGGAGACGCTCCGGGAGCGCAGCCTCGCAGCCGTTGCTGAGCACATCAAGTCCGGAAAAGCCCGCCGCATCGTCGTCATGACAGGCGCCGGCATCTCGACCGCCGCGGGAAGTATGTCTTCGCGCCGCCCACAACTTACGGAGAGCTCCCCGTCACTAACCTGGGCTGTCTAGTCCCTGATTTCCGCTCGCCCGAAACGGGCCTCTATGCTAACCTAGCAAAGCTCAACCTTCCCCGGCCAGAGTCGGTGTTCGACCTGCCATTCTTCCGGTCTAACCCGAAGCCGTTCTACGTCCTAGCCAAGGATCTCTACCCGGGCAATTTCCACCCCACCGTCTCTCATGTTTTTATCAGCCTACTAGCCAAGAAGGGCTTGCTGCACCAGCTATTCACGCAGAATATTGACTGCCTGGAGCGCGCCGCCGGCATCCCGAGCGAGCTGATCGTGGAGGCTCATGGCAGCTTTGCCAGCCAGCGCTGTATCGACTGCAAGACGCCCTACCCAGAGGACTTGATGCGTGAGCATGTCGCCTGCGCCGAGGTGCCACGATGCGTGCGCGGTCCCGCCGAATGCACCGGCTTTGTCAAGCCCGACATTGTCTTCTTTCACGAGGCCCTCCCGACACTTTTCTACGACCGCAAAGACCTTGTAGACCACGCCGATCTGGCTCTAGTCATGGGCACCAGCCTTCAGGTCCACCCATTCGCAGGGCTACCCGAGTATGTGCGCGAAAGCGTGCCTCGCGTACTATTCAACATGGAGCGCGTCGGCTCTCTAGGCAGCTTGGCTGATGATGTGCTGGAGCTTGGCGACTGCGACACGGGTGTTCGCAAGTTGGCCGACGAGCTAGGTTGGCGTGACGAGCTGGAAGCCGAGTGGCGAAAGCTGGTTGGTGAAGAAGAGGCCCGGCGGCAACTGAGTGGTACGGCAAAGAAACGCGTGGAGGAGCTGCAGGATGAAGTCTCGCGTCTTGCCGACGAAGTGGACGAGGTACTGCATCTGGGAGATCACGAGGCGGATAACGAGCTAGGCAGTTCTACTCAAACTACGAGAGATGCGCGCAGTCCAGGTGATGCTGAGGATGGCAGCGGGCTACGATCAGGAGGCGATGGTCAAGCTGAAACCTCCCAAGAAACGGCCAAAGAAGAAGTTCGGGAAAAGGCGGAGAAGGCGAGCCAAGCAAGTCCCGACGTTGGTACAGCCAATGATGCTCAACTTTCCGCCGGACCAGGCGGCCCAGGCGAGTCTGGCCAACGACAAAGTCTTGCAGCCGACTTCGTAGGTGGGGAACAAGATGCCCCAGGAGCCGAAACCAAAGCACGAGACGGTGAGGGAGAAGCTGGAGCTTGAGGAGATGGACCAGGAGCAACTGGATCCTGCGCTCTTTGAACCAACGAGCGTAGGTAGGTTAGGGGGCGAGGCGGGCTCATACGAAGAGGATTTACGTGGGTATTAGGGCGCATGCATTAGCGGGGTTTGTGGGTGATTACGTTGACGGCCTTCAACTTGGTGTAGGGGGAAACTGGCGGGAAAATCTGTTGTAAGGTTTGCATTTGTATATCTCTCGAGTTGAGATTTGTTTGTTTGGGTAAGCCTTAGGAGCGACCATCGTGTTTGGGCGGCAGGCGAGCGAATATCAATTGCTAAGCCTATTAAGACCCAACCTGGAAGAAAATATTTGGTAGAGGTCAAGTGAGTGTTGGCTGTGGCTTTGTTGGAGAACCCATTTTCCCTCATTTCCTGAATATCTCGCAGCAGGACAAAGGTCCTGGACGGCGTGAGGACAATGGCTTTGTCTCTTTTGTTCTCCAACCTCTTACCCTGAGTTCGTCGTGTTGTTAAATTGTGTATTAATAAAAACACTTGCCATCTCAGGGAAGATCTCTCACTCTCCATCAGTATTAAGTCAAACATCACTTCAGCGACTCACTTGTAGCCGAGCACAGCACAGCCTCGACACGAGAGCCAGCCATAAACAACCACATTCATATCCTTGCAAGGTAGCAAGGTAAGTAGGTAAGTAAGATACCTCCTCTCGCTAACACGTAAGCCATGGCTCTTCGTGTCAACCATACCGATGCTGAGGCTCACATCAAACGCTACGAAGACTGCTCTGTTCTCGACAGCGACTCCGACTCAGATTTCTTCAAGGACAGCTCCGCCGACAGCAACGCAAGTTCCCCAGTCATCGAAGAACCCCAAATCCCCGAACAGCCGCCCTCGCTAGAATTCTCTCCCCGCAAGGAGGTCGAGCCGCAAGGCCCCAATATCTCAGCGCTAACTGTTGCCCTTCGCGACGCAGATACCCCTGCGCAGATTCCGAAGCCCAGCGACGACGGGAGAAGGAACCAGCAGCAGAAAACTAAGACTATCTCCATCTCAATCCCTACTCAACAGAAGAGGAAAGCACAAGCGCCTCGCCAGCAGCAGCGTCGCAAGGTCCCGAGTAACTACAAGAGCGACATTGCGTATCTGGCTGAGGATCACGCCTGGGAGTGCTGTGGATGTGGCGCGAGAAATACGAAGTGGGAATTTGCCTGCTCGGGATGCCATGTGCATTCGAAAAAGAAGTGCTGTCGCTTGAGCGATGGAGACTACGGGTCTTTATTCGCGGGCGGGGAGCGGAAGGTGAGTATGGTGAGGCCGAGTGATAGGTGTTTTGTTGTGGACTGGGTTCTGGAGGAGGATTGAGGTAACTTTTCTGTTGGTTCTCTGCCTTTATGTTTTCCTTTGACGGCGATGCTGTTGAAATGGAGGAGCTGGACGGGAGGCTGCAGATCCCCGTTTGTGAGGCTTGCTTCGATGGTGCACTGGTACCTGTCCGGACAAAATGGATCGGAGGAGATTTCCTGTCTGTATATCTACTGAAGAATAGATATGTCCTTTGAGATACTTTAATTATACAAGTCTTTCCCTCCCTTGTTATTTGTGCTAGTAATTGCCCCCATCCTATCTGTTTCAAGGTAGGCCGCCGTGATAAACGTCCCTAACAAAGGATCCGCGAATGCCGCCACCCGGATACGACCAGACGTCAGAGACGCCCCCCCCGAACCAAAAAGCAAACTTACCACAAAAGTTTGGCAGAAAATCTAGCCAAAAATAGAGAGCAGTTCCCCCACCGGGGTTTGAACCCGGGACTTCAGAGAGCAGTGTTAGGACACTTGAAAACCTGATATGCTAACCACTACACTATAGGGGAGGCGACTTGGTGCTGAGAGTTTGATGTAAATGTAACATATGCCTTTGTGAGGCGTCTTATTGAACTTGTGGCGTAGTAAGCGACCTTGAAGTGATTTGGATAGAAGGGCCGTCTCTTGCGGTCGCGGTGGTAGGAACTGAGATGGTTGTGCAACGTCCGAGTCACGAACCTATCGACAGGTGTTGAGATAAACCAGAGGGCGCCTGGACATGGTATCTATGTTGGAAAATGGCAAGTCCACCTATTTTTCTCCTGTCTCAAAGGTAGGTATGTAGGTATGCTGGTATTTGAGAATACGACTTGTGGGTGGTGCAGGCGCAAAGCAGGGGGGCGTGTTTACATCAGGGGGTGACCTCCACAGCGTTGCTGGTTGCAAATCTCAAAATCAGCACTTCGAAAACTCCCCTCCAACGAAGAAGTACGGTATTACAATTGCCCACCGCATCGAACGTCGCGTAAGGTAATAGCAGCTTAAGACACCGTGCCAGCGGATCACAGATCACTATTCACCAAGCGCATCTGAGCTTTTAATCCCATAAAATATAGCCATCAGGCTATTGGTATGTATGCTAGAAACCCTCACATCATGACTTTAGGCCTGTCATCTCTCATTCCATCTCATCCCGCCTCAGCTGAGTTGCAAACTTCGCTATCGCCATGCAAACACGCAGAAGCCTACAATCTTAACACGCTTCTTTCTCCGCTCCCCAGCACAATGCTGTCCCACCGGCAAACTATTGCTCTTCGCCACACCGCTGCTGGCAGCCGGTGTGATCATGATATGTGACCTTATTCAAGTCCCAAGACCGTGACCATGGTAGTAGCTCAGTCACGTGCCTGCTGCGCAAACAGTGCATCTCGGTACTCCCGCTCTGAGATTCTCCGCAAGGACAAAGAACATCCATCGAAAGACCGCTTAGCGCCTCAACTCCGCATCCAGTCCCAACTCCGGCCGAGAAAAAAACTGCAAGTAAAAGGAGGAACCCCATAGCCTGCAAGGTTCATGATACATTGTGGCATGAGCGAAAGAGCGAAGGTAGCAAAAAAACATGACCGGCTCCCGCTGGAAGAAGAATGCGTTGTAGTCAGTTACAAAGAAAACATAGTTGCCAAGCGTCCAATTGCTGGCAAAGGGTGTGATCTCGTCATAATCGTCGGTCGTTTGTGTTTTAGTCACCGCCGGCTTGATGTTGGGTAAAAACTGTTCAGACCACTTGTTTCAGCGATCCAGCTTCGGCTGTGGCTGCCACCCATTGAGATACGCCATCAAGCCCATCCCAATAAGAACGACCCCAATCATGGACGCATACGGCAACGTCTTTATTATAGCCGGATCTTGCGGCGGGGATGCCAGCGCCCTCGAGGCTGGCGTGATGGTGTTCGCCCGTGAAAGTGTGGGCACCCCTGCAGACTCGTCCGTCGGACCATCAAGCTGATCCACTGGTGCCGTCGCTGCGCCATTGGGCACCGTGGAATCTTCTTCAGGACCCTTGCCACGGTTGACCGGTCGCGTGCTTCCTTTGGATGGTGACCGCGATTTCCGCTCAGCTGCTCTTTTCTCTTCTTCATCACGCTGGCGAATTTGCTGAACCATTTCTGCCAGTGTGTTGCGGTCGACATCTCGCTCAGCTTCTGCCTTCTCCGCCCGCAGCCGGAATGCCTCCAGTTGTTCCCTCATCCCAAGCATCTCAGAGGCCATCGTATCTATGCGAGCCTGGAAGACCGCCGCCAGGGCTTCAACCTTATCTGGCTGTGATGCCGGGCTTGGATCTGTGCTCTCGACAGGGATGCCAAGCTCGGGCGTTGAGGGTCGCTCTGCTGGGAGGTCGAACGCCTTATCCAGCTCCGAATCATCATTAACCAGAGGAGCTACCGCAGACCCATTCATACCGGTATGGCTGCTCTCTTCCATCTTTTGCACCATGTCCTCAGCAAGAAGACGCGCCTCTCGCTCTTTGTTCAGCATCTGTTCAAGATCCCGCACTCGCGCAGAGTGCGTATCGAGCTCTTTTTTGGCGTTGTTGAGGGCTTCAGTCAGTTGCATGATTTGCAAGCTATTGTTATTTGAGTGAACGGGGGATGTGTTTGAGGGGTGTGACTTTGGTCGTTCTGTGGCGCCTCGTTTTAACGCCGGGATTTCTGACGACACAGGCCGTGATATATCGGGCTTCTCCGGTAGAGGCTGCGACGGGGGTGGAGCCGGTGGTTCGGAGAACCTTGTCTTGCCGCCGTCTGAGCGGAACGACACGTTTCCGTTCGTAACCTGGGGAATTTTTGGCGGCTCGGGGACTTCGGGTTTGTCTTGGTTTTTGACATCCTCTTTTGAGAGGAGGGCGTTGATAAACTGGCTTGTCCTAGCAAGGTCCTGATTTTGGAGGCGGGCATTGCGCATCTCGGCCTTGGGAATCGTCAGCGTCACATCCACATCCGGGGGAGGGGGGTATCACGGCTTACATGAAGTTTTTTCACAATGTGCTCTGTCGTTATAGGGTTCAGCCAGAATTGCCGTTGTTGTGCCAATCCATTCGTTGGCCCTCCCATATTAACAGGGGCCATACGGCTGCCGGCTGCCATCGAAGCTTGACTGGTAGTTCGCCCCCTTGGAGGGGCCCCTGACACTGGCATCATCATCGAACCATTCGATGGGTCAAGATCGCCGAAGTTCATCTCCATCAAGTTATTGGAGGGGCTGACAAAGCCTGCATGTTCGACCTTGGCAGCAACTTTGTGGTGTACAACCGTCTTTTGATCTTCACTCACAATATCGATGCCAAGTTCGAGATGGTCTTGAGGCTGCAACTCGTGTGGTTCCGACTCCCTATTTTCCGGAGACAAGCGAGTTCCGTTGACAAAGGTTCCGTTGGAAGATTTCACATCTCGAATCCAAATTTTGCCGCTTCCGTCCGCCCAAACTTCGGCATGTTGTCTCGACAGCACTTTACTATCGAAAAACCCATTTACCGGAGTCGGGACGGTCTTGGCGTTGGTTTGGCGACCGATCCGGAGGGTATCTGGATAGAACGGCACGGATATCGTCTTGCGGTCGAAGCTGCCGTTGAGGGAAAGCAGAGAGAGAACGGGCTGCCGTCCGGGCACAACGCCTTCCACACCTGGCCTGGAAAGCCCATTTTGGGACATCATGTGGCTCTGCTGGGCCAAAGCCGACTGGTTCTGATGCATCACCGACGCACCGTTCACGCCGTTAACCGCGGGCGGCCGCGCAGGTGTAGCCCGTTGAAATTCAGAAGCCCCTTCCGATTTCCCGTTCGGCCAGGCCTTTGGTTGCGGCGGTCTCTTTCGCGTGGCGGTATTGGGCCAGCCGCTCAAATCTCCGGCGGCGGGCATGGAGTTTCCGCTTGTTGGAGCATTCGAAATGATGGTGCCAGTAGACGAATTCGAAGACGTCGACGATACGGACGACGAAGAGTTGGTTCGTTGGATAGTCTTGCGACCTGCAAACATGTTGATGCCTCTGAGATCGTCCGCATTCATCGAATTCGGTGTCGGGCCGCCGTTAATCCATCCCGGGCGATTGAGATTCGCAAAGCTAGGAGGACTCGCAACAGCCGTCATGAGGAGAGCGTCGCGGAAAGGGGCCGGAGCGGAGGCCGACCACGTGGAATAAGAATGTAAGAGGGATGATGGACGTTGGCGTGATTCCCGCGGTCCTCACATGCGTCTCCCAATCGGTTGGCTCGCAGGCGGTAGTATTGCAATTATCTTGCCTTTGAGGCGTGGATAGGTCGCGCCGTGCTAGAGTTGGTTCGGTGGTCAGCTCTGACGTTAAGGCTTGTCGCACACTTGTCGGGAACTGCGACGCCGAGAGCAATGCTGGGGCGCGCAGGCAGTAGAGAAATAGTAGTGACAAAAATCCCGTAAGGCGCGACACACATACCTAGTGATAACAGTAATATAAGGACGGATTCACGGGTGGCAAAGGGGCTCGCAATGCGACAGCAACATTGAGGAGTGAGGTCTGGCAAGATTTTGAGGCGAAGGACTCTCCTGGGCTTCGTAGCGCTTAGCGAGGGGACGGGGCCAGAAAGCGATCAGCGCGCACGCGCCAGGCAAAGACTCGTCCCCTTGTCGCTGCGCTTTGCACTTGCTATTTGCGGGACAGACCGTCACGACGGTGACGAGTCAACTGTGTCCAAAACGCAAAAAAAAAACAGAGACTTTTCTGCTCATGAAAGGTTTCACATCTGCCATCCACACGACTGCTTGCGCTACCAAAGAGAATTTTGCTTTCCTAGTCCACTCTCCTTCCTCGCATCTAGGGCCTACCAACCACTATCACGTGAGCAACATGCGCGTTCTCGGACGGACGAGAAGGGCAAGAGCGGAGACGGGTGCTGGTCCGAGCGTCTGCACCTCCATGATCCATCACTCACACACGCCCTGAGCTCCTTGCTCCACATCCAATTGCTGCAAAATGGCAGCAGCAGTGACTGTAGGTCAATGTTTCAAAGCGAAAGCTCGGTTTCGGATGCTTCATTGTGATCCTGGAGCCTAGAAGGCATAAAGTGAGCCAAATAACGTACACAATGGCAGTGCGCAGTGTGTTCCTAAGCTAGAAGTTGTTATGAGATCAGGAGATCCGACCAACAGCCCGCCCGCGCTTTGCTTCGGGCTGATCTTGAAGTGGTCCGTGCACGCCATGCATCTTTACCATCAATCATACTTGGCGATGATTTTCAACCGCATCAGCATCAGCAAGCCAGCAATTCGATTCACAACACCAAGAAAATCCCTCCAACGATGCCTCCCCCGCCAAGCCATGGCGGTGCTGTCGGTCCCTCAACCACCGACAAGCGTATGCCTCCCACAAGAACATCCTGGAGGAGACGTGTTGCTGACGGGCTGCTACAGTCAAGATGGGTGCCATGATGGGCGGCAGTATGCTCCCCTCCAGCTATTTGTCGCTTCTTGGGACGGGCAACTGACCTATGTGTGAGCACAGCGGTTGGTACGATAATCGGCTTTATTTTCGGTATGTCGAGCATTCAGAGCCTCGATTGAAGGGCGTGTTGAAGCATGTCTGACCACGGCGCAGGGACGGTCAACATTTTCAGATACGGCGCTGGCCCGAATGGCATCATGAGGACACTAGGCCAGTACATGCTGGGATCAGGAGCAACATTTGGGTAGAGTCACGACACCGTCCGCATCTAGGAAGAGCTCCTTGCTAACGGACCATAACCTAGCTTCTTCATGTCCATCGGCAGCGTCATTCGATCAGACTCGTCGCCAATCATCCAAGAAGCCTACCTGCGTGCTCAACGGCGCCCAGTGATTATGGCAGCACAGCGATTCCATTCCGCGCGACACACCCCGCAAGCCTCCGACTAGCCGCCGAGAACAAGTCCAAGCTTGCCGCCGCGAAGTCCCGGCCTGGGGACGCTTGTTGTACCAATTTATGTATATATAACTTTCTCCAGCGTAAATGGGAAGGTGTTCAAAACAGTGAGAAGCATCGTACTCTTGCGAATACGTACGGGCATGCATTTTGTCAGGAGCTCTTGTAGCAAACCGTCTTCGACTCAGGTCCAATATCCAACGCAATGGCGGCTAGGAGTGAACCTGCGCCTGTCACACGTTCTTGGGCAGCTTCCTGAGCAGGGCATGGTTTTGATTGCCTCTGGGCACGGCGTTTTAGATAGGGAGGCAAACTTCGTGGTCGGAATACGCAGCCAAGCAAAGCCGTCAAGGACCAATTGGGCGCTGAACGAAAGCCAAGGTACCGTATGTCGCAGTCGCACAGCACATGCTGTCTTCGGTAATTACACAAGTGTTGTTATGTTTAAACCCCGAGACATTCTAGGTAGCGGCAGCCGCAAGGCCAGGCCGATCTCCGAGCCATCATGCACCCAACGCTCTGAGCCAGATGTCAAGCCACAAACCCAAAGGGAGAAGACTAAAAAAAGCAAACAGATGACCAACGGCTGCCAGGGACACAGCGACGAAGCAAGGCTGGCGGGAGGATTCTCAAGTATTATCTATAATCAACGTCTCAATTCACACACCGGCCGGGACAGCTAGAACGTGAACTTCCAATAATCGCACATTGGAAGCATTCCCCCCCTGTTGAAGTCCCGGGGGAAGGAACCATGCAGCCGTGAGCACGCCGAGAAATCAATGCCGAGAGGTCGACAAGGAAGCTGCCAACCGCAGCAAAACCTCAACTCTCAAAACAGCTGCCTTCAGAGATGCGTCGCCGAGATCCATGAAGACTCTTGTCCTAGCGAATCGCTTGTGTCACTCAAACCGCTTCGGCGGTTGGTATCCAGCCAATCTGGCGGTCAATCAGCGGCCACATCGCCTCGGGGCGCGGGTATCTCACCTCAGCGCTTCTGAGATCCAGATGCTCTGGCGGACATACTCTACTCCTCTGCCAGCTCTCGCTGGCAAAGAGCTGTACTCTGGGCGAGGGCCAACAGCCCACGCCGGGACATCGCAGCGAGCAATCATCGCAACCAATCCCAGGCAGCGCAGAGTACCGCTGGTTTCGTTCCATGTCCACCAGCACCAGCACAGATACAAGCTGCGGACGCTGCCAGCGGCCCTTGAGGTTGTATTCCCGTCCCGCACTCACCGCATCTGACGGGTCTTCCGGGTACTACACCGTGGGCCTGCAAGTACTGTCGATCCGCGCAGAAGGGCCACGCCAGCCACATATATCCCTTGCGCGGCTCTGCGATGGCATTCCGCTATCTATCCACATGTCAAGGATCGATCGACCTCCAAGCACGGCCCGTGGCGATCCTCCATCCGGTGGGTTTTGTCAATTTCACTCCCGACAACGGAATAATGGCTGATCAGGGAGTCACTTCCAGCTCGGATGTCCTTGCCAGGCAATGCCTCCAGCGGGGAGACTGGCAGAGGAATGGAGCTATCCCATGCGTTGGAAATCCCTCGAGGCCCCCTGCATACAACGTGTACCAGGGATTGCCTGCCTGGAGAAGACGTGGACGAAGGGGCATGCAAACAGCCAGCGGTGCTGATCGGTACCCGTCCTTGTCACTCTTCCCTGTTGTGATCCCATGTTTCTCACAACATGTGGCGTCCTAGAAACGATGCCCTTGATGTCACAGCAAACATCCTGGGCCTACAAATCGTATGACCCCTTGCAAGCCGAATCGGGGTTGGCACCTGTGAGATCTCTTATATCTTCTGCATGTCCCTCAACCGGCACAGAGTTTCTATGTCTTCATACAACAGTCCCGGGCTTCCTTTTTGGCCGTTCTTGAATGCGTGTGTGTGGCCTTGAGTTCTTCTTTCTGCCGGTCAACCGTCATCAACAATGGGCATCCTAGGAGGTGTCGTCACCAGGGTCGCCGCGGACATCTCCAGTGTGGCCGGGACACTGGGACAAAAGAAGACTAATGGGTATGTCAGTATGACAAAGTCATCTTGGGCATGACGCTAACTTGTGCCATCAGTGGTTCGCTTTTAGGCACCCTGACTTTCCCTTTTCTCCCATTCTTTCTCTCGGACAACCCACTCCCGAACGGCTACCCCTGGGGAAAGCTGACCGACTGGGGCAACAATCCTTACGTCCACTACCCAAATACAGGAGTCATCCGGACATACGACTTCACCGTCAACCGTGGGCTCATCGCCCCCGATGGTTACGAGCGGCCAGTACTACTGGTCAACGACGCCTTCCCTGGGCCCCTTATCGAGGCAAACTGGGGTGACAAGATCATTGTGAACGTACACAACAATATCACAGGCCCGGAAGAGGGAACGGCAATCCACTGGCACGGCCTTTTGCAGATAGGGACACCATGGGAGGACGGCTCGCCCGGTGTTTCTCAGTGTCCTATTGCCCCTGGCAAGAGCTTGACATATGAGTTCGTCGCAGACTTGTTCGGGACCACTTGGTACCACTCGCATTACTCTGCCCAATATGCTGGCGGTGTTGTTGGCCCAATCGTCATCCACGGCCCTACGCAGCAAAAATACGACATAGATATCGGTCCCATAATGTTGAGTGGTATGGCAGGATATGGGTATGGCAACATGGATCACTCTCATCGCTAACAAGGGAGCAGACTGGCACCACAAGCCTTACTTCGACATCATCGCCGAGATGCTTGCTCCGAACGGCAGCTCACGGGTATACTCCGATAATAACCTGATCAATGGGAAGATGGACTTTGACTGTTCCACCGTCTCCCCCGGCGACACCACGCCTTGCAGTAGCAATGCTGGCATCTCGAAGTTCAAGTTTCAGAGGGGCAAGACCCACCGTCTTCGGTTGATCAACTCCGGCGCAGATGGGGTGCAGCGCTTCTCAATTGACCAGCACACCCTCACGGTCATTGCCAACGACTTCACTCCTATCCAGCCTTACAACACCACTGTTGTGACACTTGGTGTAGGCCAGCGCACCGATGTTCTTGTTACGGCAAACGCTGGTGGTTCGGCATTCTGGATGCGCTCTAGCCTGGCATCTTGCACCGCTGCTAAGCAGCCTTTTGCTGTGGCCGCTGTCTACTATGACGATGCTGATACGACCAACCCGCCGCCCACGAGCACTGCATGGGACGTCCCCGACCCCGGTACGTGCACTAATGACGACCTCGAAACCACCAAGCCGCTTTTTCCGATGGCTGTTCCAGAACCCACCTTCGTACAGACGATGGAGATCGAGCTCTTCAAGAACGCCTCGGATGTGACGCTCTGGAAGTTCAGCAACGTGTCGATGCGGGCAGACTACAACCACCCTATGCTGGTTCAAGCTAACGAAGGGAACTTCACGTTCCCGGAAGAACGGAATGTGATCAACTTCTATGCCAACTCGTCTGTTCGGATCGTCGTAGTCAACAAGACGCCAGGCGCGTACGTGACCCACTACATCTCATCCACCCGTCAAGGTTCTATGCTGACGTTTTTTTTCGCGGCTACCTTAGCCACCCTATGCACCTCCACGGCCATAACCCCTACATTCTGCACGAGGGTAGTGGCGACTGGGATGGCAGCATTGCCCGCCCCGACAACCCCCTGAGACGTGATGTGCAGCTCGTTCGCGGTGGCGGCCACCTTGCTTTGCAATTCGACTCCAACCCAGGTAAGTCCAAGACATGGCCCTGATTTTAGAGTCGTACAGCGGCGCGCTGACCGGCTTCCGTCCTTTCTTTCCTCTCCCATCTAGGCGTCTGGGGCTTCCACTGCCACATCGCATGGCACGCGTCGGGCGGCTTCTTCGCGTCGTTCGTGGTACAGCCGACGGTGGTGGACAACATGCGGCTTCCGCAGACGGTGCAGGATACGTGCAATGGATGGGATGCGTGGACAGCACGTAATGTTGCAGAGCAGATCGACAGCGGCACTTAATAACCTCCATCTATCGCCGTGTTCCTGGATACCTAAGGAGAGGCATAGGATGCCCGATGTACCTACCTACCTTAATACACCTAATGGCCCTTTTCTCGCAACTTCTGACCCCAAATCCACGTCTATATCGCGGCTATTTTCCGGCTCAAATGGGACATATTCTTCACCTTTTGCAGCAACTTGGTCCAGCAAATCCTAGCGAAACAGTTTTCTGGGGCCCCCACAGGCAGACCAGTAATATATTTAAGACCTTGCCGCCTACCTAGGTTCCTCATCTCGCCGCCGGCCCTAAGTCGTAGGCCCCAGGCCGGCTGGAACTTTCGGTGCTTCGTACGGAGACCAAGCATAGTCTTCCGGAATCTGTAAGGGTTTTCATTGGGTCTTTCTAAACCCGAAGTGAAGTTCCCATAGAGGGGTGTGGTGGAAATTCAACCTCTGGGATTCGCCCTCGATACCTCAGATGCTCGACAACTCAAACCCAGGCACATAAGTTACCTCGCCTTACATTACTCTAAACAGGAATTGTGCGTGGAAGTTCAGAATGAATTCCCCTCCGGTTTTGGGGGGATCATCGATACACCTCACCCTAGCATCCTGCTGACTATCACGCTTTTCACAGCTACCGCTTCTTCGACCCTAACACAATGAATCCCTTTGGATACCTTGCATTCTAGTCATTCTTACCCACTGCGGTGTGACTTTCGTCTGGCACAAACTCACCACTGATATTCCGGAACATCAAAATTTAAGGGACACGGTGGAACCAAAAAGTACTACCACAAGCGGCAGATATGGTGTGAAATGCAAACATCTCTAGTCCATAGTTTAGCTTAGAAAGGATGAAAAGAAATATGCTCAGATAACCTCGCATTCTAGCCTCCCATGCACACACCCACCCAACAGGCCTTCCCAATAGGCCAATGCAGGTCACCAAAGTACCTAATATTTAGCTTGGAGCATGTTGGAAATCATTCGCTCTCCAAAGCCAAAACTCCACCAGAAGGAAGGGAAACAATGCATCAAAAACAAGTAAATGGTGTTAAAAAGGGGCTGCTGTAGCCAATCAACTCGATTGATCTTGTCGAATATCAGCGGGTCGATCCCTGTTCCCTACCCGCCTTACCTAGGTATAGAGAGGCCTATCAGTGATTCGTCCGGCTGTCAGTTGAGGCCTTTTTCCGTTCCAACATATGCACCTTCAACATGTATGTGCAGCGGTGGGGCCGAGACCAGTGTCCCTATTCATGCCCGCAGTACGGTATATAGCCGTCTAGGTACGAGTCTATGTACCTAGACGCCTTGGATACATAGACGTAGCGGTAAGCTGACGGCATATCCTCTGTATGTTGTTCTGGGAAAGCCCGCCCACCAAGCTTGTCATAAGTTTCTCGCAGTCTTTCCCTTACCACCTTAGCGGGTTTGAAGGACTTGGACAAAACACCGCGGCACAGGGTAATGGTGCCGCAGAGAGCCGATAGGGCCGTGGTTTTGCCCTGATGCCGAGCGTGTACGCCTCAGAAAAAAGAAGTGAGTAGTGTCAGTGATACCTAACAACCAAGTCATAATACACCCAAGTCGGTATGCCTTGGTACACTTGTATACAGCCCTTGTAATGCTCTGCAGCAGATGAGCGGACAGCCCCTCAATTTAGTCCGCAATATCCTCATGTCAAACGCCGTTTGCCATACTTCTATATGCAAGATATCCAGGAAAGTACCTGGGCTTGCCAAGTGGTTGTACAGCAGCACCTACACGGCGCAAAGCCTACTTCCAACTCGGGTAACATTCTGCGTATGCCGCAGCATTGATGACCGATACATGCCTACCTACCGGAACACGCTGCAATGCAACCCTGGGTCGTAAGCATGCTCCAGCATCGGGCTAAACTGACCCGGAAAGCATTCCGGTTCCAGCGGGGGAAAACAAATACGTCAGTTTCTTGAGCCACCTCACGCACCTTAGCCCCTTCAAGTGTAAGATATCGTTACTGACCTGTTTCGGCCCACGGAACGTAACGCAATCGGTACCGAGTACCGGGGTTATATATTAAGAGCCTCCCTCGACGTGCTTGTGGGAGAGAGTTGTTAACAAGAATGGAATACCTGCACTCGGCATGTCAAAATCTCATGAAAGCGAGGCGGTCTCGCGGGCATTATGTAAAGCCGACGTAGCCAAATAACAATAATTAACCAATCTATATCCCTCTAGGCTGGACGAAAGCCGGGTAGTGTGCTGAAGTCAGGATGCAATGCGTAGTCTTGGAGACAACCAGACTGGGCGAATCTAGACCCTTTGCTCGACGTGCCAACCCTGTCCATGTGAGATGGAAGGAGTCGATTGCTGACTACAAGGCGGAAAACCACATTCGGGGAAGAGCATCATTGAATAATGGTACATTCCATGGTCGCATTCGCTGGGGTTGACGGCGGGGCGCATGGGCGAACGGAAACATGCACAGTTGGTTACTTCTTCCTGCGGCAAGAGGGACGGGATGTGATGTTTTTGAGTAAAATATGAGCCGGATAACTCCATCCGATCATGTGGTATCCCAGAGCTTCCTTAGGCTCGTTAGCGCTATTAACATTGCCTCGTCGGTTCTGATTCCCCGGGTTCCTTGGTTCGGCAAGACGTTCACCCAATGATCGAAGAGTTCCTTTGTCCGCACTCCTGAAATTCCCATCTCGCTCAGCTCTGGGTCGTTCATAGCGGCGTACTCCAAGCCTCGTGGGCCGCCAAACACGACTAAGAGATGTTTGAAGTTGGCCGACTTGTGGTTGGGGAAAGCCTGTGACAGGGGCAATCCTCGTTCAGATGTGCCGATACTCATGTCGTAGCCTTCCTCGTAGGGGCCCTCGGTGAGCACGTTTGAAACAGTCGAGGCCTTTCGAACGCTATAGCCCCAGAAGTAGCCGCCCTCGGTCCTCGGAGCCGACGGGTGGATGGGCTCAGGCTTTCCGCTTTCATCATCAGGCATCTTCAAGGTCAGGCGCGTTCTTGGAGGGATCGTCTCGGATATTGCCACCGTTTCGGGCATTCCAATTTCAACAATTGTCCTAAGTCGGTCAGCAGATAGCTTCAAACCATGGTCCTCCCGGGATATCTCTTACCCATTACCGCTCTTCGGGCGGCCTGGCAGCGTCATGCCCTCTCTGTAGGGCAGCCACTCATCCTTGTGGGGATGATGTGGCATATCCATATTTGGCAACAGGCCCTGCGAGCGCAGATTGGGATGCAGAGGGAAAAGCGTTTTGCGCATAAAGGTCGGGGTTTCCAGATACGTGAGAAGATGCTCGAGAAAGTGCGCCGGGTCGACGTCGCCCGTATAGGCATCACGATCAAAAACGGCAGGCCGTTGATCCAATGGACTGTCGTCGTAGATGACCACCTCGTCGACAGAGAAGATGGCAAGAACACGAGCGATACGACCAGCATAAGTCGTTCTCTGCTCACGGGTCACACAGCTTGCCAAAAGTTAGTACAAGACCGGCAGTCTATCAAGGTAGGCATGAAGTTCGTACTCGTTAATGATACTCGTCGGCACCGCCACAGAGACCGTCCAGTCTCTCGGCTCGGTCGGCCTGAGCCTTGGCTCCTTGAACGTCGTTGCCATGTTGCTGCCCTCGGTGGTGTCAAGGCGCCTCTTCTGTGCCCTGGGTCAGTTGAGATTCGTCGCAAACCGACGGCTGAAATTTCCGTTGGCGATGGGGCTTGCAGGGATGCGGGCAGGCCAGGATGTAGTGGGTTGCAACACAAGTTCTAGGCCCGCTTGTTCTAGACGGATGCGCTCTTGGGGTTTTGAGCTCACCTTGGCTTGATGCTCATGTGAAGACGCCATCGGAAATATCAGTGCTGCGACAGACGCTCCAGGATGCGCAAAAAGCTTCACGAGAAATTCAGATGAAGCTTTGGCAGAACCCAGACGAAAATATTCACCGCCTTCCTATCGGTTGCTATCAACCCTAACCCGCCTCCCCCGCAATGCGATCTGGACAGCTTTATCTTTATCGCCGTCACCACCCGTCGCTAATGGCTCGTCTTTTGCGACAACATCGCCATATTGCTGAATCGCCCGCCACACTCCCAGCAGTCTCTCACTTTCTACGAATATGAGCGCGACGGTAAAAATTACCTCCTCGGCGGAATGGCGCCAAGTACTTGGCTCCTCGAGCGTTGTCATCGCTGATTGTAAGTTTGTCGCATTCGATGCTCTCTCTAGGTCCCCGTGGCTAACAATGCGAACCCCAGTTTATGCCGATTGGTGCGGCCCATGCAAGATGATCGCGCCCACATTCGAGTCCCTTTCGACCAAGTACTCCAAGCCGAAGAAGATTACATTCTGCAAGGTCGATGTCGATAGCCAGGGTGAAGTGGCGCAGCAGTACGGTGTGCGCGCCATGCCCACCTTCTTGGTTCTGCACAACGGCTCCGTCATCGACACCATTCAGGGCGCGAACCCCCCTTCCTTGACAGCGGCCGTTGAGAAAGCGATCAAGTTGGCCGGTCCCCAAGGTGGCTCTTCGTTTGGCACCGGGGGACATAGATTGGGAGGTAGCGGGGTCTCAGCGCCACGAGCAACTGGTGGCCGGACGTTATCGAGGCCAAGGAACTGGAATCTCAGCAACCTCCTCCAATCTATCTGGGCCTTTTTCGGGCTATACTTCTGGTCCCTCTTCTCGGTAAGTAGCTCGAAGACATCATGGATACGCTGGTGTAACTAACATGGTCTCATAGCTCGACCCATATAAAGCCGCCGAGAACTCACCATTCAATACCGTCAACCCACCTCCAAAGCCGCAAGCTGGACAAGCCCCAGGCCACAGGGCTGCAGCACGTCCTGCGTTCAAAACCATGTCTGATCTCGGCAACTGAATAATCAGAGCTTTGCGTTGGGTTAATGCGAAATGCTGGAGTTTTGGGTTTCTGGAGCAAGGAGCGTTCTGTACCATTATGTCTGTGATTTCTCTAGATTTGTTTAGTTTGGGTTGATAAAGCCAGGTACAGTCAATACCCTAGTAAACGCAACCATTCGAGACTGGCAAACCGCTTGCATTTTCTGGGTGAGTTGCGTAAAGTGGGGCGCCTGATGATCCCCTTTTCATGGCTTGGCAAGAATTGGTCCCTAACTTTAGGCGCTTAATCTCTGGAAATTCAGAGGGTTTTAGTGGGTTAAGGCCTATTATATATATATATATATATATATCTTATTTAAGTCCCTACCATCTAAAATGACCTTCCTTTTACGTAACTTTACAGGTTTACTATTGCGGCTTGCAGACTTGCATTTCCCCATAATAAATAATTCAGACAACGAAACTGGTTGCATTTTGAAGGTCGTTTGCAGAAAGGGGGCCTTGCATTTACTAGGGTGTTAACTGTACATGAAAGTTGAACCAGGCTCCATTATGACAGTTTAATTGAGACACCAAAATTTTGAACGCGGGTTCCGCTACCAAACTGAAAGCAAAAACATTAATAAATATTGTTAGGGGCTTTAGTGGCGGATATAAGTAAGAGTGCTTAATTTAAAACAGATTGAGCAAGTATCTGTAGTTCTATCGCAATTATAACTTCAGTCGCTGCTGGTAAAAGAGGTATTTAATGTGGAGATCGGCGTTTTTGGTGTCAATTATTTTGTCATGGGGGAGCCAGGCTCCCCCATGACAAAAAAACAGGTACACCAAGATGTTCGAATGCAAGTCCTTTAGTCAAAACACGACCAAATAATTTGAACAAAGTACCAGAATATACCCCAAAGACATGAAAGAGTTTTTGCTA
>Ga0247780_1001072_pt1 | contig 19420 bp, 2 predicted proteins | sample UWRJL079202R5_FD_179927 | JGI IMG/M metagenome (GOLD analysis project Ga0247780, IMG submission 179927) | Plant litter microbial communities from Arlington Agricultural Research Station in Wisconsin, United States - UWRJ-L079-202R-5 | ecosystem: Environmental > Terrestrial > Plant litter >... | reverse complement strand
CACAGCCAAGAACGCCAGACTCCACTGCCAACCTCGTATTCAGTCAGCCAACCTCGCTTCGCAGAAGCGAGTGTGGCCAATGCACTCCGTGCACTGGCCACCCTCACGGCTATAATAACACGGCTTCTACTCTCGAAGATAGAAAGAATTAATCACCTTCAACACACACTGCTTTCCAATGCCTTGACCCCTTTTGCTTTTCAACAACTTCCTTCTTACTTTAAAGGTCGAAATTGAAAGTCTTCTTCCCTTAATTAGAATTAGAGAACTTTATCCTGTAACCCTAATAATAGAAAAGAAGGTGGGTACTTTAGCTAGGAGCCTTAAGTAATTAAAGCTAAACCTGTTACATTCCAGCACTAATATCCCTTAATAGCTTAGTGTCCTTTAAGTTAAACTAATCTACGCTTAACACTAACAGAAAGCAGTAAAGTTTATTAAAAGCAAGAAGTTAGCTATAAATTTTACTTAGCAATTAAGAAAGTAAAAAGACACTTATCCATCCTCAGCCTACAGCTAAAGGTCTATAGCAAAATATAAAAATATTTACGAACCGAACGATTAAGAAGCTATAAAACCCCAAAAAACCGTTTGGATAACAGATTCGGAATCAGTGACCTAAACTGCCTCGCGCAGTGATAGCGCACCGATCACACACTGAAGGCGCGGCTGGTGATAGCGCTAAACCCTCTTTTAAGGGTGAAAACGTCTATCTAAACTGACAAGGAAATTTTCAACAGAAAAGTGGGTTAAGCAAGCTGTAACATTTACAGCACGCTTACGGACCGATCGTAAAAGGGAAGTAAAAGAATAATTAAGAGGAAAATCTTTATAAAAACTTCTAAGACGCTATAACAGGTAATGGAGCTAATAAGTGTATGTTTAAAGTAATCCTTAAAGCTGCAAGGGCCTATTTTAAAGCTGTCTTTAAGATAAAGCAGATATATAAATATATTACTAACACCCTGAAGACGCCTATTAATCTAACTACCACTACTAACAGCACTACTAACGTAAGTATCTAAAAGATCCTTAAAAAAGTAATGAAAATTAAAAAAGTGGTTAATTAAAAGACTAGACTTAATAAAACCTATACTTATATAAAGGCGCTTTAATTAAGAAATACAACCACCTTAGCCCTAAACGTAACCTGCGTACATTATATACTTAAAAAGGCCTTTAAAGAGCTTACAATTATAAATATAAACCTAAAGAATAACACCCTTATAAAGATTATATAAAGGATTAATTAAAATACTGAGAAAATAGGTGTAATAGTAATAAAGCTCTTTTAACAATCTGGTAATATAGTAATTACGTTTAAAGAAGATAAATAAAAATAATATAATAACCCTAATAATAAAGGTTAGGTATATTAAGCTTTAGGAGAGGGAGCAGTCTTTAAGTGACACACTTACGTAATGCTAATAAAAGAACTATATACTAAACTTATCAACAGTTATAACTTTACAATAGATAAAGGTTAGATAATAGAAGACTTTAACGCTTATAATAACATGTAGATTAGTAAAATTAATTATAAGTAAGGTTATAAATAACTTAATAGTAAATTAAACTTTATTATATAATTTATTATTAAAGTATATAACTTAAAAGATATTATCAGCCTAATTAAGAAGGGTATAATTATAAAGTATAAGCACTTCCCCTATAAGCGTTATAAAGGTGAAGTGAAAGTAACCTAATGCTTTAATTACGGTAAATAAGGACATAAAGTGAAGTTCTGTAAGGAGATACTACACTACTTACTATATATAAGAGCACTGTATATAAATAGTATAAAAGTTAACAAATAAAAAGTAACTGATTTAATAAAACTAAAGTTAAAGTAACATAAACTAATATATATTAACTGTAACAGTAACTACTTAACTTTCTATAAGGACTACCATGTAGTAAAGGAGCACCGCAGGTGTGCCAAAGCGATCTTCCTTAATAAAGTTATAATATATGAAAAACTGTATAAGGAAAGGAATAAACAGAACCTAAACTTCACCTTTATTACTAAGCATAAGTGCACTATAGCCAACCAGTTTACAGTTATATAGGGATATAGAAACCAGGTGGCTAATAAGAGAAGACAAATCATACAGGCTAAGGTAGGGAGACCTAATCTCCTAAAGAAAGTAGAAATACTTAACAGTAACAGCATTACGTAATATATAAAGTTATTAAGCCCTAGCGGTACTTTAGAGACCACATTAACCCTATCTAGACAGTGGCCCGCAAGAGCTCTAGTAAGATTAATAATAACTATTAATAAAGTTTAATAACCCTTATAACTAACTATATCACTACTTATAAGCAGCCTCTTATAAAACAGTTAATAAAGTTAAAAGTACTATATTAGAATATTAATAATAAGGATGTGAGATTTAATATAGTGTTAGAAATATAAAGCGATTATAACCTAATAGTAATATAAGAACTACCTTAAAGCCAGTTTACCAGCACTTTAAGATGTAGAAAAAGAGGGAAATTTAACATAATTTACTATAATAAAAGGGTAGTGTTATATATTAGTAAACGGCTTATTAACATAATATAAATTATAAACTCTAACTTAAATTAGACGTTAGTAACGTTTAACTATAAAGAGGAAGCTATTACAGTCTACTTAATCTATATACTAAGTAAGAAACTAGATAATTAAGTTATCCCCCTAACTGAAATTAAGGTAAAAGCACCTTAAAGGAGAGTAGTTATAATAGGTAACTTTAACGCACATAACCTAATATAAGATAAGGAGGGACGCAGGAGCCTTAAGGCTAAGCCGCTAGTAAGGTTAGTGGAAGACTAAAACTTAATATTAAGGACCCCTTTTAAGGAATTAACACGATTTAAATATAAAAATAGAGAAAGAGATAGTATAATAAACTACATATAAGTGTCCTATATACTAGGTATTAACTACCTAAGTATGGAGAGTATAATTAGGTTAGATTATATACTGTAAGCAGTTAAGATTAATAACATATTAGTAAAATAAAAAGAAGGAGAGGAAGGTTACAGTTATAAAATAATAAATATTATAATAGTTACAGTAATAGTAAAACACCTTATAATACTAATTAGTATAAATAATATCTATAAACTAGAAGAAGTTTTTAAAACACTATTAAAGGAGCTCTTACGTATTACAAATGTTATAATACTTAGAAGGAAACTGAATATAAGGATTATAATATTATAGTGGGATAATAAAATAAAGAGAGTTATAATAGATATAAGGAGAGTGGAAAGGATATGGAGAACGTAACGCTTTTATACTGTAAAAAAGGAGTTAAGGAAGGTTAAAAAGTATAGAGATAAGGTAATTAGTAAGGTGTAAACAAGGTATTAGTAAGGCTCCCTTAATAAGGTAGTAATTAAAAAGGATTTAAAAGTAATGTGGAATATTAAATGTTAAGCTAGATTACATAGTTACTAACCCTTTAAACCACCAGCCATTCTAGCATTATAAGCTACAAAAGACACCACACCTAACAGACCCTAAATAGTTATTACCCACGCTAAGAAGATAAGAGAACTTAGTAAACGCTTTTTCCCTACACTAGAAGTAGACCTCTTAAAACTTAAAGACCTTAATTAAAAAGCAGGCTCCTTTTTAAAGATTATATAAATAGACTAGAAAGTGAAGGATTTAAATGTAAAAAAGGTTATTTAAAAAGTAAGCGCCTTAAAAGCGCCAGGATTAAATGGGATCTTTAACAGCCTTTTAAAGGCCTGTGATAAGGATGGAAGACTGTTAGCTATCTTAATAAAGATTATATAAGTGAGCTTTAACCTTAATTATTACCTAAAACGCTAATACACTATATACGTTATAATACTGTTAAAACTAAGGAAATTAATTAATAATAAGAAACATATTAAAGTATATTAACCTGTAATCCTATTAAACGTAATAAGGAAGATTATTAAAACTATCCTAATAAAGAGGATCTTTACTATAGTGGAAACGGCCTGTATACCCCTTAACCTCTAGTTTAGATTTAAAAAGAAAAGAGTGACAGATATAGCCATTTAAGCTATTAATAACAGCATTTACACGGCATAGTTACGTAAAGCCTACACCTTATTACTACAGCTAGATATTATTAAAGTGTTTAATAAAGTGGATTAAAAGTGGTTATTTACTATATTAAAAGATTTAGGGTTTAAAAGAAAGCTTATCCTTTAACTAATTAACTATATATATAAGAGAACAGTTTAATTATTATTTAATAACAGGTTATTAACATTATAACACATTACCTAAGGGATCCCTTAAGGATCCCCCCTATTAGTAATCCTCTTTATCCTCTTTATTAATACACTGTATAAAAAGCTGAAATATATTAAAGGCTTAATTACATTAGGTTTTACAGACGATATAAACCTTTAAACCTTTATATATAATATATTAATATGTTATAAGATCCTTAAAGTTACGTATAAGACCTATAAGGAATAGGTAAAGGAAAAGGAGATAATGTTTAACTTAAAGAAGAGTAAACTTATTTACTTCTTATAAGTAAAGTGCTTATAAACTAAAAGAGTAAAGATTTTAAGAGAAGATTACTTAAGATTAACGCTAATAAAGTTAACTAAGTTTTTAAAAGTCTAGCTTAATAAAAAGCTTAACTAGAAAGCTTATTAAAAGAGGATTATTAGAAACATAGAAATTTAAACTCTTATATTAGCTTAATTTATAAGGAAATCGTGGGGAGTGTAGGCTGTCTGTATTTAAGAAATTTACATTAAAGTTATTAAAAGCGTCCTTATTTATAAAGTAAATATATAGTATATGTTAATAAAGTTAAAAGGATTAGTAAAAGGGATAGTTAAAAAGCTAGAAACTATTTAAATATAATACCTATAGGTTATATTTAAAGTGTATAAAGTAACTTTAATAAGGAACCTAAAGTTAAAAGCTTAAGTCTTATTATTTAATATTTACCTAAACTAATAAATAGTAAAAGTTAAATAGTAACTTAAATATATAAGGATTATAAAACTATTATATAATATTAATAAGAAGATAGTTAAATAAGTGAAATAAAGATAAGGTGTAACTATATATACCCTTTTAATAAATAACAGTCTAACAAAAACTATATAAGTAAAAGACTAACTGGGGCTTACATTAAGAAAAGCAGTAAACCTGGATTAAGAGAAGTGGACAGACTGTAACCCTAATATCTCTACCCTTTATAACTAGAAGGAAAAAAGATAAAAAAAAAGGTATAAGGCACTTATATACTGTAATTATATCGTTACTGTAATAGATATATACGACCTTAATAAGAGGAAGATACTACTTTAACTTTATTAAAAACTTATAAAGGCTTAAAACTTTATCCTTATATAGGTTAAAATAAAGAAGATTAGCCTAAACGCTTTCCTTTACTAGAGAAAGGTCCTTAAGGTAGTGTTACCTTAATGTTAATATAGTATTACCTTGGAAATGGCAGTATATATAATCTTAAGATGCTTAAAGTATAATAAAAGCAGATTATACAGTATTTAGCTTTATAACTGGTAAGATTTAAAAGTAAGGCTTTTACACTTAATAAACGTAACGATTATCACTAACTAGATTATAAAAACTAAAAAGCTAGAAAAATATAACTTGGCTAAAATACTTAATAATAACAGGAAAGGTTTAAGCAGACTGTTATTAAATTACATTAACCTTAATAATATATAAAGTATAAAAAAGAAAAAGATGTTAAGATATCAGCTTAGATTTTAAGGTAATATACAGAGACTTAATCTAAAAGATAAGATAGCGAATAATATTAAGGGATAATTATATAAATAAAAACTTAAACTGTAAATATACTGTAAACGTACTATAAATATACTGTGAATAACTTTTACATTATTATACATAGATTAAATATAACTATTATTACTAACTTAAAGACTGTTAAGAGGAGGATAGTTCTAATCCCAGGTGTTATTAATAACAGCTTATAATAACAGTTAGTAGTAAATAAACTGCAGATAGATTATAATTAACGTATACTTATATCCTATCTGGTTTATTATTAAGTAATTTAGCTTTCTAAACTAATAAGACTACTAAGTATAATTAAATAACGTTAAATAAGGTTTAAATATGTCTTAAGATACTAAGCTTAAGAAGGTAGAGTGATATTAGCTAGTAAGCTACCTGTAAAAGTAACAGGTAAAGGCATCTAAGTAGCTTAAGCTAGTGTTACAGGACTGCTATTAAGATTACTGTAAATTATAACAGATAAACTTAAACTTAAGGAAGTAAACAGGACGCTTTAATTATGGCTTAAACGTTTAGCAGCTTATTATTTAGCCATCCTAACATTAAGGTAAAAAGATAACTAGATTTACTAAACTGTATTAAACTAACCGATTAACTATTACACTATTAATAACCTGTATATAATTTAATAAAAGAAATTACTTATATTTTAATAAGCTAAAGCAGTAGCTAGCTTATAAGATATACAGATTACCATAACGGTAATATAATATTTTAAGGTATAGGTAAAGCCTAGACTCTAGACAGTTTAACGGACAGTAAACGGACTGTAAACGATATAAGAATTTACTATATAAAGATAATTATTATAACTGTCACCACACTTTTAATAATAAGTTAAGTTTATAATTAATTAATAAGTGCCCTGTAAATAAAAGGAGTAATTACTTACTTTAAATAAGATAACACTTATAATAGTTTAAGGGAGAGTCTGGATAAGTATAGTTATTTAGTAAGTTAATATAAGCCAGGTAGGGTAACTTATTAGCGTTATTACTAGTAATATATTAATAATATAATAAAGAGAGGATAATGTAAATAATTAATAAGGTGTTAATAAGGTAGTTATAGGTAGTGGTAATAAGAGGGTTATAATTAAAGCTGTTAAAGTTACGTTTATAACGGTTTAAGATAGATATAATAATAGTAGAAGTAAGTAAGTAAAGGTATAAAGATGTAATTATAAAGTGTGTAAAGCTTAAAGTTTAAGAGGGGGAAGTTAGTAATTAAAGGAAGAAAAGTTTTAAAGGAAGGTTAGAGAGGAAGGAAGAATTTATAAAGGTTAAAAAGTAAAGCTGTAAGAACTGTAAAGGTTAGCCAGCCTTAATAAAAAGGTTAGATAAAAACTATAAAGCTATTAAAGGAGGTATATAGAGGTTAGCCAGCTACGTTAGTAACCTTAGATAGAAGGAACGAAGTGATAATAACTTAAAGGAAGCGAGCTAGTAGAGTGCAGAACTGAAAGTTATAACGAATAAAGAATAATAAACCAGTAATAGCTAGAGTGGTGTAAAGAAGACCGGATTAAAAGGGGGAGACATTATAAATTTACCCTAAGCCGTTAGTGCCTTAGTCCTAGTTAAACCCCGGGGAGCTGCTCTGGGCTAAAGGGGTCTTCCTTTTTACCCTAGATGAAAAAGGAGGTGACGTAAGACCTTTAAGCCATCACAGTTAAAGGGCGTAAGTATAGTAGGACTAAGAATAACCTGCTTACATCCCTATCTTACTTATAATATATACCAGTATAAGGTATTAACCTTATAACCTATCACTGCGTTTAATAATTAAGATTAAACCATATGTATTTCAGTAGGATAAACAGAAGAGTAGGTGGGGTGGAAACGCCCCAACCACGCCCTGACAGTAGATAGTTAGCAGTAGAGGGACCGCTTGCCCTTACGGGCGGAGCTTTCAGCTCTTATGGTGTAAGACAAATAATAATAAAGGTCTATAGCTCCTGTATATTATTAATATTTATATCCTAATTACGTTATAACTACTTATTATATTATAAACTACTTATTACAGTTAAGACTAGTCTAGTATACTTATAGTAATCTGTATTTAAGCTTAGTTACAGGTAAGTAAGGGAGATTTAATTAAGATAATAGACTTTTAAGAGATAAGGGTATAAAGATAAAGGAAAGGTTAATTTTTGAACCCTACATTATTATAACATTAATATCACAACTTTAAAAGCCCTACTATATTAATTTTAAGGAATAGTACAGGTAACTTAAAGATATAAAGTTAGGATTTTAAATTTAATAAAATTTAATTAAAATAATAAGCAGGCCGGAGCTTAATTATAAGGATGTCCCTAATCCTTTAATTAAAGGAGAATTAAGGCCTAGCGTTACCTATACAGGTGTTAACTGCTTCTTTAATCTTAACAGGAGACTAATTATTAACTACCTTAAGTTATATAAAGTTAAGATAGCGGTAAAGTATTAGTAAAGTGCTTAAATCTACATTCAAGCCTTAGAGTTTCCTAACTCTAATTCTAAACCTAATAGTAATTTAGGATCAGATGTAAACCTAAGTGTGTGGTGTGCCTTAATAGCTCTTATTAAAAGAAAGAGAGTTGAGGAAATTAAGGAGAGTGAAAGTTAAGGGAAAGGAATAATTAACACCACTCCTTCTACACTACGAAATATACAGCTATTAAAGATTAGATTAAATCTTAAGGTCGCTTTTACCTCTAATTGTAAGAAACTGGCTTTAGATATATAAGAGATAAGTGAAAAAGCTAAGGAAATGTTAATAACTTCTTTAAGGATTAAGGAATAAAGGGTATTAATATAAATTATCCCCTTATAAAGTTTAGCTTATAGGTAACTTCCAGATAAGGTTATTAATAAGTAAATTCATTAATTATTAAGTAGTAAAATAAAAGAGTTACTTTTAAAACTGTTAGAACTCTTACCGCCTTTAAAAGTTATACTTATATCTTACCTTAAAGACGACGGAAACTGGCTAATTCTTATGTATTTAAGATCTGCGAAACTAGATAATAATGTCTTAGGCAAGCTCCTAGCTAAAGTAAGCTATTAAAAGCTCTTTAATTAAAGAAAGCTTAAGGAGAATATAGTTATAATAATAATTAATATTAACAGTAATAGTAAGTTACACTTACATTACAACAGGTTATAAAGAGATCTTAAGAAAGGGAAAGTTACTGTTAACACTTTTTAAGACCTTAGTAGAGATATTATAAGGACTTTTACCTAACGGATTACTTGAATTAAAGTAATAAAAGTTAAGGAGAAGTTTATAAAGTTTCATTTACTTCCTAATCTTTACTTTAATATTAAGTCTTTTAAGTTAAAGAAGGTATTAGATTATTACAACCTGCACCCGACACAGGCCTCGAGAGGACTGGCGCGGGTTAAGACAGAACGTATGGCAGGATGCCAACAAGTAAGGGGCGTTCCGAAGACGGCTTGTTAAGCTAGCACTCCTAGACGGGGGTTTAATGTCACTGTAGGTCGCTGTCACTATAATGCACAGAGGTGAGTCTGAACAGTAGGACATAAATGAATAATTAAATACTAGCGTGAGGAACCAGAGTCCCTTACGGTGGTTGTGGGCATAACTATAACTATCTATACTAACTAACTAAGAGGTACCTTATACCTTGATCACTGTGCTCTCGTTAAGAGGCAGTGAGTAGAGTGATTACCTTTCGGGGTTACTTACCTTAATCACTAGGTCTTAGCGAGATTAGAGTGAGCAAACAACGATTAGTTATAAGGGCTTCAGGTCTTTACACCCCTAGCCCAGTGTACAGTACCGTGCGTACTACCTTTTTACACTGTTCCTTCTATAGGGGATTTATCAGGCCACCCCGGCCCAAGTGACGGCCTATAAGGTCGTTACACGATTCCCCCTCTTTAACATTCTTTTTCTATAAAGAATTCCAATAGGCTCCTTCTTTCCACAACACGACGATACCTACTAATAAAGTAAAGAAGAACAAGAAAAGCACTGCCCCCTTATCCACCGTTCGCCGTACTGCTTTTACAGAATTTATTTTAACTTTTAGCATTATAATGCCTGTAAAGTGCAGTTATTATTAACGCTTAGAACTGGCCGACTGTAAAGTGGCCAGTAAGAGTAAGTCGTGTGGCCACTATATGGCAGCTGGTAGGACTGTATACTTGTTTTATAACGTTTACAGAAACGACCTATCTGTCCTCCACCAGGTTCTAGACGAAAAGTATCATCTTAACTCCAAGGAACGTAACACCTTTACAAAGCTCCTTCACATTAAGGACCAGCAGAAGTCCTTAACCGCTTATACTAACGAGCTTTTCAGCCATAAGTTGGAGATTATTACCAAAGAGGAGCGCTTAGCGCAGGAGGTAACCGTACCAGTTCCTAAGTTTAACTAGGGAGGTTTCCTGGCGGAGTTAGCACGTGGTCCTCTTTCTAGGGGGTCGCCACAGCCGGTAACTTCTTCTTAACTTAATCCGTTACTCTTTTCTTTTAATAAACGAAAACGGCCTTTCCTAACACAGCGGTAACGCACCTGCTTATTCTCTTTTTATTAACTTTTTTTTTTAACAGTACTTATTTTCATACGGAACGTGCCGGGAACTCTAAAGGAGGCCTAGCCTCCTTATTAGGTTTAAGGTCCTTATAACCCTGGTTAAGGCTTCTGATAAATGTCCTTCCATACCTACTAAGGAGTTTCCTACCGCTTCTTAGGCTCTAGGTCCCATAGTGGTCTTACTCTTTAGTATAGTAATTTAAATGTTAGATCTTATCTTATTCCTAGTTTTTATCGTTAGTTTTAATCTGTTAAGATTCTTTTAGTGGAACTCTATAATTAAATCTAAACACTTAAGGTTTTTAACTAGTTCCTATAAGTTACTTTCAGGGCTGTAATCTAACTACTTAATAAGATACTTAAACGTGTTCTTTCCCTTTTATAAATCTATAACTTCCTTAACGTTATACTTATCTTTATTAACGTTAACCTTAATCTTCTTTTCTAAAGGAACTCCCTTTAAGGCAGGTTTTAAAAGTGAGATATGAAAAACCTTAATTTACACTTTTATACTAATAGGTAAGTCTAATTTATAATTAAAGGTAGTAACCTTTTTCTTAATCTGGAACAGTCTGTACCTTTTAAAGTTAAGCTTCTTATTAAATCGTTTCAAATGTAAGTTTTATGAAAAAAGGTAAATATAGTCCCCCTTCTGAAAAGTTAGTCCCTTAACTTATTCACTATTATAATAAAGTCCTTTCTTAAGCATTAGTTACTTAGTTTAATATTTATTAGTAAACTTCTTTATTTATTCACATATAAACTTAAGTTTGGCTTATAAGTGGTTATGCAGTTCTTACATTTAGTCTACACGGATTACGGCTTAGGGGGTGCTAATAGGCGGGCCTTAATAGAGCTTAGGCTCCTTATTATAATTAGTGAAGAATGGTGACACACTTATTAACTTAACTGGTATTATATTATAAGTTATTTATACTGTTAGTAATAACTTAAGTTAATTATCTTATTTAAAGTTAATATAAGCTTAAAGATACGTTATAAGTATCTAGTTAACTTACTTTATTTAGCTGTCTGTTTATAGGTGGAATGTTATTAAAAGTTTACTCTTTACACCTATTCTTTACATTAGTCCTTACCAGAACTTTAATATAATCAGCTTATCTCGATCTATAACGATGTTATTTAATTAAAAGTGTTATAAAACTACCTTTTTCTTAAAGATATAAATAAGTTACTTTATTATTATATTCTTTAAGGTTAGTAAAAAGTAGGCCTATTTTATTAATCTGTTAACCACCATAAGGATCTGGTTATAAGTGACTTTTATAACAGGGTCCCTAGACTTTAAGATCCTAGTAATAAAATTAAGTAAAATTAAACTTTATAACACCTGTGGTATAGGGAGTGGTTTAAGAAGCCTATAAGGCTTATAACGTTAATTCTGCTTCCAGTGGCAGATGTTACAGTTATTAACCACTTCCTTAATTAACTTCTTTATTCCTAGGAAGGTATATGCTTATTAAGCTTATATAAAAGTTTTAACTTAACTTATATATCCTCTAAGTTAAGATTTATAAACCTACTAAATATACTCTTTCTATTTATCTAGGTCGTAAACGTACAGTTTCTCTTAATACTAAAGCCTTACTCTTAGTTTAGGCACACTGTTTACACCTTTTAATAGCTATTCCAGCTAATAACCAGTTTCGTTATAGTTTAGATATATTAGGCACTCCTTCCCATAGTCTTATATATACCTTAAAAAGTCTCCTAAAGGGCACTTATACTTATAAGTGCCTTCTATTAACCTTCTTACTTAAAAGTCCTGTTATTACTAATAGATATTATACTCTGTTTATAAGTTTATATAGACTTTAATAATTTATTCTAATATCTAGTCATTTAACACTTATAACGTATACTTTAATATGCTGTTTTTAGCTTTATTAAATATGGTAATAGGGATTAAAATTAAATTAGCATCCTTATAATCCTATCTCCAGTTAAAAACATTAACTTACCTATTATCTTTTCCTTTAATATGGTAAATTTAAAAGTGGAATGGGGTTATTAATTCTGCTTATTATACTTATTATAGGTTAAGTTCCTTTATTAGGAAGTATTAAAGGTTATTATAATCTGAAAAGACTTAAACTGGCTTTTTTATACCGTTTAAATACAGTGCTTACTTAGTAAAATACTAAATAATCACTATTAATTCCTTATTATAAATTAGGTATTATAAGGCTAGGCTGTGGATTCCTTTTAATAAGAAGGTAACTGGGTAGTGTTTCCTATTATCCTGGATTTAACTAAGTTCTCCACTAATTACGAACTCTAAAAAGTCAGTCTTGACTTAAAAAGGCTTTAAGAAATCAGGGAGGGTTAAAACTGGTGTTATAATAAAGGTGTGCTTAAGGTCTTTAACCACCTTCTGCTATTTATTAATCCACTTAAACGGCTTTCCCTTACCTGTAAGTTCGTAAAGTGGTCTTACGATTTTTATAAAGTACCTGATAAAATAGCGATAAAAGTTTATAAAGCTAATAAAGGTTTATAATTATTTTTAGTTCTTTAAAATAGGCCAGTCCCTAACTACTTTTATCTTCTCTAGTTACATTTTAAGCTTTTTAAGGGTTACTTTAAACCTTAAATAGTTTAGTTCTTAAATGTGGAAGTGGCTCTTCTTTAAATTTATTATCAGTTTCACTTTTTTAAAAGCTGTTAAAACTTATTATATATATTTTTAATATTTTTTTAAAGTTTTAGAATAAATTAAGATGTCGTTTAAATATATAAAGATAAACTTATTAAGGAAGGGGTAAAGAACGCTATTAATGAGGCTTTAAAAAGTCGCAGGGGTATTTATTAATCCTATTAGTATAATACAGTACTGGTAATACCTGTTATAAGTTTAAAAAGCTGTTTTATACTTATCCTCTTCCTTTACTCTAATGTGGTTAAACCCTATAAGGAAGTTGAGATTAAAGAACTAGTTTACTTTAATAATCCGTTCTTATATTTCTATAATAAGTGGTAATAGGTAACGATTCTTAATTATATCCTTATTTAATATTTAATAATTAATAACCATACGTAACTTACCGTCTCCCTTCCTTAAGATAAATAGTATTAGGTACCTTGCTAGGGATTAGGACTTTATAATAAACCTGTTTTTTAAGTTTTTATTAACATACTCCTACAGGGCCTTAACCTGCTGGGGATTCAAGTGGTAGGGCTGGAAGTTACGGAGCTTCACTCCCAGCTTTAACTTAATCTTATAGTCTTATAATCTATAGTCTGGTAATCACAGTATCTTTTTTCTAAACAGGGTAAACTTCCTGTACTTTACAGGTACCTTAAATAAATCGACTTTTTCACTTATCTGTAGGTTGGCTCTTTACTTTTCTCCACCTTTTAAGTTATCACTTAAGTAATACGGTAGACTCTTTAATCCTTTAACTGTCTTTATAAACCTGACTTAAACTGTGCTTAGTTTTAAGGGTTTAGTATACTTTTAAGTACTTTATATATCTTTAAAGCGGTTTAAAGCTTTCTTAACTTTCTTTAAACGGTAATCACAATTAGGGGACTTGCCGAAGGCAAGGTAGCTACTCCTTTAGTTAATCACAGGATTATACTTAGAATTATATCATAACCTGTAACTAATGTAACGTTAAAGTCCACTTATTATTTATCCCCGTCCACTTTAATTAAAAGTGGTAAGTGGTAGGTGACCTTACTGTTATTATATTAATACAGGCCTCCTTCTCCATTTTAAATAGAAATAACCTCTTTATACTCTTTATTAAGAAGTTTCCTTCAGTTAACTAATAAGGGGTACACTAGGTTAAAAACACTCCCGCTATTAATCACTGCTTTTACCTTAAATAACCTCCCTTTTCCATCTATTATATTAACACTAATAGAATAATGCTTATACTTTTTTAATATTTAAGTTATAGTAACCATTTATCTTTAAGGTCTTATCTAACCTAACCTTTAAATACCTCTCCTTCTTCTTAAGGTTTTTACTAACCAGCAAACTACTAGTTTCCGGCCCTTTTAAAGGGCTTATAACCTTTTCCCAATTCCTTCTGGAAAAATAAGCAGCTTTAATAAACTTAGCAGTTAACCTTTCTTAAGTTCTTACGCCTTAACGTCTAGTCGACTTTAAATAGTATAATGTTCTTAAAGTCCTTAATAAGTCAATAATACACTTTACAGGCTTAAATCACAATAATATCTTTTTACTCTTAAATCCGTTAATAATCTTCCCACTTTTACCATTCCTTAACTTTTCCGTTAAAATATAGTAAACATATCACAACTAGGCAGTTATTAAATACCCCTCCTTACCAGCACGTAACGGGGGCTTAATTAACTACAGTAACCTTCCACTTATTACCAGATTCCCTTATTAGGGAGTAGGAAACTTAATAGTAAGCTGGTTCTAACTCCACTTTTATAACGGCGTGTTGGGTTTTTACAACCCTAACCCGGCCAGTGTGGTTAGAACAGTGTGGCTGGATCCACGCAGCCGCTCCGCGGCTGCATCCGTGGATCTGCACAGCCAAGAACGCCAGACTCCACTGCCAACCTCGTATTCAGTCAGCCAACCTCGCTTCGCAGAAGCGAGTGTGGCCAATGCACTCTGTGCACTGGCCACCCTCACGGCTATAATAACACGGCTTCCACTCTCGAAGATAGAAATAAAGAATCACCTTTAACACACTCTGCTTTCTAATGCCTTGACCCCTTTTGCTTTTTAACAGGTTATGAGCCCGGAGTCTCCTCTTTCTGCACTATTTTAGCTTCCAGCCACTGCACTATCCTGGCTTCCAGCCACCTACACTACTTGGCTTCTAGCCACTCGCTGCACTCTGTGCAAGCAATTATATATTGTAATCCGCAGGTATAAGTTGTGTTCGCAGTTGTGAATAACAATAACCCACGTGGCCTAAAACACTTGTGTTTGGCCTAGTGGTATAACCCTCCACACTCTAACTTTGGATTTGTGAAGGTTGCGAGTTCGACTTGCGTGTAAGTTAGGTTCTCTTGTGTTTGTATAAATAATTATACACTACTATACGTAGTTATAAATTGTGTTTTACAATTTAGAATAAATAATAACCCACTTGACTGTATGAAACACTTGTGTTTGGCCTAGTGGTATAACCTTCCACATTTCACTTTTAGACTTGTGAAAGCTGTGAGTTTGACTTATATATAAGCTGGATTTTTTTTTCCGTTTTGTATAAATAATTATACTGTAATATATAAGTATAAGTTGTGTTTATAATTGTGAATAATAAATATAATTATAAAACACTTATGTGTTTAACCTAATGGTATAAACTCTTCACAATCTACCTCTAGATTTGTGAAGGTTATGAGTTCAACTTATATATAAGTTAGGATTTTTCTACCTTATGGATTTACCTAGTGTGCAATCACTTTAATTAAACTGTGTTTGGAAAATTCAACCTATTTAGTAGTTTCTTCTAAGTAATCTGGACTCCTAGTATTGTAAACCACTGTATTCTACAGAGGTATAAGATAAAGCCCGCTATGGCTGAAAAACTGGATTAGAAACTCTCCTAACAGAGAGAAGAAAAAATAACAGCTGTTTTAGCTGCAGAACTTTTAAAATTAGCCTTATAAACTGAAGATGAAGATATTATACTTAAAAACGTTCCAGCATTTGATGTATATAATAATAATAATAATACTTATACTCTTTTAAATACTATAATAAATAACCCTTTAGTTCTGAAGTATGGTTTGAAGGATTTATTAGATTGGGTAAAAGATTTATATATAGAAAGAGATATAAATCTTATATATAAATTCATATTTGATACTGGCGTATCAGTCTATGTAATAAGTAATAAATTATAGTTCACTTTATATAAAGAAATAAATACTACTGTAAAGTGGGGTGAAGTAAAAACCCTATTAGTATGTGGAGAAGGAATATGTAAAATAACCTTTACTAATACTGGGAAAGAAGCCACTCTGAGGAAGTGTTTTTATATATTAGAATTAGGTATAAATATAATAGGTGTTACTACACTGCCTCTAGATATCCTTTAGATTGGTGGAAATAATACCCTTATTATAATAAAAAATAACTAAGTAATAATAAAAGGGCAAGTGAAAGAAGGCTTATACTTTCTACCTGTATAACCTTTTATATACTTTATAAATATAATAATGGATTTACTCTATTAAAGATTCGCTTATATAAATAAACAGAATCTGCAGAATCTGGTGAAAAATACTATAATAAATAACCACTATAAATAAAATAATAATAATAATAATACCTGCTTAGAATGTGAAGTGTGTGTGTAAGCAGAACTTCTAAATAAACGAAATAAAGAAAGTAGTAATAAAATACAATATAACTATATGGAAAAAATATCTAGCGACCTCTGTGGGCCGTTTAGAATAAAAACATATGATAAAAAATCATACTTTATAACCTTCCTTAATAAAAAATCTAGATATCTAAAGGTATAGCTTTTAGTTAATAAAACAGAAGTACTTTTAGTATTTTTAAAATATAAAGTAAGGGCTGAGAATAATATAAAAGGATATAAAATATGCGTTTTTTAATGTGATAATGGGACCGAATATAAACACCTACTGAAGTACTTGATTAAAGAAGGTATAATAATATAATTAAGTCCTTTATACACGTATGAATGCAATGGCTTGCCAGAAAGAATAAACAGAATAATAATGGTCAAAGTACGTGCAGTATTAATATAATTAAACGTACCGAAATACCTATGGGGTGAAGCACTTTAAGCTATAATATATATATATAACAGAACACCTTACAGTGCCCTTGGATTTAAAACTTTATACGAAGTGGCTAATAATATAAAACTAAATATTGATAATATAAAGATCTGGGGTTTAATAACATATTATAAAATCAAAGGACTTAAACGATTAAAACTAGAACCATAAGCTGAAAAAGGAATTTTAGTAGGTTATGGTGAAGATAATAATAATTATAAAGTCTTTGACTTAAAATTAAGAAGAATAATATGGTTAAGGGATGTAAAAGTCCTTGAAGGCCAGTTTTTGAAAGAAAAATAAATAAAACATGTCTTTTTTTAAGAAGAAGTAGAAGAAATTGAAGCTGAAGGTTTTGATATAACTGATACACTATATAATAATAATTTAAATAATTTAAATAATAATAATTTAAATAATAATAATAATAATTTAAATAATTTAAATAACAATTCAAATAATAATAATAATAATTGTAATAATCCAAATAATAATGATAATTTAAATACTAGAATAATAACTAGGTCACAAACACGCTGCATAAATTCTAGCTAAGATATAGCTCTCTCTCTACCTTAAGTAGTGGTAGAAATTCCCAGAAAGAATGATGAATATTATAATTAATATTAAAGGATCCTTATAAACCTTATTACAAATAACGTTGATATATTTTATATAAAAGATACTTAGAAAGAGCCTTCCACTTATAAATAAGTAATAACTGGGCCAGAAAAAGAATAGTGGAATAATTCTATGTGTGAAGAATTAGAAGAGCTTGAAAATCAACGTATATGGGAGCTGGTTGATTTACTATATGATAGAAAGGCTTTTGGAGGCCGTTGGGTATATAAAAAGAAGATAAATAATACTAATAATACTATAAAATATAAATTAAGATGGGTAGTTTAAGGATTTAACTAGGTTGAATTTCTAGACTATTTAGAAACCTTTTCTACAGTATGTAGGCCAGAAACATACCAAATACTATTTATGATAGCTATATTAAATAAATGGCCTATATTATAATATGATGTGAAAAATGCCTTCGTGCATGCAGACATCGATCAAGAAATATACGTATAATTACTTACTGGTTTTTATAATAATAATAATAAAGTCTGTTGGCTGCGTAAAGCGCTGTACGGCTTAAAACAAGCTTTAAGGCTGTGGTATAAACATTTATTAAAGATATTAAATAAGTTGGGATTTGTTGTATTTAACTACGATGAAGGTGCCTTTATAAATCTAACTATACAGTGTATAATATTATGTTATGTTGATGATATAATAATAAGTGGTCCTGAGGCTGATAATATAATTGCCTAAATAAACAAAGCAAAGGACGATATAAAACTATAAGCACTGGGTGAAATAAATACATTCCTGGGAATAAATATCTTGATAGATTATAAAAATAATAAACTACATATGTATTAAAATAACTATACTAGAAATATATTAGAAAAATATAATAAAAATAACATATATCTAAAAAATAACCCTCTTCCAGCTAATAAATTGCAAGGCAATAATCAGAAGGCTTTATAAGAAGAAATAACAATATACTAACAGTATATAGGGTTATTGTTATATCTAGCCTTGAAAATAAGACCTGATATAGCCTTTGCAGTTCAGTACTGTGTAAGATACTGCTCCAACCCTGGAATTCTACACTTCTAAGCAGTAGATAATATATTCGGCTATTTAAATAAATATCCTGATTTAGGAATAATATATACTGGAGTAAATAATTATAATCTTATAATAAAAGCCTATAGCGATTCAGACTGGGGTAACTGCCTCGACAGTTGAAGATTAACTACTGGATATCTAACTACCCTTGGCAATAATTTAATAAGCTGGGGAGTTACATTACAGAAATCAGTAGCGCTTTTAAGCATAGAAGCTGAATATATGGCTATAACAGAATGTAGTAAAGAAACAGTCTATCTACAGAATATTATAAATGAATTAAATAATTCACTATAATTAAAAATACCAATAAATATACCTGTTATATTAGAAGATAACACAGGTGTTATAAAACTTGGTCATAATGCAGAATTTCATAAAAGAACTAAGTATATTGATATAAAATACCACTATATAAGAGAATTAGTTGAAAATAACAAAATAAGAATACTATATATAAATACCAAAGAACAACTAGCAGACCCCTTAACAAAACCAATAACCGGCCCTATACTTAATATATGGCGTAATAAAATCGGGCTTGAAAAATATCAGCCCGGGGGGGTAGAAAAATAAGAAGGTTTTTTATCTAATTATAA
>Ga0247780_1001071_pt1 | contig 19443 bp, 21 predicted proteins | sample UWRJL079202R5_FD_179927 | JGI IMG/M metagenome (GOLD analysis project Ga0247780, IMG submission 179927) | Plant litter microbial communities from Arlington Agricultural Research Station in Wisconsin, United States - UWRJ-L079-202R-5 | ecosystem: Environmental > Terrestrial > Plant litter >... | reverse complement strand
AGGCCCTGCCAGAAACCCAAGCCCCATTTGTACCTACATGAATGTCGGGCCCCAGTGGTAATCCGTCGTCGGCATGTCAGCCGCACAGCCGTCCGGCAACCCACCGCGCCAGAAGTGACAGGGTAGGTGGTGAGATTCCTTTCATCCTCTGCAGCTTCATCTAGTGAGTGAGATAAACCAACGCTGATCTTACTAGCACATGGCTGGTCTGTAGGAAGCGGTAGGATTGAGGGCTACTACTCCCGATTGGGACAATATGCCGATCCGTTCGTGCCTTGGAAGATGGGGCCGAAATGTTGATTAATCCAAAGCAAAGCTGAAATTGTGCATTATGTGACGGCAGGTGGATACACCATTGTCACGGAAATGACCTTTTTAGGTACCTTGAAAGTATAAAGACCAAGCGATTTCCACTCTCTCCGCTTAACTTTCTCGTCTTCTTGGTAGCCTCTTCTTGCACTATCACACCAAGATATTCATATTCGACTCCAATATCATCTGCCCATATAATCTACACTCTCTCATCTCATCTCATCATCATGAAAAACACCGCCTTCCTTGCCGTGACGCTCGGGGCCATGCACGTCGCCCTCGCTGCACCCGTTGCGGCCCCTGAGCCCGCTCCGGCCCCCGTCCCTGCTCCGGCCCCCGCTCCGGGCCCGGACCCTCTCCCTCTGCCGGAGCCCGCACCGGGACCCCTGCCCGTTCCCATGCCGGAGAATGCCGGTACATCGGGGAATTCCTACTGCACCGTTATGTAAGCGGTAGCTCTCAGGGGCAACCAGCCAAGTCAGGAGGAGTCGGGTATGTGGTAAGAGATCCCCACCTCTGTCAGGCATCTGCAGCGATGGCTAGCTGGCGAGAGAGATTAACTAACAGAATTCGTGCCAGTGGGATCCATGAGCTGGGTAGGCAACAGTGGAAGGGCGGACGGATGACTGCATATCTACTCAACTTGGTATCATGTCCATTTCAGGCTGTCTTGCTGTTAATATCATGTTCTTATCTTGGTATTTCTTGGTATTTTGGGGGATGATCAAACTAGTCGTTAACGACATAGAAATTTGAACCTGAATTCCAGTATAAAAGGAAGTAACTTTCATCGCCCTTCGGTTTGTTTCAGCACCAGACTCTTGATCCTCAAAATATTCACATTCCAGAAGTTTTTCCTGCAACAATTGCCCATATAACCACACACAAACACCGCCTCATCCCATCTCTCACCATGAAAACTCCCACCATCCTCGCCCTTCTCCTCGGCACCCTCCACATTGCCCTCGCCGCAGCGCCTAAGCCTGCCCCTGCTCCGACCCCGGCTCCGGCTCCAATCCCCGGACCTCTCTCGGCACTGGCACTTACTGTGCCGTCATGTGGTAAGTTTGTGTTTCCGCGCCCAGTTAAGGTATCAAGACACCTAACTTTACGATTAGAAGCAAATCTCACAGGGGTTGGTCATACGGCTTTTGGAGCGGGATTTGGGACTGTGCGGGGTACTCGTTTGGTGTGTTCAATTCTGCTTGTAGTGTTCTGTTAGATATCTAGGTACCGGGTATGTTGAGGGTTGAAAGTATTGTGCTGCGCATGGCCACTCGTTTGGGTCCCCGTGTGGTGCGGCGTGCTGAGAGGAAAGATGCATGCACATGTGGCTGATTTAGATCTAATACACGTACATGGCAACCAGCAACCGGCAAGATCCTGTGTGTTTTTGACGGAGAGATCAGCTGCAGTTCCAATGCTGTACAAGTCTTCGGTACCTTTGGACTTGAGATGTGTCGAACTGCAGCGGCAGTTCTTGGCGCTCAGGCGCGCAGGCGCCTTACCGCTCCAGGCTAGGCTGGAGCGCAGGAGCCTTTCGTCAGGTGCTCTCCTCACACACAGGGAGCTCTCTTTTATATTTAGTCTGGGAGCTTCGCTCCCACCCTTTCTACCTAATCAAGTCACTTTGTAACTGCACTTCCGCTGCTCCAATAAGCTCCGTACCCTTAGTGAAACGTTCCACAGTTATGAGCCCGGCTTTATCTAACTAAGTAAAGTGTAGAATAAAGTACTTGAGATGCTTATAAGCAGCGCCCTCCGTAAAACCTTTAATAATACGCAAAATCCTTTCTAACCCGATAAATCCAAACCCATTCACTAATCCACAGGTCCAGCTTATTATAACTGAAGAGACCACACTTTATAACGGCATCCCCACTAACAGCTAGAAGCTTAAGAGCTTACAAGACTGGCCCGACTGGATCAGGACCCTCGAATACCATATAATAAACTAAGGGATCTGGGACCTGATCAATCCAGCTACTCCTAACGTAGCGAATCCACACATTAAGCCGAGAATTATAATAATTTACAAGCTTATAAGCAAACGATAGGAAATGGTAACCGTTATTTACAACCTAAGCATTACATTTTAAAAAAAAACACCTAAAGCTTTAAGAGACGTTACGAATAAGTTAAATCTTAAAACAGTTACAGTAAAAGAGGTTAAAGATAAACATAATTATCTGGTAGTTATAACTACTACTTATATCACTATTATAACTGAAATAATTAGAGCGTATTAACACATTCAGAACTAGGTTAACCGTACGGTTAATAAGAGCTTTAAGGCGTTAATAATGTAACAGATAATCTAGAACGGCAGATTTATAATTTAAAGGTTTATACACTTCTTAAAAAAACGCCTTAAGCCTAGCTAAACCTTACTAACCTCCCTAATGCGTTAAAAGTATTAAGTAGTTATAAAATAAGTTAAAAGCGCTAATATGTTAAAAGAGTAATAGATAAAGGATTAAGAGGTAACCTATTATAAGGTAGAAGGTCTTAATATTACGGAGATTAAGGGCCCCCTAGCTATTAAAGACTGGCTTAGGGCTATTTAAGTGTGTATAACGCCTATATAGGCTGGTTTAAAGCTTGTTAAACTAGTGGAATAAAAAGTCTAAAGGCTTTTAATAAAAGGAGTTATACATTACGTTAAACTTATCTTAATATTTATTAATAAAGTAAAATTCTTAATTAAAGGAGGTAATTAATTAAGTAGTATATTTTATATTAATTATAGAAGCCCTAGCTCTGGAGTATTAGAGAAGCTTAAATAAAGCTTTAAAAAGGATTACCCTTGCAGAGAAAAGCACCCTTAACCACCCGCTAACTGTTACACCCTACACTTAACAGTTACTAGATCAGTTCTTACATATATTATTAAACACATTAAGTAATTAATATCTGACACTAAGGAGAAGGTTAAAACGTAATTTACTAGCTTTAAGTAGTTTAAAGTTTATAAAACCTGTTAAGAGAAATAAGGAGCTGCTTTAATTACTTTAAGTAAAGATAGCTTAACTGTTTTAACGTTTTTAAGATTTATTAATACTGTAATAATCAGCACTTATATAATAGAAATAATCACTAAAGTGACAGGGCAGTTCATTACTATTAGATTTACTAGGCACTTACTCTTTAATAGCACTTTAGTTAATAATTATAAAGTAATACACTTTATTAATTGTAAATTACTATTAGTTAAGGGGAGCTTTTAATAAATTAAAGCTGGAGATTACGTTTAAGTAAGGATTAGCTTATTCTTAATTATTAGGTACAGTAAATGTGTAATCTTTAAGGTGTTTATAAGCTTTACAGGGGTTAACATTAAAGATCTAGTACTTAATAAAGTTATTATAGTGGAAGGATTTTATATTAACATTATCTTAAAAGCTTTAATTGTTAAAGTAGGAGCTTAGTATTATAGTTTTAACTATACACTTCGTTACAGTAATATGGAAAAGAATATAGTGTTAAGGAAGCTAAAGCGCTAGTATAATTTAATATTCCTTTAATACACTTTTATTATCGCTTACCTAAGTTTCCTTATACTTATTACTGTAAGTGTTATAAGTAGGATATTAATAATTATAATAATATAAGGAGTAAAGTACTTATATTAATGGTTACGCCTGTAAGAGGATATAAAGAGCCTTTAGTACACTTACGTAGGCTATTTAGGACCAGATGCTTTAAGGAAACTTATTAAGCAAGTATGTAACGTAGCGATTACAGGTATAAAGATTATTAACTGTAAACATTATACGTTTATGCACTTATATTAAGTCATTTTAAGGCGCTACTTTAAAGGATTCTCTTATTACCTGTTTTTATAAGTTAATTAAGATCTTTTTTACTTTAATAAAGTATAGGACGGATTAATTTACTTATTTATAGTTAAGGATAAGTATAGCAGTAAGCTTTTTTATTATATATTATAGGATAAAAAGGGGCTAGAAGTGTTTAGAACTATTAAAAACTTTATAAACTAGGTAAAGTAGCAGTTTAAGCTTACTATATATATTATACACTAAGATTAAGAGACTTCTGTGATTATAATTAAGGGATACACGCTATATTAGCTTTAGGTAGTTAAAAAGGGTATTAAGATTAAAGCCACTCTGTTATATATATATAAATTAAACAGTGGGAGTAAACACACAGGTTAAGAGCTAATTGTAAAGGTTATTAAGATAAAAGAGGGAGTAAACCTCCTTAAATCAATCTGGCTTAAAAGCTTACGTGCGGCTGCCTACTTACATGGTATAAGCCCTAACTGCTAAAACGACTAGCTATTACCTAATAAGAAGCTTATAAAATGGTTTTATTAGTATTTCCAGTAGTACACTTTACTAAGTAAGCTTAACAGGAGCCTAACTAATAATTACCACTTAAACTAAAGTGGGATTTACACTTACGGCTGCTAAGCTTACATTCTTGATAAAAAGTGAGAGGTAGAGTAGAATAAATTTAATTTTAAGATTAAACTTTAAGGGTATATTAAGTATTTGGTTAGTTATATTACCTTTAATATCTACCGTATTTAGTGCCTGTAACTGAAAACGGTGTTTATAACGTGTAACGTGGTGTTTAATAAGAAGCTCTTTTATAAAAAGGAAACTAAGGAAGTAAAAGCACTGTTAGTATAGGTTACTTAATAGCTGCTTAGCTTTATTAATATTAAGTAATAAGTATAGGACGTTATATCTATACTTAAGCTTCTTACTAACGTTTTAAACTTAAATATTACGCCTAAGCTTAATAATAACGAAACTCCGACTAAATTTAAAGATAAAGATGCTCTTAAGGGTTAAAACTTAGGGGTAAGTACGCTTAAAGACAGTATAGCGCTCCTTTAAATTAAGGATAAACTTACAGGGCTTAAATAAAGCTTTATAAGCTTTAAACGAGGACTTCTAACCCTAAAGTAAACATTAAAGGCTAAATTATAGTTAGAAGCTTAAGGTGCGCCAGTTTACCTAATTAGCGAGAGTAGTGTAAGATTATTAACAGGTAATTATTTACTAACGGGTGAAACATTATTATTAACGGGTGATAGGTTTAGAGAAATTAAGGAGCTTTTTAAGTAAGGGTCTGGATGACGAGAAACTCCAGAATAGTAAGATAAGGCTTCTGCTAATAATGTAAAGCTATGTATAACTCTTAAGGAAAACGGCCATTTATAGGAGGATAGTAGTAATAAGACGTTTATAACCTTTAAATATAAAGCTTTAAAGGAGTATAAAGATGTTTTATTAAAAGATTTAACTAAAGATATTATTATAGTGGTAAAGCTAGAAGTACTGGAAATATATAACACGCGCTTACGAATTAACTACCCTTCTGTAATAAGATAGAGTAAGAGACTTTAAGGGCAGCCAGCTCCCCCCGGAACACTTAAGTTAGTAATTTACACGTTTACTATTTAGATCTATAATAAAGAAAGAATTAACCACTTAGTTTTTAATAAAAGCTTTACAGGTTTCTTCGCAACGTTCTTACCTAATTAGTAAACAGTAATTAAAGAAGGGAGCAGAGCTTATAAAATATTACACGTTATGTTCTAAACGGCAGTGCTTTAAATAAAAGTGAGGTTTAACGCTTCTCTAAATATACTTTACCTTAATTAAGATAATCTCTCTAAATTATAACTATTAAAGTATTAAAGAGATCTTAATAACCACTTACTTAGCCTATAGTTTAAAAAGGTATATTAAGTTAAGATATAACACCTTTTACGTAAAGGAACGTGGTGTAAGATTAAGTACATTACAGTACGCTTACAGCTGCTCCCACTTAAATAAGTGTTTACTTATAAGTTTTATAAAGACAGTACGCTTAATAAATGTAAGGTAAGGATCTGTGTAAAAGGCGACTTATAAAAGGTTAACACGCTTTAAAATACCTATATAGTAACTTTAGTTACTTACTTATTTAAGATAATAATGGCTTTTACTACTTAACAAGACTTAAAAGTCTGGCAGTTTAATATGGTTTAGGCTTTCTTATATACTAAGCGAGATAATAACTCCCCAGTAATGTATAAGCTCCTAGATAGCTTTAAGGAAAAAGGCCTTTGCTGTAAGCTTAAATGAGTGCTGTACGGCTTATATAACTTATTATTATTATAATATAAGGAGTTTACGTTAACGTTAACAGAGCTTAGCCTTACCCTATTAAATAAAGAGCCATACCTTATATTTAATAAGAATAAGACTATATATATACTCTTTTACATAGATAATTACCTTATAATATTTATAAAAGAGTATTATAAAGTTATAAAAGTTATTATATAAGAGCTTTACGTAAAATATAAAGTTTATGAAAAAAGGCCGATTACCAGCTTTATTAACATTTAAGTAATTAAAGACTGGAGCAAACGAAAGCTCTAGCTAGTTCATAACTAATATATTAAGAAAATCACTAAGCGGTATAACCTTTTAAAGGGTGTGTTCCTAAACATCCCCCTCCCCAGTATAAAACTCTTTAAGAACACAGGGAGCGTGTCGAAGGCAGAGGTTAAAGAGTATTAAAAGCTTATAAAATCTATTCTATATATAGTAATTATAATTTAACTTAACATAGCCTTTTTAGCCTTAATCCTCTTACAGTTTCTCACTAACCTAAGCCTAAAGCACCTAGCTATAGTGAAATAGACAATTAGGTACCTGTACAGCTTACGATACATAGGGATTAAATACAGTAAAGTAAGGTAAAAGGTTCTTATAATCGTAAGTAACGCTTCTTTTGTAAATAACACTAAAATACACCACTTATTATAAAGGTACATTATAATGCTCTTTAATAGCGTAATTAATTAAAGAGCTGTTTACTAACATACAGTTATAACGTCGTTAACCGAAGCTGAACTGCTCGCACTCACGTATACAGCTAAAGAGACTATAACGTTTAAAAGGCTTATAACTGATATCACCTATAAGTTTAACCTAGTCTAGAGGATCTTCTATAATAACCAGTAAACAATACGGCTAATAGTTAAAGAGAACGTAAGAGTGAACACTAAACTCCAGTATATTAATATCCATAACATATAGGCTTACCAGGAGTATATTAAAGGCTCGTTTAAAGTCTTATATCTTCCTACGTAACAGATGTTAACAGATAGACTTACTAAACTGCTCTTACGGCAGCGCTTTAAGCACTTTATAACGCTTATAAGATTAGAGGACATTAGTTATATAGTAAAGGGAACTGTAGCAGAGAAGCTGTAAGATTAAAGGAAGTACCGCTCCCACAATCTCTACACACGAAGGCGCAACGCCGTAGGTGTAATAAAAGACGAAATAAGCCTAAAGGTAATAAGATAACAGGTTAGATATAACACTCCGCTAAATGTGGGAGGCTAAGTTAATAAGCTTACCAATCACAGCGACGGCACGCTCCTTTAAGGAGCTAAAGCCCCGAATAACATTAACGCTACTAGGTAAAACGCTACTAGCAGCCACTACAATCTCTTCTCAGCTTAACCAAGCTAAAGGCTTAGTAAGTAACGCCTGTAATATAACTTTATGATTTTTAAGCTCCTATTATAAGTAGTTAAAGTAAAACTAGCTTACGGAATATAAAAGACTTACAGCAGCCGGAGCTCCACCCTGTAAAGCTGTGAGAAACTTATCCCTAAAGGGCTTAATTAAGAACAGGCTAAGTAGTAAGTTAACTAAACACGTAATTAAGTCTATAAGAAGAGCACTTATACCAGTATATAAGAGTAACTATTAATGTAATAATAGTAACGTGTTAAAGTGCTGATTGACTTATAATAACAGCTATTACTATTACTAATAATAGCACTCTATAAGCACCTTAAACAGACTTTACTACGCTTAAGTGTGGTTACTAGTAAGTAGGGTAACTTAACAGCACGTAACTTATTCTTCCTGCTAAAAGCTTAAAGTTAAACACAAGCATTTACTACTGTAAAAGCGAATCCACTCACATCAGCGTTATAGGAGGCTTAACCTCCTCCTCTTCCTTATCCTCCTCCTTATGGGAGGGTAAGTGGGGGGGTAAGCTAAGCGGCTTAAGCGACGGGGTCAGGGTGCAGGCGCGGGGCTTAAGCTTTTTAACACTTAAATTAAAGTCAGCCGCTACTTTTAAACGATAAGAGTAAGTGAAACTTACGCTGTAAGTGCTCTCTTCTTATTATGAAGCTTTTGATTATAGAGTACGTTAGAACTAAAGCAGAAGAAAGAGCGGTGGAAACACTCACAGACGAGACTAATTACGCTTTTAATAAGAACTGGATATGCAGAGCACGTTAGTAAGTAGAAACGACAGTTTTTTTAAGTAGAAGGAGCAGGATTTACGTTTTCTTAGGGCGTAAGCCCGCGGTCTTTACGTTAGCCATGGTGGCTGGGAGCGGAAGTGAGAATAGTGGTGTTCTTAATTTTTTATATTTGCCTGAAGAAAGTAAACAAACAGAGGGAAAGATTACGAGCTCTTAACATGGAGTTAAGAAGCTTAGACCACCTAAGCTTACCGCTTTCGGTTTAGCGCGCGCCGAAAACGCGACTGCGCACTAACTCGACCACAATTAGGAAGTTACAGGCTTAACTCGCCTCCGGACCTCATTATTTTCTATCTATAGCGAACTTCTTTTCGAACGTTCAGGCGCTCAGAACGCAGTTCTGAGCACCTGGGGGGTGTGTCGAACTGCAGCGGCAGTTCTTGGCGCTCAGGCGCGCAGGCGCCTTACCGCTCCAGGCTAGGCTGGAGCGCAGGAGCCTTTCGTCAGGTGCTCTCCTCACACACAGGGAGCTCTCTTTTTTTGTATTTAGTCTGGGAGCTTCGCTCCCACCCTTTCTACCTAATCAAGTCACTTTGCAACTGCACTTCCGCTGCTCCAATGAGCTCCGTACCCTCAGTGAAACGTTCCACAAGATGTAATTTCCTACCTTACCTACCCAGTGGTGTCAGAGATGCCTGTACCCGATTACCTGACCAGCCGGACTGTCAGCCCCCATGGAGCGACTAGCGCCGGCTCCGGCCCCACTCCGGCCAGCCCCCCACCTCCGGACCTTGCATTTGCCACGATGTTCATTGCTGCAACCTCTAGGTTACTAGCAGCCTCTACACTCCAAGACCTCATGCAGCACCGCGCATGCGATGCTACCCCTCTCCCCATCGCCGGCTCAAATGCTGCAATGCAAAGAGTCTCGTGAGGCACATTTGCTGCCAGCAGAACACTGCTGTCGACGTCAGCCGTCAACCACACGATTACAAACACCTTAGCTGAAGAGAGCATAGCACGCGAAGCCAAGAAACATTCTACATAGGTGGGTAAGGCAGGTACTGGAATCCCCAATCATTCCAGACATGATCACCATCATTACCACCACAAGTTTCCAGGTTCTGTGCCTTCTGCTATAAAGAACTTAGGGGAAGTGATCCCCATCATTTGATCTACCCTACCAACCCCCTCTCCGTAACTCGGCCGCCTTAATCTCCAGGAGCTCTCCATCCCTCACCAATACCAACTCAGTCATCATGAAGGCTCGAGCTTCCATCTGTCTCGCCCTCCTCCTCAGCGCAGTGCAAATCACCCTCGCCGCACCAATCCCAATGTTCACCCCGGAGCAACGTCCCCGAGGAACCTACTGTGTTACCATGTAAGCGGCCGCTCTTGTTTGACAACCTGAACTCGTCTGCTACACCATGACTGCATGGATCGCCTTAGTAACGTCTTTTTGCGTGAAGGAATAAATGGCCTGGCTTTTGCGGGTTGACAATATGAGCTGTGCTGCCTTCCTTCACTTCTTTCAGGTTGGCTTGTTTTCCTACCTGAGCTAGTTTAGTGATGCTCACCTGATTGGAGAGATGAATGGAGTCTTGTTGCAGCTGCATGAGGGTGGCTCAAGTGCTTTAGGTCGGGGTGGCGGTAAGGTTGGATAATGCCAGGCTTTCCGTATCTGTATTAGGTAGTTTGAAGCGTTTGTGTGTTCTTCAAGGCCACCTGGGATAGGAAGCTTAGACTTTCGATGTGTGAGATAGATGTAGAGCAGACGTCGAAAGTGGAGGTCGAGTTGCAATCGCCAACCAATAGTGATGTAATACAGACACACTGCTTTGTCATTGTGCTGAAACATGGAATGGAAGCGGGATTTCAGTGTTGCATCAGTGCAAAGCGGGCTGCCCCCAAACAGTCCCAAAAACGTGGAATTGATTACCGACCACTTGGCTGCAGGACTAACAGCTGCACGGAACAACCCTAGGTTGGTTCCGTCCTGGGGCCGAAAAGAAGCTGACTGTAGTGCAGTGCATACCTAGCCGATTGGGGCAAGGGATGCCGTGCAGGCAGGTACTAGTAGGTGGCTAACATGCGGATTACTGAGCAGCTTTCGCTCCAAGCCAATGAGTGGTTGGCGGGGCTGAAAGTTGAAGGAGGATCGCCTACGAGCATACGAGCCAACGACTAGAAACAAGAACCGTGCTGATACACATCGAAGTGATTAGTATTCATTCCATGTTGGTAGATCGAAAGCAGCTCACTTTTTGGGACCGCTTGAATTTACCAATCCAGTGAAACCATCACAGCTGCCCGGGCGTTGGCTCGGCTTGCTCAAGTTGGCATACAGCGCGATAAGGAAGGAGCGACGCCGTACGCCGGTCCAAATTCGCTCAAAACCCAGAGATGAATCGGCGATGCCACAGACGACCATCCGAGCGGTCTGGTGCGCGTTGAGATAGGCAAATGGGTATTCTGATGCAATGTCGGCCAACATAACTAAGAGCCCCGTATACGGCGGACGCTAGAGCGGTCCCAAGGCTGTCGTCCACGCCAGAGCAGGTAACCAACAGGGAGGGAGGAAGAAGGATGCTGTTCGTGTTCGCTTGCAACGACCGGGGCCTTAGTATCGTTCAATTTTGGTGTAGTTCTAAGTCGCGGAAGACCAGAATCATCGAGGCGTTTGAGGATTCAGATCGGGAACAAATTGGCGTTTATGTGACCGAAGATTTTCCTTTGTGAGTCGCCGGCACGGTTTATTTGTTCGGGCCCGGCCGGAGGAATCCGCCCTTTCGTAGATCATTCGTTCCGTGTGATACCCTCTCTAGCAGCAGCAAAAGTCCTCTTCCAAGGTAAAAAAGATAAGTGCAGCTCAAGGGGTGGGTCCAGGGTTCGACGACTCGGATGGGCGAGCAACTTTCTTGACAACAGCCAGGTAGAGTCTGTCAGTGCCTTCACGGGTATCTCGTTCCATCCTCCACCGCTGCCGTCCCCTATGTGTTGGAGTCTTTTCCATACCCTCCATGAAAGCTGCAAGCCTGCTATCGAACGTAGGCTTCTTTCTCTGCACTCCAGCCGCTCCCATCAAGTCACTTTCCCCCCCCAAGTAACCCCGCAAAAGAAGCCAACCCCGCGGGCTCCTCGAACAAGAGGGTTTTCTTGCGTAGGACCTGTTTGCCCACTAAAGTCGTAACTACCAACATCACCCCAAGCACCGAAACAATGATATACGCAACCCAGTAAACAACAACCAACCGCATCCGCACCACCTCCAGAACGCCCGACTAGGACTCCGCCCTGTTGTTTCCCAACGGAACCAGTCCCTCTCTCGCCAAGGCCATCATGTAGACCGACGTAAACACATCCGAGATGGCGTCTGCCAACACGTCTTCCCCCAGCACAGCAAAAGCCTCCTCGTCAACACCACCAGCACGCGCACCTGCCGCGCTGCGCTGAATAGCGCGGTAAAGCACAAATGCACCCAAGTCATTCGTCTTCCAGACCTTCCGGCTCGAGAACGTCTGTGAGCTCAAGAGCTTCCGCTCAAAGAGCGGCCACGCCTCCTCCCAGTCAGCCCGCGCATCACGATGCTGGCCGGCCGGGTTGAACCGCAAGACTTTTCCGTCGCCATCTGACGGGAGGGTGAAAACAGTCAAGTCGTCTTCCACGCTGCGGTAGTTAACTGCGCCGACACCACGCTTGTGTTAGCGAGCATGGTCGGCGACGTTGGTGCAAAGTAGCCGTAGATAAAAGCAGGCGGCTGTATTGTGTGGTGGGATTGCAGGTTTTGTGTTGCGTCGCACTGAGGTATGCGCCGTTAGAGTTAGAGTCGCCAGTGACGGTCATGTCTTGCTGGATAGGGCAATCCTGGTCGAGGGCCGTCACGCGAATTTTGGCTACGATGTTGGGCGGCGGGGTCTGTGAGATGATGTTGATTTGGTACTCGGGGGTAGGTCGCAGAACTGAACAGCTGAGGCTTGCAGAGTGGGCAACTGTACAAGCGGTAAGGGAGGTGGCGTTAGTGGGCAATGAAGTATCTGGGGCCGGGGAAAAGGGTCGGAAGGCGTACTGATTTCCGTCCGTCCATGGAAGGGCGCCTGCTTGGTACAGAAGGACGGCTTTGGCTGTATCGATGAGGACGCGGCTGTCCATACTGCAGCCAGACTGAAGATGTTGTTGAAGTGGACGGGCATATCCTGAGGGAAGGTGGCTGTTCTGGTGACGAAAAGACCGGCCGATAGAGAGACCAGCGAAAACGACAGCCGCTGCCCGAGTATGGCCAGCCCAACAATCCAGTGATGATTCTAGAATGCGCGCCACGGTCTGCAGAGGATGAGCTGCGCTCTGTAGCAGGCCAACACGGTTTGACGTGCCGCACCACCGTTCTCCTTTGCCAGGTCGATAAATGGCTGACGATCAGATGCGCAGCTTGCAATCTCATGCCAGTAGATACCAAGCGAAGAGATGACAAGGGTGAGCAGAGACGTCCATATGAGATGTTGAGCGTTGTAGCCAAGAACATGCAAATCAGAGTTTCCGTTGATAGTAGCAAAGCCATTTTCCCGCTCCGATTGGATCAAGAGGGCGATTATTGCTGCGATGATACCGAGGGATAGGAAGCAGAAGATGCAGAGAGACCACGGCTAAATGGCAAGCGCAATCCATTCCTTCGGCTTGTTCGGAACCTGTTCATGTTGTGCAACGGATGGCTCCGTGGTCTTGATGATTTGTTCCGGGGGGCTTTCCGTAGGACTGCTAGGCAGGTCGTGTGATTTAGGGGCGCTGGCTCTTACCCCAGCTCCACTTCCTTCCGCGGCCTCGACGTCGACTGTTGAAAAGATTGGAGAAGCGGGATCGGTATTTGCCGGTGTGCTCTCCATTCCGGCTAGGTGTATAGACGTAGTAAACTTGAGGTCGGTGTCTCGGGAAGCGGAAGCGGAAGAGCAAAGTAGGGTTTTGAGGGAAAAAACCTATCAACATACTGTGAAAGGGGGTTAGCACATTCCAGTCAAGATTAATATGATCTTCTGAACTCTGAGAAGGCTCTAGCGTCCCGCGGAGTTACCATTTTGTTTTCTGCGGGGCTTCCTGCTTCACAGGCCGATACGCGAATAGGCATTGCCCCGTTGATAACTGTGTCACGCAAGCTTTCGGAGTTTTGAGCATCGGATATCTTGGCATCACCGAATTTCCAATCCAAGCTGTTGTTCATAACTTGGCGTTGTGATGCCGAGACGGAGAAAGCCGAGACACAAGCCCAGAGCCTTTCAAGTTGGGAGGTGGCTGAAGGTCTGGACTGCGTCTGCATTGCGCCTCCTTCTTGGCCTGGTGACTTGTGGATGCACTCAACAGTGTCGATTTGCCTCGGATCTTGAGAAATGCAACGCATCGATGCTTCTGTTATCTTGTCTCTCCCTTCGGTAAAGAGAGGAAGGAACCACTGGATGATGACGACCGGGTCCACTGCCCACACAGTTGGACTCAGGCCAGTACGTTTATAAGGAGAGCAGCCGAGAGTTTCAATCAAGCATCCTCACCTTGATCCAACTTTCACTTCGTCCTCCAACGTCATTGCCATTCTCCAGCAGCCATGGCACTCCCCTATTCGCACCTCTTGTCCAATCTTGAGGCCGGGATTCTCCCTCGCCAACAGGGCTTGACCCCGTGACAATGTGCTTACCAGGCACCATCACTAGCCTCCCAAACGCGATAAGCTGGGAGCGATGCAGTCTAACATCCAGGGACTTCGCGAGAAGAAGGTCACCAAACAGGAGCTTGCCAATTATATGTGCACTCAGGACTTTCTAAACGCATATGTCGGGTAGGTACATGTCCATGAGTGACCCCTCTTTTCTCTCCTCTGACTTTCAAACGGTTCAAACCGTCCATTGATGGCCCTCTGACACCTTCCAGCTACAAGAACTACCTCCGCCAGTGTATGCTCACAACTGACTTCGACGCCGGCTACGACGCCGCCATCGCCGAATGGAACGAGGGGTGCCTCCCCTTCTTTACGGCGGTACCAAACACACCACCAGTCACCCCACTCACCGCGACCCACACGCCCGACAGCTGCCAATCGGCGTACAGCCTCTGCGTCATGTGGGGCGATGCCGATACATCTTGCTCGAGTTCTCATGCGTCCTCAACGGCTGCGTATTCTTCCTGCGTCTGCCGCAGTGACGTCCTTGCGTTTGCGTCTGGGTGCGAGGTCGACGGCTCGGTGAACTGTTTTCGGAAGACCCCGGACCCCGCTACCATGTGGGGCGCCGTGTATTGCTCGGTGACGCCGGGGATTCCGTCTCCGGGTGAGACTGGTCCTGCGGTGGTGAGTTTCCACGCGAGTGAAGAAAGGATGATAGAATAAGGTAGTCTACGGGTTGCGAAATAGAGACTGACTATGGAATCAGACGTTTGCGCCTGGAGCGCCGCGGCCGGGCTCCGCGTCCCCTAGTATGACGACATCAACGTCGATGGGAAGCCGAAATGCAGGGGGGTTGTACTTTGTTATCACCATGCTGAGTATTTGGCTGGTTTTGAGTCTTTGGAATAATTGAGGTCGGGTGTAAGCGACGAGACACGTCATCTAAGTCCACGCTAATGCTTACTAGGAACCTCCTAGATCTTGTGTTCCTGCAGAGTGAGCCTTGCCTGCAACTTGGAGCTCTTTGTTCCGCGGCCGCTCCGTTCTGTGAGAATGCATTGACAGGTTTCCCAATCGCAATCTAGGTGTCTGCAATGGCCTCCACAATATATCAGCTTCCAGGGGGTGTAGCTCAGTGGTAGAGCGTTCGCTTTGCATACTCTCTTCAGTGTATGCGAAAGGCCCAGGGTTCGATCCCCTGCTCCTCCAAGGATAAGAAATCCATTCTTTTTGCTAGTTGATAGTCATCTTTGGGCGCTGGTGCTTAGACCGGCGCAAGTATGAAAACAAAAGGGCATGAGAGGAAAAGCGTCAAAGCATGAAAGTCGAATCGTTTTTTTTTGGCATCGGTAATCTAAACGCGCATGCCCCGCAGCCCGTATCTACCCTGTTACCCCCCCTTCCCTGCCCTCCTTGTCTCTGAACTAGGAAAATATCCGTAGTAGCACGGTAATCCGGCCAGCTATGGTAATGATATCGGGCGAGGATGGGACATTAGCTATTATGGCAGCGGTAGCCTTTTGGCAGGAGTCTTGAGTTCCGGATATTTCTTTAAGTACTTCAGTCCTCTTTGAAAGGCCGAGGAGTCATACCGGGTTCTTCCAGCCCAGTCATATGGTATCTCGCCCAATTTGGGCGGTGTTGCCAGTCAGGTACCAGCTTTTTGAACTCGGCCGGGGTGACAATTTCAACCCTTAAACGTGTCTTGACATTGACGGAACCCCTGGTGGGACTCTCTTCCTCAGGAACTGGTGTCTGTTTCCCTTCAGGGGATCCGAAGAAGTCTTGCTTGATGATACCGCCGGGCCAGATTTCTGCCGTGGGGTGTTGTTCATCATCGCTGAGAAATCCCGGATATACTACTGCGCATACACATGACCGATCGTAACATAACTACCTAGGGTTCTATATTAATACCCACCAGTACGCTTGTTGTCCCGGGGATATACCGACCGGTCCAATCAGGCAATCCTGAGAGTTTTGGGATTCTTCAGCTGTTTTCGTTTGAAAAAAGCCCTTGCGCAACCATATCAACGTCTATCTTGCTCGATATCAAGCATTTGAGGCTTTCAACCGTTAACCCTTCGGTGCAAGGGATGGTAAATTCCACGCCGGTGAGGATTTTTACCATTACCGTGAACGAGTCGCCCTTGGGGCCCAGAACATTGGTAGGTATAATTGTCGGGAGCTCGGTCTCGGATCTGGGTAAACACACCAACATGGATGTCAAAGGTGTTCAGGCTTTCGGCATTGGACGCAGCCATGATGAAACACAACCTGCCGTTTGCACGACGACGCAACAGCTATCACCACGTTTGCTGCGCGTCTCTGGCACAGGCCTCGAGCAGGCTGTTGTGGGCTCTAGCGCAGGGAAAGAGGCAGGGATTGGCGCTGGTTCTGGTGCTGGGCAAAGAGGATGACCAAACCGTCGAAGCTCTACGCTGCCTAGCACGCACAATCCAGCGTCCATGGGAAGCTAGTCGCCTCTAGGGGGTTCGCGCTCTCCTCTTACCATGCTTATTCCTGGCTGGTTTTAGGCATTTGTTGTCGTTGGGTTGTAGAAACTTGAAGGCGAGTTGGCAACGGTCAGGCTATCATTACAAGTTTGACAGAGTATTTGAGAACAAGAACATAGGTAGGTAAACAACACTGTTGTGAAGAGGCTCGGGGACCAAGACCTAACCGGCCCAGACTGGCGGGATTGGATTTGTGTTCGCATGCCCACGAAAACCTTGTGTTGACTCAGAGTGACTGATCTGCACCACTAGCAAAAATGGAGGGCTTTTCTCCCTTCTAAAACCCCTATCCCGCACGATGCCTTCCGTTTGCACTAAAATTCTCCCAAAACGCCCAAAACTAGCAAGCGTGGTTCTCCCCTTTTCTTTCCGCCTCCCAAGGGAAACCATCACGCACCGTTTTTCCACTGGCGTGGCTAGCAAACACCGACCATATTTCACTCCCACTCCCATTACCACCAAACCATCTGCATCATTTGCAAAAAAAATATCATCGTCCGCCAGCTTTCCAAACACCAACGATATCCCACATCCCACCCAAGTCATTCCCAACAAATCACCCACTGCCACAGTCTGCTTCCGCCGTCGCGCAAAATGCACACCGCCAAAATGCCCACCACCAAGATCCAGATCCTCTCCGATCTGCACCTCGAAATGCCCACCGGCTCCTCCCTCACCTCCTACACGCGCTTCGACATCATTCCCCGCGCACCGCATCTCGCCCTCCTCGGGGACATCGGCACCGTGTCCACACAGGACCCTATCTCGGGCGACTTCGCGACCTTTCTCCGCCGGCAACTCACGCACTTCGACACGATATTCTTCATCCCGGGCAACCACGAGCCCTACGATTCCAGCTGGCACGAAGTGAACGTTTTCTTTGAGCGCTTCCAGGCCAGTCTGGCTGAGTTTCGCACGGTGATGGAGCATGCGGGTGAGGAGATCGGGGAGTTTGTGTTTCTCAACAAGGGGCGGTATGACTTTGGGGAGAGGGAGGGTGAAGAAGAGGGAGAGGGGAAGGGGGAGGAAGGGGTTACGGTGCTAGGGTGCACGTTGTTTTCGAAGATCGAGCCGAGGGAGTTTCAGCAGATGAAGCTGGGGCTGAATGATTTCCATAAGACGAAGGGGTGGTCACCAAGGCAGCATTCCGGGGCGCACAAGAGGAACTTGGAGTGGTTGAATGAGCAGGTCGGGATGCTGGAGGGGACGGGGAGGAAGGTCGTGGTGTTGACGCATCATTCGCCGACGATGGATGAGAGGGCTGTGGAGCCGAGGCACAAGGGGAGTACGTTTCAGTCCGGGTTTATGACGGATCTGAGCGCGGAGAAGTGCTGGAAGAGCAAGGATGTCAAGGTGTGGGCGTTTGGGCATACGCACTATAACTGTGACTTTGTGGACGAGTTCGGGAAGAGGGTCGTTACGAACCAGAAGGGGTATGCATTCGATGGAGAAGGGGTAGAGGGGTATGATGTGGATAAGGTGATTGAGGTGTAAGGGCAAGATGGTCGGTGTGAAGACTGGTTCATGGTTGAAACAGCGATGTGGTAATAGTGCTTAGATACCAGTAGCGATGGAATCATTGCTTGGTCTCAGCATGCTCAGCTCCCTCTTGTCCCTTGTTGATATCCTCCTCTTCCTCGTCAACCTCAGTCTTGCAAACGGCCTCCAGCCTCCATCCATCCGGATCGATCACAAAGGCAGCAAAATAGTTAGCCCCATAATGCCTCCTCACCCCAGGCGCACCGTTGTCCGATCCGCCGAATCCCACAGCCATAGCATGGAACTGCACCACAGCGTCCCGCGTCGGCGCATTGAGCGCCAGATGGAACCCAGCACCAGGCGCAGCAGCTTCGTCGCCAAACTCGAAGATGTTGAAGAGCTCGTGATCTTCATCCGGGCCGAATCCCAGCGTGCGCGTCTTCTTTTTCTTGGCGGCACCGGCATCTGGGTCCGGTGCCTTGCCGCCTTTGGTGGGGTCCTCGCTGTCATAGACTAGAGAGAGGCCGATGGGGGTAAGGACGGCCAAGTAGAAGGCCTTTGAGACGGCGTAGTCGCTCACGCCGATGGAGAGATGGCCCAGGGGGTTGAAGTGGGCCATGATTCGGATTGAGGGGTTTCGATATTGGCGGATGCGAAAAGGGGGGGCGTAGGTTGAACAGAACGAGACTGAGAGTTTCCTTTTGCTCACTCCCAATAAGAATAGTAGCCAACCTACGCTTTGTTCGTGGTGATGATACCCTAGTGGGTTGAGTGTTTGTGGACGGAGACGTTGTCGTTGGGACGGCCATCATCCTGCTGTACAACCCCGCATCGTCTCTCCGCACCAGCTGATGCCGTGTTTCCTGATTATGCCCACTTCAGCTAGGCCCTGAGTTTGCTGCGTACAGTGATTCAGATGACAGATAAAAAAGTAATAAAAACATATAGGATTCGCTGGTCGTCACCGACCTAGCTATTAATCTAGCCTATAGTAATTATAACTGCTGGTAACAGTGGGGACGGGTAGGGGTTTGGGGATAGGATAAATGGGATTTCTATATTTGCTTTTGAATAACATTACACTTGGAATTGCACTGATTTCCTGCATCTGTCGCTATGGCTGCTGACATAACAGTGCACATTCTTCCCACCGGCTGCCATGTTTTTATGACTAAGCAACCCCGCGCTCCGGAGTTCCTGCCAAGCGCTCCATGACCCCACTGTGCATCACGTGC
>Ga0247780_1001070_pt1 | contig 19468 bp, 17 predicted proteins | sample UWRJL079202R5_FD_179927 | JGI IMG/M metagenome (GOLD analysis project Ga0247780, IMG submission 179927) | Plant litter microbial communities from Arlington Agricultural Research Station in Wisconsin, United States - UWRJ-L079-202R-5 | ecosystem: Environmental > Terrestrial > Plant litter >... | reverse complement strand
GGTAATGAAACAGTACCTAACCAACCAGCACGCTTTTGACTGCCACCCAGATAACCGATTAGACGCGCAGGACGAGCCGGAAGATTTTGACCTATTCGGTCCAAGTCTGCTGGGTACACATGAGTTCGGCGAGGGAGAGTCACCGCTCGGAACCAGGCATGATGCTGCTGATGTGAGACCACGGAAGGAGAACGATGGTGAAAGAACTTCAGTGTCTACAGATCACGAGGGCCAAAACCAGAGAGGCAGCACGTTACCCAGCATTCCTGAGCTTGAGCGGATGGGTAAGGTGACAGAGCGGTGAAGTAGGCCTTTAAATTGGTGTTTATGTGTCCCGAGGCCCGCACACTCCCTATTCCAACCTAACAGACTAGTTAATAGACTTCATAACAGCCTTATCCAAAGATTACCTGTGAACCCTCTTATTCTCTGTGGAGATGCATAGTATTGGACTCTCTAGGAGACGCAAACAGGCGTGACACTGTCCTTCATACTCTCTATTTCGGTCGTCAGGCGGCTATTGAAGCCCTGATTCTTCCCAAATTATAATCTACTCATATAACCAAGACGCCAATGCAGCCCATATAGGTACAATCATCCCAAGAAGGAATATATCCTCTGCTATGCATAATAAACAAAACCGGAGTTCCACACCCTGGGCCCGCTACCTGTCCGCCTCGCCATTCACCTTAACCATCTCATAGTCCCCTGCACCATCGCGCCCTCGCCCCCGCCCCCTGCCACGCGTGTACCCCTGCTCCTCATCACCTTCTAGCCCGGGCCCGTCGTCCCCTTCCGCGCGCCCGTCGACCTGCCTCGCACTACCGCCTGCAACGGCGGTCCCGCCGCCGATGCCCCCGAAGGAAATGGGCTTGAGCTCTCGGTACCGACACCCCCAGGTGCCAAGCGCGATCGACACAGTGCTTGCGCCGCCCATGGAGAGCCACCAGGCTGTGTTGCGCGGGATCTCCCCTGTGTAGAAGGTTGTGATGACGAGGTGGATTGCGTGCAGCGAGAGGGCGAAGTCGAGCACGAGTTTGGACCGCCCGATTAGCATTACTATGGCAAGGGCCCTGCGAGGAAAATGTTAGCTTTGGGGAGATGAAGCGGAGGGGAGGGGGGAATGCGAACATGAATAGCCCCCCGTCGAGAACCCAGATAAACCCCATTATCCAGCCCTGCGTCGTGTCGCCACGCACAGAGGACCACCCGAGTATGAGATCGGTGCTGAAATGGGTTCCGGCGACGAGCGCCGTGAAGAGCAGGAGGATCACGGCTGTGAGGTAGTAGAGCGCTTGGAGGGCCGCGATCTGGCTGAGGATTTTGAGAGGTGGGAGTTCTGAGAGGGCGCCGGGGCGCGGTGGTCGGCGGCGGCGCGCCATCGTTGGGGGAAGTTGGTCGCGGAGGAGAGCTCCGGGGGTTGGTGAGGTGTTGGTTGGGTTGCGCTACTACCTGGGGATCATGGCAGTGTGGCGGTGGGTGACTTGGGTGTTGTGTTGGCGGGCGAAGAAGCGGCGAGGAAAGAAAGGGGCTTCGAGACAGGGCGGGTGGCTTTTTTCGTGGTCAAAGGCGGTTTCGGGTGTGATCGAGTTGAGATGGATGTATGCGACCGGAAGTCTTCGAGCTGGGCTGTCTATGAGGAGAGTTTGTTGGAGTTGCTTTGGTGTTCTGGTGGCAGGACGCAAATCTGTGGCGCTGACACGATGGTACGATGGGAGGCTGAGCTGGCCTGTCCAGCATCCTTGCTCATGTGGGGACATCGACAAATTAATGTTCCGCCTGCAGGGTACGCTTACCCCGGGATTTCAGTGAATTGGAACAGTGTTCCCGTCATCACGTGCAGCTCAACTTCTCAACTTTAGAGACGGCTGATGCCGCCTTTCATTTTGATTTTGAGAATGTCGAGGTATTTGCACCGTATCCCCAATGTCGAAATCGATTCCTGTTATTACAGCGAACTTTCCCCATGCGAATGAGGCTCCTTGCAATCCAATGTTTCCCTAACAATGCGAGTAAGGCCTCTCATGTAATCGCTTAGGTACTGGATAAAAAGGCTGGTGAGAGAGCAAAGGGGCGGTTGAAACAGACGGTTATTTTATAGGGCATGACCATACTAGCTGCGGAATCCTTTTTTCGTACAAACTACCATCACCCCCAACCCCCCAACCCAATGAAACCAACAAAGGGTTGACTGCAAGCACTTGAGCGAGTCGGGTTACGGATGATAACTGCACTCTTTTACTCAGGCTTAATAACCGCACTTCTTCTATGTGTTGACCATGATGTGGAGGTACCCATTTCCGTGTGGGATGTAATGTGGAACATGGACAGTACCTGATAAGTAACTGAGTAAAGCTTTGACGGCGAAGTTGTTACGCCATTGGGCGACCCACTTCCTCACAGTTCGAGGCATCGGAACTTGGTTCGTGCTCACAATCGCCTAGCCCCGGGACAAGCCGGGAATCGCGCGGCTCAATCTATTGGCGGGAGCTTAACCTGGGAAGCTCAGATCACCACACATTTTCCACAGCATCATCCCGCGGCTAAGACGACGACGACACACCGCCCGCCCCGAAATAAAATCAGCTTCATAGTTTCCGCCGCCGTCCTCGATCTGAACCCCCCGCCCTCCCAAAATGGGCTTCTTCGGTCTCTTCGGGCAATCCGAAGACGAGAAGCGCGCGACCGAAGTCCGCGCCGGCGTCGTCGCCCCCACCCGCTCGGAGCGACAGCGCTGCTGGGAAGCGCGCGACAGCTTCTTTAGCTGCCTGGACGCAAACGAAATTGTGGATGCGCTCAAGGACGAGAAGAAGGCCGCCAAGGCGTGCGGGATGCAAAACGCCCAGTTCGAGAAGGACTGCGCTACACAATGGGTAGGTCCCCCACATCCTGCTGGGAAAGGGGAAGGGAAGGAAATCGCTGACTGGGCTTGCTGTGGCAGGTGACATATTTCAAGAAGTGGAGGGTACAAGAGCTGCAGAAGAAGGCGCGGATAAAGGAGCTCGAGGCCCAGGGGGCGATCAAGATGGAGGTCAATAGTAACTTCACCGAGAGGAGTTCATAAGATGCGGCGGTGGTGTTGCTCGGCTCTCCTCTGTTGTTGGCGCTATCCTCGAGATGATACGGCACCACAATTTGGGGAGAAGTGTATTGAAGGTCTCAGTAATGCTGCGGCTGGTGTATTATATTGTTGAGAATGTGACTATTACAGCTTTTGCTCTGCAAGAGGTTGTCAATGTGGGATAATGAAGTCTTCTCACTGATATGGTCTTGTCGAGGAGAATGAACAAAGTTCGTCGTCGGCAGGGCCTCGCCAGCCATCTATAGTCTATTACCAGAATTTGGGCTCGTCATCCCTTGAGGAGGACAGTGAGTCGTCTCCATCGGCTCTTGTCACCAGCTCCCAGCTCAAGCCCACAGCATCATTGACCCCCCTTATTCACGTTGGATGCTGAGTCACAGATCTTAAGGTTCTGAATTCTATCAACCTCGGGACTCGGCACATCAACCATTGAGGCCGACCTCACGAGAATATCTATTTCACTTCATTCCCAAACAAAGAAACAACAGTGCCGCGCCAGCGTAGAGCTTGCGGTTCTCTTCATCCAAAATTAGACAAACCAAGAAAGCAGGCTTCCGAATATGTAATAGTGAAAAAGGGAAAGGGAGGTAAGGGAGTGAATCGATAAGACCAAGTAAAAACATGAAGATCTTTAGTTTATGCTGTCGATGCAATGGTGGTATCATGTCTTTTCAAGCAATCAACTGATGGACGACACCGACAAAAAGGGAATAAAACACGGTAGAAAAGGGAAACTTCATTGCCCCACACGCTCCCTACTCCTCCCCTCTTACGCCGGCCAACTCGTGACCCTCGCGTATGTAGCACACCTCCCCGTTTGACCGACCTGTCTGTTGCCCGTCCTTCTCAGAAGGGTAGTGCCTCTGGATACATCTCCAGAAACCTGCCCCTCAGTGACTCCCACTCTTCTTTCTGCGAGCACACCCTCCTCTCCAACCTGCTGCTCAACCCAACACCACAAGCCCTCCTAGACCCATCCAACGTCAGTACAGTTCCGTCGCCCTACGACACGCCCTGCGCCAAATAGTCGCTAGGGCGTGGAAGCGGTGGCAACGCCTTGTCGAGACTATCGCGGCTGAGTTGCGGGTGCACCCTCAATGAGCGCTGGGATCCGGTAGCGCTTTTCAACCCGCCAGGGCTTGCCCCTACACCCGTGACACCATAGCCGCTGTCAGCGCTCTCGGGCTTTAGGCCTGAACCATACCCATGTCCTGTTTTTGGCGGCGTTGGTGGTGGAGCACGCCGTGGTGGATGGTGGGCCCCGAGTATCGGGTTGCTGAACCCCGGCTCCATCTCTTGACCGTCCTTAGCCGGCGTCAAAGGTCGGCCGTCGCTATCCGCCGTCATGGTACTACTGATATGGCTGTTGCGGCTTCGTTCCCCCATTGTCGAGCCCTCGGCAGCCTCCTCCACAACGGGTAATATCATACTGCGGTCACCTGGCGTGGTGGCCGATCCGTGCGTGTGCTTGGGAGGCGCCGCGGTTGTCCTCAGCGTCCTCTCAGGTATGTCACTTTCTGCTACATTTGTATCCAATTTCCGAGCCTCCTGTTCAGCTCTGTGGACTGTGGCCTCGGCCTCTGGCGACGGGTGTCCCGGAGATGTGGATGGGGGAGCTGGAGGACGGTAGTTCGGAATCGGCGGAGCCGCACCCGATGAGTGCCGGTGTGTGCCACTTTCCCGCTGAATCGCAAGCTGGTGTTCCTCCTCATCAGCTGCCGCCGCCGCCGCCGCCATCGCCGCATCGTGCTCTTGTGCTTCTCGGACTGCCTCTTCCTGAGACATTGTGATGCCGGACACAAAGTTCAAGAATCTATCGCCGTACTCCTGTGGCGGTAGAGCAGAGATTTGGGAGCGGTCGCCCGAGAGACCTTTCCAGAAGTTCTCCAGCTTCTTAATAATACCGTACTGTGATATAATAATCAGCGATGAGCAGGTAGGATATGCTCCTTAGTGAACTTACGTGAGTCAGACAGTCAATGACACCCAGATAGTAGATCTCGTCAGCAGGTGAATTGTCCTCATGGGTAGCCTGGAAACCACCATCGTCCTGGTTGAACAGGGCGTCTGGTCGACTGTGTCCCTCTTGCAGCTCGTCGGGCATTCGGCTGCTAGTCTGACCCATTGGAACTGGCCTCTCTGCCTGTATCATCTGTCGCAGCTCTCTCGCTTTCCGCTGGTTTTCTAGCTTTGAGGGAGTGCGCATGAGGACAGAGTTGGTGTTGGGCTCCTCCGGTATGTCCCCTCCAGGATTAAAGACTCGCAGGGTCTTGTCCCGTAAATTTTCCTCGTTCCCTCTCCGGACATCATGAATGCCAATCAGGAGTGAGTAGTCCATGATTCCTAGCCTCTGCATCAACTTGACATCCTTTTGCAGTTGCTCTAGGAACATCTGCTTTTTCTCAAGACCGAGTTCAATCTTCCGCTTCCGTCGCAGCCAGTTCAGGTCCTTGAGTGTCGCCCTCGGGTTCTTTTCCAAATCGTCTTCTTTGTAGTCTCGGCCAAGCGTAGAACCCTTCAGATCAAACGTCTGGTGGATATCCCGGTGCGGGGGAAAGAGGTTATTCATGACGACGAAGTGTACCTTCTTCCCGTACGGCATCTTCACTCGGTGAAGGCCATAAAATTGAGACAGTAGCGTGTTGGGGTTGGCCCTGACATGGTTGTAGTAGTCCTTTAGTATTTTGCGCAAGAACTTGTGCTCGGCGTGGTGGATCGTCTTAATGATATACTTATAATCGCGAGAGAAATAGAAGAAACTCCCACTCTTGCCTGGTGACCCCAATTCTGACAGGATGTACTTCCCAGTCAAGGACATGAGATAGTCTGCAGGATCTAGGCGGAAGAGGGAACGAAGGTTGCGGAACACCCAGGGAGCATAGTCCTTAAACTTGAAGTCGTACTTGGCCGACGGAACCAGCTCGTTTCCGGCGCTTGAAGACACGTTAGCTGTCTTTCTGAAAGGCTTCAATCAGTATGTGAACTTACATGTCGAATGTGGATTTTTGCTTGACGTCGAAGTCGGCAGCGGTCACTTCTCGGTCGAGCTTTGCGTTGGTCCTCGACACAGAAACGCGGATGCCGGTCAGCATATTGTAAGCTGCCACCCAGTTCGCGTGCGTTTCGTCCACCTTGGTTCCAACCAGGACCCTATCGTCGTCCTCGATCTCCCTCCTCCTCCTCTTGCTGGCCCGTTTCTGCCTATACGCCTCGGCCCAGCGTAAGGCATCCTCGTCCGGAACAACCTCATCGCGCGGCGCATCAGAGTGTAGCGATCGTGTGTTCCTCCTAGCCAAACTCAGCGACGCTCTCCGGACGCCAGTCGCAGCGTTAGTCGGTGAGAACCGGCCGCTCGAGAAGGCAGCATCTGCACCGTCCCGCGACACTCGGGGGGGCTGTGAATGCTTAGGGACCTCAAGTGTGTGCCGGTGCTTGAGACCAGCACCAGGTGGTTGCAGGGCCCCAGACGAGCTTGGTGTCAACACTCCGCCGGTATACAGCGGAGGAGAAGAATAACGATGGGGCGACTGCATGTTTCTTTGGCTCGAATCGGCGCTCAGATTCGCCACAGCCTGGGGGCGGAGAGGTGACGGATTGTTCGTTCCGTTTTCAATGGTACGGACTTCACCCTTGCTTACTGGGTGGAGATACATCTCAACTGGCGACTGCTGGATCGAGCCGACCGAGCTGCGTGGAAGTCCGTCCTTGGCGCTGAGTGCCGGTGAGTCGTCCTCCCTTGTCCCTTGAGTCAAAATCACGGTGCGGTCGACCAACAATGTCGTTGAGACGCCATTTGGCAGCGGTTTCCGTCCCAAGGAGCCATTCCCTGCGCCTTTTCCCTCAACAGGGCTTCCGTTCGGAAGAGAATTCATGGTCGGCGGCGGCGGCGGGGCTCCATTCGGTGGGGGCGGTCGGGAATCGGAAGCATCAGAAGTATGTGTCGAATGCGTTGATATCTCGTCAAAACTCCCATTCGAGTTTAGCTGAGGTTGGCGTGATATCTGTCCATTGGCTTTCCCGTCCTTGTCCTGGGACAGGCCGTACTGGCCGTCAGGGTGAAGATGCACAACGCCCGAGGACTGCGAGTAGATTGCCGAGTTCTCGTCCGGCAAGAAGGAGGGCATCTCGGGAGCCCGATGCATCCACAACTGTTCTGTGTGGATAATCTTCGGGGATGAGGGCGGTTTTATTGGCTTGCGGCAGCGGCGTACATGCTCGGAGATTCGCGGGGAGGAGGATAAAGTCGGTTCGTATGGTATTCGGAGAGCTGCGGACGTTAGGCGATCGAGGTGTCGGGTGTCGGGTGTCGGCTCAAGAGTCAGGATAAAAAAGTATCAACCTGCGGTCACGCTTCTGCAGGCGTGAAAAGACAGAAGAGAGGTCGCAATGGACGACAGAGGGCGTTCAATCGATTTCGGGTCGATGTGGTTGAGCTGAGCTGTGTGGCGGTGGGATGTCTATTAGGGAGAAACAGGTTCCGGTTCTTGCAGGAGGTGGTGCTTGGCGAGAGACGCCAATGGCATCATCCAGTCACGGTCGGTCCCTCAGATCGCTCCGATCATTTGGCGAGCGCAGGATTCCGTTTAAGCAGACGCGGAAAGGAGAGACTGCTCAGTAACGCCGACAATCCAAATTCTAGAGGAGAGCGACAGGCGGCAAGTGACGAGCGACGATGTTCGCCGTTGTTCGGGATGACGGGGCAGACGGTGTTCGTGGGCTGGTGCTTTCTTAGGGGGAGAAATTGGGAGGCGTTGCCCAAAAGGCCGCGGTGACAGCGTAAACGCGGCACGGGCAGGGAGCCAAGCCCCCCCAGCCCAGCCAAAAAGCCCGGACCACCCAGTCCGCAATCTCCAATCTTTTGCGCAGCAAAAAACGACACCGACCGCGACTTGGACGGGATCTGGGTGCCGGCTAGGCGGCTCCCGCCGCTCTGGAATAGACCCCTAGCTCGCCTAGCAACCCGACACGAACTTGTCCTTTCGCTAGTTATCCCAGAGGCCTCACGTTGCGTTGCAATCGTCTCGAAACCGACGACCCGAGCTGTGGCACCCTCACTCGATCTCCTCACATGCAAACGCATCCATCGACACCAATTCAGGGGAGCATCGAAATCTGCACCGAAACAATTATAGATTCTTCCCGTCTTCCCTATCCGGAATCTCGGAATTGGCATCCAGCAAGCCACTTCAGCTGCCCCACGCTGGCGGAGAGCGCTGCTGACATCCCCACTTCTCATTTAAAGCACCCAACCTTCCCGTTGAAAGGAGCCCGTCTTAGCCACCTTCGGTGCAGCGATCCACTGCTCTCACTGGGGCAGGTCAGGACACGGAGATGTCAACCATCACAATAATAAAGAGTTGGCAAGCGGCCTCTGTTGCCCGAGCTACGGCCAGAGGGCTGGCTAGCTCAGTCCGTCCCAGGTCTGTCATGACGCTGTAGGGTACCTAACCCTGCATGTTTCGTCTTGAGTTTGCCTATCCTAGACGGGAGCGTCACCTCAGCTGCGGTTTTAACGACAAAAGAACCGACTACGGATACTCAGATCTGGCTCCAAACACATTCAATAAGCAGACCGAAAAGAGGCCGCGAAAAGTACCTGCTCAAATAATCAGTAAAATCAGATCTGATCGGAAAATACCCCTGATCCCCTTCTCAACCCGCAAGAGGACCTCTTATCTCCCGTGCCTCCCATTCCTCCTTAGATAGTGGATCAGCCACAGAAGATCGTCAACATTTGCAGTCCCACATTGCCGTGAAGATCTCCAAAACATTTGTGTTTCCCGCCACGCCCCTCTCCCTATTGGGTCTTTGCCCCTCACTCCTCCCCTGCTCATCAGCTGGACAGTGTGACAACCAGGCGTCACATAGGAATTTCGCCATCATTCGCGCACACGCAGCAAAGTTGCATTTTCCAACTGCCATTCGGATACCGAGAGTCGTGATTAGGCATTTGCATAACCTCATTGCTCGTGCTTCGTTCGTCATCGCGGCTCTGGCGGCATCAATATCAAAATGGGCTATCTCTGTACCCCGAGATTTGTGGCCTCGTGATCGATCTGCATGCATTCTCCTCGTTCATACCTATAGATATCTCTCTCCATATATGCGGACATGCCCGCTTAAGCTCAATCCTTGCTATGCCTCCGGCATCCGTTTTGAACCGATTGTTTCCTTCCCCAATCGTTCGTCCGTTCCTTTCCTCCTGCCCCTGAATTGGCATGCTCTGCTCAATACCGCTGAACAGAGCACGAAACTCCCCAAAACGACACATATTTGTACAGTCGAAAATGACAAAGTAAAAGAGATTGCATCATAAACATCGTTATTATCACAGCCGCCCCGTCCCCCGCCAGTCGTGAACCCCTCACTCATTCGGTCCTCCTCTCCACAATCGCCCTCCCCACCGGTTTCCCACCGACGAAGCCGCCATTGGCCCCCCCAAGCTGGAACACCTTCCGCCCCCTCACCCAGGTCTCATGGACGCGTCCGTGAAAGGTATGCCCCTCCCAGGGCGACACCTTATTCTTCCAACGCATGCCGCCCGACCTGAGCGTCCAGACCTCCTCGTCATCAAAGACGCACACATCCGCGTCCATGCCGACGCGGAGCGCGCCCTTGCAATGGGACAGACCGACTTGTCGGGATGTGGATTGCGAGCATAGTCGCACCATGTCTAAAAGGGAGGGGACGCTGTCGCCGTGGGCAGCGCGCTCGGCTGCTGCGGTGTGAAGAATGGGCAGGCCCAGGCCAACGGAGGAGATGCCGCCCCATGCGGCGAAGAAGTCACCTGCGTTATCGGCCTGGCGGAGCACGGGGGCTTCCTTTTCGTCAGGCATGGAGACATCTACACCTGAGTCGGAGTGGCGCATGAAGGGGCGGTCGCTGTCTTCGGCATTGAGGTGAAAGGTTTCGGCGGTGCGCTGGAGGTGGACGGGGAGGAGTTTGAGCTCTGGGGTGCAAGGGGAGTGGTCGGAGACGACGGTACGGATGCAACTGTCATCTGCAGCGAGTTCTTCCCAGAGGCGGTCCTGGTTGGTCAGGCTGCGGATGGGCGGGCAGCACTTGTGGCGGGTGTCGCCGTCTTCGATATGATCCGAGGCGAGGGCCAGATAGTGGAAACATGTTTCGGCTGTGATGTTGACGCCGCGGGCGCGTGCCTCGCGCAGGATGGGGATGCACTCGAGTGCTGAGAGGTGCACGATGTGCAGGTGCAGCTTTGGGGCGAGGCCGGCTAAGGATACGATCTCTTCGACGGCATAGGTCTCGAACGCTGGTGGCCGCGACTCGAGGAAGGTGCTGTAGCTGGCGAGGTCTCCGCGCGGCACGAGCGGCGGCAATGACTGCTGCACGGCGTCACCGACGGAGTCAGCAATAGGAGGGATCATCTCCGCGTGGAACATCAGCGTGGTGGGAGAGTCCTTGAGGGTTGTCATTGCAAGGGAGATGTCTGTCGACGACACTGCCGGGAACTCATCAACCTACGATTGTTAGGCATGTAATCAGGATTAGGATTGGGGACAAAACATACACCAGAGTCGATGAGGAAGCCCTTGAATCCGCGAACGCCAGCCTCGACAAGAGGCAGAAGCTGGTCTGCGTTTCCGGGGATGACGCCGCCATAAAAGCCGACATCGACCCAGCATTGGCCTTGGCTAGCAGCGAGCTTCACCTTGAAACCCTCGAGGGTGGTCGTGGGAGGGATAGCGTTCAGGGGCATGTCAATGACGGTGGTGACACCGCCCGAGGCCGCGGCTTTGGTGCCGGTGTGGAACCCCTCCCACTCGGTGCGACCGGGCTCGTTAAGGTGGACATGTGCATCGACCAGCCCGGGGATGAGGATCCGCGGGCTGTAGTCTTTGTAATCCACCGACGGTGCAAAAGCCGACCGGGGCAGCAGATTTGGGATAATGGAGAGGATGGTCCCTGTGGCTGGGGAGATGCAGATGGTGGCTGGTGTCATCACCAGCGAGTCGTCCGGGAGGGTGAGGACGGCCCGCGAGGAGGCCAAGACCACCAGCGGCGCATCGCCGTGGTAGTCGGATGCACTCATGCTGTCGATACGGCTGCCAGGAGAGATCTGCTACGGCAGTTCAGGGTTTGTGAGTCCCGGGAGTGCGGCAACGGAGCTTATCGCAAGTCCTGAGGAGCGCGGGGCCGAGGACTGATAAGGAACCTTTCTCAGGAGACGGACGGCGAACAAGGACGCGTCAAACTGGAGCGGCTGAAGGGCTGACGATAGAAACGGGTGAGCTAGGGAGAGATATGAGGCAGAGCAGATAAGGCAGGGCGAGAGGGAGAAGTGAGGTGAATGGGTATGGCGATTGTGGGTGGGAGAAAACGGGAGCTGAAGGGGGAACGGTCTCTATACAAATCTTATCGAGGCGCTCCGCCATCCCGAAGCCAGGCCGCCGCCCGATCCCCCGTCTCGCTCACTCGATCCGTATTCACCTTGCTCATCGTCGCATGACGGCTGCTGCTCTGCCCATGTAGGGTGCCGCACCACCGTATCAGCGATAACCCAGTAAGCGTATCGTCCAACAATTCAAGGAAGCGAAGCCCAAGAACTCGGCAGGCAGGACCCTGAACCACCGTTTCCCTTATCAGTCGACGTCGATTGGCTGCGCAATCAAGATCGGATGCAGCCGTAATCCGATGCAGACACACCCTACCTATCAGTGGGTCCAGCGTTCCAAGCACGCCCCGCGCTATCGCCGATCGTCCAATCACGGCCGCCTGTCGCGATGGTGGCTGCACCAGGGTCGACCGACGGCGTTCCGTGGCTTCCCGGGAAAGGGACTAGCGACAGGGGGCCTGGCGTCGTGTGGAATGCCATTTTCGGCTGCAGGGCGATGCTATCACGATGATGTCGAGTTTCCATCGAGTAACAATCGAGTAAGACAGAGCTGTGATTCGCCCGATGACTAGCGGCGGCTGAGAACGAGCCCATTGGGACGACCGCGCCTGACGTATTAGCAAACATGGCCGTAATTGTCGGCTAATGGAGCCCCCGTGGACGTCCTGGAGCGGACGCTGGCCCCGGGCGGTGTGATCCCCTACAGGACAACTGGCCTGCTGGTGTTGCAACCGCACCGCCAAACGCAGACAAATTTTCACGTTTCCGCGGCACAGATGCGCGCTGCTGAGTTGGCAGACCGGATTCTCAGAAAGGGACCAGTGTTCTGGAACCGGAATACGCCGCAGCGGGAGCTTCTCGCTGCATTTCACGCCGAGGCTCTTCACGGCGACAGGCGGAAAGTATAACGTGGGTATCTCGGAAGACATCATCCCACCTGCCTCGTCGGGCACGCTCGGAGGGCCTTTACTGTGTGCAAATACTCCATTTTCGAGGCTAGAACTCGTCGAAGCGCGGTCCCAAGAAAACCTGTCTCCAGCATTCAGCTGGGCAAGAGTGGATCGGCCTAACCTACCCCCGTGTTCGAAGACTCCATTCTCCAGACTACCTGCCAAAAAAGTTACGTATTGCTCCACTACATTTTGCCTTTGGTCTCGTTTACTCACCCTTTCGCTGCCCGTTTGTAGCCGGACGGGCTATCAACACTAAGCCTCTCGGCTGATGGACTGGATCTATGACTCAGGGAGACTTACCTGCAAAACTATATTTCCTAGGTCTGCCGCGATATCCAGCAAGTATTCTACTAGCTCTTCGAAGATAGATGTCGACCTTCGGTATTTACGCCGTTGAACTGGGCAACAAATAGGGGCATCAGCATGTCAACCCCTCAAAACCCACAAGCGTCCAAACAACACAACAACAAAACAACTTCATCTACCAGCCTCCCCCTTGGACCTATATGCATTTTTCTCTTTCTTGTACCACGTATTCCTACTATTATGGCAGGGCTTGTTACGTCTAAAAGGGGCTTTCTTGCATTCTTAAACACCTATGATAATGCAACCAAACCCCCCATGACGTGAATCACACCTCTCGCGATGCAAGTAAGGTCTCTACCAACGCGAATAACGCCTCTGGTGGAATAATCCAGGCCTTACTGTCCCTCCAGAAGGCGTCCAGAGTGTTTTCAAACGCCTTTTCACGCCTAAATACTCCATAGGGTAATGGGGATTTGAGGGTGACTGAAGAGGACTTCCTCCAACGAGTCTCATGGCGTCAGCCACGAAATAGTCCGTGGTGACTCTCAATATCATGACTCGGGAAACGCTGTCTTCCGTTCAGGTTGCGTCATGCAGTATCAAACTGGTGACTTGTGAGGGGGCGTTTTTCGACAGTAGCAAGCCTTTTTCTGTGCACCCTTCCGCGAAGATGGACTGGGTATTGAGAGTGAAGTTTCGTGACTTGGCGAATGGGGAAAAAAGGAGAATTAATGTTAGGGGGTGAGGTAAGGGGTATTGGCGCTACCAAACGAACGGGCGGTCGATATTTGGGGAGTTTTCTTTTCGGGATACGAGCTTCTGCGAGAGACTTGGATGTGAGAACCCTTTCTCCTTTGAGGGGGGATGTGTCAACATGCAGGCGTTTGACCGTGCAGCCTGCTAAAACAAAGCAACCCAACAGACTGAAAGGGTGTGAAATAGGGCAAAAGATTGGCCTTTTCTATCAAAGAAGGACCAAACCTTTTAGAGGAGGTCTGGGTCCCCTAGAGGCCCAGAAATCTGCAACATTGGTATCACCAATACGGTGTTTGCTTCTCGGATGTCAAAGGCCTACTAAACGATTGATCTCCCTTCAGGATCACAATCACCTCGCCCCCCTCCGGTCGACTTCAGACAAGTCTCTGCACACCCAGTCCTCGTTACCTTCAATGGGGCTCAATCGGCAACTGAGCATTAATACACACACTCATTTTAACATGATGCACAACCTTTCTAATACATTCACACGAAAAAGGAACATAAGTAACAGACAGACGCTGTCATGAGTTTGTATTAGGCAGAGTGGCCCCGTATGGGCCACTCGCAGCGACTGCCACTACCAGACTTCCTGCTCCAACCACCACACCGGCAAAAGGAGCAGACCACACGAAACCAAACGGCAACATGCCCCCCGTTCACCACCAGTTGTTACGACGGTTGTCGTAATAGTTGGCGGAGGGGCCGTTGGAACCGGTGGCCTGTCCACCCGCACCCGAGCCACTGCTGCCGCCCATGCCGCCAACAACCTGCTGCTGCACGGTCTCCTGGACGATGGCATTGAGCCGCATCATCTGCTGGGCCGCGAGTGTACCGATCTTGGCTGCAGCCGCCACGTCGCCGGCCTGCTTCTTCTCCTCCAGAACACACATCTCCTTCACGCCTTGGCGTACTCGGCCATCAACCCATTGCCGAAGGGAACATCGGACTGGCCGTTGTTGTTGGCCGGGAATTGGTGCGGCATCTGCGGGAAACAAAGCTGGAGGGGGTTGGCCTGTCCGCCCTAGCTGCCGGCCGGACTGTTCATCGAGTTGGAGACATAAGAGGGCACGGGGGATGAGCAGGTGTCGGCGTTCGAGTAGTCGTCGCCCCAGCCCTGGTTGGTCTTGTTGTCGTTGCCCCAGGTGTCCTTGGCAGGCGAGTCATTGCCCCAGCCGTTGTCCTCATCGTCTTGGCCCTTGTCGCTATTGTTCTCCTTGTTGACATCGGGGCCAGCAGCGTTTCCCGGGCCACCATCCTCATCCTGATGGCCGTTGTCGCCGCTATTCTCCATGTTGACATCGGGTCCGGGAGCGTTGCCTGAGCCACCGTCCTCATCATTCTGGCCGTTGTCGTCGTTGTTCTCCTCATCAACATCAGGGCCGGGAGCGTTGCCCTCCGACGGGGCGCTGGAACCGGAATCGGAGTCCGAGTCGCTGTCGGAGCTGGACGACTCAGACGGGGAGTCGGACTCGGAGGCGATGCCAAGTCTGCGACGAATTTGTTCATTCGTCAAAAGCTCGACCTCGATAGCGTCCGAGTGGTGGCCAGGGCCCGGCACATACTCGTCGTCCATGAAGTGTGGGTTTGCGACAAGCCTGCAGGTAATATGGGTGTCGGACGCCAAGGCGTGCCAGGCGGTCGCATCGACCTCGGCTTCGACCATGTCGCCCCAGCCGTTCGGATCGGGGGTTGCAATGAAGGGGATGAGGCAGACACTCTCATCGTGGGCCTCAACGTGGAACTCGTTGTAGCAGAAGTCGATGAGATCATGAACGGTGCGCGGCTTGGCAATCCAGACTAGGCGGTCGCCGTAGGCGACGAAGATCGTGGGGAATTGGTAGGCCATTGTCGCTGCTTCTTGCTTCAATGGTGATTTGTTCTTATATCTGGCGGTAACTTGACCGACTGGCACAAGTTAAAATGTCAGTGTTGATTCTTAGAACACGGGCGAAACCGATCGTCGGAGACGAAGTTACAAGCCGGCAGGGAACTTGTAGAGAAGGGTATGGGACTGTGCGACGATCGCGATGCCATTTCAAAGGCAATGAGTGCTGTCAAGTCCAGGCCGTGTTAGAGGAGGTGCGTGAGGGCAGATTGAAACATTGTCATGATTGGGAAGGGATAGGAACTCTTACCAGCGCCGAAATACCAGCACCGATATTGAGGCGGGGAACAAAGCAACTCTTTCGTTCCGAATGCCACATGTATGGGAGCAATGTGAAGGAGGAATTGTGAGCGGGGTAGCGACGTGAGTAGCAGTGTGAGCAGCGGAGGATGCCGCTTGGGTATGGGAGGCAGTGTAGAGGAGGAAGAAGGAATTGTGAGCAAGGTAGCGACCGTGGGCAGCAGAAGCAGTGCGGGGAGCGATCGTGATGTTTGCTGGCGTCAAATCATCGCGGTGCTTCTGGAGAGCAGCAGGTAGGTGTGCCGACTCCAAAAAAAGCACGCGAGAAATGAAGCTCAAGAAGAGTAGTGCTAAGGGGATATCGACCAACTTACAAGGAGTAGAGCCTGCGGGGTGAACTTCCGAAAGGGCCTTGAGGGGTGATGGTGAGGTTGGAGAGGAGGAGTTGTGTGGAAGAAGTAAACGTGTGAGAGGGCCTGAATTTATAGACGAAGAAGATTTGTGTGGAAGAAGGGCAGGTATGTGAACGGCAGGTGGTATAGAGATCAGACGAGAAGCGTTTGCTAACGACTTCCAGGGGGATCAGACGAAGAGTGTTTGTTTACTCATGTCCAGGGGAATCAGACGAAAGGTGTCTGTCTACCCGTGATCATTTCCAGGACTGCCAAAGCGGGCCTAAATAAAAGGAGTTTGTGGAAGAAGAGCAGGGCACCTTAGGGGACTAAGTCTTACCGATATGTATAGACAGAGAGGAGGAGCCGTGTGGCAAGGGGTAAAATCTGCAGGGCGAACTTGCAGAAGGGCCCTGAAAGGTGATGGTGAAGTCGAAGAGAAGGAGTCGCCTGGTGTCTCGTGGAGGAAGAAAAGTGTAGGACGGCACAAATTTATAGACTGGGAGAAGTAGGGCAGGTATGGCCACTGTTGGTGATAAGGGGATCAGACGAAAGATGTCTACCCGTGGTCATTTCCAGGGCCACCAAAGTAGGTGTAGATATAAGGAGTTATGTGGAAGAAAATCAGGGCACCTTGGGGGACTAAGCCTTACCGATATCTATAGTTAAAGAGAAGGAGTTACGTGGTGTCTTATAGAAGAAAAGTGTAGGACGGCACGAAATCATAGACTGGGAGAAGAAGGGCAGGTGTGGCCACTGTTTGTGATAAGCGGTTCGGACGAGAACTGTTTATTCACTCTTTTCCAGGGGGATTAGACGAAAAAGGTGACTTGTGATCATTTCCCGGGCTGCCAGCGTGGGTCTAGATAAAGAGGAGTTGTGTGGAAGAAGAGCAGGGCGCCTGAGGGCACCAAGTGGTGCCAATATATATAAATGGAAAATAGGGGAGGAGGAATTGTGTGGCAAGGAGTAGAATCTGTGGGGTGAAGCCGTGAGAGAGCCCTGAGAGGCGATGAGTTTTAAAGATGGAGAGGAGGAGTCTCGTGGAATAGGGGAAAATGTGAGAGGGTCCCGAGATTTTTAAGACAGCTTGATATAAATTTAGGACTTGGACGTGGTGCTCAGGGGGGTGCACAGCTGTGTAAAGGCCAGTCTTAACTTGCTTGAGACGATCACCGAACCGGATATTGGCTCCTTTATCTATATATGCATTAGAGACCACGTAAATATATACTCGTCTTCTAGCGTTCACGCATCAAAGAGCTCACTGCGTTGATCATGTCAATACTGGAGCCGAAAGGTTACAACACACCGGAGAGGTATTGTTTCCCATGCCCCCAAAATTCAGAATCAGTCTCTTCAACCGTAGTTTGTCAGAGCTTCGACGGTTCCTCCGGGTTCTTCACCTCCACCAGAAGTTTGCCTAGGTGACTCATGTCAGTGTGGCCCCTGGTTCTCCAAATAAAAGTTGCTGATTGACATACCGATATTTCTTCCATTAAAAAGATAATTCAGCGCATCCTCTGAGCTTCTTAGTCCGCCTTTGAGAATCGTCTCCTTTCTTTGGAGCTTTCCCTCGCTCAGCCATTGTGCCAGCTGCTGACGAGCAGCTGCGTACTCATCCGCGTAATCGAAGACGATAAACCCTTGAATTCTAGCTTGGTGTTAGCATACGCATTGGTACTGGGCACTGGGCATTGGGGTATATGTCGTACGTGATTCTCTGGGAGATGACGGAAAGGAAGTTCTAGAGCATTGTTAGCACCGACAGCCTGGGCTTGAACGAGAAGCTTGTATGGCATGCCTTAGGGCCATTCTTTTCCTTTTCGTTGTATTGGCTGATCCCTCCGCAGATAACGAAGCGCGAGGACTTGTTGGCACGAGCCAAAGCCATGTCTAGCTGCTCGCCACCAACTGCATATCATTAGCCCCTCTACAATCACACAGGCATCTCGACGTGACTTACCATTGTCCCAGAAGACATCGATGAACTTAGGTGTCGCCTCCTTGAACTTCCGGTGGAAATCCGGGTCCTTGTAGTTCAGGGCAACATCTAGGCCCAACTCTTCCTTCAGCCACCGGACCTTCTCATCGCTTCCCGCCGTACCCACAACACGCGCGCCAGCAATCTTTGCAATCTGCGCGGCCACGCTGCCAGTGGCACCCGCCGCAGCCGACACAACAACCGTCTCCCCTGCCTTGGGTAACCCGATCTTGGTCATCCCAAAATACGCCGTCAATCCCGTCATCCCGAGGACTCCGAGGAGGTCCGTGATCTTGGCATTTGCAGGCAGCGGGAAGGTCTCGACGACCGATTCGGGCAAGATGCGCACCTCGGCGAAGCCAACAGGCCCCGTGACGATGTCACCAGCCTTTGCTTTGGATGATTTGGAGGCGAGCACCCGGGCAATGGCAACGCCTCGCATCACCTCGCCGATCTGCACGGGTGGGACATAGGACCGGCGGTCCTCCAGCCAGCCTCGCATCGCGGGGTCGAGCGAGAGGTAGAGGTTCTCCAGCAGGAGCTCTCCATCTTTGAGGTCGGCTTCAGTGGGCGCCGGGACCGTCCTTTGCCGGAAGGTCTTGCCGGGGATGATGTCGGCTTCGGGCCGTTCGGCCAATTCCAATTGAAGCGACTGGCGAGACATGGTGATTGATTGCTAGAGAGGCAGGGTGATTTCTGCCTGCAAATGATTCTGGAGTCTCGGCTTCGTACATTGGTTTGAAGGAGGGGGTTGGAGGGGGTTATAACAAGGCGATGTGGATGAGGTAATGGACCTCGGCATCTCATTGAATCAATGGGAAAGAGCTCGCGGGTCACGGTATCCCCTTGCTTCCTTGGTAATCACATCGGAGTACATTTCTACTCTGGGGTGTCACCCGAATACTGCAAACGCACACACGCGCAATGCACTTTGCCACCAGTCTCACATTGCCATTCCATACTCAGTTTGTCGATTCTCAAATTTCACATTCGGGTTTGTTGCAGGGACGAAGTTGCATTTGGGTCTTGGCCCCGCAGAACAAAGTCCCCACCCCGCGGCATCATTGCCCGTACGCCGTGCAACCCCGGATGCCGAGGCGGGAAATACTTCCGGAAAGCGGGCTGTGGCGGTATTCAAACAAAGCTCAGCACCGGATTCACAAACACAAACACAACCCCTTTTCCTCCCGGCCCTAACAATCACCACAACCCAACTTACACCTTGCCAACAACCAAATTTCCACCAAGCAAACCACACTCAACACCAACAAACCCCCTCTTTCATCCCTTCCCCCCTTTCAGCCCTCCCAGTTCACCGCCCCCCAAGATATATCCCGCCCAGTGCAAGGCTTACACCCAACCGCAACATCCCCCATCACACACGGCACATTCAACTGCCTGAATTTCAGCCCCCCCCCCCCCCCCCCCCCCCCCCCCCCCCACCCTCCCCCCCCCCCCCCCCCCCCCCCCCCCCCCCCCCCCCCCCCCCCCCCCCCCCCCCCCCCCCCCCCCCC
>Ga0247780_1001069_pt1 | contig 19478 bp, 9 predicted proteins | sample UWRJL079202R5_FD_179927 | JGI IMG/M metagenome (GOLD analysis project Ga0247780, IMG submission 179927) | Plant litter microbial communities from Arlington Agricultural Research Station in Wisconsin, United States - UWRJ-L079-202R-5 | ecosystem: Environmental > Terrestrial > Plant litter >... | reverse complement strand
GGTTGGGGGAGATGGAGAGGGAGGTTTTTGGGGGGGAGGGGACGTTTGATGTCGAGGGGTGGGCGGTGGGGGTGAAGCTGGGGGCGTACTTGAGGGTTTGAGGGGGGTGTAGGCGGCTGTTGGGATTTGGGACTTGGGAGGGAGGTTGGGGTTGGGTTGGGATGCTGGACTGGGTGAGGGTTAGTTGTTCGGATGGCGAAGTAACAGCGACACAAGAAATCATGAGGCAGATGTTGGTCTTTTTTCATCAGTCAGGCAGAGGTTCTCCTAGTGACCAGATCTTGGTTCTCTATTTCGCGTGTACTCGGATGTCACTTATACCACCCATGACCGCCTCTCAACCCGGCCCTCGATCGAGCAACAGCATCCACCTCCGGGGCTCTCAACAAATTCCCCCGTACTACCTATCTTCCCGTCCGAAGACCCAGCAAGATGGATACCTTGCTTCAAGTTCAGACGGCGACAGCAGGCTTACCCACCAACGAACCAGGAGTCACCAACGGCACCTTACGACCGCCAGCATTGACATAGTATCCACCATCCACACCATCGACGCTCGAGACACCATTGGTGGCAGCCTTGAAGGCAAGGGCGCAGCAGGAGGTATACTATGACGCAGGTAGACGCCATGATAGCAGAGATTCAGATCCCAAGGTTAGGTAGCTAGATAGTGAGAAGGACAGACAGAAAAAGATAAAACTAAATAGGAGCAAAATACCGGGGGAAGGACATTACACTTGACGGTTCCGGGGTTCCAGAGCGTGTTGGGCAGGCAGGAGTCGCAGCCGGGTATGCAGCACAGCGAATCGTCGGCGGCGGCGCGAGCTGAGATAATCTTGCTGTTGGTGACGGGCGGGGCGGCAAGGGCGCCGATGGCTGCCATGGTCAAGGCGAGGGGGAGAGTCTTAGCAACCATTTTGTTGGTGAGCTGTATAAGTCGGCTGGGAGAGTTTAGGTTGATAGTTTGGTGATTTAGTGTTTTGCAGGGAGTGAGGGAACGGTTGCTGTGTGATGAAGAACAGAGGCAGGCTGTCGAAGGGCTTGCTGTGGGAGGTTGTTAAATACTCTTTGGGAGAGACCCTGGCGAGTGGAGTCTTTGATTCACCAACTCCCATCCCATAATTCTTGAAATTTTCAGTTGGAGTGGTCTCAGCAATTCAATTACACCCCTCAACCGTTTATAAACGATTGTGGCAGTGGCTTATCTGTTAATAAACATCAGATGGAATGAGAAAGTTGAGCCAGGCTCGCTATTTCAAACGACAAAGTCACTTTTCTGGTAGAAACTTGCCAGAAAACCAGGCGAATCAAGCTTAAACTGGTTTCACTCTTGATTCCGCTGCGGCTCCAGAACTGCAATAAAAAAAACGGCAGCCGTAACAAGGACAGGTCGAACTGGCGTGAGGCAAAGCCTTTTGATGCTGTCCCACTCCTGCCACTGGTGCTCTTGCCTATCCCGCCCTTGAGGCTCGAATGCTCGCCGTCAGGGAGATTCGTTGGATCCGGATGCGGAGGTTGAGCCGGAGGAGAATGCCGAGAAGGGACATGCCGACGAGGAGCCATTGGGGGATCAGGAGCCCCGCGACATATGACCCAGGCGGCGCCTTGCCCATGGTTTGTGTTTTTCTTGGCGTTCAGCGGGGGTGACTCTCAACACAGGACATGGTGGCTCGCGCTGTGGCGTGGGCCGAGTTATGTGCCGACGCATCGATGGCGTGATCCATTTGATCATTTGGCGTCACAGTGAGAGCGAAGACTGATAAACAGTCCTAAAGCGTTGTTCAGCTTCCAGATTGGCTTCGATGTTGTCCCAACCGCGCCGGTCAGGGCCAGCCGCCGAGACCAACCTGTTGCAGCTCAAGTACAAGTTTCCCGCAAATTCACTTCCGTTCGTGGAGGCCGGGCCTCCGAATCTGGACGCAAGGGTTGCCGATTCTGGAGCGAATTTTATTTTGCGCGGCAATATCCACCTCGCTACGGATTAGATGCAACCCCCAATTAAGCCCCACCCCCTCCAATCTGATAGGGACTAGACCAGGAAGTCGGCACTTTCCACTTGTGACGACCCTGCAGGTCGACACACTAGGGCCGGCGCGGCCCGACATAAGCCCCCGGAGGAAAGACAGTGCGCAGCGCCGCGCGCGGCGAAGGCGCAGTTGGCCAGGGGTGCAAAGACCCGAAGCCCCTACGACCAATCAGTATCCGCTTGGTGACCCGCCAGGCACGTCCCTGGCTGAACTGCCACCCGCGCTATATTTTTTGGCGTGCAACCGCCGCGTTGGTGATGCCCGATACCTCGGCTGTGAGCGGGAGGAACTCCTTGAGGAAACCTGCGCGAACCTCGGCCGCGCTAGAGCGCCGAGGGGCTCATATGACGTCCGGCGATCATCGGGCCGCGGTGCCGGGTCGAAGCTGCTGTCATCGCGCCGGTGGTGATGTTGATGGTGTCGTCGTCGGCGGCCCAGACGGTCGTTTCTCTCGTGATCGGGGCCATGGTCGCGGTCATGATCGGGGTCGTGATCGACGTCGCCCTCGGTCGTCAACTGGTCGCCGGAGCGGCGGTTGCGGCGGTTCGCGGCCAACGCGCCAGCGCGGTCAGCGAGGATGATGAGGTACAGCAGGGCAACGGTGAAGGGCAGAATGGCTGGCGTCTCGAGGATGCGGTACATCAGCGGTTTGCTAGCCGACAACGCGAGCAAGGCGGTGGCGATGACGACGGCGGCGCCGCGGCCGAGCATGACGACGGCGAAGAAGACGTCGGCCCGCACCGTGCGCACAAGCACGGCCGACGCCAGGAAGCACGCCATCAGCAGCAGGAAGGCTGCCCAGAAGTAGCGGTACACGAGCTTCCACGACTGAAACATGATAGCGAGCGCGTCAGCACTAACCGGCATGCTCAGACCCAGCCCGCTGTACATGGCGGCGACGGTCGACGTGTACAGTTGATGCAGCGCATCAGGCAGATCGGCGGCCGTCATGCCTCCGTTTATGGAGGAACAAATGCCGCTGGTGTTACCGGCATGGTAGATATCGCGCTCAATGTCGCCAACATACGCCAGGCTCTCCACCTTAGCGTCGAGATTCAGCGCGCGCACAGCGGAGGATAGCGTGGCAGTCAGGGCGGCGCCATCGAGGCGTTCGCGCAGGCAACTGCGCACCAGCGACGCCTCGAGCGAGCCGATGCCACCGGCTACGTACCGCGCCAGCGCCACCTGCTGGGCGCCCTCGACAAGACCGACGATGGCCAGGTGGATTGGGAAGTGCAGTGCCGACCAGAGCTGCTGCCGGATCGTGCCAAAGTGGCGGTGCGGTTGGTTGTCAAAGTAGAGCATCCAGATGCCGATCTACTGGGGTAAGTCTACATTCGGGACGACGGGGGCGGGACAAAGAGATTAATAAAAATAAAAAGGAGGGGAGGATACCAAGATCAAAACAATGCACAGCACCAGCGCGGAGCCCTCCGGATCGAGCCCCTTCGTGCCCATCATGCGCGAGATGGTCTTGGTGACGCCGATGGCACCCTCGCCAATGACGATCAGCGTCAGCAGTCCCATGCGCTCTGCGAGGTGCGTCTTCTTGAAGCTTAGCACGCGCCACCAGCTGGCGATGGCGATAGTGGCGGCCGTCTCGAGTAGCATGACGATCCACCATATGCTGTAGATGCCGTTGGCCTCGTCGACGGGGCGGCCCTCGGCGAAGGCCGGGGTCATGGCGCCGTAGGCGGCCGCTGCGACAGCGTAGGTGAGCGTGTTGAGCGCTACAGGCAGGAAGATGTCGGTGCGACGCGCGCGCGCGACAAAGAGGCCAACGACGGCATACTGCACGGTGAACAGCACACGGCTCATCACTAGCGTGTAGCACAGCACGCGGAAGCTGGTGTTCTTGCCGCGGCTGGTGCCCGGCGCGAACGCCGAGCCGACGAGCGCGAAGCCGACAAAAGTCACCATGCCGATAACCTTGCACGCGCGGCTGTAGATGCTATCGTTCTCAAACCGCACGTCGTACAACACGGTGTGGAACCATGTTGCCCAGATAATCGTAAAGAAGCCGATGTAGGCAAACAGCGACGAGTGGTCGACAATGTAGTGGTACGCCGTGAATGTGGCCAGGTTGGCGACGCTACGCGTGTAAGCGACGCTGTCCACCGCTCCACCAGAGCACTACTCACAAAAACAGGTCGAAGAATAACTCGAGGGTGCTCGCCTCGCGCCGTGGTGCAAACACGAGATGCTCCCTGTCGACGCCCTGCAGCGGGTTCTGGATCCACGGCACAATCTTGTGGATCCGCCGCTTCTTGCGTTCCTTGTATCTGTGTAATGTCAAAAGTTAAGATTCTGCAACACAGCATGAAGACCTTGGCCTACATCATCTTGCGACCCGACCGCGGTGCCATGGCGGCAGGCTCCGGCTCCGCCAAGCAGATGGGTTTGCGGGAGGATAGAGGACCAAGAAGAAGGATGCGGGAACAGGCATTTCTCCTCTTGGCATGGCTATTTCATTTGTTTATCGTGCTCCGTGCACACAGTCATTGGACGATTTGTAGTGTGTTGTCGGGGGTGACACGGCATGGGTGCAGCCAACGAGAGCCATCAGCGTGGTTTTCAGCTCTGCAGTTGTGAGACATGGCGCTGCGGCGGTGAAGCCAGAGCAGGCCCTCCACGTGGACAGCGGATGCAGACATTAGGCCGCTAGGAAAACAAAAACATTCCCAATGCTCCCTCCGTACAGAGTTACCAAGTGGCCATCACGAATTAAATCTCTCAGTAGCTACATCTGTAGATCCTAAGCCTGAATAATATAGGATCATGTTGTCCACGAATTGAAGCTCGAGAATCTCAACATCTCGTATTGTCAAATGATCAATTGGGACCCTGTCACAATAGCAAATGAATCTAAATCTCTCATGAAACCGGAATGGAACCTGTTCCAACCTACAGCCAAGAAGGGCTCAGACTGTACGGCTATAGGCTTAGGGTGTCCGAAAACAGCCTGGTTGTCTGAGACGAATCTGGGCACACAAGATTTCCATATAATCATAGAGTACAGCGCTGATGCGTCCAGAATTGGAAGTCCGCATCGCCATATATGGCGGCCCCGGTTAACAAATATGACCCCTACTACCTTCCGTAATCCAATGCAGCTAGCTGTGTATGCTTACTCATACCTTTCCGTTTCTTCACTGTCTCTTATGTGGCAATTTTTATAGCGATTTCCTTCACTCCACTCACATTTTAAATAAGAGAGCGGCTATCGCGATTTATTTTTTTTAAAAATAATCTACTTTAAAAATAGCTTTACAGCTTCATGTAAGTGTGACGACCCTCCAGGCCGTCACTTGGGCCGGCACGGCCCGACGATCCCCCGCGGCAGTGCGTGGGCACCGTGTGCCGAGAATCACACTAGTTGGATTAGCCAACTAGGAGTTTCTCTGTTACAGAAAGATGCTCTGCGCAGGGCAGAGCTCTGACCACAGAGCAAAGTGCTCTGTTGCTCTGTGAGAAAGGTAACAGAGCAACAGATCAAGGTACAAGTTACCTCTGGGAAACTAGTATAGATAGTCATCGTCGTACCCACGACTGAGTGAGGAATTCTGGTTCCTCACGCTAGTATTCAATTGTTCATTTGTGTCCTACTGTTCAGACTCACCTCTGCACTTATAGTGACAGCGACCTACAGTGACATTGAACCCCCAGCCTGAAGGTTCTAGCTTAACAAGCCGTCTTTGGATCGCCCCTTTGCATTGGCGTCCTGCCATACGTTCTGTCTTAACCTATCCAGACCCTCATAGGCCTATGTTAGGTGCAGGTCGTAACAGTAAGGTTAGCACCCTATTATTAAAATTCTATTCAGAAAAACTCTACAGTAAAGTACATACTTAAAGGCTCTTACTCTTCGGCTTGATATACACCACAGGCTAACAAGCTAGTATTCTATTGACTCGGGGCGCCTGTTCAGGCCGACCCTGTTGTTCTTTTTGGGCCTTTGTAATATTACTGTAACCGTTTTTGTACATAGCGGTGTCTTCTGGCGCGTGCCTCCCTCAAAAAGGGGCCGCGCCGCGCGGTTCTTCGAACCACGCTTCGATTCATTTAATCAACACGCGATGATTTCACCACGAAAACCTCCCAATTGAAGCCCAGTGACATTCTGGCCCTCTGATCGAATGAAGATGACCTAGTCCACGGTCGCATTTCCTTTGTTGTTCCATGCTAGGCTCCGTTTCATGCTAGGCACCGTCACAATACTAGGTTTCGTTCCATGCTAGGCACCACTCTATACTGGGTACGTCTTTGTTTTTCTACGTCAATTGTGTGTGTGTCCCTCCGATCGGAGGACCAGGAGTCTGGGAGTCGGCCTTCCAGGCCGACTGCGACCTTCTGTGGGTGTGGTTCTTTTTGTGGTTTCTTACCTGCTGCGTCACCGCACCAGTTCACTATATTATTTAAAAGTCTATTTATCACATACTTTTGTTGAATTCTAGCTACTGAGGACCCTTAAAGGGCCTGTATTACAGGGAACTTCCAGTAATTTTGATAACAACTATCACTAACAGCCGCAGTATTGCAGGGTACTCTGCATCGTACTCTGCATCGTACCCTGCAACGCAGTTGCGTACCTTGTAACCACTGCACACTTTAAAGGCGTGGAGGCTCTGCGTACCCTGAAGCCTTCAAGACCCCCTAGTCGAACCTTTCAGAACGACAGAGGCTTTCAGAGCCCTATAAAAGCCCCGGAACGTTCCGAACCTTCTGGAATTTAAGGGGTTCGAGCTCACTGAACTGCCCCTATTATAATGGGTTCTGGAATCTTCTAGAATCCTCACACTCTTTTAAGGCCACGTAAGCACTCCACAAAGAATGAACTAGAATCATACTATTCCACTATTGTATTAGTTAGTTTTGCTCCATAGAAGGCTCTGGAATTCTTTCAGAGGCTCCCATAGCCTATAACAGGCTCTCTTCTCTTTTGTGTTTAGTTTTCTATAAGCAAGCAACAATTCAGTCATTCTCAGGTTGATCTTATAAGGCACTGCCCTCTGTATCTCTTTGTTTATAGTGCTGAGTCCACTGTAACTGATTTTCAGGCGTTGTACTGCAGGCCTTTCCTTTGCTTCCTCCAGCACCTTACTAAGCCCTGCTGTCGTAACGCACGTGATCCCTAGGCTTGGCACAGTGTTACGACCTGCACCCGGGGCAGTATCCGAGAGGGACTGGTCGGGTTAAGACAGAGCGTATGGCAGGACGCCAATGTGAAAGGGGCGATCCGAAGACTGAATTATGAGACTAGCACTCGCAGACGGGGTGTACAATGTCACTGTAGGTCGCTGCACTATAAGGGACAGTCGGGGACTGATCAGTAGTGCACAAATGAACAATGTAATTGCTAGCGTGAGGAACCAGAATCCTCACGCTCCACCGTGGGCACGATGATGGTATCTATACTAGCTAACCAACAGGTAACTTGTACCTTCTGCTCAACGTGCTCACTCTCTCCCAGGGTTGAGCAGGTTGATCAGTTTTCCTGTGCTCACCGTGCTCAAGGTCCTACGACGTTGAGCACGTTGAGCAACTCCTGATTGGTCGTAGGGGCTTCGGGTCTTTGCACCCCTGGCTCAGTGCACAGCACAGTGTGCACTGTTCCAAACGCGGGGACATCCTCGCGCCGCGCCGGCCCTAGTGTCGACCAACGGGGTCGTCACACACAGTACTGCACTGTTTTCCCTGAGCCTACAGGACTGTACTACAGGCCCGTAGAACCTTGTAACTTAACAGTATCAAGTAAGCGCTGCTTTTGTAAGACGCTCGATTAATCGCCTGGGGATGTCAACGACTGTTCGCCGTCCACGTATGCGGGCCATGCCTTAACAAGCATGAGACCCTTCAAGTAAGAGGTGATAAAGATGATCGGTCACATTTGCGGACCACAAGCTTCGGTGACAAAACGGATAGTTTTACAATTTTATATAAGCTGGAGCGTGGGACACTTCTAGTGACACATTTGGTCCCCAATGCAAATAACTAAGTTTTATTTGAGTTTAGTACTTGAGTTTACATTTGAAGTTAGAGAAACTCATGTCATTTTCTCGCCCTCTTTAACGGAATCTCGCCTTCGGCTGCGTACCGCTTTTCTGCCACTTTCTATAAAGACCGTAGGGCTTCTTGAATCGTCCGTCCATGAACTCGATCTCTGGTGTAAAGCGAGGGTCTAGGCTTGTAATCTTAGTCTACCCGAAACTGCTCCAGCGGTCTGAGTACGCCGAGGTACAAGGCCTCCGGTTCCGTTTTACCCTGGTCATCGAAGATGTTGCCCTCGAGACATCGACGTGTTATGCCACAATAAGTTTTCCCCATGGGGCCTTTCAGCTTGACAACCTGCGTCCCAAGAAGATGGCGCATGAAAGGCCAGCCGGACTTGTCCGCATCGGCTTGAAGAGTGCCCGCGGCTGCTCTGTACAGACTTGATACTGTCTGCCGGAGTCCGATCTCAAGAAGGATTATCCCCAAACTATACACATCGTGCTTAGCAATAAATGACACCTTCTCACTGTGGTTAGCAAGCCCGCTCTGGACATCGGGATGGCGATACAGGTTCAAGTCGAAGTCGTCTTTCATTCCCTCAGTCTGCTGGGCCGAGGAGGCCTGCCGACTGTACTCAAATCCGACGATACGGAGATCCGAATAGTCGTTACTGTCGAAGAACAACAGATTGTCACTCCGGATGGCCTTGTGCAACCACCCGGCCATGTGCAGAAACAAAACCGCCTCGGCGGCGTTCTTGGCGATGCCGAGCCAGTCGTCCAGCGCCAGCTCATCGGGGCTGTTAAGGATATCATGCAGGCTGCGTGGCTGCGCGGCTGAGGGAGTAGCGAAAATCATCCCGTAGTTGATGTCGCCATCGCCAGGGCCTGGTTGTCGCACGACGCCAAGGCATTCGAGCGTCCGCAGCTCCCGCAGCTTCAGCTTTGCCTTCAGCAGGCGGGCGAGCAGCTGAATGCGCTGCTTCACCATGACCGTATGCTCTGTGCCGGAGCCTTCGTCGACAGACTTCCACTCGACCAGGACCGGCTGCTCACGGAACCTAGCGAGGCTCCTCTCGTTCACCTTGTCTGTTGTTCCAACGTCCTTGAGCTGCCGGCTCTTTTCCCACACGTCTCCTTCAACTTGAAGGAGCACGTTGCGGGCCTCCATCTGGAGGATCATCGTCTTCAGGTGAGCTAGTCCTCTCAGGGTCGAGCTCTCCGAATCTTGGCTGAGTCGCTTCAGCTTGGCGATGTCGAGTGAGGCGAGGATCGCGTTGAGAACGTGCTCCGCTACCGGATCCTTCTTCGGGGGCGGGAAGACATCGTACAGGTCCTCAATCATTTCCTTCAGCAGTTCCAGCGTCTTGAGGGGGCCGCCATTTTGGTATGCCCATTTCACCTTTTCCCGGACTGTTGTGTCTTGTCGAAGATCCTGCAGCTTTTTCCGGTACTCGCGCCGCGCTTCCGCCTGCGGGTCCGACAGATCACCAACGCGGTCTAGCAGCGCCGCGCCCGACAGCGACAACTCTTCAGCTAACTTGATGACGGGGAAGTCTAAGCCCAGATCGCGGAGGGCGTCCAGGAACTGGTGGATGATAACGACATATCTTATGACCAAGTCTCCGTTCCCGAACTTCTCGTCGGTCGCTGGCGTCGCGTTAGGGCCAAAGTCGATTCCCCATCCGACACCCCAGGCCTTAAACTTGGCTGCCTGTCCCTCGAGCCGGACCTGGAAGATGGTGGCCTCCTCGGAGATGGCGTTGCCCCTGCTCCAGAACGAAAATGCCTGGACGCAGCCGCCCGCGATTTGCAAAAGAAGAGATGTCACCCCAACGCCTGCTCCTGCTCTGTCCATTTCGCTTGATGTTTTGACCGAGTGTGGTTGAGAAAGATGAGAGTTGTTGTCACAATCAACATACAGTTGTATTGCAGTGTTGGAGTGGAACAGGGACACCCTCTCTGGGAGGGACCAGTTTGACCCCGAAAACCAGTCCTTTGCGCAAAGGTGGGCTGATTATTCCGTTGATTCGAGTGCGTGTTCTGGTGGTTGGCCAATCCTGTGGGTTTAAACGATCATGCGCGATTACGGATAGTTCCGTTGGGCGCGGATTGGCGGTATGACAAGTCTGGCAAGAATCAGGCCACCGGAGCTGTAAATATCTGAGCCAAAGTGGCGCAGGATGACGTATTATTGACGGCACTTCCTGTCAGACGACCTCTGGAAATCTCTCACCGCCTGGCCTAACCCAAACCGTCGATTGTACTTGATGAGGGAGAGACTTCCTGCTTCAACGGAAAGCCCCCTCTCCAGGTCTCGTCGCCCTTTCCAACGAACATGGATCTTGCACTCCGCACATGCCAACAACAGCATCTGCGGCGCCAGATCGAAGATGAGGTTCCAGCTCTCACCGAAGAAGAAAAAGAGCATGATCTTCTGTCCTTTCTGTCCATCATCCTCAAGGCCTGCGACAGCTACAATGCAGCGTTTATCCTTCTGGGCGTGCTCATGCCGAACGATGTGTACCCTTCGCATTCCAAGGGAGCCTACTTTCAGGTATCCATCCTCTCGCCGCGCGAGGTTCTTTCTGCGGTTCCCAAAAACGACCATCCAATTCTTCTCGGAGAGGGCGGGAAGGCTCTAGAGCTCGTAGCACTCAAGTCGCCCATCATCGTCGGGTCTCGCAACTCAGCACGCAATCGCAAAATTTGGAGCGCCATGGCCACCGAGTTTGCGATTCTGAAGAACAAACACCTTGAGAAGCACGAAAACATTGTCCGAATACTAGGGGTGTGCTGGCAGCCTAGCGCAGACACCACGCCCATGCCCGCTCTGATCCTCGAGGCCGCCCAGATGGACATGGAAAAGTTCTTTTCGGGAGGACGGCCTACCTCTTTACCACAGTTACTGAAGCTCGCAGTTCAGATCACATCTGGTGTCGAGGCCATCCATGCTGTCGGCGTCATCCACGGCGACATCAAGCCGCAGAACATCCTGATGTTCCGGGAAGGAGAGAGCTCGTGGACAGCAAAGATTGCCGACTTTGGCTCCTCTCTTATACGCGTAGGCATCGATGGCCGCATCTCTTTCCAATTCGGCTCCCGGTTCTGGCAGGCCCCGGAAACGACACGACCACTTCTAGCAGTGGAGCTGGAAAAAGCAGATATCTTCTCCCTCGGCATGGTCCTATGGAAAATTCTGAGCCGGAATTCCCAGATAACTCATCTGCAAGAACAAGCATACAGTGAGGATACCAGCACCATAGAGGCCACACTGGAAGAACTCAAGCGATCCGGGGGGCTGGCCAGTTTAGCCCTTTCCTCGGTGAGATGGGCTCTGTCCCCCGTGGACATACCAGGCTTTGATGACGACGACGACGACTATACGATGGCGATTCATCTAGCCGGAATCGTCGGCTTGTCACTCAACCCACCGTACGCTCGAAAAGATGCCACCCTCATGCTTTCCGATCTCCGCCGAGCACAGGACTACTTTGAGAATGAAGACCCGATGGACAACCTAAACGAGATCTTGCTCAGGGAAGAGTAAGTGCTTTGTCAATTTTGAGCATCCAACGAAACGTTAACCCTACCTGCCCACAGGCGCACAGGAGATGACTCCTCACAAGCCACTGAGCTAGCCGTTCTTGAGGTTGATCAGATTCCAAACGTAGGTGTACCGCCCAGCCCTTCTCTAGGTGCCCTCTCGAGGCCTTGGCCATTGTCTCGACTTGGCTACTAAACAGTCACGTTTTCCTCTAGATGATCCAGAACTCCGGCACTCTGCGTATACTTCCACGCAATCTTTACCAGCGTATCATCGACGAAGTGAGGGATGTTGCACTCCACTCCAAGAACGAAAATAGGCGTTGGGATGCAGCATTTGAATACTCCTTCCATATACTAGACAGCGTGCAGATCTGCCAGGAAACTCAAGCTACCATCGACGAAGCCCTGGATTTACTGCGACAGGCGGCGGTCCACGATATCGGAGATTCTCGAAACGTCATTGGATACTGGTTTACTGCCTTGAATAAACCTAACCCCCTGCCACTGGAGCAGGAGCGGAGCTGGCTTTTCGATGGGGTCTTGTCTGGGAGCGAAACTGCCTCTCGACGGCTCAAGCAGATTGATGGCCAGCTGCACAGCTCTGCTACCTACTACCTCCGGACAGAGAGGGCAGGCATCGGTCTTCCCATCCCGAACTACGGCGACTTGTTGTTCTACTGTAATACCATAGACCACATTGACAGTTATGAGGAGCTTATCGAGGGCATTTCGAAGGCCATACTTGAGTTCGCTGCCATGACGGGGTACACAAGGGCTCTGGCCAAGCTCCTTGATCTGCGACCCGAGCTTGACATAAACGCCACCGGACCCTTTAATACCACACCGCTGATGAGAGCCTGCGTCGCCGGGCACCTGGATATCGTAAGGGAGCTTCTAGAGCACAACGCAAAACCCACCATTGCCGCCTCTGACGGGACGACGCCGCTGCACTTTCTCAGCTCATTCCCCGAAAAAGACATCCCCGCCGCAGCAAAAGCCCTGATTCAGGCAGGTGCGGCTCTTGAGGTCCGGAGCCCTGATGGACCAAAACCTATGCCCCCGGTAGATTCGTATCTGTGCGTCGCCCGTGGCACGCCATTGTCATTTGCGACAGCCGCGGCCAATCTGCATGCCGTACGTGTGCTCATTGCGAACGGGGCCGACCCGTTTGACGTCGCCGGCGAGGCAGTCGCGTCGGGCGACGGGTTTCACAACATGATTCACACCTCGCCCGTCGTTTTGGCATCCATAAACCACCTGCCGAACATCTTGGAAGCCCTTCTCTTCGGCCAGGATGCTGTGAGGGTGGCATCCTTCATCGGACCCCATTTGACATCCGTAGGCACCCGAGGGACGCGATACATGACATCCTGCCTCGCGTGGGCTGTCGACTTCTTGGCGAGGGGGCTACTGTGCCGTATGAAATATAACGGGCAGCGGTATCGGGACGCCTTCATAGAGACCTTTAAGGTTCTTGTTCGACATGGAGCCGATCCACTTGACGTGGACGGGCAGCAGACCACCGTCCTCGAGGCCGCGATTCCACACGGCCAGCCTTATGTCGTCGAATTCCTCATGAAGTGGCGCGGTGGCCTCCTTATGAAGGAAGCGACGAAGTGGATTGCGTGCTTGACTCGGGCGGTCGTGGCCCAAGATACCGTTATCTTTAACATCCTCTTGAGCCAACCGCCGGAGAACGAGCCAAGCGTCAATTCCCGGCTCGAGTACTTTGTTGCTGTCTGCATGTGTTCTGACGACGTCGGCTTCCTCACGCCGCTCGAGGCTAAGCTGAGTCCCGACACTGACGGGACCGACATGCTGTGGGCTTCTATGGAAAAAGGCCATCTCACGGTCGCGAGTTGGGTCTACGCGCGGACCCGGGTTGACTTCGCTCGTAAGAAGGACGGCAGAACGCTGCTCGGCCATCTTCTCCTATTCTCCAAGAAGCAGGCCGACGTGCGTCGCGCTGTTGCTCACTTCCTGAAATTGGATGGTCTCTCTGACAGCGTCTTCTTCGATGTCGGCACCATTTTGGGCTCGTCGCTAACCGCCCTACAGATGGCGGCCTTTTATTTTGAGTACGAGGGTGCCGTTCTCATGGCCGGCAGCACGTTGCGGATGGTCCTCGAGCGGTGGGATGCGCCCGAATTCTTAAACCACCAGGTTCCCGACGGACAACTGCGCGGATCGACGGCCATCATGATCGCTGCGCGCACGGCTAACAGTGCCGGCCTTAAGTACCTCCTTAGTGAGGTCGGCGACGAGATGGACCTAGGACTGCTAGACGCGAAGGCGTACAACGTCTACGACCGAGCCATTCTCAACCTCTCTAGCCAGACGAGGCAGATGGAGCTGATGAACGTCCCGGCTCGGCATCATGAAGTGGCCGACCTGGCCCACTTTGACCACACAGTACAGATCGTGTGCGCCTTGGGCAACATAGGCTTGCGGCCCAACCGAATTTCCCGCGCGATCGTGCGAACGGAGACCGATGTCTTCTGTGACTTCAAGTTCGGTACCCGACTCGATATTACGGAGTGGGAATTCCCAGGTGAGTACCTTATCTCACCATCAGGTATTCCTCGTGCATGATCTACTTACACACAAATCACGCGTAGGCGGCGTAGTACCGGAGTCGGTTAGCGCTCGCAATCCAGTTTTCGCGGAAATGTCGCAGCTTGACGTAGACTCTGCTCTATATTCGAAACGGCCGGACCCAAGTGACGATGCAGACGAAGAAGACGCAGGATCTTCAGTCGCAGCGGCGAGTAAAAGGGGGCCTGCTGAGAAAAAAAGAGGTGGCCGAGAAGATGCAGTAGGAGATTGACTGCCTTCACATTAGCGAAAATCTACAGACCCGACGAGGGTCTGATTAAATCGATTCCTAATCCGCTCCCCAGTTAACATTCTCTGTTTATATCAATACATTGGTCCCAGTACACGGCCTTGACTGGAGAAAAGCGAAAAGCGCTCGATGTTGCTAAAACGTTGCCGCAGCCCGTGGATAAGCTGGTCAGGGAATGGACCTACGAGATTGCCGCATAGCCTTTCCTTCCACCGTTTTCGTTAAGCTAGATAGAGCGACCCCAGCTAGGGTGGAGACGACCATAGTTAGTGTCAGAAATGAAGGGTCTGGCAATGGAAGGTTCTAGCAATTGGCAGAATCAGGGATTTGTAGCCACTGCCACAGACGCGCAATTGTTGCCGTGCGGCTTGCCACTTGGGTTGCTACCATTCGCAACTATAAGGAAGGCTCTCTGGCAGAGCCAAAGAGCCGAGAACAGAAGCAATACAATCAAGCAATTACAACCCCATCATATCCACCGAATCCAGTGTGCAGCGCTTCTGACACTACCTCTTTATCTCTCATCTGTCAACTAAGCTCTTAGACCTCTTTTTTATTATTACGGCCTTAGATTTAAAACTCACCGTCTTCAAGAACTATTTACCACTGGTGTAAATCTTCGATTTCCAAGTTAGGTGGTATTTCCTAAAGACCTTATTACGTATTATGGCACTAGATACGTAAGGGTTATTTATCAGGGATATATACGTCCAGAACTGAATCAAGCTATCTTGGTTAGCTTGCCTAAGACGGTGTTTTGGATGTGAAACTTAACCATCTCGTTAATGTACGCCGGGTTAAAACTAGCCTACTTCGGGTTACGGTGTATTGCCTGATCGTGTAGAGCGTCCGGTGCGTTACCTATAGGTAGAATCTCCCGTTAGTATCAGGTTAGGTCACTCCGTACCATCTTGCGTGATCGGAGAAAGCAGCACCCTGGCCCAGCGATGCGTAGATATACTGCAGCTTCTCCGCATCCCTGATGTCCGGCTGGGCATCGAGAACGAACATCCCAGACAAGGTAGTCTTGTTGCCGTTTGAAAGAGAGAAGAGAACGATGATCCCACTGAAGTGCTGGTATATAGCAAATCTAATGGTTGAGAACCGAGCTTTCATTTGTGTTGCTCAGTACGTTCAGAAAGAAAGGGGGTTCCGGCCACGCAGTGCCAGAACGTCAGATTCCAGCGTTGGAAAAAGAAGGCTCTAAAAGGTGCCAGATCTGTGGATTTGTCAGAAGTGGCCACAGCCGCGTAAACCTACTTGCCACAACCAAAAACGATAAATAAGGGCTCTCTGGCTTTTGCCAGAGAGCCACGCAGAACAGAAGCAAGAAAAATCAAGCAGTTGATCCAGTGTGCAGCGCTTCTGGCATAGGAAGCGCGCTCTCCTCCTCTACCTGTTTTAAAAAAAAATTTGCTCGTTCCGGGGCCGCGGCGCTTAGTGATAAACTCGGTGCCGTTTAAAAGGGCGGAAACGAAGAGCGGCGAGGGGCCCCATTTTCACGGCCACCAGCAGGTGTAGCCCACTTCCACCGGCTCCGAAGCGCCGTCAAGTGGGGCAACTCCAGCTCTGGACGATATCAATTTCCTTTTTTGTTTGTCGTCCTGAGCTAGGGTGAGCTATGACTGATTTGTCCTAAGCTTCACCTGATTCACCCCTAGGCTAAGGTGATCCCTTACAGTGAAGTAACGCCCCCTGCTAAACTGAAGCTGTGACACGATGGGGAGGGTGTGAGAGGTGTGGGGCTAGCCCCACCTCTTTGGGCCAGTATTTCAGCCAGCCTTCTTCCACACACCACAATACACATCATTCCGATGCTATCCACCTCTGAAAGAGGGTGGGGTAGGACCCCGTACTGAAGCTAGGAGCGCCACAAAACAGCCGCGCCCTCCCTGGAAATATATTCCCTCTGTGTAATTTTCTGATTTTTCCCCCGCGGTGAAAGAACTCCTTAGGGCTTTCTTTCTCGGCATTGTAGAAGCAGGTATAGTATGGGCTCAAATTGAGATAGAAGGGGTGGTATGGCGTGAAAAAGTAAAGAAGAGGGATGTAGCTGGCGGCAGTAGAACGGGGGAGAGGGACACCAAGGACATGAGAGAGAACAGCTGTGCGGTAGGTTGTAGTTGGATCGAGCTACTTATCCAGGTAACTTGGAGATCAGTTGTGTGGTAAGCAGTAGTATGGATTGAGCCGCATCTTTACAGCTAGAAGAAGAGTAGCTGTGCGGTAGGTAGACGTGATTATAGTAATACAGAACCTCAAAACGGAAATTGAATACGCTAGCCACTGAGCCTATTTCTTAGCCTCCGTTCTGAGGTTCTGGTGGAGATGTTGAAGAGCGGGGAGAGGGAAGAGGGTCAGGTTGGGAGGGAGGGTCAAGTAAACAGGGAAGAGGCCATGAAGGCGTTGGGGTTTAAGGTGTGGGAGACTCACCAGAGTGATTATGTGGTGTGGCATTTTCATAGCCAGAGGTATAGGGCGTATGCGATATTCGAACAGGTAAGTTCAAGCACCCGGAAACGGAACACTACCTGAAGCGGAACAATAGCGCCACACAAAACCCACTAATTCCTACCCCCACAACACAACCATTACAAATTCAATTAAGCTCAAACTTCAATATAGGTTTTTATATACAATAGTAAGATAAAAACAAAGTTTTGGATTTTTAAAAAAAAAATCCACACCGAAATAATAGTTTTGAGATCTTGAACGGTAATATCTGTTAAGGCTTGCATTATATGTATTATGTAAGTAAAGTAGAATCTTTCTATAGAAATGAGTATTTTAATGCTTAAAATATACTGTATTGCTTTTTATACTGTTATAATTGAATTATAAAATTTATTATAAAATTTTAAATATATAAGACATGATTATCTTTATAATAGTAATATTATTAAAGTAAATAATATTAAGAATAATAATGATTTTATAGCGAAGGTGAGGCTGTGCTAGCTGTAACCGAGGATTCGGTAGTTGCCCCCTATGGTAAAGGGACGGGGAAGGCCTTGTCCATGGTGAAGGGGCATCGGGGACGTTCCGGGACGTGGGGGCCGGCCACCACGACCTGTTTGGGAGTTTTCGTTATCCATTGAAGGCAGTGGGATATATTTAAATGTCTCTACCTGTCAGAAAGAAGAGTCTGGAAACCACCAGAACAATAGATTTGTAACCATTGCCACAGACGCGCAATTGTAGCCGCGCGGCTTTGCCACAAGGCTTGCCACTATTCACAGCTATAAGGAAGGTCCTCTGGCTGAGCCAGAGAGCCGAACAAGCAATACAATCACACAGTTACAACCCCTTCAATTCCACAGAATCCAGAGTGCAGTGCTTCTAACACTACCTGATATCAATGTTGGAGTGTGGTCAAGCCATCGACAGCAAGAGACTAATGTGAGATCACTCTCATATATAGGGATAATGAGATGAAGTACACATTGATGGAGGCTATTGTGATCTCTATTTTGTGTCAATTGTTCACAAACATAAACACTATACCAGGTCTTAAACAAAGAAGCAGCATCCTAACTTGTGCTTACTTGCCCATGCAGATAGATATGTCCCCCATACAGAGGGTATAAGACTGCACTGTCTAAAAACAACCGCAGGAACAACTATTCTGTAAGTCTTGTGTTTTGAAAGATTGATAAATGGACGTTCGAATGCATCACATTGCCCCAGTTACGCTGAAATAATACAATGGTAATCCATTGCTTGACATTGGAGTCGAGTATTAACAATGGAACCTGTATTCTTTGTCTCTTTTCTAAATACCATGCCTGGTAACACATAGACTGTACCAGTCCAAGGTGATAATTAGTGGTGTAAGAGCAGGGACTTTGGCCCATGGAACACGTGACCGTAGCTAAAACGCCCTCAGCTCAGCTCGGGATTACCCCAACTTGCATCGGGTGGGAGTTGAACTTCTCTCCTGCATTGTCGACTTGAATAGCACACCGATTTATTTCGGCCGGGACTGCGCAATGAATGCAACTCCGCCATTACCGCCCCGACGGCCTAACCCACAGGCTGACTCGTATTGCGAACTCCCCCTTAATACAATCAGGTTCATCCGCATCCAACAAGGCACTGCAGCCGACCCACTCGTATGCAGTCTTGAAATGGGTCACCTCAGTCGACTGCCTGCCTACGAAGCCTTAAGCTACTGTTGGGGCGAAATTGGCGACAACTTGCCCACCATTTTGCTGCATGGGCACACATTTGAGGTCACCAAAAACCTTCACGGGGCGCTCTTCCGACTTCGGCGGCATACCGAGCCCCGTCTTCTCTGGGTCGATGCTGTATGCATTAACCAAAAGGACGTTCAAGAATGCAATTCCCAGGTTGTGTTGATGGACCAGATCTATCGGCGGGCCACCTCGGTCGTTATCTGGCTGGGTGATCCCATCATGGTGGATGGTAAAGACATCTGGTCGATCCCACCACTTCTGGAGGCGGCTCAGAAGGGCCTGAAGCGGACCGAGCTGCCGATCCGACACGGCATCAAAGACTGGGTCAAATTCGTCCTCAGCAATGACTGGACCACCAACGGAGACCTGATGGATAAAAGATGGAACGCCATCATCAAAGGCCTTATTCTGCTCCTCCAACGGCCCTGGTTTCTTCGTACGTGGATTATCCAGGAGGCCGCACTTGCCAAGCATGCCATCGTGGTCTGTGGCAACAATTGGGTCAGCTGGGATGACTTCTACCGCGCCCTTAGCTATGCCGTTGACTTGAGCTACTTCTCGTCCACGGTCCCCGAGATGTACAGCTCAGCCCGAAGTATTGAACTAGGGCCCTGCTATTCAGGCACTCATTGTTTGGCTATTGGGGCACTCATACCCCAAGGGTTAGGGTTATGTATGGCCCAGATTATATCACATTCAGGCCACGCCCAACTCATTCATTGCCACCACGAAAGAACAATCATATTTTGCAGTGATCTACGCCTTCAATTTATAATACAACTAATTCTATATGTTTTCTATGGGCCTTGCTCGTGACTGGGCCAAACAAGCAACGTAGTAGTGTCAGAAAGAAGGGGGTTCAGAGGCCCTG
>Ga0247780_1001068_pt1 | contig 19494 bp, 22 predicted proteins | sample UWRJL079202R5_FD_179927 | JGI IMG/M metagenome (GOLD analysis project Ga0247780, IMG submission 179927) | Plant litter microbial communities from Arlington Agricultural Research Station in Wisconsin, United States - UWRJ-L079-202R-5 | ecosystem: Environmental > Terrestrial > Plant litter >... | reverse complement strand
TAAAAGCCTTAACTATAAATTATAAAGACCTTAGACTTAATAAAAAAGCCAGGCCTCTAAAGCCCCTAATAAGCTCTACATAAGAATAAGCACTGTTAAGAAAAAGAAATTAGTAAAAAAAAAAAAGATAAGCAGAATACGCTACTATTATATTAAAAAGCCATTTCATTTATTAAAAAAAGGAAATTATAAATTAAATTAAAAAAAGGTTATCAGCTAATGCGACCCCTTAAAAAAAGAATTAGCAGGTATTCCTGTTAAAAAGCCTCCCTAGTTAAAGGATTCGCTAGCTTTAAGAGGAGCAGCTAAGTAAGCCTCCTCCTACTTTTAAAAGCAGAGGATCTCTGCCTCTTAACTAAATGTAGAAAAAGCTTGCTCTTCCGTCCGGTAGCGTTAGACTTTAATCTGTTTAAGTTAAGTGGCAGCTTTATAAAGCTCTTGGGTTTTTAACTTTAAGTTCTATGTAATAGCGTCGTGTTTAGCGTTAAGGTAGCGCTTTTTAGAAAGGAGCCGTTAAAGGAAAACGTTATTATAATTAAATACGTTACACGAAGATAAAGCCCTTACTAGTAAGTATTTAGAATAACTGTCCGATTGTGCAGTAATAAAACAGGAAAATGATTTTAAAGAATAATAACTATAAGGCGATATTTATAATCTAAAAGTCGAAGTAAAGTCTGTAAGGTTATGGTAACGAGAAGTGCTGTTTTTTAAAGTGCGTTTTTATATATGGTTAGTAAGTATAGTTACGTTAAAAAAGAAGGAACACTTTTACTAGGATTCTTTATAGAAAAAGAATGTTAAAGAGGGGGAATTGTGTAATAACTCTGTAAGCTGTCACTTAAGCTGGAGTAACTTAATAAATCCCCTGTATAAAGAACAGTATAAGAAGATAGTATGCACAGTACTGCATATTAGGCTAGGGGTATAAAAACCTAAAGCCCTTATAACTAACTAGTAGTTGCTTAATCTTAGTAAGAGCGCTTACTTACTAAGTATCTGTGAGACCTTTAAATAAAAACTGTTTAGTAACAGGTTATTTAGTTTATTATTAAGTAATAAATTATTAAGTAAGGTATAAGGTACCTTTAGCTAGTTAGTATAAATAGTTATAGTTATGTCTATAACTACTGTAAGGGATTTAAGTTCCTTACACTAATATTTAATTATTCATTTATGTCTTACTGTTTAGACTTACCTTTATGTATTATAGTGATAGTAACTTATAGTGATATTAAACTCCTGTTTAAGAGTGTTAGCTTAATAAGCTGTCTTTAGAATGCCCCTTACCTGTTAGTGTCCTGCTATACGTTCTGTCTTAACCTGTGCTAGTCCTCTTAAGGCTTATGTCGGGTGCAGGTTGTAATACTTATATATATGTTAATTTTCTTACTACTAAGTACCTTATATTAAGTACCCTATACTGGGTATCCTATAGTGTAGTTGCGTACCCCAGAGGGTTCTAGAAGATTCCAACCCACTTTAAGGCCCTTTAGGGCCCCTAGAGCACTCCGAACCTTCTGGAATTCAAGGGGGTTTCACCCCTTAAATCCAGTAGGGCTACTGCTCCACAGAATCAATTAGAACATTACAATAGCCACGTCAGCTATTACGTTAACAGAACTACGTAGAATGGTTCAGAACAGTACTATTTTATTATTATATTAGTTAGTTTTACTTCATAAAAGGCTTTAGAATTCTTCTAGAGCCTCCCACAGCTTATAACAGGCTCTCTCCTCTCCTGTATATAATTCTAGTTAAGCAAGCAACTCTACTCAATTCTAGTTATTATATAAGGCACTGCCTTCCGGATCCTTTTGTTTCCAGTGTTAATATTCGCTGTGACACTCTTATTTACAGTGGCACTGCCCTGTAATTCAGGCCTTTATTTGCTTCCTACAGTGCCGTAAGCACTGTAGCTGGCTTAGACCAGTACAGCACTTCTTCTTCTAAGCTACAGCGCTGTACTACAGCCTTGTGGGTCCTTGAAGTTTAACATATACGTTTAAGTAGAGGACGATAGTAAGAGGGACGTTAGTGCCTTATTTAATACTAAGGGTAGAGGTTAGTAATGTGACGGGGAAAAGGGGTTAGGAAGAAGGGTTAGGGTTAGATAAGAGGTTTGTTCCCTCTTAAGAGATAAAAATTACAGTGATTAGTAAGTCGGTAGTAGTAAGGGGTTTAGTTAGTTATTTGTTCAAATTGCCTAGCACTTTAATTAGATGCCGTCTATAAGGGCTTCGAGTCTTCGCACCCCTCGCCCAGTGCATAACACAGTGTGCACTGTCTCAGACGCGGGGTTTCTATTAGAAGCACTGCACTCTAGATTCTGTGGAATTGAAGGGGTTGCAACTGCGTAATTGTATTGCTTGTTCAGCTCTCTGGCTTAGCCAGAGAACCTTCCTTATAGCTGTGAATAGTGGCAAGCCGTGTGGCAAAGCCGCGCGGCTACAATTACGCGTCTGTGGCAATGGTTACAAATCTATTGTTCTGGTGGTTTCCAGACTCTTCTTTCTGACAGTTTTCGTCGGGCCTCGCTGGCCTAAGTGACAGCCTGCAAGGTCGTCACAGACTGACACCCACCCATGCTTTATCCAGCCAGATTCCAAGCACTCTTGGAGACCCTTGTTACCACTCCTGACAACCTCCGTGTTGGTCCTTAAATCGGGCCTTTTCTCACAACCAACGACTAATAACCAACAACTAAGCATCCGAATGCTGTTATTGGAGGGCGGCACAATCGGCATGTTGGGTGCGGCACAAGGGGGTTACCGTATATATCAAAGTGCGGTATCCAATAGCAAGCAATAGCATGCTCCGCTCTATGTGTGCAGCTGAAGGCCAGCATAAATCTGTCTTACGGTTCCCACCAAAAGGATTTAAAGATCCCCACAAAGTGCAAGGATTCCGCTACAGCTAAGTTGAATACGGCCAATAGACAAGGTTAACGAATTAGCTGGCGCAAGTATAAGAATGGCGGCCCTAGCCTCCAGCTAAGGGGAGCTAAGCTTTAATCTAACTACCTACCACACCTCTAACACCTCTCGCCTTCTGATCAACGTACACAGCGTATCCTTGTCAACACCAGCGCCCTTGGCGTTACCCTGTACAGAAACCGACATCCATCTTTCCAAGTCTTCGAAACAATACAGATTACTTACACAAGTCATCCTTACCAGTATCCAAAATGCGGTTCACTTGCCTTCTCCTTACGCTTATTCCTATCGCCGTCTCGGCAGCCCCAGGGCCTTTGCCTCAAATAACGGATTGGTGCTCAATTGGTCCATGCATAAACGGGCAGTGTCCTGTACGTATACAACCTAATTCGAGCCTAGACTGTGACCGCGCCGATGCTGATACCTATTAAACAAAAGGCTGGTTATGTCTGTACTGGTGTAAGTATTTTCCCCCTTAAAAAAATCGTTTCTTCGCCAAGTCACTAAGCCAATATTGATAAAAAAAAACCAGATCTCTTGCGTAACTGTAAGTTGTTTAGTATTTTAACAATGTATCTAATGACTCGAGAAGATCTGTGCTAACTTCTTGCACTCAGCCATGCTAAGTATGCATCACGCTAGGTATTGGAATCTATGTAGAGAAAGGTCGTCGATTAGCCTCAGAGTTATTAGTATCAGGCTACTTTTCTTACCTTGGCATAGATATCTTAGAAGCCTATTTCATAAAGCAATGTGCTTGCAGTTTGGTGAGGTTGATGAAGTTGCAAATTTGTGACTACTCTACCTTCGACAGAGAGTCTCTTTTATTGGTTTTGATACCAGGTCCAGATGACGTCCTCGGTGGCTTGGAGGTCTCACAGCTGGTATTGATAGGGTTGTGAGTTTAGGAAAGCTGAATCGAAGTCTTGGATTTAGTCCGATTTTGGATCTTTTTTTTTCCAGCTGTCGTTTCTCATTGTCAGAAACACTGCACTCTGGATTGCGTGGATATCGTAGGGCTTGCAACTGTTTGATTGTATGGCGTGTGTGAAGTTGCTTCCTCGCTCTCTTGCTTCGCCAGAGAGCTCATTCTTATAGTTATGGATGGTGGCGAGCTATATAGCAACAGCCAGGTTGTGGCAATGGTAGCCATAGCCAGTTGAACTGACTACGTCTGCTCAGCTTCCATAGGCTTCTTTTCAGCTCGCCTAATCACACCTCCATTCTAACACTCATGGCTGACCCTCATACTAACGGGTGAGGCTTAAAAGCCATGCAGACACCCATCGAAATTAAAGTGTGTTCATCCTATTCATCGCTGAGTAGTTTGTTCTCCAAAACCGAAAATTTATTCAGAAGGCCACTAACCGGGAAGCGGATGTAGGTAGGTGCTTCACTGCTCCTCTGGCCCGTAGTTTGGCCTGTGGCGACCGAGGTTGTAATAGCTGTATAGCTGGCTGCAACACTCGACATGTAGCCTGATTTTAGTTCCTTGACTCAATTTACCATCTGGAGATTCCCATCGTTGTCTCATTCCTGTTGTCCGGCGTTGCTGTCGCCGCCCTCCCACTCGCATCGCGTCCCCAGCTTAGCTTCAACATGAGGCATATCGCTAGAGCTGTGTGCCTCACCGGGGCCTACACCCAGTTAGCCGACAACCACGTCAAGAATCTATCGCCAGACTACAAGGAGATCGGCCCCTACACCAACTTTTAACGAATGGTGTATGGAGGTTACAGGGAGCGTACCGAGCTCGGGACGAAACCGTCATACGGCACCTTTACTCAACTGGCCGACGAAGGTAATGCCAAGATAATGACAGTGCGAACGAGGGATGCCGGATTGCCTTAGTCGCCTGCCCGATGGTGCAGAAATTGATACATATATGGGTTCGCAATGCCAGAGAGTCTTCTTGAGGTGCGTGAGAGTGACGCGAGGGCATGGCGGCGGAGGCGAATCTCGATCTGTTCGTTCGGGTCGGAATGCGGATGGGTGCGACGCGTGTTTGCCTCCTGACAGTGCGTGCATAGCTCTTGGCAGATGAGGTCCAGAATCTCCGCCGGGAACAGGTGGAGAGGGCGGCTCATTGTCGTTGGAAGCAGTCCTGGACCGTTGTTGGTAATTTATTCTGGAAATTGAGCTGGGAAACTGAAGCTGGGATGAAGTTGATGCGTTTATAAAAGGACAAACTTGGAATTGAGCGTCTGCAGGAAATCTGTCTGTGGTGTCGTCAGAGCAGTCTTGCGAGGGAAGGAGCCGATCTGAGAAGGCGCCATGCGGCTGTAACACCCCCATCCCCATCCTCCCGAACCCCAACCGGCATCCCCTCCCCACCCATCGCCTCCATCGCAACCTCCCTCAAACACGGAAATCTCTCCCTCTACTGCTGCATCACCACCCCAAAATCCCTCAGCCGCCTCTCTGACTGGAAACGATCATCCACCACGTGAAGCCGCTTCAGCGACATGACAGCAAGTCCGCCAGCAGGGTTATACTCTTTGCGGCATCGGCCCGGTGTGGAAACATGAACATTTGAGCGCTGAAGAGGAGGGACTCAAGGGTGGAAAAGTTGGCGAAGCTGTGGTCAACCAAAAAAATGTTAGGAGGGAGGTTGGTTCGCTGCTGGACGGTGTTCATTACGGTAGTGGCAGGTTGTCGACTTCGTTAGACTAAGCTTCGGATGGCCTGGAGTGGATTGTGCCACCCGGGCCCCCCCTGATGATGACAGCATCCGGGGACTTGGATGAAGCGTGACGTGGAAGGCCCGCAGGTTGGTGCATCTTTCGAGCACTACTAGGACGCAGTCGCCTATTTTGTGCTTGAACTCGATGTCGAGGTGTGTCAAGTTCTCGAAGACTTTTTGTCCATCGAAGAGGTTGCTGCTGCTGGGTGGTGGAACTCCGGCTTGGTGTCCATTGAAGGGGTTGGAAAACAGGGGTGCAGCATTGCCAAGCCTGGGTGGAGCGCCGTCAAAGTCGTTCCTGCCGTTCGGAATACCAATCAGGTGGAGCGTTCTGAGACAGGGCGCGAGGCGGAGAAGATCAACAATTGTGCCGAGAGAAGACGTGCTCAAACGGCCATAATTGACTCGTCATGTTTCCAGCACCAGGAGACAGTACGGCTCGTTGGGCCTCTTCACGACTTGCAAAAGGAGCACAGCTCCGGCAATGGTGGTATTGAGTGCTCTGATGTTCCAGGCATGTTTGACGCGAACCCCGTAAAACCGATCTATCAATACCTGCGCCCCTAACCATTCGAGGCTTGCGATCTAAAGCGGATGGGAGATCGCTCTCCAAATTCTGCCAAGGGCCCTGTCGCGCGAGTCACGACCTGGAAGCCCCGCAAGACCGGTGAGGGCAGTGGGGACACCCATGGCCCAATGAATGGAAGCGACGGCGAGACTCTGAGATTGGGATGGTTGCGTCGCACACGACCGTTCCGGCAAAGCTGGGTGCCAGCGGCGGCCCCTGCGCAATTGTTGCGGAGAATCCCGACCGAATGGGCTCCTGCCCAAGGGGGAAGGCGTCCCGCTTTTTCCCCAAAGCCTACCGGAGCCACGGGTCCCCTCCCCCGGGATAACATGGTTTAGTGTGCCAAGGGCTCGGTGTGGCACTCCTTTTCCAAGGCACATCATGCCAGAGTCATGTCAGCCCAACTCATAATTTAAGCACCTCACACAACGCCAGGCATGATAACCCCTGGGCGTTGTTGAGTGGCGGGGTAACCGGCGGGGGACAGAACAAGGACGACCTGGCCGAACAAAATCTGATCTCCACAAATATAATTCCCAGAGCGCTGCAGCAGAAACTCAACCAAACCAAAGGATAACCTGCCATGATGCTGATAGGAAGAGAGGCACCCGTCAGTGTGGCTTCAGCCTATCCTCCGCTGCCTCCTGGTTTCGACCCCGAGGTGTACCTCTCAGCGCCGCTTTGGAACAGACAACCTGCGCTCTTGGCCCTGACCATCTCTTTCATGGCAAGCCAAAGCCCGCCCGTAATACCATCGCGCAATGTCTAACCTGATAGCACGCTCAGGTCTTCTCATGGCTCTGTTCCGCTTTGCGCATGTACGTCCGTCTGGCGATTCAACGAGCGCCAGGTTGGGACGATGCATTCATCCTCTTGGCCTTGTTCTGCACGACCATGAGCTCCGTCTTGCTCTGTATTGGTAGGTTTGGGCACGTTGCCGAGGGTCCCAGACAGTTCAAAGACTAACGCTCCAACCGCTGCTCTTAGCCCCCGACTTGGGATTCGGTAAATCTCTCTACACGCTCACCTTCTCTGAGATCGAGCGGCTTATAAAGGTACCACACCCCCCAGCTTGGATCTACCGTGAGGTTCCTAACTCAATCTTAGCTCTTGTACATCGGCAACTTTCCTTACCCTCTGTCGGTGGTGTTCATCAAGTTAGCGCTGCTATTCCAGTATCTTCGCATCTTCAAGCCAGGATCCAGACAAGCTCTCCTGTGTCGGTCCATGATCATCATGGTCTCCATTTGGGGTTCCATCTTCGCAGTCATCGCGTGGGTCCCTTGTGTCCCTCTCGAGGGAACCTGGAACTTCTCCATTGCCGACGCGCGATGCTGGGGGCTCGGATCCCATAACTGGGACGAGTTCATGCGCTACTTTGTCGGCCAGGCTATCACGACTGCTCTACTTGACTTCGTCGTATTCGCAATCCCGGTCCAGCTGTACTTCAAGCCTGCCACGCAGAGAAGAACGCGCATCGCCCTGCTGTGTCTCTTTGGACTAGGACTTTGGTATGTAAATCTTGTTTTGCGGCGACTGATATGTGCAGTACGAGTATATTACAGTGCGAGCTGATGCTGATTCGATTCATTGGCAGTGCTAACGTATGCTCGCTTTGGCGGATGGCATACGTGATAGAGCTCCAGAGGGCCGGCCGCAGCTCCTTCGACCCAACTTGGTTCGGCCCTACCGCGGCCGGTCTAGCCAATATAGAAGTCCATCTCGCCGTCGCATGCGCTGGCTTGCCTATCTTTTGGCCTGACTTGGAGAAAACATGGAACAGAATATTTGTGACCCACGAGGTAAGCGTCACCACTGATTACGGCCAGTTCCCATCTAGGCCAAAAGACGTTGAGCTGCAGTCTGTGTCTTCGGGCAAAAACCTGACGCTTGACCCGGCGCAAATGCCCGAGGATTGGGATCCCTTTGTCGGAGATGAAACCACGGGACTCGGGGAGAGCGAAACAGTCATAGAGTCGGCTACGAGGACGAAAAAAACGACGAGTCAAGTATTTTTCTCGATGCGAAATCGGATCCTCCGGCGCTGAATAGTACAAATTTTTTATTTGAAAGGTGATACATGGGCCCATTGAGAGGGGTCGATACCTTATGTATCTCTGAGCGGGTTGTCAACCTTGGACCCTAATTACATGAGACCGCCGCGAGCTCCTATTCGAGTATACGGCCATCGGTCCTTGATCGCGCACAGACTATGCTCCCTCTCCACTGCCCACCAAGCATCGCAGCGAGTTAATGTCACATGCTTCAAATGAGGTGAGCGAGTGCGGTTTGGGTTTGCGCAACATAAGCCTCATATCTTGGCGTCCACATTGCCAGCAATCATGCTGCACCTCTGCGATTTAGCCGGCCCAAGCGGAGGTTGACACAGCCCAGCGAAGCGACCGTGCCTGCCAGGAGCTTTTCCACGCCGGCAAATGGACACGGCCACGTCCGCCCATCCAGTTCGGGCAGGCAACACTCCAAGCAAACCTCGGTGTGATGGGGTGATTCCGGATATTTCTGGTTCGAAACGCCACAGTCCTCAATCAGTTAAACGCGAATGCGGACCAGATGATCCGTCACATTTGCAAGTGGGGCGTGCCGACCGCTCGGGAACGGGCCCCCTTTTAAGCTACAGGCAGGGCTTGTGCACCGAAGCCTTTTCGGAAATGCCAAGGCAAAGCCCGTCAGCAGGGTGCGCTGAGCGGCGTTGCGAAGCAAGCATCTGTGGGCTGGGCTGATCGAGTTGGGATTTCCGGCAAGGAGGTGGAACTCATCGTCAGCCGGCAGATGGTAGATCCTGGCGTCAGCGCACAGGCAGCCGTCAACCGTTGTGCAGCGGCCCTCCCACAGGGGATGCGTCGGCCGGACATGTTCGCGACGAGCGGTGAGGTCCCCTACCAAGAGGTTGTGGCTGCTTCCATTTCGTCTTATCTATGTGTCCCTTCCGCCGCAGCATTGCTTCTGCCTCAATCCTTAGATGTTACACATGTCAACCAACCCTCCCAACCCAGCCTACCCATTTTCGCCATCATGTCGGAGCAAGCTAACGCGCCAAAGGCTCGGTCTGCCGAACCGACGCGGCCCCGGGACGAGAACTCCCTTGAACCTGTGGTACGTACCGATCTGCACTTCTGAACGGGCAAGAAGCCACCGGAGTGTCTCACGCTCTCTTCACCAAGGGACTCGATTATTGTGAAAGCGACGAGGATGGGTAAGCAACTAGGGCGAAATGGATCCGAGCACAGGGTGCCTCACAACACATGACCAGAAGGACTCGCTTACACATTGGGCCAACAGCCAGAGCTCCACAGCATCCATCTCATCGAGTATCCTGCAGTACAGGGCCATCAATGGTCGAACGTACCACAGCGCGCGCCATGCCACCGAATACTTTGCGCCGAATGACCAGCAGCAGCAAGAGTCTCTCGATCTCGCGTAAGTCATATCCAAGAATGTAGCGCCGTGTTCCTGCCGAAGTCTCATCTCGACCGCTAGGCACCACTACCTAACGGTTCTCCTGAATGGAAAGCTGTTCCTTGCGCCCATCCCAAAGGATGTCAAGGTGCGAAGTCTCCTTGGAGCCGCCATGGCCACCAAGTGACACTCGGCTGACCCTTCCAAGGCTGTCGTTGATATCGGCACTGGTACAGGTAGGATCGAGTCTACTGTTCTCATCCAACTTGACCCACACTCATCCAATATTTCCGATACGTAGGAATCTGGGCCATGTGAGTTTTTCCACCGCCTATCTATCTCTTTCCATTTTTTCTTCTTTTTTTTTCTTCCGTTGTCCGGTAACATGCTCACCAATCCATCGCCAGCGATTTTGCCGACGCTTACCCCAATGCCCAGGTGACGGGCACCGACCTGTCGCCTATGCAATGCTCCTGGACGCCGTGCAACCTCAAGTTCGAAATTGACGACGCTACGCTTCCTTGGACCTGGGCGTCGGACTCGTTCGATTTTGTGCACATACGTTACCTGCTCGGCGCGATCAGGGACTGGACCGCCATGTTTATGCAGGCGTACCGTTGCTGCAAGCCCGGTGCATGGGTGCAGTCAGCGGAGGTGGACGGCATATTCCTTAGTGACGACGGGACTGTCGACGCCCACCCTGTCTTTGCCAAGTGGAATGAAATGTTCCGTGAGGCGAGCAGAAAAACAGGTCGCTCCTTCATGGTGGTCACCGATGACCTGCAGGAAAAAGGCATTCGTGACGCCGGATTCACTGACATCAGCGTGGTGAACATGAAGGTAAAAACAAAGGTTTATTATCCGTGGAGGCTTTTAGAAGCTGACTACCCGTGTAGCTTCCGATGGGAGGCTGGGCCCGGGACCTCAGACTCAAGGAAGCCGGTCGATTCGCTCTCCTGGCATTTGAAAGGGACTTGGAAGGTGGGTGTTTGTCCTTCGCTTTTTGGAGCGGGGATGAACCTGTGCTAATATGGAACCCCCCCCAAAGGTTACACTTACTTTATATGGCACGAGATTTTGGGATGGCCGCAAGATCAGCACCCCTTGTTTCTCAGGGATATGCGAAGTGTGCTGCGCAACCGGCAAGTACATAGCTACCTGAGGCTTCGATATGTCTACGGGCGGAAGCCTTCGACCGCTTAGATCAAATGTTGGCCCTAGTGTGTGAGAGGGGATTACACACCGGTAGGAGTGTCTACCGACCTCTTCCCGCCACTTTTATTATCAATTCTCCGGGGCTCGCTGCAGCTACCAGTCCATAGATCTGCCATGTATAACGGTTGGTACCTGGAGTATAAGGCTTTACCATCCTAAGTTAGTGGGTTTAACCTCTATGGCATAAAGTTAGGTAGTTACGTGCCTGTCGTAATGTGGCATCGTAGATGGTGTTGCTGCGATACGTGGTTGGGATATCGCGCTGTTCACTGGATGCCGCCGAAGCAGGCCTCCCGCCGAGGGCTTGGGTGATAATTTGCCAGCTCCCGCCTGCTTTGAGTGTTACCGAGAGATAGTAAAAGCACCAATGGATGACACCTTGGTGGTCCGGCCAGCTAACCCAGACCGTGACTTGCCAATGTAGCCAACGTCTGCGGTGAATGCGTTGCACCCGTGATCGACCTTTCCGAAATGGGTCTCCGTTGGCATTTTCCTACTCTGCGTCTTGACCGGGGCGAAACTTGCCAGCCGGTGTCGCGATCGTTCGCTGGTAACATCATCCGGCACAGTGACTCCTTGGAATCAGAGCCGGTGTAGGCAGCATCTTTCGATTGGAAGAGCAGGCGGATAAGACGGCCTCGGGCCTGCCTCCCCACCCTGGGGATATGAGCTAGGCAGACAGCCAACTCAGCGAGGGACCCTTTCTTGGTTCCTGACGCTGGCAATACGGCTCACTTTCTACAATTTGGTGCATTTTTTATCAAGTTCTTTGTAGAACTCCCTGTTGTGGCAGTGATAACGTCACTTCCGGCACTTGCGGCAACCCTGGTTCCACACTGTCAACACCCTAGGCAAAGAATATTCCAGCCCAAGTGCAGTTTTGCTGCGGCTTGACATCAGTCAGCACATGGAGTGGTGAAAATGGATACTTAGAGACTGGTATTCTGAGAGACCTGTTCCCAATTAACGGCACTACGCCCCCGGCGTCGGTCATCTAGGCCGCGGCAGAGCCCACATTTGCGACCATCTACTCCACACCGGGGGGAATAGCTGCGATTGTGAACAGCAGTATCCTCGGTCTACCCTTTGCGACCGTTGCTTATCTTTTTCTCCGGCCTTCCCCTGGTCTCACAGCGATGTCGAGTCACGAGATGAACACAATGGCAACGGGAAAGCAGATGTGGCCCTGGCGCGGTCCCTGAAATATCTCCTTAGGAGAGCACCCTCGAGGTTGCCTAAGATTCTGGAAGCTCTCTCCTGTCGTGAGACTGGGTATTAAGCCCGACTGAGTGTGTATATTAGCAATTTATTCTTGTCAGCAGGCGGATGGTTGCACATGTTCTGATGCCTCATTCTGGCGCATCGACTTCGTACATAATCTTCAGCAGGAGGCCCTTAGCAATCACAGCCTATAAGCCCTCGCGACTGCCACCACTTGCCACCCACCATATTGTGAATTATACCGTAGTGGGGTTGCTGGATCGCAACATGCCATGCAAAAGAAGATTCCCGTAGTTTCTCACCATGCCATGTCACAGGCGTGGAAACTACTTAGCTGCCCCCTGTAGCCGTGAGTTGGCTATTCTTTAGAGTAATACCCTTACACTGGGAGGGCTCACGCTATATAGAAGGTCGTACACCTTTACAAGCACTACCACAAGCATATTGAACTGGTGCGATGGCGCAACAGGGAAGAAACCACAAAGAGAACCACACCCACAGAACGTTGTTGTCGGCCTGAAAGGCCGACTCCCAGACTACTGGCCCTCCGATCGGAGGGACACAAATGCAACTGACGTAGAAAAACAGATACGTACCTAGTATGAAACAAAACCTAGTATGTGACGGTGCCTAGCATGGAACGGAGCCTAGTATGGAACAACAAAGGAAACGCGACCGTGGATCAGGTCATCTTCCTTCGATCGAAGGGCCAGAATGTCACTGGGCTTTTAATGGGAGGTCTTCGTGGTGAAAATCGTCGGATCGATTGTTGATTGAAAGAAGCACGGTTCAAAGAACCGCGCGGCGCGGCCCCTTTTTGACGGTGGCACGCGCTAGAGAACGCATCGCTATGTACATAAACGGCTACAGTAATATTACACACAGAGCCCAAAAAGAACGACAGGGTCGGCCTGAACAAACGCCCCGAGTTAATACCTATCCTTCACTACTTTTTTCGTTAAAGAAATCTGCTTTATAACTCTCCATTTATGTATGTTATAAGTGTGGAGGTATCGCTTAACGGTTAAGAGGGAGATCTGACAGTTAAGTGCGTTAAGAAGAGCTTTTTAAGCGATTCTTTGGTTTTTTTAACTATATAAATGATATAACGTTTCTCTCGTCGTGTGAGAACCTCTAGCCAGCCATTACAAATCTGTGAATCGAAGGTGTGGGTTTTTTTCCAGTGTTTAACGACGTGATGGATAGCAGAGGGCACCATGTCAAACAGAGTCACGACGGCACACTTACTTTGGCCTGCTGCCACAAGTGTGCAAATTGATGCACGCGCTATTAGTGATAATTCCTCGTTTTTCTGTCGATTTGCCACCAAAGCGGCACAAAATCAGCCAATTTGCCCTTCATTTCGAAAGGTTATAGTGGTTTGAAGATTGTGGGTTGTCGGGGCGTGTCGCGTTCGCGTTTAATTAAAGGCGGGTTGCTCTCAGACTTTTGACCCCTGACTGTACCAACCTTGGATGTCGGTTGATAAGACAGTGAAGATCAGTGATCGTGTGACGGGCCGCTATGTCGCGACATTTGGATGCAGCCAATCCGTCTATTGTCTCAAGTTTAGTGCCGCTGACTTGTGCGGTACAACCGGTGGGTGTGTAGGACGGTCAAGTATCATGGCCATCTTTCACACGTTTGGGCGCGGCGCGGGCAAAATGTTCATATGCTGGTATTTGCCATTGCCGGTCGGATCTGTCACCTATCGCTATTGCTTCTCCACAAACCACCACCAGCCTCGCTTTTAGCCATAAAAAAATACAAAGCCCCGATTACTAGCTAGTTGCGCCATCATAAATGCATACTCGTCTCTCTTCTCGTCACCGGCATCCTCGTGTATGCCTCCAACAACACCTCACTCACAGTTCATGGGCAACGAACTCACTCATCATCTCCAACACGGATCCTGCCATTGGCGGCAAAGCCATGCGACCAGTAGCCATCAATGTCGACGTTGGTCTCGGCTACGGCACGGTGGCTGATGAGCAACCACAACCCAAAGACAGGTTTAGCGAGGGCATCAAGCACAGCGTAGATCATGATCTCTGTGTCAACACTCGTCTTACGAGCGCCGCCAGCAACACCCCAAACACTGCAAGCTCAGTCAGCAAATATCAACACACCATCAATGCACTCAGACACTCACATCGGATACAGCGTCCACAGGATGAACGTGAACAGCGCCAAAGAGCTAAACAGCTTCCGCACCCCAGCCCCCTTGGAAGCAACCATGCGGGTCCCGTGCAGCGCGACATGCCACACGACGAACAGATACGAAATGCAAGAGATGGTATACCACCCCCACTTCTGCGACGTACCCGTCTGACCAAACGCCGAGAACAGGCCGGTCAGAATCATAATGACATTCGCCACAATTGCCATGAGCGTATGCGCGCCGTCAATGCCGCCGACCAAGCTCAGGTTGAGGATCAGCAGCGGCGTGGTCAAAGCCCAATCGACATAGCGCGCCCAGTAGACCTGGCGACACACGTCGTGGAATGTGTCCGGGAGATGCTCATGTTCGTCGCGGACAGTGATGCAATTGAACGTGGAGGCGTGGCCCGAGGCCTGGGCAAAGTATGAGAGCGCCGCGATGATGGTCGTCAGGGTCGTGATGACGTAGTACACCCGTCGCGAGATGGGCACGTTCCATGACGACAGGGCAAACACGCCCGAGGACGCCACCATGATGCCGAACATGATCCAGAGGGTGCGGTAGCCGTCAGAGCTTGCAGTCTGGTAGATTGGGCCGGCTGTTGCGGGTTAGCATGTGTTGCCGGGGGAGCCCAAGGGGTGGAAAACACACGGATGACGGTGGGGATCGGGCCCGGGTGGGCGGTGCTCGTGGGGTTCATCATCGCGACAACTTGCGTGGGATGGATCATTTTGGCTGATTTCTCGTCGTCTTGTTTCGTCTCGACTCGCGATGCTCAAGAACAAGAAAACAAGGTCTGCAGGCCGGCGGGAGAGACGCTTCCATCTTTATGGGGACGGCCGCGAGCGCAGCTGAGGTGGCATACGGAAGGCACACTCGCCGCGTCGATGCAGCGGTGTAAGCTCGACGTCATCCATTCTCCCGTGTGACCCGATTGACGGGGAAGGCAATATATGCGGGGGAGGCGAACGGGATGCGCATAACGTGTTACAGGCCGTCCAGACATCCCGATTCGACCGCCGGGCAAAAGCTGGACAAATATCTTGCAAGGTTGGCTGCCCGGTTCGGCAGGAAACTGCACAGTTGAGCGCGGCCCACCAACGTACAGCCGGGAACTGCTTTGTTTCGTGGTTTCCGCCACGAGATCGTCAATGCGGGGAAAAACGCGCTGTGGTGGGCCCTTTGGCAGGAGCTCAAACCCAGCCTAGAGTAGAAACGGTGGCTCGGTGGGAAATTCGACAGCAAGGAGACAGGGCTAAGGGCGAATTCCCTTGCCCTAGCAATCGCCCGAAGGTTCAAGCTTGAAGAAATGAAGCTCCCGAACTGGAGTCGGCACACAAAGCTTCCTTCCTGTGCAGGGGTGCAACTTCAGGCAGATCACGCGCCGACCCCACCACATAGGGCTCCACAAACACCACCCGATCTTACTTTTAGCCCAGCCCTGATTGGCTGCTGCCTAGAGAATCTGCCCCATAATCTGCCAGAGCAAGCCGTCGCTCCACTACGTCATGCCTCGCACACTGTCACGCCGCCCGCTTTGCGACGGCCTCCGAGCCAGACAAAGGCAGCAGCAGCAGCACCAGCCAAACCAAACTCAGATGCCCGCATTAATACGGCGCCCGACGAGAGACCCTCAGCCCACCCGCCCAGGCAGCCTTCCCTCCCACCGCCCGGCCAACCTTGATCATCACCCACTCCTCCCAACACCCATCCCTCTCGCCACTCCCGCGTCCAATCGTCCGATTATCAATTAACCACTCCAACCCTCAACGCCATCACCACGTTGCAGCAGCCTCCCACCTCGCGCACACCTCAAACCCAAATCCCAAACCCGCAACCCGCAACTCGTAACCCGCAGCCCAAAATGGCCACCGCCGCCCTCCCCGCCAACTGCCCCATCGTCGGCACCACCAACTCGACCCTCCCCCCCTCGCACCCGGACATCGACCTCTCCAAGCCCGGCCAGACTTGCCCCATCGTCGGCGCCAAGACCGAACACCACCACAACCTGCACCAGCACCCGCGCGTGCCCATCCCGTCAGACCGCGCCCCCACCGACGCCTCCGCCTGCCCCTTCGTGACTGGCACGCTGGTCAACGAGCCCAAGTCCAAGGCGATGGATGACGAAGTTTGTCCGGTTGTGGGCACCGCGACGACGGTGCTGCCGCCTGATCATCCCAAGACTGAGGGACGGGGGGACGAGGAGGAGTGTCCGATTACGAAGGCGCGGGTGGGGCATCATAAGGGAAAGCTGCATGGGCATCCGGATGTGCAGGGGAAGGAGGGGGTTTGTCCGGTGGCGGGGAAGAGTGCCAGTGCTGCTTAGACAGGGAATGAGAGGAGGGAGTGTGTAATAGCTGTCGAGCACGGTGGCTTCGAAGACACCGCGTGGACATTCATGGGGGTAGAACGAAATCGCGAGAATGGGCTTGGGATGGGATGAGGAAGGAAAGGAAGGACAGGAGTCTTTCGGATTGTCAATCGCAGACGCGACACTAGTTCTATCATGGATTTCATTTGGCTTCAATTCGCTACCCTTGCTGCTGTTCCTGTCCCGGTGTCCACCCCTGCCGCTTCCGCCTTACGACCATAAGCACTCTCAAACCGTGCCCTCCACTTGTCCCCTTGGTTAAACATGGCGATTGACTCCATCGCAGAGGGATTACCAGCATCCGGATCCGCCCCGCCCGACAAGAGGACCTGTACGCCACGCTGGTCAGCCTCGAGTCACCCATCATCCGAGGTCCCCGACGGGAATTTGGGGGAACTAAGTTCAGCCAGGGAGCCGGAGAAACATTGAAACAAACCTCAATAACCGCATCCTCCATCTTGAACACCGCCCCCGCAAGGGGGCTCTGCCCGCGATCGTTGAGCCGATTGGGATCCCCGCCGTGCTCAACCAGGAGGCGAACGAGCGGTGCATGTCCGTGGTAGGCCGCGAGCATCAGCTGTGGTTTAAGTTGGTGTCAGCACCGCGTCATTCGGTCATATCGCACAGATGCAGTCCGTGCAAGAGACGACAGGTCAGACATACCAATGTGTCCCCCTTGTCGTTGGTCAGATTCGCAGGTAAGCCGGCTGGCAGTGCCTGCTGGAAGAGAGCGAGATCGCCTTCTCGAGCGGCATTGAACATCCGCCCTGCGAAAGCGACTGCCTCTGCGGGTAGGGCGGTTGCGGGTCCTGGTTCGGGAGTATTGGTGTCCATGCTATTGGGGGTGTGGTGGAGGGTTCGAGAGAGGGTCCATTGGGACACCTTGGGCGCCGAGAGCTTGATAAGAGGAAATGACAGGGTGGCGGGGTTGCCGTGGGTTCTGACAAAGCACCATCACATACGCGTGTTTTGTGTGGCACGACGTCAGAGTGCATGAGAGGAAAAGAAGCATAACGGTGAGGCACTGCGGTCGAGGGTGTTCCTGAATGCCAAGGAAACGCCAACTTGATATTGAGCTGTGCCTACAAGACATGGATGCAAGGCATTGATGAGAGAACAGGTTCCAGAACGCGCAATACAAACTTTATCGCCGTGTGCAGTCTTAGTGGAGTGCATCCCAGAACGCCAAGAAGAAGCCAGTATTGAACTGTATCAACTGTACCCGCAAGACATGAAAATCGTGAAAAACGAGTTGGACAACGCCGGAAAGAAATCAATTGCCATGCGAGTTCTTGCTGCCGAAGGCTGGAGCTTATCCTGCATAGGTATTTGTCAGCAATATGACCTAAGTTCGCAACCTCTGCCAAGAATCCGGGGTAGATCTGGGGTACATGTGTGGAAGTTTGAAAAGCTGCCTACCTCCCCTCGGCAGAGCAAGACTTGAAGCCTTTTCTTTTAGTCCAGTCATTTAGACCGTGGGCCGAAGAACCCTCCGAGCCAGACCCTGAACCAAGCCCACAACCGAGATAACCTCCCGCTCCGGGACTCTAGGGATTCGCCCTCGCCAGGGTAAGGGACCTCGACCTCGACAAAGCTGTCCTTTGCGGCCAAGCTGTCGTCACGGACAAAGACGCCGGCTTCGTCCAGACGGCGGGGCGGAGGTACCTCAACATTGCCGAGATCCAGGGTTTCGGTGTTGCCTTCTGGGTCGGTCACGGTGATTGTCGGGAGAGGGCGGCCGTAGGCGCTCACTCCTGGAATTGTGGCGGGAGGTAGGAGAGTAGTCGACGACATGGTTCTTGACGGCAAACTTGAAGGTGACGGACTGAGGTGAAGGTACGGGAGATGTCACTCCGGCTGTCTTGAAATGTGGGCGGTGATAGTCGGGGTATTAAATGCGATTTGGGGTTGCTGGGAAACGATGAGCACAGATGGTCGAGTTGTCGCGGGGATGTGATGTCCGAGTTGGGATTTTTGAAAACCGTTCGTAGCTCCCCAAACCATCCTTTTACTTATGCTTTTTTTCTCTCCGACGGATAACGAAATAGTTTGTCGATATCCGGTGCCATGTGTACAAACTCGCGCAGGCATGCCTTTGACTGGGGGCTTGCTATAAGGTAACAACCAGCCGTTCTCCCCACACTGACGTTAAAATCTGAATATGTTAAGATTATTCCTCACCTTAGTATAAGTTTTTCATCGCGCATAGGGCGCTTTCCCCCGACCCTTATATTTTCCAGGTTGCCTCTAGGTCCCGTGTTCCCCAGCCAACTGACACCACCGCAACACTTCACACAGCTTCTATCACCTCACAACATGGGGGGCTGTGTTAGTACTGTTGGGACGTTTGTCTGTAGCCTTGTGTGTTTTCGTCCTGGCCCGGATGGACAAGATCTGTCTGGTCCGGCGGGTCCACTGGTGAAGCACGGCGTGTCACCCGCTGTGGTAGCGCAGAAAGCCAACCCTTTGCCAGTTGGTCAGCAACCCGCCGTCCAGCAACCCGTCCAGCCACCCGATGGTCCCGGGCTTGAAGACAACGAGAGGGATGCCCCTGAGAACACGGCACCCAACAATCTTGACGGCTCCGAAGATGAAAACGCCGGTGATGAAAACGCCGGTGGCTCTGGGAACGGCAACCCTGCTAGCTCCGTGACCGGAGCGGGCTCTAGCTCTCCGTATCCCCTCGGGCTGAACACCAACCAGCCGGCCCCAAATCGCAACACCCGACGCCAGCCTTCCACCGGCGATCTCCGGGCCCAGTCCAGACAATGGAACAGTCAGCCCTTCACTCCAGATGACCAGCGGCTAGCAATTGAATATGTGCACGGAACATTGGCAGCGCACGGAGACAAAAATCAAATCGAACTGGCAGCGCTCCCGGGCCGGTCGTCGTCGTCGCAGTCCGAGTCATCGAGTGCATCC
>Ga0247780_1001065_pt1 | contig 19512 bp, 18 predicted proteins | sample UWRJL079202R5_FD_179927 | JGI IMG/M metagenome (GOLD analysis project Ga0247780, IMG submission 179927) | Plant litter microbial communities from Arlington Agricultural Research Station in Wisconsin, United States - UWRJ-L079-202R-5 | ecosystem: Environmental > Terrestrial > Plant litter >... | reverse complement strand
CACAGGTTTAGATGCCGCGAAAGGGGCGGCTTGGCCTTGCGCCTCCAACTTTTTCAGGTAAAGCACAATCAGATAAAGTGTGTCAGACTTACCAGATGTAGCAAAGGGCTGTTGGATTTAGTTCCAGGAGGTAACCAGCTTATAGAAACTGCTAGAAAGAATACATCTGAGATGTGGCGTTGATGGCGTTCATGAAAAGGGTATAGCTGGTGGGGCAGGTAACCGAGCTAACATTTATTATCCTGGAGGAGGTGTAGGCGATATTCCCGAGGTCAAACCGCCAAAACCGACCGTTTCCCAAGATGTTGCCCCAGGTTGTTTGCTGCTGCCCCGGTTGCGCCGCTCCAACGGAACGGCCCCACCCCCATAATTCCCCCGAGCTACTGGCCTCTTGGAAATTCTCCGTTGCATGTTCGACCGAAGGTGGAGACCGGATCGGGAGATGCCCTCGGTGAGCGCGAGCGTCGCCAACAGCTGGAGGCACAAGTGCCGTGTTTCCCGACCACCTGCTGGACCCTGGATCTCTTCCTCCCAGCAGCGATGAACATTTCGGAAGCCGCGCTCTCCCCTTCCTCTCCTCTCCCCCCCCTTCTCTCCTACTCGCGGCCTCACATCAAATCCTCTTCAATACCGCCGAGAATCTCCCCTTCAAAGCAAGGACACACCCATCTCGCCGCTAGACCCAAGTCATTCACCCGCAGCAACCCGCAGCCCCACAAACAAGTGTCCCAAGGCCACACAATTTTTGGGCGGGAGGATCTCAACTGCCAATCCAAACCTACCGCCACCGCACCATTCGCCGTTAGTCACGCCCGCGCCGGCCGCTTCCGTCCTGGCTCTGCCAACCTTTTTTTTCTTTCTCCAGCTTTCGCCGCTGTGATGATACCTCGAAAAGGACGAAATAGCACGTGAGTAGGAACCTAATTCTCCATTTTTCACCGCCCGGGAAGACAGTGGTTCTCCGGGCGATGTAAGTACCGAGGCTACAAATAGGTGGCTGATTATGCTCGTCACCCAGGCGCCCAAGCCAAAAAAAATAAAATAAAAGAAAAAAAACCTCCGGGCCCACGGCACGCCACGGGCACGCCTCCAAGCGCCACCGACGACGGCGAGCTGCAGCACCTGCACGCCTCCAAGCCACCGATGCGCAAATGCGGCTCACATGACACCACTCTTTCGCTCGGAACCAAGGATTTCTTTTTCTGACGTCGTTGGAGCCGACTACCGGCCAGCGCGGGAGTATTGATGTGTCGACGCAATTGAGGAGGCAAAACCAGAGAAAAATCGGATTGTCTGCGAGCGTTTCCTCTTTGAGGTGAGTGCTATCACGAGGCCTTTTAATCTTCAATTGGGTCTCTCGATTGAGGTCGCGAATTCGGAGCTCTTCCGGAGCAGAGCATCGGTCGTCGGCATCGCAACACCGCGTCCCGTTCCCGACGGCCGGATCGCGTACCCTGCAGCGAATGCCTAAACCAAACCCTCACCCACCGGGACAACTCACAAACAGACACCAGCAATAACGAAATTGGAATAACGAGATCAGAACAACAACCCAGCAGGTACAGACATGCAAATCTTTTCATTTCATCCATATCCATCCCCACTCATCTAGGTAGGTATCCTTCGCAGCAGCAGCAGCACACACACAACCAAACGACCCGAGCTCGTCGATCGTAAAAAAAGAATATATACGAAAAAAGAGAAGCAAGCTTCTTTCCACTGGGAACATGACATGACATGACATGATATGAGCAAAATAGCCCTCTCGGATTACACCATGATCATGAATATTCGAGTCAAGTCTTTGACAGACACATCAGGGAACGCTGAGGCTGAGGCTGTATTTGTTCCGTTCCGTTTCTCCAGCTTATCCAATCCCACTCCCACCTCAGACCTCCAGTCGTTGCAACCATTACCTCCATGCCCAACAGCTTTCCAAGATTCGCTTTCTCTGATTTTTGCTCCCCCGTCGCGAGATGAATCGCCCGCTCAAGACCAGTAGTGGAAGCGGGGATGACGGTATCCGAGCTTGTCGGCCTCGGCCTCCGAAAGGCCTTCGAGTCTGTGGTCGCGCTTGCCTTGGGCGCGCAGACGGTTCTCGCGCTGACAGTAGAGGATGCCGAAGATGGCGAGGAAGAAAGTCGCGATCTGGCCGCTGAAGTTGATGGTGTGGCCGGTTGGGTACTTGGGTGCGTCGGTGGCGATGTAGGTCCATCTGTGAGGTGCGGGTTAGAATCTTGGGGAGACGGAAAAAGGGGAGAGGGGGAGAGACATACGTTGCGACGATACCACCGATGGTTCCCAGGCTGACAATGTAGGCGGTCGAGACGGCGCGCACACCAGGGCCGGCCGAGTTGTTGATCGCCCAGGCGAGGAAGCCCGGACCGCCGGGGAAGGCACCGACGGTGATCAGGAAGATGCCACCGTAGCGGGCCTGCTTGTTCTCAACCCAGCGCATGATGGCGAAGCCGATGATGGCAAAGATGGAGAAGATGGCGAGGTAGAGACCGCGTTTTTTGGTCTTGTCGCTGACATAGGCGATGATGACGGCCATGGCGCAGGCGCACACGTACGGCGGCACCGAGTACAGCTGGACCTGTGTGGATGTCCACTGGGGGTTTAGGTCGCGCAGGATAGTGGGCATGAACACGGACAGACCCTGGACGGTGATGTTGACGAGGAAGAATCCGAGGGCGCACGTGTAGTTGTGGATGCACAAGACGGCGCGCTTGACGTCGGCCCAGGTGACCTTGTCGTCGGGGTTGGCCTTGCTCTCGCGCAGCAGGCGCTCAGCGGCGATGGCGCGCTGGCGTTCGTTCAGGAACCAGGCCTCGGACGGCTTGGTGGGCATCCAGATGGGCGCCAACAGGCCGATGACGCACGTGATGATACCCTCGAAGAAGAAGATGTTGCGCCACTGGTAGATGCGCATTGACGCGATGCCCCATTCGGGAATCTGGGCGAGGGCCGCCGCGAGGAGACCACCGAAGGCACCGGCGATGGAGGCGGCCGAGACGTAGATACCGATGCGGAAGAGCAGCTCCTCGCGCTTGTAGAAGCAGCTGAGGAAGAAGGCCATGCCCGGCATGGCACCACCCTCGAAGATTCCGAGAACGGCACGCGCGCCCATCAGGCCGCCCAGGTCCCTTACGAAGGCCGTGCAGATGGAGACGAAGCCGAAGCCGACGACCAGCAGCGGGAGGTAGTACTTGGGACCGATCCATTTGAGCAGGATATTGCTGGGCACTTCGACCAGGAGGTAGATGATGTAGAAGATGGACAGGGCCCAGTTGAAGCGCACGCCCGTGTCGAGGTCCAGCTCCTTGCTCAGGCCCTGCACACGCGCGTTTCCGATGTTGATGCGGTCCAGGAAGGTCAGCATGTACAGGATCGTCACCAGCGGGACGATGTGCCAGTCGATCTTATGCCGGATGATCTTCTCCTCCTCCTCGGTCCAGACCAGCTCGGGGAAGCTGCCGTCCGACGACATCCCATCCTTGAGCCCCAGCGGCTGCTCATGCTCGAGCTGTGTGGCTTCAACGGGAAACAAATGTCAGTAAAAAAAAAAACCCCTGCTTCGATTTCCCCCCTTGCTGGGTCGCACCCCCCCAAAAAAACCTACCGATTTGCTTTTCGTTCTCCATCTTGGCTGGCCGCACGCAAAAAACACGGGGATTCTGCTGTTGCGGGACTCGTCGGTCCTGATAAGGGGGGCTCACTCCAGTGAAGAGGTGGGACCGCCGTAGGTAATCAGGGCGAGATGTGGGCCCGGGGATGGAGGATCGGGGGGATGGAGAAAAAAAGGAGGAGAGGAGGGAGAAAAACAGACGGGGGGGAAGGGGCGCGAGATTGGAGAAATAGTAAACCCAGACGACACCGGTGCCCAGGCTATAGATGCCCAAATCTCTCTTTTCCAGCCGGGAGTGGATTTAGGTTGCGTTCATCAATTCCTCCCCCCGTACCCCCCAACCCCGTCTTATAAGGAACGAACGGAAAGAACCACACAGCCAGGGACCTGTCCGCCGGGGGCACAAGCTCTGGGCACCAAGCACCAAGCTCTCCACATGCAATTCTCCCCATTCGCCGCCGTTGCAGTGGTCGGGTTAGTCGGGCTGCAGCAACGCAAAGGCGGGAAGCCAAGCCCCAGTTCTCCAACAACCGTGCTCCCTTGGGGTTGAATGCGACTCACTTTGCTGCTGGCGCCGGTTGAGAATAACCGGCCGACCGGGTGGTATTCCGCCAAAGACGCCCCAGATTGCAGATTGCAGGGGGGCTCTCAGTGCAGCTCCATCTCGCCAGAGCCGACGCTGCGGCGCTGCGCCAATTGGCAGCAGAGGATGCCAAACAGGCGAAAGGATCTCGTCGCAACCAAGCACACAAGCGCACGCATCTTGGTCCGGCCCCCAGTGCGAGCGGTGCGTGCTACCCCTCGACAATCCACACTTGGCGCGCTCCCCACCCACCCCTTCCCTCTTTTTTTTTTTCGGCAAATACGTTCGGGCATCTCGTTTTCGCGGGGAACCACCCCAATTCTTCCCCAAGCACCGGCGAAGCCAAGCCATCAGCGCCAAGCGACGCCCGCGCCAAGGCCTATTAGCCCAGCCAAAGTCCGGGGTGGCCCAGTCAGTGGCGACGATGGATGATGAGATGCGGGGGACACGTTTGGCACCACGCCGCCACACACCGAGCACACACCTCCCGGGATTCCTCTCCATCTGACAGGTTATTTTCCCTCTTGGTAGCTGGCCACTAGTGTCGCTCACGGTTGTCATTCTGAGTCGATTCCCTGATCTTGTGATAGTCCAAGACCTGGAGAAATGAGGGGATTGTGGATTCTGCCTTCAATCTTGGGGTTCCCGCCGCCGCCAACCTGGAGTGCTAAGCGTTAGTAGCCGACCGTCCCTACTTACTGACAGCCAGACCTGGGACCCAGACCAGTCTCGGCCGCTGCCGTTGACTTTGCCGGCGCCAATAGACACACGCAAGGCACTGCTAGTCTTTACCGCATCGAGACGACCACATGGCTCGCGATGCTGCGCTGCCATTTTTCCTTTTCTCGCGATCGACCAGGAGAGCAGCGCTACCAGTGCTAGCAGTAGCGCAGTAGCTCAGGCACACACTGTCCAGAACGCGGGCGCCGGCATTTTTTCCCACAGCGTCCATTCTCGAATTTATAAACGCCCGAGATTAGAGGGGGACCTATTCCAATCAGCTGGGCCCTTCCGTCTTCTTTTCACCCGTCGAGGCTGCTGCACATCATTTATCTTATATCGATCCGCGATCTGTTGGTTGGAAAGAATGGGCCGCCGTGGTGGGCCGGCACCGGCAGCTGAACAGATTGCGCGCCGTCCGAGTCGAGTCGAGTCAGCAGCGGTTTTTTGAGGTGTGTTTTTGCGTGTGTGCTGCACGCGGCGCATGTGCGACGTTGAAAACGGGCCGTTTGGGGCCTGCTGTCCTGTTTCGAGAACCTCGCTCTTGTTCTACGCTGCATTATTCCTGTCGAAACGAAGGCTTTTGTTGGCGAACCAGAGGGTAAAGATGAACGCCTCCCTTCTGCTTCTGCATGGCAATGCGACTGCAGGCTCTGGGCATGCATAGTAGCCTCAGGCTCGAGCGATTCCAGTGGGTTCGTTTCGTTCCGTTTGGCCCCGTTGGTTGGCTGCAGTGGCTTCGCAGGAAGAAGACCCCCGAAGCGGGCACCCTCCACGCTGCGGGAGCGAGGCACAAGAAGGGTTGCAATCAGCCTGTGGGTATTCTACCATATTGAAACCCGGGAATCTCACCACGCCCCCGACCAATTGCTGCACGCTGGCTCCCGGGGCAGCCGCCTTCATCAGACATGCGAATCTGCGGTAATAAGAGATGCGTGACACGTAGAGTAGAATCGTATTGGCGCCCCAGGGCAAACACAATGGGCAATTACTGCTGTATCGCTGGGTGGCGTCGCTCCCGCTCCTTGCATTGACGAGACACGTGCGGAGGATCGAGGGGGGGACAGGGTCCCTGGATCCGTCGGCTTGCCATGTGGTCGGCCTGTCCACCTGTCAGGCAGATCCCTCCCGCGCCGGGGATTTCCCATCCGCACAAGAATGCCCGAACCCCGAAGCCCGCAAGCCTGTTTTTGCAAGAGGCGCGCAAAACTCTCGGCTACTACACGCGGTAAGTATTAAGGGGCAGCCCAGAATCTGGAGAAGCTTCGATGAGCTCGCCTCGTGATATTCGGGATTGGGCTCCTATTCAAAGAAACTGGAGATGTAGCGGGCCTTACAGCTCAAAACGGCTGCAGTGCCCAAGTACAGCGGCTCAGAACAAAAAGGCGTCGCTCTGTTCCGTGCGAACATGCTCTGGAGAAACCGCCACGCAGCGCAAATCAAATAGCAGGGCCTGGTCTCTTGAAGTACGTGCCTTTTTCATACCCTGAAAGCGCTTGTCTTCACCGTGAGAGCCTTGATTGCATTCGAACGCGCCGTCAGGAGATGCAGAAGGCTTCTTGGGAATGCGATACCGCCTTTAACATTAACACCATGACCTACATTGACAGTTAGCTAACCTGGAATCTTTCACACTAATTAACTCAGGGTGGCCTTTTGTTTAGTCGGGGTCTTCAAGTTCGTACCTGAAATCCAGAGCAATGGCTACTACTTTGGCTGTTTTCCCACCCATTTTCGAAACTTATCGGCGACACCTTCAGTTGCGATGTCGTGTTTGGCCATGGCTTCAATAATGCGGCCCTCTTCAACACTCCCCGACCATCCGGGGGGCGCCTTTCGGAGTGTTTGCCTTGCTTGTTCAGGATACGCCGCAACCAAGTACGACAAACAACCGTATGCCTCGTTGCTTGCCGCTGCTAAGATGGCATCCATTCTTTGGGTATCACCCCTGACGTCAAAATACCCGAGCTTGACCATATTCGCAATGACATAGAGCCTGTCGTACTTGATCGCGAGCCGAACGGCTGGCCGTAATTTGCGATCTTGAAACTCAAACTGGCTGAAGTGGAGCGTCGTGTGATCGAAATTCATCAGAAACATTGCTGTCCCTGAATTCCCAACGCGGCATGCCGTCATTAGTGGCGATTCCCCTGCGCTGTTTGGCAGATTGAGGTTGACGCCCTTCACCTCCTGGACCATAAATCTGAGCATATCCAGTACCGCAAAGCCCTTATTTTGCATCGCCAAGTGCAAGATTGTGTTTCCGTCTTCGTCTTGGGCATTGACGTTCACCCCCCAATCTATCAATATTTTGATGTGCTTGACCGAGACTCCACCCATTACGGCGTTGTGGAGCGCCGTTCTCCTCCTTCGATCGAGGCGATTGACGTTCACGGCGCTGAACTCGTGAACTATCTCCGGCCGGCCGCGCCATCCATACGCGGCAGCCGCAAGGCGGGGGGTCCATCCGGTATGATCCATTGTGACGCTTTCATCAGCGCCTAGCTCCACCAGAACCGTGAATGAAAAGATTTGGTGCGAATCGATTGCTTGAGTGAGAGCTGTTTGCCCAAATTGGTCCTCACGATTCACGTCGACCCCAAAGTTGTTTACCAGGAGACGAATCAGATCGAGATATTCGTGCTCTACCGCATAGTAAAAAGCTGTCCGCCCGTTGTGGTCCACCCAGTGAACATCAACATCTTGACCTCGTTCACGAAGGAGGCACATAGCACCTCTCTCGTTTGAGGTGAATCTTAGCAACCAGATCAAGAGGCTCATCCCGTCCACGCGGTCTTTGATGGTCATATAGTCGCAGGTCTGCAGTTCAGATCGCAATAGATCCCACTGATGACTGTTACACATCAAGACGAAGCGATGAAACACGCCCACGTAGAAAACAGGACCTGGGGCCTCGACCTGCAGCAACACCACGGGCCCGGCCTGACGGATCACTTCGCCGTCTTCCACATCCACGTGGAGCGCATGGGCGTCCATCCCCACCAAACGGTCGCCCAACCTTGCATCACGGTCCTGCACGTCTTCCACGGGCAGCACGTCACCCTCACCCACGGCCAAGCTTCTGTCTTGACTTTCAGCCACATGGATAAACGTTTCAGGCCCCTCGGTTCCTATAAAGCCTAGACAAGATGGTCGCATTTTAGTCGCGGTTGGCCCCGTCGACGCGACAACGACAGACTTATGGTAGTCCAGATTGAATTCGCGGCGTTCGTTGATGCTTTTGAGTCGTGTGTTGATTTCCGCAGTTCTGTCGTCGAAGTTATCGAATAGTCTTTCCGCCAGCTGTAGCGACGTCTTTAAGTTGTCCGTTGCCCCCTTCTCATCCCCAGATCGTTGGTCACAGGAAGCCAGTCCAAGCAAAAGCTCCAGGGCTGACTCTGTAGACGGCCAATCATCACGTTCCGCTGCGATGGCTTCCTCTATCCCGACGAGGAAGAATTCCCTGGCTTTGTTGAGCTGACCGCCGTAAAGATAGATATACGCCATGTCGCGACTGATGGTTGTCTTTCTTTCTTGCCGTGGGCCTCTAGTTTGATCCGGCGAGGACTTGCTCGCAATTTCCACAGCTCGTTCTAAAACTGGGAGATATGTCTTTCGAATGGATGGAGTCTCCGAATTGTACACCGCAAAGGGGCTGGAAGATAGCTTGTCAGTACGCGACTTCAATTAAAGAGGGATAGCGCCCGAGGCGTTCAACGTCAATGTGTAATTCTGATGTGGACATACCTGGTACTATCGGGCCAAATGAATCGAATTAGCGCACGCACGACTGAATAAATCTCCCATTTTTGCTCATCCAAAACCTTGTCGACAAGCCATTGTGAGATAAGGCCGTGGATGGATACAAACTCTTCTGTTCCGCTCTGATTCTCCTCAGATTTGACAAGGCAGACATCAGTCAAAGCTGAAGTGTAGAGCCGAAGAAGGGTGTCATCGGTATCTTTGCGATCTCTTGAAGTGGCTTCAGTACTGAGATTTTCGCTAACGCTGATGGCAGTAATTGACAACGTCCTAAGAAGGCCGAATGGGATCTTTCGGGGTCCCAGGACAGCGAGGATTTCGAGGAGCCTCGCAGACTCAGATGAGTCAGCTTCCACTGACGAGAAGAGAAACGACAGCATGGCAATCACAGAATGACCCTTGTCGTAGGATGTTGCGGCAGGAAAACGTTTTGCCATGAGGCTTTTGTAGTGTGTTCTGTACCTGTGGAGAAAGTTATCGAAAGTTACAATCCGCTTGCGTATTAAGGCGCCTGCTTGCTCAAGGGCAAGCGGGATACCGTAAAGTTCGTTGGCGATATCGGTAATTACACTGCCTCCTGGTGGCGTAAAGTCAGTACTGCCTCCAGAAACAGCCTTCTGCGGTCCAACCTACTAGGCGTTTCTTCTTGGGTGGGCTTCGTATGCGCAGTTGAGAGAATCAGCTGCGAGGCACTGAGATTGTCTAGGCTATCGACTTCTAGAGAGATGAAGCTATGACCTTCAAGAAGCTCAGCTGCGCTTCTTCGCGTACTGGTAACCACCACGGAACCATGTTTGCAGTCCGGGATGAGATTGGAGAGATGGATGGCCTCGATATCGTCAGCGCTGTCGATCACGAGTAACCAATGGTTGTGCATTGTCGAGCGCAAACGTAAGAGCACCCTCCTCTCCGGGTTTGTTCCATAATAGGTGATCGGGAGGTCCCTAGTGGGCCATAGAGCGCTGATAGTCTCCGAAACATCCGCGAAGGACTGTACGGTTTGCTCCTGACTCGATGCGTTGATCCATATTACGGCAGAGTATCGGCTGCCACAGTCCTGGATGAATTTGAGGACAAGCTGGGTCTTTCCAGAGCCAGCAAGTCCATATAGAACAACACCCTTGCGGCCTGGGGTTGAAGGGTCGAGCATTTCACGCAGGGCAGTGAGCTCGCCTGTTCTCCCAAAGAAGTTCGCAGTAGCAGAGGGAAGGTCGAATACAAGATTGCCGCTAGACAGAGTAGTTCTCGGTGTTGCGCCTGCTTCCAGGATGTCAACAAGAGCGTCAAATGGTAACCTAGCCAATTTAAGTTGGACTTGCCTTGAAGGGACCCCTGGGCAAGATCACTCATTGCATTCCCAACAAGCGAAAACCGCTCATTTTCCGAGTCAGAAAACCTGCAAACCGTTCGGTGGTCGGAGCCCGGAAGAGCGAAGCTCTGTTCTTGCGGAACATGCAGTGACGCTGATGCCTCGTCGACGACCTAGGGCATATTAGCCTTGATGTGATGCAGTGAGAGCGGTCATGACTTGAAGCACGCACCAAGATTCCTCCCGTCCTCTCCGTCTCGTAGAAACTTCGAATCGACAGGCCTCTTCCTCTTTCAACGAAGTCTCGGGATATGCGGACCCAATCAGGAGAGCTCTTCTCCAGGGTTTTGAGGAAGTTAGTGTTGCCGCTAAATCCCAGAGAAACAGTCTTGACGATCTGTGTGGCATGTTTAGCCCACTTTGCGATGCTGGCGCCATGGTGAGGCACGCCCATGAAGATGCAGCCTTTGACACTCTCCAAGATGTCTTCATAGAGGCGATGCTTCGTCCACGCGATGTTGAGTGCTTCTTTGACAACTATGCCGCCGAGGCTATGCGCAACGAAGATGATGGGCCGGAACCCAGCGATGTCCTTTCCCCTTAGGAGACGAACTCTGTCGATGAGGTCCTTTGCGGAGCCGGCGATGTTGGTCTCGCCTTTGGTAAAAGTGAAGGCGGAGTTATAGCCGAAGGACCTGACACGGCATGCGATGCCCGACTCGGCAAGGATCGCTGGGATCCGATCTCGAAACCAGATCGCGCCGTCGGGCGCCTGCCAGGTCTTTGTCCAGTGGCCCCCAAGACCGTGGACGGCGATGATGTCAATTTGTTGCTGGGCTTGCGCAGCGCTCAAGGATGCTGTCAGAATTCTGGCGGGCCTCGCGCCCGCTCGAGGGGTGAATTCGAACAGGCCGAAGCTCTCGGAGGGGCTTGAACTGTCTTCTTCGGCTTCCAAGGTCAAAGTGGCAATGCCCGGTTGCTGCGATTGTGGTCCTGAGGCTTCTGCGAGAACAGGGGCTGCCTCCCGGAAGCTCTCTTCTAGCGCTTGGTAATCGGCGGTGGAAATGCCGTCGTATGCCGGAGGGAGTTCGGCATTGGTTGCAGAACCGTGTGCTGGATGGTGACTTGGCCCAGCTTCTGTCGCACCTTCTGCCCCGGGTCTACCCAGAGAAGCATTGGCAGGGGTAGCGGCAGGAGCAACATCGTCCTTCCCCTTCGCCAATTTCCCAAATTTCAGCTTCCGGAGGGGATTGGGCATCGTTTTCGGTTGCGAGCCAGAAGAAACCGCGAAGTCCCGTCCTTAAAGCGGTAGAGTCGTGATTCGGGGAGGTTCAGCTGAAAATGTTGCAGCACGATGTCGGGCGGGGCATCTCGTCGACCTGAGCCCGACAAGGCTCTTGCATCTGGTGTTCATGCCCCAGGCAGCAATGCATATGCTATGGATTGTTCATCTTCCACAAGGCCAATCACGAATGATGGACTAACCCCAACCCTTCCCCCGCTTTGCTGGAACACAATCATGTGACATTCCCTTCCCGAGATCTGCTTTTGAAGCCAAACCGCCTAGCCTACCTAAACCATCAACCGCTCAGCTCACCATTGCACATTTTTTCGCCGTCTTCCCACTCCGGGCTTGGCTCTTCTCCTTCCTCTGCAACCTGGAATGCTTATTTTTCACTCCTGGAGGTCGAATTCGCTCCTCCCCACCTGTCGATTTCTTGATTCAGCCAAACCTGCAATTGGCGCGTCCCAGTAATGCCCCGGTCATCGCTGAAAGACAGCTCAAAACCCTGCAAGAGACTTTCCATTTGCTCATTGGGAATCAGCCACGCCAGACGGATGAGCATGTTGCGATTACTTCCAGGATCACCTGACGAGCTTGCGTGGGTGGCCGATTTCTCCTGCTCGCCTCCGCTATCGCCTGGGTAATCAATGATCTTTTATTTGAATCCTTGTAGGCCAACTCAGCCAGATACCTGGCAAGGTGGATGAAGTTGACAGCGGCGGGATACTGCTGGCCCACGAGGAAATCATCTTTTATTTTTCGCGCGATCAACCTCCAACTCGACTTCACCGCTATTGTGGAATAGGATCACCGCTCCAAGGACGCTTGCAACGGCGCAGCCTAGCCCGACTAAAATGGGAGCAGCGATCTAGTACTGCAGCTGATCGATTCTATCTCGGAGGTCGCTCCAGCCAGTGGGCTTTTCCAGGCTGACTCGGATCGTATTTGAGCTGTGGCGACAGCACCACCACGACAAAAAGACGCTCGCGCCTGCAACAGCACTGCTGATGAGGCCGACAAATCCATTTTGAACAAGACCGTTGCCTGCTGCTAGGTTCCAGAGCACACCCGCGAGACACCCGACAACATCCGCCTTAATTTCGGCGGAAATCTGCATCCGCAATGCCAACACGCTGGCGTTCGCCTCAAGCAGCGTCCTCGCCACGGCATACTGGACGCTAGAGTCCCCCGGCTTGGCCTCTTTCACCAATTGATTAGCCGCTTGCCCCAGTGATTCCTTCTTGTGCTCCAACCACGGGAGGATTGTGCAAAGCTGCAGAAACACTATCCCAAAGAAGGCGAGAATTCCAATGCTCAGCTGCGCCGAGAGACCGCCGACGTTGGGCTTGAGGGCGGCGAACGCCAGCATGCCTCCACTAAACCCCTCGAGGCCACGCTCGGCTACTTTGACGGCTAGACCAATGCATTTTCGGGTTCTTCCAGTCCTAGTCGTGGTGGCCTCTGTTCCGTATTTGTTGGCCGGGAATAAGTGGACAGAAGGTGCTTCACCCCCTGCCCCTGGATCGGCAGGAGTCGCCGCCTTAGGAACGACAGAGTTGTCGAAAAGTTCGAGAGGGGCTGTGTCCCCGATTCGGAACAAGTTACGAAGCCACATCCGAGCCCTTGTAAATTTCTCGACGACTTTCAACACGTGTCCGACGAGTGCGACGGGTTCCCATCTTTGGGTTAGCCGCGTTTCGTTGGTAAAGTCCACACAAACAATCGAGTATCAAGATATCTAGGTGTATATGACGATGGCTTAAGAGAGAGAGGTCTCAAATTGCGCATCGATATTGGAGCAAGCTATTGATCATGAGGTGATAGAGGACGTGACGTGCTTGATCCCTCGCGATGCAGGCGAGAGGGGTATTTGGCAGCTGGTGCCGTTATCCGTCCGGATAACATGGGTTGATCCCATTGGAGAAGACTAGTCGAAGATGCACAAATGCATGCAGGAAGACAGAAAGACAACACGTGCATACTTCCGATCACTAGAATGAGCTTGGTGAGTTCAGGTAGGACGCCATGGCTCGGTGCACTTGGAATTTTAGCGTCGCGTAAGATAACCCAAGGGAAGATAAAGGGCTGGGAACACTTTAATCATGAACAGTCTCCCGGCACTAGGTTTTCTAGAGGTCCTTTATGCCGGGTTCGCCAAGACTCTTCCTCTGGATGTGTCCAATACCTTCAAGCCTCCACTTTCGCGACTTGTGTTGGTTAGACAATGGAGTCTATCGCTACGTTGGTCCTAAATCCTTCTCTCATTCCCTGTGACACAAATGGGACTTCGATAGAAATTACACGACGCTGTTTTTGTCTCTGGAAAGTGCAGTATCCTCCATCCCCAATCCCACCAAGGCCTTAGCGAATGGTGCTGGATGTAGCGAAGGGCTGTTGGGTGACACAGTACCACATCCTAGGTACTACCGTATGCAGCGGCCGAATTCTGTTGTGGTGGTGAAAGTGACGTATGGAGTGGCTAGTGATTTTTAAGAGTCAAGAACTCGAACTCATGATAAATAGGAACCTTGACGCTTGGCTCCCCAACGGAAACCTGTGGCAAGTCTCTCCCTCTCCCTTTTCTCAAGACCAAAGCCCCGGATACCTCTCCGATATGAAGCTTAACATCTGTGTCACAATCTCTGCCCTCCTCAGGAGGGGTCTTGCCCAAACGTATGTCCCCTCCCAGCTTCTAGCCCCTGAGCCTAGGATCTCTCACCTAACACCCTCCAGCGCCCTCACACCAGGCCACATCCCCATCCCGTGCAACGAAACACCTGCCTTCCTCACCCCCTCCTACTCCCTCTCCAACTGATCCATCACCCGCACCTACAACCTCCCCCACTTCGATTTCCCCATGGAAATCGCCCTCTCCGCGACCCTCACTGACACCGCAAACAACTTCACCATGCGCTGCACCGCGACGCACCGCATCGAAAAGGGTGAAACCGCCACGGCCATGTTCGCCAAGTGTGCACCCGAGGGTGGGTTCCGCGACGACATGGGCGTCTTCCCGGGGCATTATCGGTACAAGGCGGATTTGGTGGTGATGGACTCGGATTTCATGACGGCGTGGGAGGAGAAGGAGAGGCTGTTTGCGGCGCAGGTGCAGCAGTTTTGGTATTGCGGGCAGAGATATGCGATGACGTGGTACTAGTGAGTTTCAATCCCTTTTTCTTTTCTTTTGGGGAGCGGGGGGTTATGAGTGAGGAAGGGCTGACAGATTGTACTAGTGATGAGGGTGAGGCGCATTCTTATTTCGAGACGGGGATTTAGTGTGTGGATCGCGTGATTGACACCGGGACGCCATTCGGCTACGTGGTGCCGAATCTTGTAGGGAAGAATGCGAGGTGGGTGGTTACGTCGAGGTAGTACGACTACGCGCAGCCTGTGCCCTATTCCCGGCCTGCGTCGCGGCAGACTTGAGCGACGCGGACGGTTAGAGTCTATTATCAAGACTAAGGTATGAGTGAGTGAGTCCTAGCTCGGTGTTTGGTGGTAGCTTTGATGGCAAGACAAGATAATATGAAATGGACATGCAGCTTGCTGGCTAACCGGTTTTGCTCATTCACCGGTCGCATCTGTGTGGACTGCAGGGCAATGTTGTGTTGTCCAATAGAAAGTCGGACGCACCTACCAACATGCGAAATGAAACCCAAGCGTGTGTTGACAGTTCATTGGCAGGTGTCAAGCTTGAGCAATTTCCCTTTTTTTTTCTTTTTTTAAGTTAGGCAGCAACATCAACCTCTGCAAACACGTCCCAGCTTCTTTGTCACGAACTGGTTTGGAACGGACACCCAGCCATCAAAGCAATTCATCAGTGTATTATCCTATTCCTATCACCACATCCACACCCAGATACCTACAACATGCTGCGAGAATTGGTAAATCTATCGCTCCGCCAAATCCCCGGTTTGAACACCGATTTCAATGAAACGCCCGACACCCCAAAGCAAGGCCCAAAGGAAGCCTCAAGACTCACGTACGAGGCTCTTCCAGGCAACGACTACATCCGGATTGCAACCCTTTACCCTGGAAAGGATGACGACAAAATCATCATTGCCCTTGACCCCGTTAAGTTCGACCATGATGAGCCGCCCCAGTACGAAGCGCTCTCCTACACCTGGGGCTCCAAAGAAAACCCCAAACCAATCTCAATCAAGACGCCAAAGATGCTCAAGTTGGATATTGTGTCCATTTTCCACGTGACACAAAATCTTTTCGAGGCCCTCCAACACCTCCGGTACAGCGATAAGCCACGGACACTCTGGATTGATGCCATCTGCATTGACCAGATGAACAACGAGGAAAAGAGCGTCCAGATCATCAAAATGGGCGAGCTCTTTCGGAAAGCATCACGTGTCGTCGCTTGGCTGGGGCCTAGAGACATGGACAGCGACCATGGAATGGTATGCATGCGCAGGCTGGGCTCACAGTTCTCAGTCGCGGACTGGGAGCTGTTCTCTCTCGCCCGCGCAGACCCGCCAACACTCCCAGACCAGGATGATGTAGTTGAGTTGTGTTCACAGGATGTGGAAGCGATCCTGCACTTACTCTGCCGCGGCTTGTTTGACCGGCTCTGGATTCGACAGGAGATTCTCCTGGCAAACGAGCAAGCCATCGTTCAGTGTGGCCTCCAGCAAGCGCCATGGAATACCCTCCGAACAGCCATGGTGGCCCTTGCCAAGATCCGTATCGTGCCGTGGTGCGAAGCCTTTGTCCAACTTGACGACCGAATAGCCGTTCTCAAGGGCCTCATCTACCACTCATCGAGACTAGATCTGCGGGGACTTCACCCCACTGTCATGGATACGCTGTGTGAGGACCCAAGAGATCGCATCTATGCTGTTCTGGACCTGTTGAGAGACGACAACAAAGCCATAGGGATCAAGCCAGACTACTCCAAGACCGTGACCCAGGTCTACCAGCATGTCATGATGCGCTACCTGCAACACCATAAGTCACTCAATCTTCTCATGCAGTGCCAATATGCGCAAGGCCATGATGGTCCAAGTTGGGTTCCCGACTGGGCTCTGAAACAGGGCGTAGGTATCGACTACGGCTTCGCGAGCCCGCATACCCTACCCTGGTATCAACTATCTGTCGGGGATGATATCCTGAGGGTAGTAGCGGTCGGACCAGCCGAAAAAATCACACAGATTCAGAGGCTTGATGTTCGGAGGGTCAAATTTGTCAATGATATCATCGAAGAACTCCGCTCCTTGTTGCTCGAGAACACTGCTTTCGAACATGCACAAGGGAAAAGTCGATTCGAGGCCTACTGCATAGCCTTGCTCTGTGGACAATATGCCGATACATTCGAACCACCAAATAGTGCCATTCCCACCCGGAAAGAGGCCGATGAGATTATGGCGCTGATCGCGTCAGAGAGTTATACATTTAAAGACGAGGACTTTGACTGGGAAACGCCCGGGGACAAATTTGTCACAGCCGTGGACAGTCAGGCTTCGATGTCCGGTGCCACTTTCTTAACAACCTCAAGCGGCCATGTTGCGCTTGGTCCGCCAACAACACAGGCTGGGGACGAAGTGCGGGTCCTTTTGGGCTGCGATTCGCCGATGGTGTTGCGTCGGGCACCGGGACAATCTGGTTTTCTGGTGGTGGGGTCCTGCTACATTCCTGAGCTTGCGAGTGGCGAGGCTCTGTTTGGTCCTTTGCCTGGAGACACAGAGGTCGTCTATGTGTTCGACCAAAGAGTTGGCGAGTATTTGATGCGTTTTCGAGACCAACAAACGGGTCGAATATCCCACGCGGATCCAAGATTGGTATCAATGGTGGCTGGTATTCCTGAGCTTGAGATGGAGTTGGAAGAGAGTGAAAAAAGCAACCAACACGGGCGAAAATTTCTACCTTGCGAGTTTTTCAAAGGGAAAGGAATGACTGAGGAGATTGATCTTCTCTAGACACCGCATTCCTGGCTGCCGTAACGCTGTTGACGCCTCTCATTTCCATACCTCAGCTAGTCTCTGTTTTTCTACAGTTCCATGTAAGGAAAGTGTACACATGGTAATCTCTTCTAATTTTCATAGCAACGTATGCAGGACTCCAACTCTATTTCATTACAGGTGCTTCAAACAACCGTTGGCAACTTGCAGGGGGGCCGAAAGGCAACACAGAAGTCTAACTCGAATATAGACCATCAGCAATACGATATGGTGTGGTGGGCTCGGGGAGAATTCGCAGGGCCGAGGCCAAATTAACCTGGAGCCAAAGCCCACCGCAGCTCGGGACCAACACCTCCACCACAGCCATCACCACCCTCTCCCCCCTCCTCCCGCTCCACCTCCCCCCTCACCAAGCGTGACCTCCCCATCAATGACGCAGGCAGCCCCGCCGGCCGGCACAACACCGACGACTACGCCACCGCCTCCCGCACCTTCGGCATCTGGTGCAACTCGGGCCGGAAAATCCCCGCAGGCGGCGTCATGTATGTGCGCGTGGGCGCGTCGATTGCCTATGGATGCAGCTACGGGGGGGAGAGTCCGTGAAGTAAGAATGAGTTTTATCAGTTTGATGTATATGCCGATCGCAAGTGTGGGCAGTGGAATTTGGCGTAGGCGCATATGGCGGATTGGACGAAGACTCGTGGGAGAGCTTTGTCGGGGCGAGGGGTTGAGTATGAAGGTAGCGAGCGGGGATTAGGAGGAGGGAGGGAGGGAGGGGGAGGCGATGTTGGAAAAGAGGTGATCATGGAAGAGGGGTTTTCTCCGTTAAGAAGGGATGTAAATTTGGGTTTATGTGTTGATAGGGTGGAGAGCGGCTACTACAGAATGCCCTCCACCTTAACTGCTGGTCACTAATATATGTACCTAACCTAGTTCGTGTAATCGGCGGCTGTCCCCAAATGTTGGTGATACGCTCCCCTGATCCATAGTGCGGAGTCCAACACCTTGGTACAGGTATCTAAGTAGGAAAGGTTGGTTCATCAGCACCTACCTGCCCTAGCCTGGAGCATCCTTCGGATGGGCGTCCTAATATCAGTAGAAGGATTCTTCTGCGATGTAACTCACACTAAACAGCACGAGTCCGCGCCTTTTCCAACCTCTCATACCCCTTGTTCTTGACCACCGCTGCGTTCACCCTGGACTTGAAAGTCCCCGAGTACGGCGCCTCATAGCCCCATTCGGTAACCCGGTACACGGATCCTGGGAAGGATTCCGCGTCTCGCTCTTTTCTGTTGCGGGGAATGCAAATATCGCGAGACGAAGTCCGAGTTCTATCTAGGCGAGCTAGCCCAAAAGGTCTTGTCCCTTGTCCATAAAGCCGCTGGTTCCCATTCCCATCGTTCACTATGGGTCTCACCCCCTCTGGCTGCAATAAACAGAGCCATCTCCTCACACCTGTTTTTTCCATCGTCGCCCAAGATGCGCCCCACCAACATCCTACTCTCCCTCAGCGCCGCAGCCAGCGTCATGGCCCAATGGCAGAACTCATGTCGGTCCTTCACACAAGTCGGAGTCACTGAAACCACAATTCCTAGCAGCCCGCAGCCAGGCCATTGCTATCTACTCAACGGGGGGGGGGGGCCTATATTCAACTGCAACAACGTCGTCCTCAACTGCCCTTCCGGGGGCTTCTGCTACTGTCCCATCCCCGGCATTGGATGTTTCCCGGCAAGCACGTACTGTTGCGTAAGTAACTACCTAACTATTTGTTGCGTAGAAGTGTTGTGGTGTGGGGGAGGTTCAACGCTGACGAGTCGATAGTGCAGCAGTTGAGTTGGCGGGGAGGGAGGAGGGGGAGGAGGAGGAGGAACGAGATGGCTGGTGGACAACGAGGATATTTTGCACTTTGAAGTGGACGAACAATACTGCCTAGATGCTGAGCTACCTACCTAGCTAGCAAAAGCAAATATCAGAAAGCCAATTTCGTTGCCTGTGCCTGTTGTTCGCCCTGTTTACTCCATGTGAATAACCCAAGTAGTAACAAACATACCCAAACCACACCGACTCACCTCACTCACTCCTCCCGTACCAACAAAAACATATTTTTCTTTCCCAAACCCCCCCTATCAAACCCCCACTTCCCAATCAGCAAACCTCCTATGCCTTCCGCACTCTACTCCTCCCCCTCTCCACCCCCCAAAGCAAGCCCCAACCCCTCACGAGCCGCCCGATTCCCCGTACAGCCATATACACACCAACTCGGCGGCCCGAGAGATTCACCGCCCTGACAGGTGTTCTGCTTGCACCCAGCATCACAGG
>Ga0247780_1001061_pt1 | contig 19555 bp, 6 predicted proteins | sample UWRJL079202R5_FD_179927 | JGI IMG/M metagenome (GOLD analysis project Ga0247780, IMG submission 179927) | Plant litter microbial communities from Arlington Agricultural Research Station in Wisconsin, United States - UWRJ-L079-202R-5 | ecosystem: Environmental > Terrestrial > Plant litter >... | reverse complement strand
TGGCCACACTCGCTTCTGCGAAGCGAGGTTGGCTGACTGAATACGAGGTTGGCAGTGGAGTCTGGCGTTCTTGGCTGTGCAGATCCACGGATGCAGCCGCTGAGCGGCTGCGTGGATCCAGCCACACTGTTCTAACCACACTGGCCGGGTTAGGGTTGTAAAAACCCAACAGTTTAGCTGGTTAAATCTACCATTTACTACCTACGTTACTATTAGGAGTAACTAATAACTGCTAAGAAATAGATAAATAGCGTTTGTATATCTGCTTAACTTAGCCTCTATAGTTTTCTAAACCGGAAAATTTAAGGCTTCGTTCTGTATAAGATACTAGCAGATTCCTAAAGCCTATAATGGCTTTAACGTATTTCGATATTATTTCTACGGTTAATATAATAGGCTATATCACTTATTAAGGGAAGGAACTGGGCATTCCCTTTACTTCGGTTAAGCAGTTATTAACCGGGTAAAGGTAGTATTACTTTATTTAAGGTTGCCCCGGTTAAGTGGGAGAAATAGTGTGTAATCTTACCTGTTAAACCCTTTAAATATATATAACTCGGTAATAAGCTACTAGCATACTTATTAAATATAAAGAAACGTTATATCTGTATATAAAATACCTATATTAAGAATATATAACTATATCGCGTTAAAATACTATCTTAATCCATTTCTATTAGCTTTTAAAACTTCTATTATAACTTTCTGCCAGGTTCTACTGTTATACATTAAGCCGTTTAGGCTTTCATACGTAGGAATTTATCCGTAAAGAACTATACTCCTGCCGATAGGCTAATTTAATCTAATGGTAGTACTTTAACATCTATTACTAATATACTAAGACCTAAAGCATACGGACCGGATTATTCGTTAACTTAAACGCGCGACTTATAATATCCTTAATACTTTAATTATACCTTCCTTACTTCTATCTATACCTCTAGTGCAGTACCTTTAACGTAACCTACGTAAACTATAGTAATAAGGGTTGAAAAATATACGACGTATCTTAACACAGGGGCGCCTTATCTAACTTACCCGACGTATTATAAGGCGCCGCTAGAGTATAGGCTAGGAGGGCCGGGCTGCGAGCGTTATTAAGGCAGGAGTAGGGGGGGTTAGTACTAAGGCTTTGAAAGGATAAAATTAATTTTAATAGTAGCGTAAGCCTAAGAGCTAGGGTTACAGACTGCTGCTATAAGGCTAGGTTTTGCAAGAATGGATACTATTACCACGTATCCTTTACTTCAGTACCTAGGTACTAACTAAGGGAGACGGTTGCGAGAACGATTCATACAAGTTAATACCTAATCAGTACCGGGTATATATCGGAGCGTTAGTCCTTTTAATAGTACCTACGTACGATATTTCATTCCACGCCGCCCGTTCAATTCCTACACCTATATAACAACCTTTAAAGTCCTTATATTCGAGCGCCCAGGCGAGTCGCTTTTAACAGTTAGCTTCGGAGATCGGGGGCTTCTAATAAGCGACGCGACGGTAGAATCCGAGACGCTAAAGGGCGCGTTTAATTAACTAGACTCTGAAAGCGCCTTTGAAAAGAACGGTTGACAGCTTTAAATAGCCCATTCTTCTATTCTCCTTCGAAGCGTAAACGAATTCGACAAGCTTTTATTCTTAGGCCTCTGTTAGCTTCTATAGCCGGCTAGTCCTCTTACTAATATTAACATCTTACGCTTGAATTACGGTTTGGATTTAATTAATTAAGTAGCCTGTAATTTCAGCAATCTTTAGCTTGCTAAGCTATACGTTGAAAAAAGTGTACGGATTTATATACGTTATTCGACAGTTAATTACTTCATACCTATTAAGCTTTATAGTCGCGGCATTCTATGTTTTTTTATTAATGTTATTACCTAGTTAAAACGTATAGTGTATAGTATAGAGAGTTAAACTTAGCTATAGTTAAGATAGTAAGAAATATAAGATTTTAGAAGGCGGCTAAGAGGGCCTGTCTAGCACGGTACTTAACAGGGGGGTTTACTTTTACACTAAACCGTTTACAGAAAGATAGCTAGAAGAGCCGAGTCTTATATAAAGGGAATTCCTTCATAATCTGCCCCTTACAGGCTATAGTGTAGGATCTGGTAGTCGTACGCCCTGCTAATCTCCAATCTTATATACAGCCACCCGCAACCCCTATACACAGCGTAGTTTAAAGTAAGTTTACAGTTAAATAACCCCCCCTACCCCTTATATCCACGTTGCCTAAGGTTAGCTTCGGTGTTTATACTCTTTAACTAGCTATAATGTCCAGAGCCTACCTTGGTGTTTACTTACTAGTAGCAGCCACGTCCTAATCAACCTAGCCTATTACTATCTCTCCTCTCCTGCCTAAGCATTATCGGCCGTTTTTCTTCTTTTTTACCAGTAGACTAGAGTATAATATAGCCTAGGCGTTCTCCCCTTACCTCCCTACCTCGGGCTTTAACGTCAGGCGCGTAATTAAGGTAATCTTCTAAACTAACGTCAATTAGCTCCTAGCCGCGAAGGGAGCTGGAACAGTCGTCGCCTACGAAAAGCCGGGGTTAGTCGAGGTATAGTAAGAGGTAGTTATATTAATTGTATCTTATAAAGTTTTAGCTGGTAAATTGTACGCAGTGTATTATAAACAAGCGCGTCGGCGTTAAGGGGTCTTAGAGCGGATTAGGAAGATTATCCTTTACGGAATTAAACGGTAATAAGGTTAAATTAGAGTTTATAATATATTCTTTGCCCTTTATATATAGCCTTAACTTGCTGTAGAAGAAGTTGCGGATAGGAGTAAGTTTTATTAAACTTATTAAAGTATTGTTCTATCTAGTTATTACATACGTTAAGAATAAGTATAACAGGATAATTAACGTATATTATAAAGAGGAGAAGAGATACTTAAGATAAGTATAGCTGTTAATATCGTTAGTAATCGTTAGGAGTTGTCGCTTAATTTAGCTAAGGGTATTTTCAGTATAAGGATTAAAGTTGTATGTTAAGGCGGCTAATAAGTCCACTAATGTAGCCGTCGATAATAAGTTGCTATATTTATCGAGTATATTATTAAATTAATCTTATACTAACTTACGGGTCTGTATAAGCTATAACGGGGAAACTGCTGTACGGGTATAGGTAACTAATAATAAAAGCTGCCGTTCCGGTATTACGGCCTTTTAAGCGTAATTAAATACGGATGGGGAGTAGTGTATTTAACATATAGGGTGTGGATGGATAGATTATCAGTTAGTAATTCTTAGTATTAATAGTAATGGTAGATTATTAACTAACTTTACAATTTTAACTATCCTATTCCTAATGCCTCTTCTATTTCGGTATCATATAGGGTGCCTAAGTAAATAATAGTAATAATAATAGCAGCTAGGTATTTCTATTAGTGCTTACTTTATCGCCCTTATTATATCGTTTATTTAAATATAAAATTGTAATTTATTAAGAATATTATACCTAGATTCGCGTTATTACCCTAACCCTAAGCTAAAGTTATATAGTTTCTATATCTGAAAGATAAGAGCGTAAAGATTAAAAGAAAAGTGGTATTATAAGTTAAGGAAGCCCTTTCTAAACCTCTTAAAAGAAAGCTGCCTATTTATATCCCCTATACGTCGCCGATAGAAGTAACTAAAAGCTACCGTCCCTCTTTATATCCTTATCCTTATCCTCCTCGTCCCCTTTTATATTCTTATCCTTATCCTCCTTAACTCCTTTTATAAAGATATCCCTTACCGCCCTTTATTTCGCCCTTCTCTCCTCGCCCTTCTCTTCCCTCCTTCTCGGGGCTCTACCTGTTATAGCCCTACCGTAACCCATATTTAATACCTATCCCACCCTTCCCTAAGCCTACTTGATAATCCTTATATCTTCCCTACCCACCTACTTTACTAAGCACTTATCTCTATCCATCCCTATTAAACTCTAACACCTTCTTTATCCCCCTCTATTAGGTTTTCACAACCCTAACCCGGCCAGTATAGCTGGAACAGTGTAGCTAGATCTACGAAGCCGCTTTGTAGCTGGCTCCATGGATCCGCGCACCTACGAAGCCACTAGCTTCGTGGATCTGCACAGTTAAGAACGCCAGACTCTACTGCTAACCTCGTATTCAGTTAGCTAACCTCGCTTTACAGAAGCGAGTGTGGCTAATGCACTTCGTGCACTGGCTACCCTCACGGCTATAATATTACGGCTTCCGCTCTTAAAGATAGAAATAATTAATTACTTTAAAAACATACTGCTTTTTAATGCTTTAACCCCTTTTGCATCTTAACACCCTCACCACAGTATTTAAATGCCTTGCGATATGCTCTATCCTTTAGTCCTACACCTCTAGTCCCCTAAACTCCTCCTTACACACTGCCGCAAGGCACGTTATACTCTCTGGGAGAGTGTACTAGGTCCTAACTGCCGCTTTTTAAAGGGGCTGCTATCTCGTATCTTACGTATATAAGCCCGCGTCCTTCTTCCACCCAGGGACGCCCTTCTTATATTTCTACGGTATATATATCCGTCACAGGTATTAGGTATATAAGTCTTTACAGTTAAGGATATTCCCATTAGGGAGGCTTTCCTCCTTAGCCCCTGTGGTAGCGAAGCCCCGCTGCTTTTAAGCGGAGCGCCCGTTACCTACAGTACGCGACGATATAGAGTTAATAGCTATAGGCAACGGCCCGTTAACAAGGCGCGTATACTTAGCCTCCTGGAAGATCTAGTAGTATAGGAGGAGGTACTAGGTAACGACGTAGTGCTTCCATTCGTTCTTAGCTGCGAACTGCGAACGGCAGCCAGCAAAGTAGAAGACGTACTTAAAGGGGCGCGTATGCTTCTTCCTAATATACGCTTTAAGCGACGACTAGTCCGTATAGATCTGCTTAAGCGCGCAGCTGGGCTCGCTATAGAGAAACTAGCCCTTATAAGGCGCGTTACAGAGGCGGTAGGGCGGTTAGGATAGGGTAGTAGCTATAGTAGTTATCTTACGGGTTTTGCGGGCTGCTGAAAGGGAACTAGGGCCTGCCTTTGCCTTAGGACGGGCGCCGCTGGGCTTAGGCTTCTCGATAATCATATCCTTAATTTAATCTAACTCGTACTCGGGTATTATCCTTAGTATCCTCCCCCGCCCTACGCCTTTCAGCGGTAGGTTAGCATATCCCGCGCGGGCGTCGGCTACACTATACGTAGGGATATCTTCCTAAAATAACAAATTGATAGCTAAAGGCTTACTGGGTTCTGGCTTTATAAAAATTTCCGTAGTTGCCTCTATTGCAGCTGGTAGTCCGCGGTTTCCTCCGTCTACTTACTGTTAACACCCCAGGCATACTGCTTTAAAGTCTGTTACCTACTTAGGCGCAGGTTATAACATGTTACAGCCAGGGCGTTTAGATACCCAAGCACTCGTAGTAAAGGCAAGGAGAAGGCTAGCGGCGTAGGCGCGAAAAGGGACGAAGAGAATATTAAGTTTGATACTAATAGTTTTAAAAATCTTTAGGGTAGAACGTAAAGATAGACTTTAGCAATGTTGCCTACTACGAGGAAGTAGTAAGACTTCTTCGTGGAAGGGCTGCTTGTTACAGGACAGAAAATAGTAGCTAGATAGAGTTTAGTCAGTTACGTAAGTACGCACTTCTTCAAAGCGCCTCCTTACTGCACCGCCGTAAGGACTAACTTACCTGAACATTATAAATCTAAACTACTAATTATATACTTATATTGCAGTAAACTTAAGGTTCCGTCTAGCCCCCTCTCTAACGGTAATACATCTTGTAATAGCTCGCTTAGCTAGAGTTAAAGCGATTTAGCATGCTATAGCGCAGCCTTCCGAAAATGGTTCTTAGGGTAAGCAGGCCTAAGAAAATCCTAAGCAAGCCTAAGCCGGAGTAAGTAACGTTACCTAGGCTCGGTACGAAAAGGGAATTTTGTAGACCCAGATTCGTCGCACAAAACACTTATCGGGTTAGTTTATCCCCGCTGCCTAAGAGTTTACCCCCTTTGCCTAAACTTACCGCTTTCCACTTACCGCCTTTATACTTACCGCTTTTAAGATTATTACCCTATAGAATAAGTGCTCTTATTCTATAGTATAACGGCGCGGTTTCTTCAATACAATAGGTCGGTGTATAACAAGTGGCCAAGCTAGTTTTAAAATCTTTAGATGCTATCTATTTGGTTGTATAAGAAATTCTTCCCTTACCTTACGTTCCTTTCTAGCCAGACTTTAGGGGAGCATCCTACTGACTGACAATGCTGTTAGAAATACGGCACTGCAAGTTAAGAGTGCTAAAAGTAATTGGATTATATGTTTTTTTCCGGCATGCCAGGGAGCTGTACCCTTATAAGTCCACTTATAAGCACGTTAACGTAGTTATAGTAGCTTAGGCTTCCTAGCACGCCAGGGGCTCTGATTTCTTACATAGCTGCTTATACCTTTTAAACTTTCTCCTGCAATTAGGTATTAGAGAGTAGCCTTCTATTCCTACAGGTTAATCATCCTTCGAGTAAGCAAATGAGATACTTAAAGCTTTAAATTTAAAAGCGGACTAGCATCGAGGACATTCCTTCCGCCCCTTTCCGTACCTCGCCCTACTTTATACAATTAAACGTCCAGGCTGCAATGGCCAACAGAATCCTATTTTACTAACGTTACCGCTAACGTGGCTGCACTCTATGCGGTATAGTTAGCATAAACCGAGGAACGCACCGGAATCTCCGGATGGCAACTTTAGTCGAGGGTCTAAAATTGGGCTACACGGCTGGGCAAGCTAGGCTTACCCATAGCTTACCCTAGCTCAGGAGCGGCTTAGGATTACGCGTGAACATGGAAATTGCTAAGGGCAACTTTAGGGTAAAACATAAGTCTGTAGCTAAGACTTTCTATGTAAACTGACAAGTCTAGACTTCTCAGGGGGTGTGGCTATATCTATTTCCTAAGTAATTTACTTGAAAAGAAAGGCCTCTTAGTAGGAAGAAAGCCACTAGTACACCTCCCTCGCCTCACGGATAGAAATACCGGCCTGGAATCGGTATATTGAAGGTCGTCTGAGGAATAGCTCAGTCTGCGCTTGCCTTGGAAAAAGTGTGCCCATTCGCGACGGCAGTGAGGGCCTGAGTAATCCGATACTCTCTATCGATACTTATCTTTGCAATGATGAAGAAAGGAAGAAAATCGGAGCAGAATCGATGGTGCAATTGGAAATTGAAGTTGGTGGCCTTCATGATGTCGTGGCGTTGGTGCGTCAAGGATCGGGGCAGGTCAAAAATTGGGTCCAGGAGTCTTAACCTTAAAAGTATACCCTTCCCTCTCCAAGTCTTTTCCCCTCCAAACAGTCTATAATCTTGGATCACCAATCAACACTATATCTGTGCCACTACTGCCTATTAGACAAGTTTGATCCGCCGGAATCGCCAATCCTCTGCTGCTTTCTCCAGATACCCCAAGCCCTTTGAATCGACGTCTACGGCAGCTTCCATCGCTTCCCATCTTTGCCTCGCATCTTTGCCGGGGTCTGCCTGATTGCAGAACCAGTCCTCATAGCTCTCCAGACTTTCCGGTTGACGGGGAATCCAACTTACCGTACCTATCCGACGGTATACCCCAGCCTGTCCATTCACCTCCACAACAGCAAGTGCAAATATCCTTACAGAGCTTCTAAACTCCCTAACAGAGATTATCGGCACAATACTGACACCTGTATAATCCCCTTCGGGTAGTTTGTGGTCCATATTGAAATCATCCATCGCCAGTTCGGGCCACCCCATTGGCATGTCCTGGGGATGCGGTTTCTCAGCTGCCGCGAAGAAGTCAAGCCCTTGGTCGCCGTACTCGTCGGACCCGATAGCGGCAGACCAGGCTCGCAACAAGGACCTCGCGACTCCGTTGAATGCCGCTGTTAAGCCTGACGAGTAGTGGTACCGGGGCTGCAGCGGCGGATACGATACCCAAATGGCGGGATTCGTTCCCGTGTGGCCCCAGCCCCTCGGAAGTGGACTTGAGTCCGAGTCAAATTCGACCCGGGCGAGGACAGTCCGCGTGGACCCAGGACAATCAACCGTCTCCTTGACATCGTTCAGATCCAGGTCCCAGTCACTCCCCAGCGAACCGAGGCCGGCCCATGCCCAGCTTGGTCCAACGCGGGCAGTAGAAGGAACGCATCCGCCGTCCGCGACTCGCCAGAGTAGTTCCATGGGCATAAACCTCTCCCATAGCGCAAAGTGATTGGTCCAGCCCGTGAGGGAGATTAGCTTATTGATGACGCCCGTGATGGCCGGGAGGCGATCCGTCGCAACTGTCAAGCGGGTGTGGACGTACTCGGACAAGATAGCTTGCCACTTGGCGAGGATCTTCTCATGCGCGTAATCCTCGTCCTTCATGCCGAGAAGCCGGATGCTTTCAAACAGCGGGCCGGACAGATGCGGGGTGTTGCGGTCGAACCCAAACTCATCCTTGAGGCAGTGGCGGCACTCCCAGGCGAGATAGGGGCCAAACCGCACCGTGCGCTGGGCCAGCAGACGCTCTTGGAGCACCCAGCCCCTGGTTTCGAGCGGCCAGGGGTCGTCGAAGGGCTGTGCCATCCACGGCGGGCAGACGTCGATCCACCCGTGGGAAGCGGACTCGAAGAGGTGGAGGAACGAGTACTTGAGAGGGTCGCGGATGCTGAAGAGGCCCTGGGAGCTGTCCGAGGCGCCAAGTGCGGCGATGCAGACCACAGCCCCCTCGTACACGTATTGCATCCTCCCGGCTTCCTCTTCCCAGTCTCGAGGGGAGTCCTGTATGATGCAGAGCGCGTCCACCCACAGCCACGAGAGTCCCAGCGAATGCGTGACCGCCACAGCGTCCTGGATTGTGCGCGGGAGAAGGTTTACCTCTATCCCGGCGGCAAGCTGGCTCTTGGTTCCCTCCGTGAGCCGGAATGTCCCGCCCTGGCGACCCCAGCAATAGCTCAAGACGGCGTAGATGCACTTTTGTGCGCGCTCCGAATGTTGCAACAGGGTCTCATTGTTGATGGAAACAAGTCGGACTTGCTTCCCGCTGTTTTCGACTCTGAGTAGACGAGTTGGAAGCCGCAGCCGCTCCTTCGAGAGACAGTTGGGGTGCTCCAAGAGGCAATCTCTGAGCCAGGAGCGAACAAGATGTATCGTATCCGCAGAATTGGTTGAGATCGGGGAGGATATCGTAACGGTGGACGAGTCATCTGGTTTCGCTGGCGAGTAGAGATCCGGTGGAGCGCCCCCTCCCCTGACGAATTCGCCCTTGGTGGATCTAAGGAACAGTGGATACGGCTCTCTCGGCGAACCGTCTTTGGCGACTGCGGTAACGGTCATTGCGCCAAAGATTCCTCGTTCGTAGGTCAGGTGCTCCCCAGCTCGGCCATGGACGCCTGGATAGATCAAGACATTCGCATTAAACGGGTGCACGACGACCCTTAGCGATACTGCATTGTCCAACTCCAATCCGGCCAGTATATGTTGCTCATCAAATACGTGGGCGTTATCCAGAGTACCCGGCCGTATCTTTGGTCGCTTGTACCGAGGCCCGTCTTCCCCAACTAGCGCTTGAGTCAACTGGGGCGAACGCGTCATCCCGAACGCTGTTTTTATGAACGTGCAAAGATGACACCCAGCAAGATACGACCGATGAAGGAGCTCACCGGACGCGTAATGGTCGAAGGCTTCGTACTGGACAGGTTCCCAATCCGCGGAAGATTTCTCCTTCTCGGGGAACATCTCCACGTAGTGAAGACACAGCCAGTCTCGGATTGGCAGGCACTTTTCGCAGAGCCGTGATAGCTTCACCTCTCCCCACTCAGTAGAGGGGTTAGTAAGGGGGTTGAATTTGCATCGGGTGTGATCTGGTCTGGCCGGTTGCGGATCCATGATTGTTTGAGAGGCTTCTGTTTCGTGACGCTATGCCTGGGTCGGGTTGCCTTTCGTTGCGGGAGGAACTTTTTAACTCTCACATCAAAATGGCTGCGAGTGCGGGGTATGAGGGTTCCAGACCTGTTCCCTGACCGCCTCTTTCACCCTTTCGGAACGAGGCGTTTTTGGGGGAGGGGAGGTGAAACAGGAGCGGAATAACCCGAAAGAGTTGGCGAATGAGCAGACGAGGCTGACAGTGCTGCTGGCACTGATGTGCCTTGACTTTGGTAGTTTGCGTCACATAAACGCCGATGTCTGCTAGGCCATCTGAAAGTGTTATGAAAAAAAAAAGCTCTGTATTCCTTGTTACTTCTTGCATTATATAAAATCCCTTGCCGGCACAGGTGCCCCATTTCTGCGCCCATTCACGGGTTACCCAACAGGACTCCAACCAATGCCCTCCATCCCTTTGGCCTAGCAACAGCGCCCTTTAGCAGTAGCGGCCTCTCTTGCCACACGTGGTACGAGTTGGATCTTCGGAGTGGCAAGCCTGTACAGGGCACCAGCCACGGCAATCGACTGCAACTCGCGTCGACCATATACCTCGACCGTTCTATCACTCTGCGGGAGGCCTATCTAGCCATCGCACTGGCTTGTTTTTTAGGCCGAGAATGGCCCAGATGCGAGGCTTGGAAATCATGGTGCTTTGACCCTCAGCGGGCAGAGGAAACGTATCCAATCAACGAATCATTCCACGAGCTTCGTATCACGCGTGACGATGGCCACACCGATAACGGTGATACGTATTCCTCATACGCACCGAATAAGACGGCATTCATCGCATTCTTCTTCGCTTTGCAGAAAGTTTGCTCGGCGGTATAGGAACTATGGCTGTGCTCTATGTCTGTGCTAGTCTCCTGAGCCGTGGGGAGAGTTTGGTGGGATGGAAACATCTAGTCATTGCATTGGAGTTGAGCTGCTCGTTGAAATGGAACGAGAGTAGTCCATGGCTGTTCTAGCCCGTGCTTCTACATCTGAGATTGGCGAAAACTGGTAGTGGGTGAGCAGAAGACTCATCAAAATCAGGTACACATGGTCGGGTGATCTCACGCTGATGGATTTAATCTAAACTTTTCGTTCTAAGTGGGGTTGGGCATATCTCATGGTACCTCAGACAACCGCGTTGAGCTCCCAATCAACACTCGGGACTACACGACGCGCCTAGGTGTCTTTGCTTGCTCGGCTCAAACGATAGCCCATTGGTACTCTCGTACTCTCGTTCGGTATTCTCATTGTCTTTAAATAGCCATATATTTTTACATCCGGATCATCGCGTTAGTGACTAGGCAGAATCGCCACGATCGACGGGTTCTGCGGTTAATTCACGGCTGATGCAATTCTTCTCTTTTCCTATATTAGGAGCTTCGGGGGTATTGGATCCCCAGAAAACACCGCATCTCTTTTCGCCCGAGCCATGCCCGGAGTCTCCTCACAGCCCTTTCTGTAGTGGGCCCCAGGGGTCCCACACTGGCAGAGTCCAGCCACACCGCCTTCCAGGCCTCTATAGCGTAGTTTAGCCACAGTCTTAGCAGATCCTTCTGATCTCCCCGGACATACTACAATCCTACGTTTTCCACCTATCCACGCCTATTGCCATCTTGCGTGTGATAGCTACACTTTCTCAACGCTGGAGGACTTAATGACCTCACACGCGGTCGCACTCTGTGTCTCGGCATTACGCTCCGGGACTTCTACCCTTTCTCGGATTCTACGGTAAATCTGCGGTTAGGAGACTTTAACTTCGCCAACTGGGACAATATCCTCTACAGGAGCCTTAAACTGGTCAACCTTAACAAGTATATCGAGAGAGATGTTGGCCCTCCCCTTGTTAACAATCCGGAGAATCCTAGGGTGTCTACACACGCGGCCGCCGCACAGCCCCAGAGGCCTATTTTCAGTCCCTTAGGCTAAAATTTACCTTTCAATTGAACGTAGATGACGCGCAGTCTGCAGGAATCGCTATTACAAATTTGATATATCCACCGTAAGTGTTATGGGATAGTGACTGAAGATCAGGATAACACAGCCTGGTTATATGAGTTAAATCTGCGAACTTACGATCGCGGTGATCCTACAAACGGATCAATGAGACACGGCTCTCTGGGATACCAGAGAGCCACAGAGATAAACACAATTCAATTACTTCTGTAGCCGTAATAGGCGGTGCAGTGCGTTTAACAGCTTAAATCTAACTACTTTGCTGGCTAGACTTACGCAGTCATTAGGGTTGCCCCTTAAGTTAAACCCCTTGATTGGTCGCAAAATTGCTTAAGCATTTGGGCGATGTTTCATCCGTTTGGGCAAGGATGGAGTCCGGAAATACATTGTTGTAGAGCCCCTCTTTGTTATATCACAAGTGCAGAGGAGGGTGAGAAGGCGGCCGGTTTTAAAGACGTGAAGGACGTTTGAGCTGGTGGTTTTGGAGTGAGAAATCAGGCAATGCATTTTGAAATATCAAAATGGTTCTACCCATAATGGGAGCTTTCGAGGGTATCTGGTATTTTGCATCACGATGTGACGTAATTTCGTGGCTTGCAGATATCAAGTCCAGCCGCACCCCTAATTGGGCTAACGCTCACGGACGGGACCTGCAGTACGAATAGATGACAGCTTATTTGTTAGGAAACACGGCTGCATTGGACGGTGGCCTGACAATTTTGACCCCGCCAGAATCCAACATCTCGCTGCAGTTGGCCGGCACGATAGATACAAACTGGGAGACTAAGACAATGCGCGAGACCCACAAACAGTACGAGCGTCCCCAAAGCGCGTCTTTCACGGAAAGCTGACGCGTGGACTGTCGAACTGCAGCGGCAGTTCTTAGCGCTCAGGCGCGCAGGCGCCTTACCGCTCCAGGCTTGCCTAAAGCGCAGGGGCCTTAGATCATATGCTCTCCCCACACACAGGGAGCTTCCATTTATATATAACTGGGGAGTACTTCGCACTCCCCTTTTCTACTAAATTAAGTCACTTTACAACTGCACTTCCGCTGCTCCTAAGCCCCTTGTTCCTCAGCTAAAACGTTCCACAGTTATAAGCCCAGCTCTATCCAACTAAGCAAAATGTAGAACTAATTAATTAAGACACTCACAAACAGCACCTTTTATAAAACCCTTTTACTAATCCTTTAAGTTACCTATTATAACGGAAGAAAACGCCCTTTATTAAAGTATTCCAGCTGATAATTAGAAGTTTAAAAGTGTGTAAAAGTAACCCTTTTAATTTAAAACTCTTAAATATTACGTGATAAACTAAGGGATTTAATACCTTATTAATTCTATTACTCTTAATATAGCTAATCCGTACATTAAGCTAATCGTTTTAATAATTTATAAGCTTATTAGTAAATGTTAAGAGAAAGTAACTAAATTATATATCTTTACCTACAAATATTAGGAGTTAACAGCCTTATCTTTAAAGATAGTTAAAGATAAGTTAAAACTTATTATAATTATATAATAAGATATTAAGAAAGAATATAAACGTTTAATAAATAAAGTTACTACTTTCATTATAATTACAGCTAAAATTACTAACTTATACTAATATATTTAGAACTAAGTTAATTATACAGTTAATAAGAGCCTTAGGGAACTAACTATATAGAAGATAATCCAGAATAATAAATACACGGTTTAAACGTTTATACACTTCCTTTAATAATAACTTAAACCTAATAAAATAAGCTTTACCTCTTAGATCCGTTAAGAATATTATATAGTAATAAAACAGGTTAAAAACACTAACGTGTTAAAGGAGTAATAGATTAAAGATTAAGAAATAACTTATTATAAGGTAGAAACGCTTGAAATTATAGAGATCTAAGGGCCTTTAGTTATTAAAGACTAACTAAGAATTATCACAGTATATATAACGCCTTAGTAAGTAAATTAAAAGCTCTTTAAACTAATAACATAGGAAATTATAAAACACCTAACGCTTAAAATTATAAATTACACTTATATCCTCTTTATATAAATTTATAAAACGAAATATATTATTGGTAGTAATAAATAAGGTAGAGTCTTCTTCACTAACGACCGCTTTAAAACACCTAATAAGATTAGTTAAAGCTTTAAAAAAGACTATCCTTATAAAAGAAAACACTTATAAAAGCCTATAAACTGCTAAATCTTACACTTAGTAATTACTAAATTACTTTTAAACGCTCTTACTTATGTTAAATACATTAAAATGCTAGGATTTAAGATAAGGGAGAAGATTAAAACGTAATTTGTAAGCTTTAAATAATTAAAAGTTTACTAATCTTATTAGGAGAAGTAAGAAGCCGCTCTAACTATTTAAAGCTAAAACCGCTTAAGTACTTTAAAGTTCTTAAGATCTATTAACATTACAGTAATTAATACTTATATAATAAAAACGATTATTAAAGTAATAAAGCAGTTCTCCACTATAGGTTTTACTAAACACCTACTCTTTAACAGCACTTTAATCGATAATTATAAAGTAATATACCTTATTAATCGCGAATTACTTTTAATTAAGGGGAGCTTTTAACATACTAAAGTTAAAGATTACGTCTAAGTAGGAACTAGCTTATTCCTAATCTTTAAATACAGTAAGTAAGTGATCTTAAAAGTACTTATAAGCTTTAAGGGAACCGATAGTGAAGATCTAATACTTAATAATATAGCCGTTATAAAGGGTTTCCACGTTAATATTATCTTAAAAGCTCTAATTACTAAAGTTAAAGCTTAATATTATAAGTTTAACTACACACTTCACTACAGTAATATAAAAAAGAACGTAATGCTAAAGAAGCTTAAGTAATAATATAATCTAATATTCTTATAATACACTCTTATTTTTACTTATCTAAGTTTCCTAATACCTCTTACTGTAAGCGCCGTAGGGATTATATTAGTAACTATAATAAAACGAGGAGTAAAGCACTTATAGTAATAACTTCGCCCTTAAGAGGACATAAAGCACCTCTAACACGCCTAAATAAGGCACTTAAGGCTAGAAGCTCTTAAGAAACTTATTAAATAAGCACGTAACGTTATAATCATAAGTATAAAGATTATTAATTATAAATATTATATACTTATACACTTGTAATAAATTGTTTTAAGACACTGTTTTAAAGGTTTCTCCTGTTACCTATTCTTACAAATTAGTTAAGACCTTTTCTACTTTAAAAAAGTATAAGATAAATCAGTTTATTTACTTATAATTAAGGATAAGTATAATAAAAAGCTCTTCTATTATCCATTAGAGGATAAGAAAGGGCTAGAAGTGTTTAAAACTATTAAAAGCTTTATGAACTGGGTAAAACGGCAGTTTAAGCTCACTATATATATTATACGCTAAAATCAAGAGACTTTAATAATCGTAATTAAGGGATATATACTGTATTAGCTTTAAGCGATCAAAAAAGGAATCGAAATCGAAGCTACTCTATTATATACATATAAACTAAACAGTAAAAGTAAACGTACAGGTTAGGAGCTAATTGTGAAATCTATTAAAATAAGGGAAGGAGTAAACTTTCTTAAATTAATTTAACTTAAATACGTATAAGCAGTTACTTACTTATACAGGATAAGCTTTAACTAACAAAATAACTAGATATTACCTAACGAGAAGCTTTATAAATAGTTTAAACAGTACTTCTAATAATATATACTATTAGGTAAGCTTAATAGAAACCTAACAGATAATTATTACCTAGATTAAAGTAGGGTTTATACTTATAGATATTAAGCTTACGTTCTTAATAAGAGGTAAAAGGCGGAGTAAGATAAGCTTAGTTTTAAGACTAAACCTTAAGGGCATATTAGGTACTTAATTAAATATGTAATTTCTAATATCTATTACATTTAATGCCTGTAACTGAAAACAGTACTTACGATACGTAACGTAATATTTAATAAGAAGCTCTTTTATAAGAAGGAGAGTAAGGAAGTAAAAGTATTATTAATACAGGTTATTTAACAGTTACTTAACTTTATTAAAATTAAGTTACAGATATAAGATACTTTATTTATACTTAAGCTTCTTAATAATATTTTATACCTAGACACTATATTTGCACTTACTAATAACGAAACTTTAACCTTTAAATCTAATAACAAAGATACTCTTAAGGGTTAGAACTTAAGGGTAAGTGTACTTAAAGATAGAGTAGTAATCCTTTAGATTAAGGATAAGCTTATAAAGCTTAAGGAAAGTTTTATAAATATTAAACTAAGACTTTTAACTTTAAAGTTAACATTAAAGGTTAAAGCTTAGTTTTAAACTTAGAGCTTATACTCTTACCTAATTAATAAGCGTGCTAGATTACCTTTTACGGATCGTAATAAGCTTAAAGAAACTAAAGAGCTCTTTAAGTAAAGGTCTAGACGATAAAAAACTTTAAAACAGTTAGATAAGGTTTCTATTAATAATATAAAGTTATATATAAATCTTAAGGAAAACAGCCATTTGTGAAAGGACAGTTATAATAAGATATTTATAACCTTTAAGTATAAAGCTTTAGAGGAGTATAAAGATACCTTATTAGAAGATTTAACTAAAGATATTATTACAGTAACAGAGTTAGAAATATAAAACATATACTTATAAATTAACTACCCTTTTACTTTAAGATAGAGTAAGAGACTTTAAAGGTAGCTAACTTCCCTTAGATTACCTAAGTTAATAATTTATATATTTACTATTTAAATCTATAATAAAGTAAAGATTAATTACTTAGTTTTTAATAAGAGCTTTATAAGCTTCTTCGTAACGTTCTTACCTAATTAGTAAACAGTAGTTAAAGAAGGGAGCAGAGCTTATAGGATATTATATACTGTATTTTAAATAATAGTATTTTAAGTAAAAATAAAGCTTACCGTAGCTTTAAGCTTACCTTACCTTTATAGAGATAACCTCTTTAAACTACAGCTTTTAAAACATTAAAAAGATCTTGAAAACTATATACTTAGCCTTAAGTTTAAAGAGGTATATTAAGTTAAGATATAACACCTTTTTTATAAAGGAACGTAACGTAAGATAAAACGTACTGTAACGCTTTTATAGTTACTCCCACTTAAATAAGTGTTTACTTATAAGTTCTGTAAAGATAACACGTTTAAGAAGTGTAAGGTTAAAATCTATATAAAAGGTAACCTTTAAGAGGTTAATATACTTTAGAATACTTATATAATAACTTTAACTACTTACTTATTTAAGATAATAATAACGTTTATTACTTAATAAGACTTAAAAATCTAACAGTTTAATATAATCCAGGCCTTTTTATACGTTACGTAAGACGATAACTCCTTAATAATATATAAGCTTCTAAATAGCTTTAAAGAAGAAGGCTTCTGTTATAAGCTTAAATAAGCGTTATACAGTTTATAAAACTTGTTATTACTGTAATATAAGAAGTTTATATTAATATTAAAAAAGCTTAGCCTTACCCTATTAAACGAGAAGCTATACCTTACGTTTAATAAGAGTAAAACTGTATTCGTGCTCTTTTATATAGATAATTACTTTATAATATTCGTAAAAAAGCACTATAAAGCTACAGAAGTAATTATATAAGAGCTCCACATGTAATATAAAGTCTACGAAAAAAGAGAGATCTCTAGCTTTATTAATATTTAGGTAATTAAGGACTAGGGTAAACGAAAGCTTTAGCTAATCTATAACTAGTACATTAAGAAGATTATTAAACAGTATAACCTGTCAGAAGGTATATTCCCAAACATCCCCCTCTTTAGCGTAAAACTCCTTAAGAACACAGGAAGCGTATTAAAAGCGGAAGTTAAAAAGTACTAAAAGTTTATAAGATCTATCTTATATATAATAATTATAATTCGACTAGATGTAACCTTTTCAGCCTCTACTTTCTTACAGTTTCTCGTTAACCTAAACCTAAAGCACCTAACTACAGTAAAGCAGATAATCAGATACGTATATAGCTTACAGTACGTAAGGATTAAGTATAAAGGAGTAGGGTAAAAGGTTCTTATAATTATTAGCGACGCTTCTTTCATTAATAATATAAAGATATACCGCTTATTATAAAGGTATATTATAATGCTTTTCGGTAACGTAATTAATTAGAAAGTTACTTACTAATATACAGTTATAATGTTATTAACTAAAGCTAAGTTACTTACACTTATATAGGTAGCTAAGGAAATAATAGCGTTTAAGAAGCTTATAGCAGATATTGCTTATAAGCTTAGCCTAGTATAGAGGATCTTCTGTAATAATTAGTAAATAATACAGCTAGTGGTTAAAGAGAATAAGAGAGTAAACACTAAGCTTTAACATATTAATATCTATAATATATAAGCTTGCTAGGAGTACGAGAAAGGCTTATTTAAAGTTACGTATTTACCTATATAATAAATACTAGCTAATAAACTTATTAAACTGCTCTTTTAGCAGTGTTTTAAGCACTTTATATGTGACGACCCTGCAGGCTGTCACTTGGGCCGGGGCGGCCTGACGGATCCCCCGCAGAAGGAACAGTGTAGGAAGACAGTACGCACAGCACTGGGCACTGGGCCAGGGGTGCAAAGACCCGAAGCCCCCACGACTAACCAGCAGTTGCTCAGTCTTAGTAAAAGTGCTCACCTACTAAGCAGCTGTAAGACTACTGAGCAGGAGGTATTTAGTAATAGGATACTTAATCCTCTACTGAGCACCAGGCCACTGAGTAAGGTATAAAGTACTTCCTAGTTAGTTAGTATAGATAGCTGTAGTTATGCCCATAACTACCGTGAGGAACTCTGGTTCCTCACGTTAATATTCAATTATTCATTTATATCTTACTGTTCAGACTCACCTTTATATATTATAATAATAGTAACCTACAGTAATATTAAACCCCCCCTTATCTAGGAGTACTAGCTTAATAAGCCGTCCTTAAAACGCCCCTTACCTGTTAGCGTCCTGTTATACCTTCTGTTTTAACCTGCGCCAGTCCTCTTAAAGCCTGTGTTAGGTGCAGGTTGTAATATAATACTAGCGTTACAGTTCTGAACGCTATTTATTGAATTCCCAGACACTACCTCTCTCCTACTAACATATTAACCTTTAGAAAAGGTAAGGAGCCTGAAAAGGCTTAAGCCTAGCTATAACTTCCTACTATTAATAAGTTAGCTGCATGCCTTAAAGAGTTAAACCTTAACTAATAAGGGTTAGTTAAGGAATTTAATAAAGCCTTCCCCAGAGATATTAAAAGCTATATTGGTTTTATTAAAAAACTCTAAGCTTGACTTAGCGTTATTAAACTGGAAGATAATAACCTTAAGGGCTTATAAAAGAAATAAGTGAAGCTCCCTTTACTATTACACTTTAAGGGAGACTTTATATAGCTGGAGTCCTAGGTAACCCAGCTTTAGAGTTATATTACCTATTACGATAAGTAGTTTTTTAAAGAAGAAGGAAAGGTTAGGTTTATAAGAGCTTTACTAGATAGAGTAGCCGCTTGCTAATATAAACCTTATATGAAAATAATTAATAACCTCTTTATAAACAGAGTAAAATTGCTGGCGTCGCTTCGTTCGTCATTCCGCGACAGCCCTTCGCTACGCTACGGGGCGCTCCATGCCTCACTTTCGCTCCTGGCAATTTTGGCGTGGGGTATTAAGCTTATTTAAATAAGTGC
>Ga0247780_1001059_pt1 | contig 19584 bp, 14 predicted proteins | sample UWRJL079202R5_FD_179927 | JGI IMG/M metagenome (GOLD analysis project Ga0247780, IMG submission 179927) | Plant litter microbial communities from Arlington Agricultural Research Station in Wisconsin, United States - UWRJ-L079-202R-5 | ecosystem: Environmental > Terrestrial > Plant litter >... | reverse complement strand
CCTCGCCCATAAACGTAAAGCACCGCACCCCACACCCCCTACAGAACAGGAAGTTAAACCCATCCGCCCTCCGCTTATAACTCCCCAGCTCCACCAGCGGATCCAACGGCGACAGCAAAAGGAAATCGTCAGGCGCAAACGGCACGCGGATGTGCAGCGTGCCAATCTTGTGGCAGATTGTGCAGTTGCAGCGCGCAAAGGCCTGGAAGGGCGAGGGGCCTGGGACCGGAGCGGATTCGGGCGCGGGGGTGTGCGGGAGGGTGAGGAAGAGGATGTAGGAGGTTAGGCCGCAGTGGCAGGACCCGCGGAAGGGGCGGCGGGTTGGGGTGGTGGTGGTGGTTGGTGGGGGGGTGGTCATTGCGGAGGGGTTTGGTGGGTTGTGGTTATGGCTGTGGGTGTGGTTCTGTTTTGTTTGGGTTGTGGTGGTTTAGTTCGAACTCCAGGTTGTTTGGGGTGGGGGAAGAAGAACTTGAACTCAGGTTTGGGGACGGGTCGTGTTTTATCAACTGAAAGGACGAAGTGGAGGACATGCTTGATGCTGAGAGAGCGTTTCATTGTCTGCTGCTCTGACTAAGCTCCTGCGTTCGGTGGCGTCCGGGCGACCATACGGATGCGGCCGTGGTGCGGGGCACGGCCGGCCGGGCTCGGCAATTTCTGTGAGGAATGCCCTACTAGCTCGATGTCGAAGGTCGCTCCTCTGACTTTACTCAAGCACGACAGTAAAACCATCGTGTGGTGCGACTGATGCGAAAAGTCACGTAGGACCCATTTAGACAAGCGACCCCCGGCCTTGGACGAAAGGTTTTAACTATTTGGACGTCGTTCCCCAAACTTAAGCTCGGCATTACAGCCCATGTCCAAGAAACCACCGGGCCTCAAGATCATAATTTGGTATTTTGTTCACCACTTGTTTCAAGTGTGTCGGCTTCATGGCTTTTCAAAACGTCCTGGAGAACTACATTGCTTCCCAGTCCAGCAAACGGTAAAACCCAAGTTCGATAATTACTTTGTTCCTGAACGGGCAAGTAGCGGTTCCAAGGTGTAAGCGGATGACAGACATCACGATTCTCACTCCTGGACATGTAGACTTTTTGACGACCGAGTCGGGCCTAAAACAACTGCCGCGTGATAGCTCTGCCTCATTCTGGATCGGGTGTCATCGACTTATTGCCCTCCATGAGGTCATCGGCCTTCAGCCGCACTTACATGGACAAGCATTTGACACAAAGACGCTAAGTCGCAGTATTGCTCTCTAATGTTACATTGCCCCACCTTAGCTATACCTTTTGGGGATCGTACTCGTGTCCCCCCTATTATAGCGCTCGGCATCCGGAACAGCTGGCGGCGATCCGAGTCCTCAACCAGATTCAAGCCTCGGTCGAATAATATCGGCGCTCAAGCTTCCAAGACTTCACGGCTTGGAAGAATCCCTGCTAGTACTCGGTGAATTGTAGTGTCGCCCACACTGATACCAACACACTATTTCGGCCAGCTCCCTAAATGCGAGGCTCGGACTTTGCGGCAACTATTAGCAGGCAGCGGGTAACATTGGGGTCAATGGATGCATTCATTTCCTTTTTACGGTACGCTAGACAATCCCGACCGCCGCATTTTCGGATCGCGGGACAGCCAGCAATAGAAATAAGACGGCAACCTCGCTCTCCGAACAACATTCCCAAGTTTGTCACCAACCTCAACCATCACGATGAAGACATCGCTCTACCTCCCCCTCCTCGCCTCGGCGTGGGGCGCCCTCGCCACCACCCCCGCCACGCCATCCATCCGCAACATCTTCACCTTCCCCAAAAACACCTTCATCGAGAACATCGCCGTCCGCTCCAACTCCAAGCTCCTCATCACCTCCATGTCGGTCCCCGACCTCTTCCTCATCGACCCTACTGTGACCACCCCTTCGGCCCCTATCGTGCACACCTTCCCCAACTGCACCGGAATCTCCGGCATCGCCGAGATCACCCCCGACCTCTTCGCCCTCGTTACCGGCACCTGGGACCTCGCCAACACCCGCGCCGCCCTCGGCTCCCTTGACATCTGGACCATCGACTTCCACCACTCCCCACCGCGCACAAAGCTCATCACCCCCGTCCTCAACTCCACCATACTCAACGGCATCGCGCGCCACCCCACAAACCCCACTCTGCTCATGGCAGCCGACTCCGCCGCCGGCGCAGTCTACCGCATCAACCTCCTCACCGGGTCTGCATCCGTCGCCTTCTCCTCCCCCCTGCTCGAACCCACCGGCACCGCATCGGAGGGTCTGCACCTGGGGATCAACGGGCTCAAAGCTCAGGGCGCATATCTCTATTTCACCAACTCGGCGCAGAAGTTCTTCGGGAAGGTCGCGGTTGATTTCCTCGGCAACAAGGTCGGGAACATCCAGGTCATCTCCCAGTCGAACAACACCGCGACGGGCGGCGCCGCGGATGTGGTGTACGATGATATCGCGCTAGATGTGAATCCGATCAGCGGGAAGGGCGACGCGTGGATTGCGAGCCATCCGGATTATGCGGTACGGGTGGAGGTTGGGGGGCCGACAGGGGGGCAGCAGTGGTTGGTGAAGAATGGGACGAAGTTGTTGAATCCGACGAGTGCGGCGTGGGGGAGGGGGAGTGCCAAGGAGAGGAGGACGTTGTATGTGACGAATGGGGGGGAGTTTACGCCGGAGTTTGAGCTGATTAATGAGGGGGTGGTGGCGCTGGATTTTTGAGGAGTTCCAAGTTCCTAAGCTGGGGTAGATGTGTAGATAGGGGGCGAGAATGAAATTGTATTTCAAATGTGTGTGCCTGGAAGATAGGGTTGAAGCTCTGATCTTGTGCTGCGTGATCAAAGAGGCACATCAAAGCATGATAAAAGACAGATGCAGAAGGGGCATGGGCAAAAAAAAAAAGGACATACAACACCAGGGATTCGCTGGTCGTCACCGACCTAACTACTAGTCTGGCCCTCACCGGCTTGTCTATGGGAGAGCGGACGGGATCCCGAATTCTCCAGTGGGTATGGTCGTATGTGGAAGACGGGTGCCTGTTTTCTGATGATATGCTTTGTGTAAGGTAGGTAGTTATTGTGTATGGGATTTGGTGATGAACCGCTGTGTCGACATGAAGTAAGGATAGGAGTAAGAAACCAGCAACTCCAATTTATCCACAACATGCTTATATCCTAATTCGCCTTCCAAAAGCGAACCAGGCCACCCAAATCCAAACAAGAAGATAACACCCCAAGCAGTCCAGCTCTAGGTCCTCTTGCCTCAACGTATCACCCCGCTATCGGACACCTAAAGTCAGCATGCAGCTTCAAGTTGTCTCACATCTATCGCGTTTCGAAAAAAACACTTACAAACTAACGATAAGACAGCCTACTAGTATAGTCACATAGCAGTTCGTCCCATCCTTCCACCGAGAAGCGCCCCCATTGTAATCGGTGTCACAGAAGGCCACCAGCTTGCGGGGATCGCCTGGCTGGCTGAAGTTGTGGTCGACCTCTAAGCTATTCCAGACTGTGGCGGCCGGGGCGTTGTGGCAATAGCCAACGTAGCCATCGAGACTATAGGGTATAGGTTGTTAATATATTCGATAAGTTGGATTTGCTTTTCTCCATTACTGGGCTGGGCGCGGGTGGCGACGTACGGTTCACGATCATTAGTAAGGTGGGTGTTGGCGGCTGCTGTGCTGTGGTCGCATCTGATGGTTTTGTCTATGGTTGTTAGCAGCTGCCGTTGAGGACATTGGAGGCAGTAGTTGAAGACGAATGACATTATAGGGCATGGAGTTTCTTCTGAGGATAAAATGGAAAACAAAGCAACTGGCTGCCACATTCTCGCTTACAAAACCGATAGCGGAAATCCGCCACGGAGGTAAAGCCTCCCATCAAGAGAACAGACAGCGCAATGGTATTAAGCTTGACCATTCTTTCCGCATAGGCTTGGTAAAGTTGTTAATATTCTGCGGTTTTGATCTGACGGATCACTGAATGATGTGGAACACGGTGTGACCTTGTGAAGCAGCACGGGGCGTTATTATACTCAGCGAACTCTTGCAATCAAGTAACCGTGACGTCCAAGCCGGAGTCGAGACTTGCACTGAAATTGTAGTCTTCCAGTGCATCGAACTCAGTTACTAGTATATTCCTACACCTCAGCTCCCACAGCTGCGCCCCTCAGAATCGGCTGCTACACAATCTCCAACCGAATACAATTGCTCTTGGTTGTGGTGGCGTAGCCGCGAGTTGAATAACCAGATTGCTCTCAAGGGGCACAATACCTCTGAGTGCTACCAAAGTGCCCGCGGCAATGACAAAACCAAGCTGTGGACTGAGCAGGCGAAGCGAGCCACGCACCGAGAAAACCGGTAGGGAGCCTTGAAGGATTCTCCGGTTGCGCAAATTCAATGAAACTGATTGTAGTTGATTGCGCGCTGACGGTGACACGAACGCAAGAGATCCATGAGGTTACACCAGTCAGTAAAGGGTGAGGTTGTATCCAGGTCGACAAAATCCTAAATTGGCGCCGAAATGAATATCAACTCTATCTATACGCCTGCAAGGATCTTTTACATGTAATTTGCGGTAAAGTCTGGTTACACACACAGAGATCTTGACGTATCCAACTACCTACCGTACTAGTATGTGAGGCTGGTAGCAAATGCCTGGCATGTATCCCACCCCTCAAACCCCCTCGTCACTCCCCGGCGCCAAACTGACATCACCGTTCACTAACAACCTCGTCATCAAAGCACTGATCATTTTTATCATCGTCATTTCCGTTGACCGATCTCTCTGATGTTGGACTGCCTCGCTCCTCACGCTGATATTTGCGGCCCCCGCCAGCGGAATCTCCGCCGTCTTCAGCGCAATCACGTCCCCATCCTCGTAACACCGCACCTCCATCACGCTAGTCACCCACATCAGTAGAGTCCACCCATCATTATCTATATTGTCAACGGAGATGCCTACTTCGATCGACCGCGGTGACACTTCCTCGAGAAGATCTGCTTTTCCACTCAGCATGTAACTATTCAGTCAAGAAAAACTTTGTTTTTCAACGTCACACCCGACGTTGGGAGAACTTCCTTCGAGGGTTTTGATACGTGTCATGACGACGCGCCATTCAGAGTCATACCACCAGGCTTGTGAAAAGAAGGTTCAGATTGCCGAAACAAGCCGGCTGAGAAGAATAAAATGAAGGGAGAGCGCAGCTCTCTGAAGGAAGAAACCATTTCCTCAAAACAGTTCAAGCAACCACAACTTTCCACTCAGCATGGCAAAATGGAGCGGCACGCGGCCTAGCTTGTCCATGATGGCAACGTGTGTGTGTCGGGAACGTTGGGCGTCCTGAGGTCTTCGAGAGAGTTGTAACACGCCATGTGTATCACTGAGGTCCTCCTTTAGAATACGCCCGATAACCTCGCCAAGAATCCTTCACGAGCCACCAACTTTAACGTACCCCTGGATGTTGACATCGTGCAGCCCAACCTCAAACTGGGCCCCGTTGGGTGGGAGAAGGAGGCGTAGAGTCTTGAGGTGGCCATATTGGGATAGGGGGCGGAGAGAAGCAACGGGACAGGGCATGGCATTGAACGTGAGGAGTTGTGGAAGCTTTCTCAGACTCTGGTTGAATACCTTGGTAGGGAGAACTAGTATTACAGGCAGTGGCGGTTGCTAAAACCGTGCTATTTCTAGATAATTGACTTGGAGCTGCAAGCCTCATCCATGGACTGGACATCGCAGGTTCTCTGAGCACTCAGCCATTCTACCTGTCCGTCAACGCCGATCGAGTGCGTTCAGCCCACCGTTGTTCCTCGTTGACGTAAATGACTCTGGCAGATGACAGGACAGCCGCGTGCATGTGGTCGCCGATAATATATGCAGAGATGTCTCAGTTGCGACTGAAATGGCTACAGCGGCCATGGTTATACATAAACTCTTCGTTGGTAAGGTATGCACTGCAGAACGATAGCGCTGACGTCAAAGCGCCTGAGGGAATACGGACCCAGCGCTGCAGTCCAATCCTGCAGCCCCCTGTGCTGAAGTAGGAATGCTGCTGTGGGATGCTGGTCCCGGGAGATGGGGAAATGAGATTCCAATGTTCTCGCTTGTTTTGGCGCTTGTAGCTTGAGCGGGAGGGACAGTCCGGGCCTGGCCACGCGGTGCGGAACGGAAAAGGTCTTGCGGAGGATTTGACGCCCGATGTCACGCCCGGCTTCTGGTTGGGGAAGGTGGGGCCGGCGAGCTGGGGGGTCCTGCGGGGGCCGTCGCCCATCGATAGCGCCTTGCATAGTCAGTCCCCACGTGCTTGATCCGGAAGCTGCGGCGGTTTCCCCTGAAAACTCTAGCGGGTCTGTGCTATGTAGTTCGAGGCAAGAATCCACTGCAATCTGTCGATAATTGGAGTGCTTTTGTGTTAGGCCCAGACGCTACGGAAGGAACGCTGTGTCCTCGGTGTCCTTGCCCCTTCTCCGCGCCTGCCCTCGACGTGATAACATCCTCAGGCTCGTTGAAGGAGAATTGGTTTCTTGCATGACGCGTTTCCAAATTTGTTTCCAGGCAATCTCACCATGCGAGCACACAAACCCGGCATCGCGCAATGGATCGCCCTCCGCTTCAGGCGCCCCTATTAGCGTTAGACTGCGCCGTGCGCCCGCATTCCCCGGGCTTGCAGCAGCTGCCCCGCTCACCTCGTGGCACACAATGGCCGCAGGGATCGTCGGTTACCGATTGCGCTGCCGACAGTCTCAGCGTTGCATTGCCCGCCGCATCCCGGATGGCGACCATGTTTCCCAATCGAACCAAAATGCTACCTAATTTCCAGGCCATTTCCAGGGTGCCATTTCCAGAGTCTGGAGTACGGCACTCGTGCATCTCACTGCCCCCCAAGACATGCGCGGTATCACGCAACACCCAGTTTGAAGAAAAGGCCAAGGTCCTTCGGCGAGCAAAGCTGCAGACGTTGCGAGGTTCATGGCGGCAAGCAATGGCATTTCCCGTCAGCACCCCGTCTGCAGGACATTTCGGGTCCGCAACCAGATTCCGGGCAGCCGGTGCCCCATGCTCTCGCGTCTCCACTGATCACAAGCAAGCTAAGAGGCCTTGGACGCAGTGCAGCAGCGCAGCAGCGTAGCAAGGCGCTAATCCCACGGGGGCCACGAGACTTCGAATCGTAGTTTCTATTCTCGTCGACTGCACAAGCCGCCAAGGCGAAGAGCGGAGGCAAATGGAGACTGAAAAAATAAATTAATAGAGCGCAAACCCTGGGTCTTTGTTGCAGCTCCTTTCCTCCTCAACCATCCGTAGCTATCGCATTACGCTGCTGTCACTCTTTTATTGGTACTTACCATGGTTTTCCGCAGCTATATCTCCGGGTGTGTGTCCGCCCTGGCTCTCTCGGGCCTGGCGGCGGGACAGAGCCTTCCGGTGGTCGATCTCCTCACATCTGTGCACCGGGGTTCAGTCGCTGGTAATGTGAGAGCACCCTCCCACCCTTCACCCGGCTCGGAAATTTAGCAAAAGTCGGCTATCTGGCACTGACGCTGACACTACGACACTAGACCACACACGGCTTCTACAGCTTCAACAATATTCCGTTTGCTGAGCCGCCGGTTGGTCCGCTTCGCTTCCGGGTGCCGATCCCCAAGATCACCACCAACCGAACCGTTGATGATGGCTTGGCGACGCCCAAGATCTGCCCCCAGGCGGATGCTGGGTGGTTTGGCATCTCAATTCCGTTCGCCATCGGGGAGGTTACGGGAACGCCCCCGCCCAGTGGCGGCGGCGGCCCGCCGCCAGCCCCGGACCCGCGTCAGAACGAGGACTGCCTCTACCTCGACGTCAAGTCCCCCCGTGCCGTCTTTGAGAGCGGCCGCAAGAACCTCCCCGTCCTTGTCTGGATCCACGGCGGTGGCTTTGCCGGTGGCTCGAAGAACGGTGTTGATCCCACCGGACTTATTGCTCAAGGCTTGAGAAATGGAAAGACTGGCTTCGTCTATGTTGGCATCAACTATCGCGTGTAAGTGTTCACGATGCGCAGCAACACCCTGAACAGACTCTGACTCACTGCAGCGGCCTCTTTGGTTTCCCTCCCAAGGGCCCCGCAGACTGGGATGTTGCCACCAATGCCGGTCTGTATGACCAGCGCCTCGCCCTCCTGTGGGTGCAGGCCAACATCCACAAGTTCGGCGGCGACGCGGACAAGGTCACCGTGATCGGCGAGTCAGCCGGCGCCAGCAGCATTGCCATGCAGCTCACATCGTTCTGGGGCATCGACGGCTCCATGCCGTTCAAGCGTGCCATCCTCCAGAGTCCGGCCACCCGCCCGGCCACCGACGCCGCCGTCTACAACCAGGTCTACACCCAGTTCAAGTCCGTGGCCGGCGTCACCAGCATGAACGCTGCCCGCAGCCTCTCCTACGCCCAGCTCCAGGGCGCCAACCTCGCCATCGCCGGCGGCTCCAGCTTCGGGCACTTCACCTGGGGCCCCAACGTCGACGGCTTCTTTTTCCCCGACCAGCTCGTGCGCTCCCTCGCGCTCAAGCGCGTCGACCGCGACGTCGAAGTCATCGTCAGCTACACCGCCGACGAGGGCCTCATCTTCACCGACCCGCGCGTGCAGGACAACACGGCCTTCAAGGCCTACTTCCAGGGCCTCATGCCGTCCATCCCCGCCGCCAAGATCAATGCCCTCGCCACCACCGTCTACCCTGAGGACTTCTCCGGCGCCCAGCCCTACACCACCCAGACCGGCCGCCTCAAGCTTGCCATCTCCGAGGCCATCGTCCTCTGCAACGCCTTCGCCACCGATATCGCCTATCAGAACACCACCCGCAACATGAAGTTCAGCGTCTGGCCTGCCCTCCACGCTAACGACGTCGCCTTCACCTTTTACAACGGCGAGCCTGTCGATTGGCTTGGCATTCCCATCCCCGGCGGCATTGCTAGGCAGATGCAGCAGTGGTTTGTTGACTATGCCATCTCGGGCGTCACGGGCGGCAGCAGCGCGACCATCTTGCCGGTTTATACCAGCCAGAACAAAATCTTGAACGTCACGGATACGGGCAACACGGTTGTGCAGCCTGATCCGGCGGCAAACTCGAGGTGTCGGTTCTGGGTTGAGGGGTTGTATGCTTGAATGTATGTTTGAGCGTGTCCAAGTGCGAGTCCGAGTGTTGGTTCGAGTTCGAAAGCGCGGATCGAGCGACAGTACGGATGTAATGCCTCGTGTTCAACAAGCTTTCCTTTGTCCCTACTCTTCGAAACCTTTTATTTGGATATTTCGATCTAGGCTTTGTAATACTTCGGCTGGCTATGTCTTCGCTTCTTTCTGTTACGATCTTCATGTCTATTTATATTAGGGAATGGATACGAATTTAATGGAACGTTTTCGATCGCACTGCGTTTTGATGCGGGACACCTTGTGGTATTTGCCGCTTTGATTCATGGTTCCACATGAATGCATCATCGCCCAACGAAAAGCCGCCCACGTTACCTACCTACTTAGCCACTCCGCCCAGAGTTTCGATGACTTCCCGCCCTCTCCGTCTCCATCCTCTTTATCGGTCTCCGAAACTTCAAATCCCCTCCCTCCGCCTCAAAATCCACCAGTCCCCCGTCCATTCCATCAGGGCGGTGATCGTCAGCCCCTTGGCCCTGCAGAATTCCCGAAAGGCGCGCAACCTCCCCCTTCAAACCCCTGACCTCCCTTTCCAGCTCAGAAGCTCTCCGTCTTTCCTCGGCCAAACTCCGCATCATCTCGGCATTCGCTGAACGGGCGGCTTCCAGGCCCTGGCGATACGAGTCGCTCAGTTCATTCAGCTTCTCGGTCACTTCTTGCAGGGAGTCGGCTTCACGAGCGAGGTTGGGGTTCTTTGTGCTTCTTGCCGCTCGAAGTCTCCGCTCGAGGTTTCTGAGATTGTCGATCTCGGTTTTCATGTCTAGTAGTGACGTGATTTTGGTGCTTGGGTCGCGGTTGTCTGATGCTAAGGGGATAGCTGGGCTTGAGGGTGCTGTCCCTTTGCCAGTGGCTGAGGGTAGGCCGAGGCCATGGGCGCGGATGGCGTTGATGAGAGTCTCGCTCTGCTGGATCGACGCGGCGGCGGCATTCAGCGTCTCCTGGGCGGAGAGAATGCTATTTGGGTCTTTCGGTGGAAATGGCGTCAAGTTTGTGGGTTGCTCGGGGATGCTGACATCCTGCTGGTTCGGTGGGTGGTTTCGGGTGAGATTGTGTGAGAAACTCGGGAAATCTGGTCGAAGTTTATGGGGTTGCTTGACCAGCGCATTTTCTCCAACCTCGGGGCCGTCCCCGGCGCGGTTCCTTGTTGGCTTCGACATTTCCCTGGACGATGCAGACACAGCGACGGTCTGGAAGGCGTGGAGTTACTAAAGTTGGGTTGGAGTCTCGCTTGGGCGGCATCCCGGATCATCTTGACCAAACTCTGCCTGCGACCCTCCAACGCAACCCGATCCACCTGTCGGGCTCATTGGGTTGCTGGCGCAGGGTATTTCTCCTGCAGCCACTGCGAGTGCTTACTGCACCACTTACGGAGCCCGAGGTCGCGGTTTACAGTGAGTGGTTCGCACCCTCGGTTTCCCCTGCCGCAGGAAACAAAGCCAGCACCAATGCCCCAAGAGAAATCGGCCATTCGTCAAATTCGATGGCACTCTCGGTGGGCAGTGCCAGGCAGACTCCGGGTCTGGTGAGTTGGCGTCGTTGGCGGCGCGACTTGGGCATCGATGCATGTGCCTGCCGGGAACACCCCCTATAACAGGTCGAGAATTGTTTGTGTAACCGCAACTGTCTGCAAGCCCCGCGGCCTGGTATTGGACGGGCACGTCCCACGAGGACAGCAGGTGCAGATGCACACCCCCGGAGCTGAGCAGCGGTTGGGCATTTGGGATTTCGACTGCCTTGTGAGATGGGCCGCAGTTCGGGAGCCGCAAGCCCAGGGAATCTCAATGCTGCCGAATAAAACTACCACCGGAGGCCCCTCTTCTCTCGCCAGTTCCGCGAACGCGCATCTCGACCATGTCACACGTTAATACGTACCCACGAGACAAGCTTCTGTCTTTCATTTCCCGCCGTTTGTGCAGCACCTATTGGCCAATTCCTGGTCTCGAGTCAGGTACACAACAGACTTACAGCACATACCACCCCTGACCTCGTCAGTTCCCTTCAAATCGACAACAGCGACCCAAAATGGCGCCCAGCAGCGGAAGACAAGGCAAACGAGATTACCGAGGCGAGCAAGAGCCGCCGCAAAATCAATACCGAGAACCGCGACAAGAGGCACAACGAGAGCCGCAGCGCTTGAGCGGGCGTACCAGCTCCATGTCCAATGCCAGCACCAGATCGTCCTCAAGCACGAACTCGGCGGCCTCCAACCCAAGCTCGGTTGCGAATTCCGCCGCGAGTTACTCGAGCCAAACCTCAGTCGGGAGTTCGAAAACCACCACCGCCCAGGGCCCCTACCAAAACAACAATTTATCCCGAAGTCCCAGCTCACTCACATCCACGGTTACCAACACCAACCGATCAGCTGGTGACTCAAGCACCAGCAACCGCTCGTCAAATGCAACATACTCAACCTCCAAAACAAACCTTATCACACCCTTAAACCCAGGCTCAGTTGCGAATTCTACCGCGAGCTACTCGAGCCAAGCCGCAGTCGGGAGTTCGGAAACCACCACCGCCCAGGGTCCCTACCAAGACAACAACCCATCCAGAAGTTCCACCTCACTCGCATCCGCGGTTACCAACACCAACCGATCGGCTAGTAACTCGAGCACCAGCAACCCTCCAGCCTCCCGCTCGTCAAGCACGACACACTCGACGTCTAAAACAAACCTCACAGCATCATCGACCGGCACCACGACATATAACGGAAACCGGACGGCAAACAACCCGTTCAACCCCGCCCAAATATCCCATCACTGCTACCATGACAACATCCCCGAGGAGGAGCACGAGTACAGCTCCAGCGATAACAACAGCCATAACACCAACACCACCCCAAACCCCAAAACCATCACCAACTACACCAGCCGCCAACAACCACCCGACACCGCAGAGTGCGACGACCCGCCCCAATCCCAGCCCCCAACGCAAAAAAGCGACGTAATATCCGGCCTCTGGCGCGCCGTAAACTACAGCGGTGAGCTCATCACCAAAAACCTCACACAGCTAGTCAACGACAAAAACGCTCTCGAATCCGCCAACACACGACTCCTCTCCCAGCTGCACGACCTGCAGCACGAGCGAGACTCCTTGCAGACACGAGTGGCACTCCTCGAGAACGACAAAAAGGACCTGGAGAAGCAGAATGATGAGCTGGACGGGGAGAACTTTGAGCTGAGAGAGGAGGTGGCGCGGGTCAAGGGGGAGAGGGAGGGGTTGAAGAGTCAGGTGGGGGGGCTGACGGGGGAGAAGATGACGTTGCAGGTCGAGGTGGGGAAGGTGACGAAGCAGTTGTTGGAAAGTACGAGGTTTTTGGCGGAGTTGCTGGGGATTCAGCCGTAGGGGGGCGTATGAAGTGCATACCTAATACTAATGGCTGTGCTTGTTGATGTGCGTGTTTCTGCCTCTGCTTTGGACTACTGACTGGGGTTTCTGAAGGGCCTCCTGAAAGGAGGCGGCCTCGGGCATTGTTAGTTTACAACACTTAGAATACACGCCAAAGTCAGCATCGTCTCCTCACCCCCTTCCTGGTCTTCACATCCATGGACCGGAATTAATGCCTCCCAATCCGGAACAAGGCTTGTGATCCTACTCCCAGCATGACACTCATCCCAACTTACCTCCCTACAAGGATCTCCCTGCCCGTTGCATCGCCCCCAAGAGCAGCGGTCTACTTTGTAGCTCCCTCCGGCTCCAACCCCAGTCCCTAATAATAGCGTTCCGTCTGTATCGTGCACCCGAGACATTTTCTGCACCCACCTAACCCATAACGCTAGTGTACTCTCTGCATCGTCTGCATTGTCGACCTGACCGAATGCAGGCACGTGGGCATGATCTGCCCCAGGGGACCGCCCCGAACCAAGGCAGGGCCGTTACATCGTGGGACCGGCAGGCCAGGATGGGTTAGCAGTTCCTTAACGGCCCTAGGCGAAGGATCCGTACCAAGTGCTCCGTACGCCAGGGACACTAACAGCGCGCACTAGTGCATGGTTGATCCAACGCGGTAAGCGAGATGGACGTGCTGTGGGGAGATGGGGAGACGGCTTTCACACTATTGGTGGAATTAGGACGCAAACGGTTACCCGGAACCCGGGGTGAGAGATTGCGGGGTGTCAGAAGGAAATAGTCTCTAGCGCCAGGCTCGATTCGGGTACCACCATGCTGGCGCCACAAGCTAGAGTGCGTTAGTGAGGACGTCTAGTGTGTCTGGTGAGGAACCGTAACCCTGTGACACGCTGGTCGAGACGCTGGAAGGATGTCAAGAAGGGAAATCCCCAGGTTTTTGCTTTTTGCTTTTTTGGACCTTTTGCTTGCTACGGTTGCTGTGTAGGCTTGTGAGGGGAAACCGTGCGAAATCGAAATCCCAGGCCGGCAGTGCACTCCACCACCCCACGTGGCGCGGTTGGGCGGGTGGCCACGTGGTGGCGGGCGGCTTACACAGTACCAAGTAGGTGAATATCTATGAACTACCGACCACACAGTTTGAGCACATTGGTTCAAGAGGTGCGGGCTCCGTATTCCGGTGCCATGCGCTACCTCGGAGTTCGGAGACGTCACCTTTGACAGAGCCGGGGAGTTATTTTCCGTTTTGCGGGATACACCTGTATCTCCACAACTGAGCGTCAAAGTCCGAGCACAGAGTCCACAATCTTGCCCTGGCATCCAGGGGACTGAACCCTGAGCCGAGGGACCTCTTGGCTTTGGTGACTTGCAAAATCAATCCCGCGAGACAGAGCAGCGTTCACTGACAAACAAACAGTTCATTCGTAAATATGTAACAAGAAGTAGGTCAAGACTCAGAAATATTAAAAACCAAATTAAGCACACATCTCAAAACACGAAACTAGACCCAGTGGCTGAACCACCTAACAGCCTGATAGAACGCCGCCTCCTTACCAAACTTCTCCTCCGGGTTCGCAATGTTGGCACGGGTGCCGAAGCCATGGAAAGTGCCGCCATACAGGTTAACCTGGTACGGCTGGGTGGTGTTGACAGCGAGCAGACCCTCGATCGCTACACGTCTCGCCGGGGGCATCATGGCGTCGGTTTCTGGTCATTTGCGTCAGCACCCGCCGCCAAAAACCATACAGTTGCGCAGAAAAGGGGTAAAAACTCACCAGCAGCACCAACGCTGATGGGCTTGGTAATCGCCAGAATCTCCGAGTCTTCCAACAGACTGGGATGCGCCGCAAAGCCGGCACCAACGCCTGTGCCCGCCGCAAGCAGACGGAAGGCGTACCGCCCGCCGAAGCAGTACCCGGTAGTCGCAATGCGGGTGAAGCCCTTGGACTGCAGGTAGAGCACGGCCTTGGCCAGCTTGGGGTCGATAGCAGCGGGGTTGTGCGTGAGGGTCCACAGCGTGGAGTTGAAGCCGGGCGTGGCGAGGTCGAAGGGCGCCGGGTCGTTGTCGAACATGTCCGGGGCGACGGTGTAGAAGCCGGCGCGGGCGAACGAGTCGGCGAGCAGCTTGTTGTTTACAAACTGGATGCCGAAGGCGTCGGTGAGGTAGATGAGGCCGATCTTGGCCTTGTTGCAGTACGGCTCGGCGACATAGAGCGTTGCTGGAGTTTTGTTAATATTGGAGTTTGTAATATGAGATTATAGCGGGGACTCACTGTTCTGGTAGGTCTTGATGGTGCCCACCGGGGTGCCGGTGTGGGCGATGAGCTCCGGGTCGTCATCATATGAGCAGATCTTGGCGAGGGCTGTCTCGGCGAAGGTGCCGACGCTCCAGAGGAGCAAGGAAGCAAGTGAGGCGCGCATTGTGAATGGGCGGGTGAGGTGAGTGTGTGGGGAGTCTCGAAACCGAGGAGTTGGAACCGTGGGAGGGAATTAACGGGTGAAGAGGGTCGACTTCTTGGACCTTGGCGGGGACTGCAGATCGAATATATAGCGGTGCTTCCATGCCCCATGTGCTCCAAATCCAGCACCCTGGCCATTCGTCAGTTTTGTCCGCATGTGTCGGCAGACTGTGGATTCACCCCATGTGGCCCTCCCCAGCGCCCTCGACAGGGGCAGGGGGCCGCCTAGTGCCATTTCCTGGAGTGCCAAGCAGATAACGCAGGCGCTGGCGCGGCGCATGCAGAAAAATGCCCCGTTGCGTGGGCGGGGTAACAGTACAGGCAGTATTAGGGGGGGGTGAGCACTACTGGTTGCAATATTGATATTCCTCAGCCACCAACAAGCAACAAGGAATGACGACGCCGCATTCGAGTAAGGCTCCTTCATGCTAGACGTCGATTCGACTGCCATCACACCACAGCTGACCACTGAGAATGCCATGAATGCAATGACAGCCGCGGATGCAACTTTGGGAGCCCGAGTATCTGTAGGTATTATGTTCGATTTTCCAGCGACCGGGATACATGCCTGATTTTACCAAAAATACAGGAGGGGAAGCCAAAAACGGAAGACCAGCGCACGCCCATCCAATGCGATTGAAGGAAAACAAGGCCCAAGCGTGAGAAAACAAGATCCAGGGGTAAAACCGTCCAAGCCATCCTCCGTCCAATCAATGCCAGCCAATTCCACAGCAGCACGATCAAGTGACCCATCATCAACATCATGCCATCCAAGAGATACGATATGCCTTATACATGTCTTATACAGATACAGTTGTAAGGGGCGGTGTGCCGTCGTTGACGCGTGTGTCAGTTGACCCGCTGTTGTCTGTCTTCTTCGGCGCCTGGTACATAAACGGCCGGTTGTTTCCGTCCTTGATCGTGTCCCACTGCCTCATCTGGTGCGTGAAGTGCGATCCTTGTGTGAGCTGGTCGAGGAAGCTCTCCGGTGGGGCATCGCTGGAGGCGTCCGTGTCCTTTATTACGCCCCATGCCAACAAATGGCGGTGGATGGGCGCCTTCAGCGTCGGCACGGATGCGGTGAGGACGCCAATGCACAGCTCGAAGCCCCAGAGGATGTCCGACACAACGCTGAGATACGGCCCCTTGAATCCACCCGGTCCGTAGCCCATGACGATACACAGGCGGATAACGGCGATGGCGGTTGCGGCCAGACCGGCGGCCATGAGGCAGCCGATGAGCACCTTCTCGTGTAGCGGCCGGTGGAGACTTCGGATGAAGGTCAGGGGGAGCAGCGAGAGGATAAGGTCGGATGCGATGGTGAAGGCTGTTCGGGTGTCAGTTTAATACACAAGAGGCTCGAGATCACCGGATGAATGGCTTACAGCTGTAGACATAGCCGTAGATCTTGAACTCGGCGTCGGGGATGCACTTGGCCCCCGGGACGCCCCATCGGCCGGAAATGGGGTTGCACATCACCAGGTGCATCGTGGTGCCGACGATAAGCATCATAGTCTGGATGGTGATGAGGCCCCACAGCGTGATCTTCCACGGGCGCGAGTCCTTGAGCCGCAGGAGCATCAGGGCGACCGAGATGCGGATGATGTTGAGCGCCCACACCCACAGCACTGCCGTCGCCACGATCAGCGGGCCCATTGTCGACATGACCAGCAGGGCGCCCTCGACGCCGCGGCCGTAGTGGTACATGGCGGCTGTGATGGCATACCAGATGACGGTGAGGATCTGGCTTGGCGGTTAGAATAGCTCAAGGTGGTGCCCGTCAGGTCGCATTGGAGGCTCGATCGATGCATCGGATCAGATGCAGGTGCGAGGAGTCAGGTCAATAGTTCCCAGGGTGCGACGTACCAAGGCAAACACGAGCGTGTGGTCGTCGAGGCCGATGCGCCACGTCGGCTTCACCCGCCAGTAGATGCGCAGCGCCGTGGTGATGGTCGCGATGCCGAGCAGCACGCCGACCGGCGCCAGCGCGTTCGCATCGAGCCGGTCGCCGGCACGGTAGCCAGCGTCGATCGGCGGTCCCTTCGGTGTTTGGGCGCTCATACTGCTGCTAGTCGGTCTGGTCGTTGATGGTCAGGTCAGCCAGGTCAGCCCGAGCTTGGCTGACGTGCCTCGATATGGAGTATGGGGGGTTGAAGTGGGAATCTGAACGGCCGCTGACTGGGAATGGCCTGCCGCCACCCATCGCGCGCGACACTATTTCCAAGCGTGTCTGTGGGGCCGCCCAGCGAGGGCCTGCCGTGTCCTGATGCGCGCCAATCACGACACCAAGAAACTGTGGAGGTTACATTCGAAATGATGGGCACGGACCTGCACACACAACCGACAGGCCCCGTCGAGTGCGAGCCGCAGCACGATCGTATTGCTTCGACAGGCATAGCGCCGTGATCCTTTCCCCTAGGGCCAACGATTACTCGCGGGACCGGACCGGTGAGGGCCAGCCCCTCTGTCGTTGGCCAAGCCGACCGGGTTGCACATCCATCGCGGGAGGCGTCAATTTACCACTGCGCTGGATCTCATCTCATTCCCCGGCACGCCAGCACACCACACTGCACGATCGCCCAGCAAGAACAGGATCGCATCGCTTGCACCGCGCAGGCGGAAACTCTCGGGCCTCCTCCCTTCGGGTTCTTCACCACCCTTGGAAGGCCGCCTGCCGCAAGTTCGACGTCGACTCCTCGGTGAGGAGCTGGTTCCTGATCAGTCGGGGAATCCGATCGAGCTCGACGATAGAAGGAGGACAGATTTTGTATTGCTGGTGGCGGTCATTTCACGCGGACAATGCACCCGAATTTGGCAGCCAGTCGGCGATTGAGGACCACGGTTGGGGGAATCGAAATTGATGAGTTTTCCGATCGATGGCAGGCGGGACACTCCGTCGCCTGAAAAGACGGGAAAACACGGCTCCCCAACTGGGTTCCAGGAAACCGCTAGCAATTAACTATCTATCACTCCGCAAAGTGGCTCGCTCCTTCCACAAGCAGCGTATTCGTACTTACCTGGGATTCGAATCTTTAGCGTGAAACGGTGCTGCGATTTAGTATGAAAGCGTCTTCGTCCGCACCTGGCATTTAATCGCGTTTCAAGAGACTGAGGTCCATCGACTAAAAGACGCCGGCCAATAATAGTTGTCGGTCGGCCATCTCAACGTGGGGAATAGGGGAGGAGGGTTGAAGTGGGTCGGACCTAAGATCTGCCGACACTACCTACATGTGGCTCCCATGCAACAAATCTATCAAAGGGGTGTTGCACGCCAGTCCCCTGGGTCCAATATTCGCTACCACTGGGGCATGTTGCAGCGAAATCACTGCCATGACTACACGAAAGCAGCAAAGGACGATTGCGGACGCTTGTCCTCGGGATGTCGGTCGAGACGGGAGGGCGCCTCGGCGCGAAACGGTCCGCTCAAGCTTGTCTCGGCTGTTGCGCCTTTTCCTTGCGCTTTGTTCTCCACGCTTTGGCGCCAGTCAAGCGACAATTAGCGCCTCTCGTGTTGCAGTTAAATCGTGATTAGCCTGGAGGCGATGAGTAAATCCTGCTCCGAAAGTCGCGCGTAATCGAATTACCCAGGTCCAAATTCGTTGTACACCCAACCTTCGGACTCGGCGTACAAAATGCACTGCAGACTGCCGCCAATATGCCAAGTATCAGAAGCTACGAAACCAACTACCAATCACTGCACATTGAGCCGTGTGTCGCAGCCTGGGAGCAGCCCGAGAAATAGCCTCGTTGGATAAGGTATTTAAGTAAAGCTATTCCGAGACTCAATCAGGATGACTAGAGCCAGAGAGACAGCACTAGTGAATCCCCTAAAACCAGTGGTACGCAGGGTTCCAGTTACGCGTTCAATCAAGGTATAGCATGACGTTACAAATTATCAGCCACTGTCGGATAACTCGCATTCTTGGAGCTCTCAATGGAGGTTTGCACATATCATTGGCTCAAAGAATCTTGGCTTGTGGATTAGGACCAAGACACGGGCGCAAAACCCCCACAAATGTCGGGTGTGGCGATGAACCCCATTTCCGGTTTGTCACACAAGTGGGGTGGGAGGGGAAAATGCTGGTCAGTCGGGCTGTCCAAGGTATATGATAGAAGTTACTGAAAGCGGAGTTAAACGTTCATTCCTGAGACAAATCCCGCCTGGTGAGCGACTTCTTTTGGAAGCCGTCTTTAGTATCAGCAACAACCCTAAAACCTACACCACGTTAGGCCTGCAACACGTGGCATGTGGTGGCTCAACCATTCTCCGTGTGTCTGTGTGGTTCCCGTATCGCAGTGATACCATTCTTCCTCATAAGCCAGTCTCTTAACTGGATTCTGGATACCCTCTTTGATTCTGCGAAGTAATTGTACCCAAGCCCCCTTCAGCTCTGCCAACCTTATGGCAAGATCGCCTGTACATCCACTCGCCGTCTTGTTGTTTTATCCACCTTACTTCAAACCACGTTCTCTCTCTACCGTAGGCTGATTGGTTCGGCCTAGGCTCCGTCCAATAAGCTTTACCGGCCCGCCATGCATGTTTCACCGCCTGCATGTCTGATGGGTCGATTCGATCGGATGGCAGCGAATCCAAATAAAGGCTTT
>Ga0247780_1001057_pt1 | contig 19614 bp, 15 predicted proteins | sample UWRJL079202R5_FD_179927 | JGI IMG/M metagenome (GOLD analysis project Ga0247780, IMG submission 179927) | Plant litter microbial communities from Arlington Agricultural Research Station in Wisconsin, United States - UWRJ-L079-202R-5 | ecosystem: Environmental > Terrestrial > Plant litter >... | reverse complement strand
GCCGATGGCGGGGGAGGACTCGGGGGGGCTGGTGGAGGGTGGGTTGGTTGAGAGGAGATTAGGGGGTGGGTTTTCGTCGGGCTTGTTGTCGGTTCCGTCGTTGTCGCATGTTTTATTGCCCATGGCGGTGTTGACTGTGGAATTGCTACCAGTGGCAATGTTGTCGGTTGCACTGTTGTTGGCTGCCTTGCTGTCGGCGGCTTTTTTGCTGTCCTCTTCGTTGCCGTCACGTGGACTTTTCGGTGATCCGTTATCGTCGGATGGCTCCTCGCTATGACTTTGTTGTTCGGACAGTGACGAGGAGCCAGGTTTCGCCTCCTCAGCCGAGCTCGTGGGGTTCTCCATCCCTGGAAGAATGGCATTCCCCTCCGCATTATACTTGACATGCATATCCAGAAGCTTCAAAATCTCTTGGTCGATGTTTTTTTCTTCGTCCTTCTCCTTCTCCGTCTCACCCGATGCTACATCTGCCAGATTGTCGCCTTCCTTTTTCGCCGGCTCGGATTCACTCCCTGCCGTCAGCCGCTTCTGCTTCTTGCTCCTCACGGTGAGGTAGTCTAGATGACGCTTGAGCATAGCGCCGGAGATGAACCTAGCGGATGACTCGGCGAACATTGCGGTCTCGAACCAAGATACCATGGTGGCCATGCTCATCCCTGCCGAGTCCAGCATCTTACTCACGCGGGTGACAGTATCGAGAATGACACCACCGAGCGAGATCTCGTCATCGTCGTTGAGACCCCAGATTGATTCTGGGTCAGGGATCTCTCCGTTGACTTTAAGATCGGGTTTTGTGTCGAGACTGGCGTGGTATATCCACTCGTCTCTGCTCTTGAAGGTGCCGAGACCTCGCTTGTGGTTATTTGTCGCGGCGAGGTTGGGCACGATGGAGAGCCACTTCCCCGCGGGGTCAGTCTTGACCGGTCCGATAAAATGCAGCATGTCGAGTGTTTCATGCTGAAGGATATGGTTGACGGTGATGTTCAAGTACAGAAGGTACGGCGAGATGGTATAGTCGAGGAATGACGTGACGATCGCGCGGTCACGGTCCTCTGTGATAAGACCAAGCAGGCCGTACACCCGGTCTAGGGACTCGGTAGACTGGAAATTGACAGTAGCATTAAGCAGCTCCAACAAGCCCGTTTGCGTTTCCTGCTTGACACTCTTCCTGAGTTTCTCCAGCCGACGAACGTTTCCCACGAACGTCTTGTCATGCGCAACTTCGTTGGACTCCCAGATCTTGGAGTTTTCCAGGCCCCCAAGGCTATGCACAACCTCGGCGCTGTCGGCAAATAACCCCCAAGGAACAATATGAGTGCCGTCAAAGACGTGTGCATTCTCCGACACGGCGATCTCTTGGCATATCCAGATACGCTCGAACCATGGCTGGGTGAAGAGCTTGGTAATGCCATCGCGGTTTTCCCACGGCACCCGAAGCTCCTTCTCCCCATACTTCATATGGTCGAGCGTGTCGAAGCTCACTTTGCCGTTGTGGACCATGTCTCTAAACTGCTGCACATGGTACATCTCGCGGAGCATCGCCATGCTGGTGAACCCCTTGCCGATCTTCTCGAGGTCTTCGTCGCTCGCGCCACGCCCAACTGGAAGCCATACAAAGGTTGTCTTGGCGGCTTTGTAGATGTCTCTCATCATCTTCACCTGCTCCTCGCGCTCGGCAAAGTTGCCCTGGTTGATGCATACAGCGTCGATCCACAGAACGGGAAGGCCTTCCACGATGGAGTTGCCAGCGAACAGGCCAATGAGATTCTTCATGGCGTCGTGGACGTTCTCAGTCACAGCGAGAGACTTTCCGTTGCAGCGGATCCTGTGCGTCATGGCCGGATTGCCCCATGTGTATGACACGGCGCAGTATTTGCCGTGCATATTGGATAGCTTGTCGCAGACGAGGACCCAGTTGAGCTCCCCGGGTGCATCCTCTTCCGCCGGCGGTGCGAGCACCAAGACGCGGATGTGTCCATCTGGAAGCTGCGGCCCATACTCGAACTCCGGGAGCGAATCCGTTGGGAGGGAGGAATCGTCAAGGCCGGGGAGGTGGATTGGGTCGATTGATGAAATCTTGCCGTTCGGAAAATCATTTTGCTGCTCATCCTCATCATGGTCCATGTCATGGTTTTCGCCGGTGCGGTCGTCGGTTTGCGCGGGCGGTGCGTCCACATCAGGGAGAGCTTCTCGTCGATCGTCCATGGCTGTAGGTTGGCACTGTTTTTTTCTGGCTCGCTCGCGGACACAATGGCAATAGCAGGAGGTCTTGAGGAAGGCGAGACTCGGAGAAGAAGAGGAGTGATCTAGACCATTGCTGGCGACCTCACTGCGGCTGAGCAGCCCGACCCCGCACACCTGGCAAGGCGAAGTGTCCGAGCTTAGATTGCTGCCTTGGAAAGTGCGAAACATTTTTTTCATGCAGGACACTACAGATCCCTCACTCATGCCCCACCACAGCTCCTGGGGTATGACTCAAACTCGTCCAAGAACGCAGAAAGCTGTTTTTAAATTCCACAACTTCGCCAACCGCACACATCATCGCTACTACCTTAGAAACATCTTCAGCGCCATGTACGGAATCGTCGGGCCCATGAGACGCCCCAACCAGATTACCACCTTCCATGCCACTGCAATACCTATCGGAAGCCGGAAATTTTCCCTCCCCGGCCAGAAATAAACAAAGGCGGATGCACAAACGAGCCCAAGATCAGAAGCATCAGCGCGAGACATGCCATCAGGAAAGCTCGGACAATGCGCTTGGCGGGATGCTGGAAGAAGTATGTACGGAGGCAGGTCAAGGCGGCGAGGTGGGTGATGGTGGAGAAGTAGGCGAAGCGGAGGATGATGTTCCAGTGGTAGACGGACATGGGTTGGAAGAGGGTGGCATAGTCGCTGGCGAGGATGGAGATGCCCGAGATGATTTAGTAGGGGTTGCATAATGCTTTGTCCGACGTAAGTGGGACAGACTGAAAGGAGCTTTTTGATGGTGTGGAAAGCATGGGCAACAGCGATGCCACCCAAGTTCGACTGCCAATTAAGTCCATCGTCTGATCAGTAGTCACGACCACACCGATCAACGGCGCCGCAGCATCTGATTCATCAGACCGTGCTGGCCGTCTCGTAATTGTCATGTGACGCTAGCTAGAACCCCTTTGCCAGCAGGGGAGTACCGCGAGGCTCATCACTCTCCTCATCATTCCGAGTTGAATTCACTCGGAGACCCGGCCTTGTCTCTCCACACGATCTTGCTGCGGTATGCTTTGGACGTTCTGCCAGCTCCAGAGGGGTTGGTAGCATACGTGATCTCAATGTCCGGGTAGCAGTACGGCCGGTCAAGACCGAACGACGTGAAGACGCCTGGAAACCATCGGCGTCCAAGCGGCCATAGCGTGGGAATGGATGCCGTGATAATGGCGAGGTTCAGTTCGACGGAACCGCAGACAAAGCCGAGCGAGTAACGACGGTCCTCAATACGGATGTAGTACAAACGAACGATGTAATAGAGGCGCACGATGCTCATGGCGGTGACGCTAGGGAGAAGAAAAAAAAGGAACGAGTTAGTATTGGGAGATAGGAGAGACGGGTGCTAGTTCCCACTTACATGCCCCCGAGTAGAAAAACCGCTAGGAGAGCGTTCCTCGTCCGCTTACTGACTCGAAGATGGAGAAAGAGGACGAACGGGATGGCGAGAGTCAACATGTCAGTGACGATGCTGAGACTGGCCATGGTAAGACTGAGGACGTCTACCCTCAAACATTTGGCACTCGCGCCGCCCATCCAGCGCGATTCGATGGGCCAGCATTGGAATAGGAAGACGGTGAAGAAGGTGACCATGTGTGCGAGATTGAAGGCGATCAAGACGCGACACGGTACCAGAACCCTTCGCTTGATGCCGCCAAGCCGCAGCAGGAAGAGAAGAGCAGACGCCTTGACGATCCCGAGCGTAGGATTGGCACAAAGCCCCATCATAAAGTTCCAGAACACGCCGAGGTTGGGAGGCAGTCTCGGCGGGATATCGATCTCGTGTACGCCCCAATACCCTGCCCGGAGGACTAGGCAGCTTGGTGTCAGCAGGGGATTCAAGCTAGGTAAGTAACATCTGGTCTTCAACTTACAGAAGGCCGTGAATATGGCCTGCGGGATGGCGAGAAACTAGTTCGACGTCTCAACATGCTGGAACTTCCCATGCGACCCCCTAAAAGCGGGAGACGGTTATCCTTACCATGGACAAGAACATAAGCCAGTCGTCTTTTCACCAGGTCAGCCAAAAATCTGGCGTCGGGACATTAGAATCTCCGCAGCTGGGACTTACCTAGCGCGAAGCCGCCGACTAATCGCCTGCTAATGACGCGCAGCCCACATACCACGAGCGAGAGGGCGGGAAAGAAGCTGAGGAGAGCGAAACCAAATATCTGCAGTTCGCTGTACGGGTAGGATCCGTATTGAGGGACGATGACAAACGCGTCGGCCCATTTCCTAGCTGCGGTGCCGTTGGTGACTGGGAGCATTTTGTTTGTTTAACCGAGAAAAAGCCTCGAGGCTATCACGGGGTGTCGTGTTTTGGGCCCATCGGCGAGGTCCCATCGCTCTGGGAGGTGCCGGACCCAGGGTGACGGATCGAGGAAGGTGGAGAAAGCAACGCGTCTTAAGAGCGAAAAGGAGACGAAAGCGAGCATTGGGCTGCCCGCCCTCGCCCCTGTCCTCCTGCAGGTGGGGTTACCAATGGGTCTAGCGTCGCTGCGCCGCTATAGAGCGAACCAGTCAGGCTCCAGGCGCACCTGTTCGCTGTCTGTCTAGGCTTGTCGCAGGTTGCATCAAGTGGCGTTTGGCGACCAGGGTATAATCATGGTCAGCACGCAGGGGGGGCCAATAAGGAGGATTGTTCGGTAAGACGCTAGCCGCCGCGGCACAGACCGTGGTTTCCGAGCCGTGGTCCTTGACCAGAAAGAGAATGTGTGGGTGACATCTCCATGCGATGCTCATCTCGGCTTTTGCCCGAGCTATTGAAAAAAAAATTGGTCAGAAAGTTGTCCGACGACAGACAGGGCTCCAGTCAGGCGATTCCAGAGGCTAGAGCTCTCTCCATATGAGAGCCCCAGAGTCCCTGCACCTAGAGAGACTCCCTTCTATCTAGAGATCATATTATACATTACATTTCAAACTGCCATATTCTGGCCTCGAGCACCCTGATCACCGTGCTCTAGGCTTTCTACCCCAGCAACATAACCCTTGTCTTCACGCTACTAACCCCAACCATATCCCAAGAATCTCTGTCCCATGCTTTTCGTAGGTTTCAATAAGGACCTCACCGTGTGTGTCTTACCGTGGAAAGGTCTCGAACGGCTTCCGTGCCGACTGGGGTCGGGCTCGCGAAGACGGCTCTCCCAAGGGTTCTGACCTGACGCTTCCTACGTAGCGTAACTGCACGGGCAGTCCCTGATGAAAAGCAAGTAGTTTCAGTATCTGCACACGCTAAAAATGAGGGCCAATCTGGTGCAGCCAACCTCCCTTTGGGTGGCGGCGATGGTGAGAGAAATTCTTTGAGACGTGATTGACGAGTCCTCTGCGCACGACAATCTCACCATTTGATGCCCATGCTTTCTGCATTGGACTTTATACTCGAGGGAAAGCGGGTGGACGCTCTGGGTCGTCATATTCCATCCCAAGCTTTCGATATGTCGACGGTAATTTACATCGACTGGAAGCCCAGAGCGGACTGTAGCTTAAAAACTCTAACCACCGAGCGATCCTTCGCCGATAGAAGTGGCTTGGCGAAGGAGAAAACAGACCCCTTATTGTCCCAGAACCGCGACGGCTCAGCTTCTGAGATATGAAGGTAATTCGACTCGACCCGTAGCAAAATGCTGCAAGCCCTCGAATGATCCCCGGTTTTCATAACAAGGTTTTGGCGCACGAATATCGTTTGCAGTTGCCCGCTAGCGCTAACGTGTGGGTGATTTTCTTGCAGGTACCAATATTATCTCATCTTCAGAGGGGGTGTAAGGATAACGCGATGGATATTATAGAGGTGCTGACGGCCAAGTATGGCCCGGATCCTGATAGTGGTTTAGCTGGTCGTGGGTGGCGGTGTAGGTGTCCGATTCCGGGGCAATGCTCCTGTTCGCGGGCGCTACGGTGTAAGCTGATCAGACATACACCTAAACAGGCAGTGCTTACGGGTAAGCGAGCTTCGAATGAGATCATGGATGGCTGGGAAGCATAGATGTAGTTAATATTTATTATCCAAGCGGAGAAAATAGCAGTTGTATTGGGCAGGTTCATCTAGTGCTAACCCGAATATCATCAGGGATGGTTCAAGGACGAGAATCCCTGCCCATGATCCCTCCGAGTCAAACTTGCATACTATACCTCATTCTTGCGAGTTGGTAACGATGGAACAAGAGTGCCTCCCAGCCGACGTTGGCCCTGTTCCATCTCATATCAAGAACAAGCTCAATGTTCTCTCACCGTTTGAGTTTCCACAGATCTATTTAGTTTCCGGTTCGTCTTCTACTAGTACCTACGGAGTACGCTGATATACAGTCATAGGGCACGTCCACTGGCACAGAAGCTGGGGCGTTGATCGTGCCACACCAGCGCCCTAAACTTCAAGTCCTTTGCCCTGGGCAGATAGGAAGCTGGTGGATTTGTAGCGTGCCGTAGTTCTCTCTCCAAGAGGTTTATCAATCCTACTTTACTCCACCATGAGTGGGAGTTGATATTCCCCCTGATGTTTTTACTTCCCATGTCGAAGCCACATACGACAGCCCCATATGACGGCTTTCACTTTGCAGGAGGTTTCCAACCGATTCTCTGAGCTACCAACTGAGGCCTACAGCAAATGCAGCAAAATGAAGCAAATGCGACAAGGCCCACAGCCAAGCAGACTTATTTCATTGGTTGTCTGAAAAACCAAGCAATCTTCTTCCCAAGGCGTACCTTCCTACCATAATATATAATCTCAACCTGTCTCCCTCTCCTCTCTCCTCTCTCCTCTCTTCTCTTCACATCTCTCCCTCTTCACATTTGAGATTTCGCAACTGCATCGCAACTGATACTATTGCCTCGTCCCAGCACCGACTCACCAACCCATTCGTCGAAACGGCGGACATCACAGCTTCCATGACCAACATGAATGCAGTACTTCAACTTCGCCCCAAACCGTTGCTACCCAACATGAGCCCGGCCGAGCCGAAAGACAATACTACTTCTGGGGCCGGCGCCCAAGGTGATGTGAGCTCGACTCTAGCGACAAGGGCATACCAGACCGAGATGTACGAGAAGAGCGTCAAGGGCAACATCGTAGTTGTGGTGAGTGTTTCCCCTGCTTGTGCTGGAGCGACGGGGCCATCTCCAAGGCACAGAGCTGACGAGACGTAACATCAGATGGATACCGGGAGTGGCAAGACGTTGGTGTACGTTTTTTTCAGTCCAATGGCGCAAACTCAAGTTAGAAAATGAACACGTACAACAAGTGCAACGCTACGGATCAAGCACGAACTGGCTGTTGCAAGCCCGGCAAAGGTATCAAGGGCACCCGCCACCATACGCATCTCATTAAGTCGTGGATGGCTAACATGCTCGTAGCGTGTCTGGTTCTTGACCCCAACGGTGGCGCTCTGCCAGCAGCAATGCGAGACGCTTCAGCGCCAGATCCGGTCGGCCGAGATTCGATCCTTCTCTTCGCACGGCCGGGTGGAGTGCTGGCAGGCCAAGCCGCTCTGGGATGCCGCGCTCAGCAACGTCCGGGTGGCGGTAGCCACGTACGCGGTGCTGCGAAACGCCCTGTCAGACGGCTTCGTCAAGATGGACTCGACCGCCCTCATCGTATTCGACGAGGCTCACAACCGCGTCGGCAAGAGCCCCGGCAGCAAGATCATGCACGACTTCTACTGGCCGGACAAGGACGCGGGCCGGGACGTCCCTCGCATCATGGGCATGACGGCGAGCCCGACCAACAAGACGGGCGGAGCGAAGCTCAAGAAGCTCGAAGAAACGCTCAACTCGACCTGCAAGAGCCCCCAGATGCACCGTGAAAACCTTTAGTCGCACGTTGACTGGCCCACCGTTTCCGCCGAATACTACCGCCCCGCGGGGCAGTAGGGTGCCGCCTGCCGTACCATCGCCAGCATGCGCGCTATACTTGCCAGGTTGGACATCCAGAAGGACCCCGAGATCATCCGCTACCGCACCGAAAACACCAAGTGGAGTCGCGCGCGGCTTGCCAGGGTGCTCGAGACCGGCCGGGGCACCTTTGTGTTGGACCAGCTGCAGACGTTTTGCGGGAGGGCCGAGGCCATGTCCGACACGCTGGGGACGCTGGCTGCTGACTTTTACATCGCCAAGGTCGTTAACATGGTCCTCGCTTCGGCGCGCGGGGTGCACCCGGCGATCGTTGTCGACCAAACAATCTTCCACACGTGGGACTACTCGTCCAAGATCTATCTCGCAGGCCTGCTCAAGGGGGTCCAGGTCGATTGGGACGCCTTGACCAAGGCCCCCGCGACGGGCTCTGTCTCGACAAAGGTCGACCGCCTCGTCCGGATCCTCCTCCGCTCCCACCACAACAGAAGCGACAGGGATCGAGGCATCGTGTTTGTCACGGAGCGGGCAACAGCCGTTGTGCTTCATCACCTGCTTTCGCAACATGCCACCATCAGCAAGCTGTTCCGCGTCGGTTGCGTGCTCGGGTCCTCCAGGCATGACCGCGGCCGGCGAGACCTCGGCGACGTGCACAACCCAGCCGACCAGTCAGGTACCATTAACAAGTTCCGCCGCGGCGAGGTTAACCTGATGGTGGCCACCAGCGTCGCCGAGGAGGGCCTCGACGTGTCGGCCTGCAATTTCGTCGTGTGCGTCGACCCTCCCATGTCGGCAAAATCCTTCATCCAGCATCGTGGGCGAGCTAGACAGGCCGGCTCCGAGTATGTCATCCTTGTCGATCAGACGGCGCAGAAGGAAGAGAAAGACTGGGAGCGCATGGAGGCGGAGCTCCGGGCCAAGGATCTTCTCCCCAGCTCCATGGACCTGCCCAGTCTCGAGGTAGGGCGGATGCAGCTCTACGACCTAGCTTCCTCCTCGGATATTCCCCTCGCGGCGGCGGACTTGGCCATAGTGGAGACGCTAGCGGGCTACTCGTTTCGCAAGAGAGGTCTGCTCGTCGAGGCGTTGACGCACGGGTCCGACTTGTCTGCGCAGGAGCACGACTGCTACAACCGGCTCGCGTTCCTAGGAAATGCCATCATTGAGAATCTCGTTTCCGACGCCATCTATCGCGAGTGCAGTGCTCAGCGAGATGATGACAAGAGCGGCGGCGGCGGCGGTTGCAGGCTGCTGGGAGCGATGAGCTCTTACCGCGCCGCCGTGGTCAACAGACATTACCTGGGGTACCTGGCCATGGCGCGGCATGTTTCGCAAGCGAGGAGAAGGGTGAAAGAGTTGACAGCGGGGACCGACTTGGTGCTGGAGCAGTATAGCGCGGAATTTCCGCTGTGGCGGTTCCTGAAGCACTGCTCGGGCGAGGTGGCGGCCGAGATGAGCGCGGCCGAGACGAGATTCGCAACGCTGCGCGGGGATCTCGCGCAGGCGGTCGAATCGGCCGATGCGTATCCGTGGCTGCTGCTCGCGCAGTTGCGGGCGAACGACTTTTACGCCGATGTGGTCGAGAGCTTGGTCGATGCCGTCTTTGTGGATTCTGGCGCCATGGAGACGTGCGAGGGTCTGCTAGACAGGATGGGGCTTATGCCCTACCTGCGTCGCATCATCAGAGATGAGGTTGATGTCGTACACCCCAAAGAGCGCCTGCAGGCCCTGGCTGGGGATAAGGCTGTCAAGTATGAGATGAGGAAGGAGGGAGGAGGACTGACGCGCGCCATATTCGTGGGTGACCGTCTAGTCGCTCGAGTCGAGGACAGAGCGACTGTGGACGATGTGTGCATTAAAGCGGCTGCGGAATCTGTCGTTAGATTGTCGTCATAAACGACCAGAGCGATGATGGGGCCTGCTGGGAACGGGACATGGCAGAAACCGCTCATCGTTGTTTGTGGTCCATGCGGTGCTTTCCGCCTCAGACACTAAACTGAGACCCGCCACCCCGAGGACGACCTAAACAAAAATGTAAATGCCAGCTCTCTCTGTAATGTGCGACGAATTTGGGCACACGAAATTTCCTTTTTCGTATCTTAGGCAAGTGACGTCGCTCACCCTAGCTCAGGCTAGCTCACCTTTGCTTACCCAAATTACCATTCTCGGCAGGCTGCGCCGCAGCATTCTGAATTGCTGCATTCTAGCTAAGTGGACCCAAAATTGGCTCCCATACATAAAATGGCCAAAATGTGCCAGAAGGAAAGGAGTCCTGGCTTCTGACCAGAACACCCAGGTTAAGCGTGAAACGAAGGCCCTGGAAACTAGAACATTGTATTGGGAATAGTAGCCACTTAAAGATTTGTAACGTAAGGCCTTGCAAACGAGCTCGTAGTAGTCAATAGGGTGGACCACTAATAAACAGGTAGAGTGAGAGATAAGCTTGTGGAATAAGGTGGTTTGGTAATGCATTCAAGTATAGTTGGTTTTATCTTCCATGTTCCGGCCAGTGTTGCGAAAGCACTAGGCCAAATTCGGAAATTCGGATAATTGTATAGTGTAGTCAAATCACGTGACTAGGTGATATCAAGAGATGAAAAGAATCAGAGTAGAATTGGTATGATGAAGGATGATAAGAAGGCCCTTTAGGAGGGGGGTGTTCTTCTTTATATATCTAGTTCTCCAGACTCGCTTTTCCCACCCACTTCAAATAAGGTTTATTATTTAGGTTTATTTTTGCCGTTATCTCTATTATCTCTGAGAGAAACTTGCCGCTAACCTTGATAGCGAAAACCGTATTATAAATCGAAAGATAAGAAAAACTTATATTAAATAGAGTTATGTATAAGTTCTATACTCTATTTTATAGCCCGAACACCCTCGGCTTATCTAAACCTTACTTGGGCCTAGGTTTAGCTATATTGAACCTTAAATTAAGGTTTACATAACTTTTGACCCTCTAGACTTCCAGCCTAGAAATTCCAGAAATGGAATAATATTTTATGGCTATAGGGTACGCAGTTGCGGCTGCAGGGTACGTAATTATATTGCTCCAGGGTATGCAGCGCAGCATAGTTATAGCCAATTACTTATTATTGCTTTATAGGCTGTAGCTCAGTTTCTCATATTAACTTCTATAGGGTACGCTTAGTTTATAGGCTTATTAAGCCTTGTTTATAATTATAGCTTATAATTATCTCTTTAGAGGCTTACGAAATGGGTGAAGGGACCATTCTGGAGCTGGTTCAAGTAAGACGTTCTTGCGTTCCAGGCTCTGGAAATATCATAAGCTTATTAGCATCCTGAGGGATCACCCTCAGAGTCGAAATGTCAATGGCCTCCCAAATTTTTAATAAGCTTGCGGTTCGCCCTACGTCGCTCAAGTATCTTCGCCGTTTCTGAGGTTCCTCTGTGTCATTTAAGCGGCCTTACACGTTGGGGGAAGGTGGCTGGAGGGTGAATGTTGGGAGGGAAGATATGCGGCGAGCTCGACTAAGCATTCGCTCCATTGTCGTTCGGCCCGTAATAATGTATCCTGCTAATTTACGCCGTGCACAAGGTGACTAAGGAGATGGGTATGAGTAGGTGCTAGCTAATTTGTTTTCTCTTTTTCAAAGGTGTCCCATGCCATTTTACAAAAAAAGGCCTATAAATTCCCCCAATCTAAAGGTTTCATCGCGCATCAAAGCTTCCCATCACCTTTCCAGTCCTCAACGATCATGCCCGCGGCACAATCACATTGTTTCAACTGTTGAAATATCCCACCCTTGCAGCCTCCAACTTCCAAGTGCCCCCCCCACCCATCATTGCACAATTAGTGGTACCTTTCTCTGCCGCGGGGCCTTGCATGATCCGGATAAGGTCATACATTAATGCTGCACATTTGCCTCGTAGCGTCCCATTCAAATGCCAAATCTAACGTCCAAAATTTTGTACGTTATTACAAATATGCTGGACTAGATCCAACCCCAACCCAAAAATGATTCGCTGCCATCCCATGATGCCGGCCTTTACCAGCCCAGAGCCTGACTGACACACTGAAATTACTACATGATATCATTACATCATACCACGGGGTTTAGCGTCTCTCAGAGGACGGGGAGTAGCCAGGAGACGGGGTCTTATCGCTCTTCTTTGAGCCTGCGCTGGCGTTCGTGTCGTGATGGTTGATAACGGCTACGCTACGACCGGAACGATTGGTTCGTGTGATGACCTCGCTGCGGTAGCCGGCTGGAGGTGTATTAGTGTGTGTGTGTGTGATTAGGATGTGGTGAGGTGAATGGTTTGAAGGGGAGGAGGACACACTAGCGCCGCCGAGGCGGTAGGACACCCGAGAAATGTTGGACGCGGAGGTGCCGCCAGAGCCCGTAGAATCCATCGAAGACATTGTGATTTTCCCGGAGAGCAAGTCGGAGGCGCGATTCGAGCAGAGTGCTGGATTGGACAGTGACGACACTGGGGCCGTTTTTTGGGGGGCGAGCGCAATGCGATATTTTGTGTATAAGGAAGAGTTGGACGAGGCTCCTCGGGTGGGTTTGTATTCCTGGGATGTTTGTGACAGGGAGGAACGTGAGCAGAGTTTATATATCTATCTGTGATTTATGAAGCTACGTAGCTAGGTATTTGTTCAAAATGTTGTTGTCGCATGTCGCCGAACCATAGAACAGAGTCAGGAGCTGATGCGATCGGTCTGTGCCCCCAGGCAGATTACTAGGTGGGTCCACTCGGCCGCCGTCTCCGTGCTGATTGGGATCAAAGTAAGTGATAGGGAATAGAGACATCAATGAGTCAAGATGGGCAGGTCAGGGGCTTGGGCGATGACACTTTTTAAAACAATCGTGTTTAGAATTGAACATCAAGGGGCACTGGGGATTGTCGCTGGATGCCGGACAGGCATCTAGACCTAATCAACCAAACAATGACAAGAAAGGAGGAAGAAAATAGAGATCGGGTGTCGGAGCAGCCACGTAAGTGCGCAAAGACGAGTTCTGATGCACCAAATGACCAGCGGCAAATTGCCAGGGGAAAGACTCAGGACAAGGACGCCAATGACCTGGTGTAGGCAGGAAGACATGACTGGGGCTTAAACGTTGACACCGCCCATTTGTGGCCTGTGAAGTGGAGACTGCTGCCTTTTTGATGGCTCGGTCATGGCACCCAGGCGCCCCTGTGATTCTCAAGGCCTGATTTCCAACCACTCAGAGCCGTTTGGACAAAAGAAACCCAACACGCCTTGGCTGGAAGGGCTACCGAATCTCGAAAGGCAAAAACCGCAAAAACCGCTTTCCCATAATCCCAATGGTTCGATGCCAATTTGTTACAAGCCACGCATTCTGCCTGCGATGCAAACCTTGGGTTGCTGCTGGGGTTCTGCCAGGGTCGAGCTGACAAACAAAAGACGAATGAAACTGCCTTGACCCACGACGAGACTGACGGGATTTGAAACGCGATGTTGAAATGGCCGCGGAAATTGCCACCCTCGGTGAGCCCTATATCACGAATCTACCTATCAATTGATGCCGTAGCTTCGCTCAACCGACGAGTTTTGCACCCGTCGGAAATCCCTGGTTGGGCGGGTCACGGCGCTAAGCTCAATTGCGCACAGGCCACATAACGGTACAACACAAGTGGCACTCCTGATTGTTTGGCTGGCAAGTGGGTGACACAAAGACCGGGACGAAAACTGCGTCTCGTTACTGAAAGCGATGCGTGGCTTGCCCTCGATGACCAACATTCCCCTGCTATCTTCTATTTTTCAATGAATTTTTCGTAGCATGCGGCATGCGGGCCTTGTTAGTTTTCAGGGCTGTAATACCGCCAGCATCTATGTCTTGGCGTTGAAAATCTTGGCGAGGCTCCAGCTCACGACTTGGGTGGAAGCTAGAGGACTGGCGAATTTGCAAAATGCACCTCCCTCTTGGCTTGGCGGGCTGGAGCCTCAGAGATAATTCTATGATATGTCAGGTCATGCATAAAGTAGAACTATGCTAGTCGGGCACCGTAGGCAGGTAACCATGACTTTCACAGTAGCTAATGCGATACGTTCGGGAACCATCCGTAACATTTGACAAGAAAAAAGAGCAGTCTTTCTTTAGGGACTCTCTACGCTGGATCGCCGACCAGACATTGCTCTCCAAGTTCAACCCTCTGTGCGTCACTTCTCAGAAGCACCGTCTGTGTACTCAATACTGCTCCACCATGAGGGCTAATGACGACTATCTCGAAGCCCAAAACTGCATCGTTGGCCTAAGAAACTCATCCCTGCTCGGCAAGTGGGAATCCCCTGGATCAAATGATGAGGTTCAATTGGTCAGGGTTCTTCTTCTACTCATCTGAATACTCTTCTGGCGTCTTCACCTCATTCCCGCAACACCTACTCTGGCACAATGCTGACACAGCAACGATGCATCCTAAATAATGGCAAGACTACGTCAGGGCGGTAGGGTAAGGTACATATAAAGATGGCTACGAGCAAAGAGAAGACTAAAAGACACACGGCCCAGGAAACCACGTGCCTCCTTGACCAGGGGAACTGACACCGTTACCACCAACACCAAGCGGGCAGCGGTTGCCAAGCTCGGGAGGCGCTGGGGTGGTGCCAGTATTAGTGTTGGCGATGGCAAAAAAGCAGGTACCCTGTCCGGCCAAATACGACGCAGCGACGCAGTTCTGCCGGGCATAGCACGCCTCGCAACAGGCTTGGACGTCGGGCAAGTTGGTTGGGTACTGGCTGGCGTCGAGGTCAAGGCGAGACGGGAAGCCCAGGGGTTTGTTATAGAGCGCGTCGGGGCCTGGAGAGCAGACGGCGAGCCGGGATATAGTGGCGGTGGCCGAGGTCACGACACCAGTTATCAAGTACTCGGTGGTGAGCGCCGTTGTGGTGCTGGTGGCCGTTTCGGTGGACGTGACGAGCAATGTTGATTCCACCGTTATTGTGGTGCCGACAGACACGTCAACGGTGACGGTTTCGGCGGTAGAGGTGGCAACGGACGTCGGTGTCTCGTCAACGGTAGTGGTGGTGACGGGCACAGGGATCGACAGGCGGCTGCAAGCCTTGGAGATGAGCGACGAGTCAAAGCCGCTGACAAAAGCCGGGCGATTCGGTGGTCCGCCGTTCAGAGAGCGCTTGCGGCCGTTGACGCCGAGACTGTAGATGACGGTCGTGGTGGTCTCGTCAGTCGAAGTTTCGGTGATGACGCCGCTGATGGTGGACATGGTCTCCTCCGTGACCGTGACGGTCGCTGTGTCGGTTTGGCTCACGACATTGGTTGACGTGATTGGCGCCAAGTATGTTGTTGACGTCACGGTCGGTCCATCGATCTCCTTGGTCGAAGTGGTGGTCACTGTGGCGTAGGCGGTGGCAGTTGACGTCTCGATACCCAAAAAGCTGGAGCAGAACGACGTCGCCTTGTTCAGCTTGAGGATAGAAACGATTTTAGCGACCTTGCACTTTTCACCCGGAAATGCCGGCGAAGCGGCAACGAGTGGAAGGCCAAACACCAGGACCTTGGCAATCTGCATTGAAGCGAGTGTCGTGGGTAAAAGCCCAAGCTTTGTTTTTGTCGAAGCGGACCGTAGTTGGAGGGGCAGAGCGACCGTGATACGAAGTATAAGGGCGCCGGTCCCTGTCGTCGCCCCTTTCTTTTCCCCATTTCTTTGCGCAATTGCAGGGGTCGAGCGCCGAGGCCGTTGTTTTAATTTTGTGGCGGTTTGGCTGCAGACCTAGCCCTGAAGCAGCGTGAGATAGTTATCGCTAGGGGGTCGGCCGCTCGTCGCCTTCGCGCTAAGTCTGAGTCCCCACTACCTAATAAGAAGCTAGACAAGCGAATCAGCCACTTTCCGACGCACGCACATCTTCCTCATAGACGAATCTGGACTTACGAAATTTCCTTTTTCGTTCGCAGCCCTGAGCTGGGGGTGAGCTGTGGCTGATGTGCCCTGAGCTTTCCCTATACGCGGCCACTACACAGCCTTAGAGGCCCCTTTTTAGTCCCCCCCGCTAAAGTTTCCTTCGATGGAGAGTAGGTGATGCGTAATCCATAGGAATAGCTCCTAGGCAATAATTCTAATTACTGTATACGCGCATTGTAATACAGGGAACACTGCGGAGTGCGAGGAATAGGGGGTCACCGTTCAAGATGGGGAATAGAGGTTAGGCAGTGGTGTGTGGATGGATTGAAACCTGTCCCCTTCTAAAGGCCGGGGACTCTCTACCTTCTTTCATCTTTCTAGAATCGCTTTGTGCCTCGGCCTCGCTGAGGGCCTTTTCTTTGCTTGATAGTCCGAAACGCCACTACACTGCAAGATCCCTTCTCTTCAGCCCTGCCGTCAGCGTGCCTTTGTGTGTCCTTCTTCTGGGTGTTACACCGGAAGCTAGAACCTCCTTCTTTATAGGCCCTTTAGCTGGATCCAGCCTTCGTCACCGCATTGGCTGAGGCTCACTGGCATGCTGCCTAACTGTATCTTGTAGTAAGGGATGAATGACTCTAACGGGCCATCGTGACTGAGCTTGCAGCAATTGATGATGAATAGCCTTAAGGGTCGCTGAAACGGGAGCTTGCTGCGAGCCAGTGATGAGTGAACTAGGCGTCGTTTTTTCGAGGGCCCGACAACGGGAGCTTGCGCAAATGCGCTGGATTGGGGTGTTATTCCCAGAGGGCTTGTGGCAGTCACGATAGATTGGGTGTCATTCCGAATCGTCGGGACGGGAGCTTGCGCAAGGGAGGATGGATGGTGTCGTGTTTAACGAGGTCCGGAAGTACATTCCAAGGTGGTAAAATGCCTTAATTGTACTAAAATGAGAGTGGCTAAAAGAGATAATAATTTAGGCATAATATAGGCGGCTGATAGGCGGGCACCCACATTTGGCTATACGGGCACCCATAGGGGTTAGGGTTACAAGTTCATCCGCTCTTTGAGCATGCATTCACATCGACAGCACCGATTCCGCGCCCACAACCTATTACAGTCAATTCGAGCGATTCAGAGGATCATCACGAGGCTTCAAAGCGTCCTTCTTCAATTTTAGGCCTGAACGGCCGCGAGAACGAAGGCGCAGGCGACTCTGACAACGGAGGCGATACATCCAAGCTTCCACGATCGAGGCGCTCCAAGCCGCTGTTAACGCCTGGGCAAAGAGGAGGGGATTCGCAGTCATTCGCCGCAATGGGAAGAAGGGTAGGCGGCGTGGCCGGTTGGTTAAAACGCCTGCTCGGCTGAAGGGATAGAGTAGTTTTGTGGCCAGAGTTGTGTAGAAATCTATGTGTTTTACGCTGTTTTTGACTGTTTTCTATTGTTTGTTTCTGGCAGTATTACTACTTTGGGAAGGCGGTGTGGAGTTGTGGGAGCCCCTTTATCAATTTTGGGCTGTGGGTGCCCGTATAGCCAAATGTGGGTGCCCGCCTATCAGGTGTCATAATATATACGTACAGAGGAGTTCCGGTTGCCAGGCAAGCCAGGGTCACCCCAAAAAACACCACAGATGGTCCCAGAGCTCTAGGCAACCACCCCACGTAGTTGGATTGGGCGGTGCTTGACTGCTCGGGTGGGGATCCGAAGGCTTTCCAACTTTCGTGAATCAACAACTTGAACCTGTCGTGCAAATGTTATCGCAAACAGTTTCACGTCATGGCCTCCGAAAATAAGCCCACTCTCCAGCAGCTTGAGGACGCAATGCGGGCCGAATTCTTTCCCGACCAGCCGCCCCCACCACCGCCGACAGAAGCGATTGAGACCCGAATGAGAAGGGAACTAGCAGCACGATATCCGATCCTGTTTCGCGACCTCCCTCCGTCCGGCCAAGATACCGACATCTCGCAAGAGCAGTTATCTGACCTTTTACGGAGCCTTAGCGCCCTCCAGAACATCAACTCGGTACAGGCAGACAGATTCGCGGCAGTCACCCAGCGCATGCAGGAAATGGACCTCAGTCCGGAAGCCCAAGAGGCGGCTGAAAGCATCATCTACCTGGTCCGATCGATCCACGCGTCGACAAGCTACATTGGACGCGGAGTCGGTTCCCTAATTCCGATGCTCAAATCCATGAGCGACTTCCTCAACAGCGACAACATGAACAGCCTCACCGATCCCTCCCTGAGCATGTCCGAGCGTGTAACTAGAACGATGTCCATATTTGAGGAGGCGAAGAATTTTCCAGGTCTCAAGGATGGTCTCGCCGAGCTTGAAGCGGCCGGGATCACTGGCATCTCTGGTCTTGTGACTCAGAGGCTAGACTCGTTCATGGCTCAGGCGCGTAGCTTTCATCAGGCTTCGGATCGTCCCAAGCTGCCAGATCTGAGTCAAGTTGACGACTTCACCTACCAACCCCTCAAATCTCCGACATCGATCCGAATTTTGCGCGTCGACGCCCAGCCGGAGGGAAATGCGGACACCAATCCGAATCTCATCACTACGTATCTTGATGAGGTGAATCTGGCCGAAGATCCCAACTTCAATGCCTTATCATATGTTTGGGGTGACCATCGACCTCCGTTGGGGCAGGGGCACAGCAACAAGCGCTCCACGCGGTGCTTCAATATTTTGTGCAATGGCCGCAAGATGTCAGTCACCTACAACCTGTTCTGTTTCCTTCGCCGGCTAGCTGCCGCGAAGCAGGGAGAGCCACTTCACAATGTCAGACAGTCATGTCTGTGGGTGGATCAGCTGTGCGTTAACCAGTCCGACGACGCGGAGAAGGTCGTCCAGGTGGCCATGATGGACCATGTTTACTCTCGTGCGCGATTAGTTGTATCGTGGCTCGGCGAGGGAGACAGCCATGTTGACGGCGCCGCCCGACTCGTGAGCAGACTGGCCGATATTCCACGAAACACGTTGTCGAGCCCAAGCTTTGACATTGCCAAGTTTGTCAAAGAAATTCCCAGCACAGACTGGCTTGCCCTTGGGGCGTTCCTGGCAAGACCATACTTTAAGCGCGCTTGGATCGTGCAGGAGATTGCCATGGCCGGCCAGCTACTCGTTGTTTGCGGGAAACACATCATCAGCTGGGATGATTTGATCCACTGCTCCGCGATCTTGGAAGAGTCTAAAGCATGGACAATGCTCGCACGATACGTGTCCATCTTCCGATCCGTAGAGGCCCAGATCTCGTCAGCGCAACAACCCCTTCGCTTCGGCGGTCAACTCGCCGCCCTCCTTGAAGCCCAGAACGTCATCAGGGACGGCTCCCTGCCCCCTGCAAACCTCCTCCTTCTCGGTCGCCAGTTCGACGCCACGGTCACGGCTGACAAATTCTTCGCCCTTCTCGGCCTCCACCGCCACCGCGCAGACACTCCCAGCACCCTTCTTGTCGACTATTCCAGGCCCCTCCTCTCCATCGCCTTCGACTTTGCTAAATATCACATTCAATCCTCCAACACCCTTGCCCTCCTCTCACTCGTCGAGGATCCTGCTCTGCGTACCCCCTCCAACATGTCCTTTCCCTCCTGGCTCCCCGACCCAGCCGCTCCCCTTCTCCCCGTCCCCTTCGCCCTCCCATCCACTCCCCTCTCTCACCCCCCTATCATCACCCCC